>Ga0228703_1000334_pt1 | contig 36668 bp, 33 predicted proteins | sample McNCre217_Aug_MG_3_FD_178020 | JGI IMG/M metagenome (GOLD analysis project Ga0228703, IMG submission 178020) | Freshwater microbial communities from McNutts Creek, Athens, Georgia, United States - 29-17_Aug_MG | ecosystem: Environmental > Aquatic > Freshwater > Creek | place: USA: Georgia...
GCCTACATCCACCTCTGAACTGGCCCAGCTCGTGGCTGACACGGTCAAAACCCGCGAGCCGGGCAAGGACCCTGCAACGCGCACATTTCAGGCTTTTCGGATTTTCATCAATGCCGAGCTTGAGGAGCTGCAACAAGCGTTAAGCGCTTCGTTGCAAGTGCTGCGCCCCGGAGGTCGATTGGCTGTGATCAGTTTCCATTCTTTGGAAGACCGCATCGTCAAGCAGTTCATCACGCAACACTCGCGTGAGGTGTATGACCGCCGTGCACCTTTTGCGGCGCCCAAAGTGATGGACTTCAAAGCGATTGATCGCATCAAGCCCAGTGCTGCCGAGGTGGAGGGCAATCCCCGCTCACGCAGTGCCATCATGCGCGTGGCCGAGCGCTTGGGAGTTGGGGCATGAGCCGCGTGAGCTTCTTGCTGATGATTGCTGTGATGGCAAGTGCGCTGTATTTGGTGCGCACGCAATACGAGTCACGTTCACTCACCACTGAGATTGACCGCGCCACCAGTTTGGCCCGTAACCTAGAAACAGAAAACGACCGCTTGGATGTGGAGCGCCGTGCGCAAGCCACGCCGCTGCGCGTTGAAAAATTGGCGCGTGAGCAATTGCACATGCGCACCATCACGCCAGCGATCACGCAATACGCCACCGTCTCGGGTGGTGCCGTTGCATCGGCGCCTGCAGAGGTTCGCCCATGAGCAGCCGCAGCGTGCAATACACCTCCAGCCCTTTGCTGGCCAGTAAGACACCCATCTGGCGCAGCCAGTTCATCGTGGCGGTCATTGCGGCGGGTTTCTTGGGTTTGGTGGCGCGCGCTGCGTATGTGCAGGTCATTGACAACGCATTCTTCAAGCGCCAAGGCACTGTGCGTTTTGTGCGTACCTTGGATTTGCCGGCCAACCGTGGCCGCATCTTGGACCGCCACGGCAATATCTTGGCCTCCAGCGTGCCTGTTCCCAGTATTTGGGCTAACCCAGAAGACATCGAGCGCGATCCAGCCAAGCTCAAAGCCTTGGCCAAGCTGTTGGGCATGAACCCGGCCGAGCTTGATAAGAAGTTGCAAGACGAAGACAAAACCTTTGTGTGGCTCAAGCGTCAAGTCGATGAATCGGTGGCCAAAGAAATTGCGGCGCTCAAGATCAAAGGTGTGTACGACCGCAAAGAGTACAAGCGCATTTACCCAGAGGGTGAGTCGGTGGCGCACGTGGTGGGGTTCACCAATGTTGAGAACTTGGGTCAAGAAGGTGTGGAGTTGACCTTCAACAAAGCTTTGGGCGGCAAGGCGGGTTCGCGTCGTGTGATCAAAGATCGTTTGGGCCGCGTGGTGGAAGACATCGGCGAGATGGTGCCACCCGTGGATGGTGAAGATCTGCAGCTGAGCATTGACAGCAAAGTACAGTTTTTTGCCTACGAAAAAATCAAAGAGTCAGTGGTGAACAACAAGGCTGTCGCTGGCAGCGTGGTGGTGTTGGACATCAAGACGGGCGAGGTGTTGGCCTTGGTTAATTACCCCAGTTACTCGCCGGGCAAACGAGGGGGGTTAAGCGGTGCACAGCTCCGCAACCGCGCCCTCACCGACACCTTTGAACCCGGCTCCACCATGAAACCCCTCGTGGTGGGTTTGGCTTTGGAGAAGGGCATTGTTAAGCCCGAGACCATGATTCAAACCGCGCCTGGCAAATTGCAAATGGGCACGGCCACCATCACCGACGCACACCCGCATGGCTTGTTGAGTGTGAATGAGGTGATTCAAAAATCCAGCAACGTGGGCACGGTCAAGATTGCCATGCAAATGCAACCCCATGACATGTGGGAAGTGTTCACACAAGTTGGTTTGGGGCAGAAGCCGCAAGTGCCTTTCCCGGGTGCAGTGGCTGGCAAAGTGCGCGCTTACAAAACATGGCGCCCCATTGAGCAAGCCACCATGAGCTATGGCTATGGTTTGTCTGCCAGTTTGTTTCAGTTGGCGCAGGCCTATACCGTGTTTGCGCACGATGGTGAAATGGTGCCCATGAGTTTGGTGAAAACCAACCAAGCTGAAGTGAGTGGTGCACGTGTGTTTTCGTCGCACAACGCAGCCGCCATTCGCAACATGCTGCACATGGTGACCATTCAAGGTGGTACAGCGCCCAAGGCGCAAACCATGGGCTACTCAGTTGGTGGCAAAACAGGCACCGCGCACAAGGTGGAAGGCAAGGGCTACGCCAGCAAAAAATACCGCGGCTTCTTCGTGGGCATTGCACCCATCGACAACCCGCGCATCGTCGTGGCGGTGATGGTGGATGAGCCTACCAACGGTGCGTACTTCGGTGGTGATGTGGCCGCACCTGTGTTCAGCCAAACCGTGCAACAAACTTTGCGCATGATGGGCGTGCAGCCCGACATGGCGGTCAAACCCCAAGTGGTGACCAAGGTCGAGAAGGAGTCGTTTTGATGAAACGACTGCATAGCCCCCAAGACGCCGCACAGTGGCTGCACACCCAAGTGCGTGGTGTGTTGCACACCGACAGCCGTCGCGTGGGCGCGGGTGATGGCTTCATCGCCTGGCCTGGTGGCATGACGGATGGTCGTCAATTTGTGGCCTCTGCGTTGAAGCAAGGCGCAACCGCTTGTGTGGTGGAGCATTCAGGCGCTGAGGCTTTTGCTTGGGGCGACCACGATGCCATCGCCACCTACGACGGTTTGAAAGCGGCCAGTGGTTTGATCGCTGCGGCGTATTACGAACAACCCAGCCTTGCGCTGGACGTGGTGGCCATCACGGGCACCAACGGCAAAACATCGACCGCTTGGTGGTTGGCACATGCGCTGCAAAACGCAGGCAAGCGCTGCGCCATCGTGGGCACCTTGGGTGTGGGCGAAGTGGGCCACCTCGAAGTGACGGGTATGACCACGCCCGATCCCGTGCTGCTGCAAGCCCGCTTGCGTGGCATGGTGGATGTGGGTGTGAATGCCTGCGCTATTGAAGCTTCATCGATTGGTTTGGCTGAGCATCGCTTGGACGGCACGCAGGTGCGCGTGGCCATGTTCACCAATTTCACGCAAGACCATTTGGATTACCACGGTGACATGGCCAGCTACTGGCAAGCCAAGCTGGCCTTGTTCAGTTGGGCTGGTTTGCAAGCGGCGGTGGTGAATGTGGACGATGCACAAGGTGCCGCCTTGGCTGAGCAACTGAACGCGCGTGGTGATCTGCGCACGTGGACGGTTTCTTGTGCTTCGGCTGCCACGCCAAGTGCGCAACACATCGTGGCGCGCCACATTCAACACGGCGCCATGGGCTTGTGTTTTGATGTCACCGAGGGTGACGAGACGCACGCGCTGGCGACCCAGTTGGTGGGCCACTACAACGTGAGCAATGTGTTGGGCGTCATCGCCTGCTTGCGCGCTTTGGGCTACAGCTTGGCCGATGCCGTGCAAGCGTGTCGCGTGTTGCCTGCTGTGCCAGGCCGTATGCAAACCGTGGGCGAGGCGGGTGAGCCTTTGGTGGTGATTGACTATGCGCATACGCCCGATGCCGTGGCACAAGCCGTGCAAGCCTTGCTGCCTCTGGCGCAGTCACGCGGTGGCGAGCTGACCTGTGTGTTGGGCTGCGGTGGTGACCGCGATGCCGCCAAGCGCCCCTTGATGGCGGCAGCGGCCGAGCAATACGCACAGCATGTGGTGCTGACCAGCGACAACCCACGCAGCGAAGATCCACAGACAATTTTGAATCACATGCTCGCTGGCTTGCACAACGCAGCCAATACAAAAGTGATTGTCGACCGTGCCCAAGCCATTGAACAAACCGTCCAACACGCACGCGCGCAGGACGTGGTGTTGGTGGCCGGAAAAGGCCACGAGGATTACCAAGAAGTGGCGGGCGTCAAACATCCGTTCAGCGATGTGCAGCACGCACGTGAGGCGTTGTTGCAAAGGAGGGCCCATGTCTGACATGAACCTCAGCCTTCAACAAATCAGCCAGTGGCTCGCACATGCGCAACTGCATGGCGATGCCAACTTGACCATCCAACGCGTCAATACCGACAGCCGCAGCTGCCAAGCGGGTGACTTGTTTGTCGCCTTGAAGGGCGAGCGCTTTGACGCCCATGACTTTTTGCCACAAGTCGCTGCCAACGGCGCCACCGCTGCTTTGGCGCATCACGGTTTAGACGCGGCCAAGTTGGCTGGCGTGCAAGTGCCAGACACGCGCATCGCTTTGGGCCAATTGGCCAAAGGCTGGCGCGGCCAATTCAATTTGCCCGTCATTGCCGTCACAGGCAGCAACGGCAAGACCACCGTCACACAAATGATTGCCAGCATCTTGCGTGCAGGCTTTGGTGACGACGCCTTGGCCACCCAAGGCAATTTGAACAACGACATTGGCGTGCCCCAAACGCTGCTGCGCTTGCGTGCGCATCACCGCAGCGCGGTGGTGGAGTTGGGTATGAACCATCCCGGCGAGATCGCAGGCTTGGCCGACATGACACAAGCCACCGTGGCGTTGGTGAACAACGCTCAGCGCGAACACCAAGAGCACATGGCCACGGTCGAAGCCGTGGCACAAGAAAACGGCGAAGCCATCCAGGCCTTGCCAGCAGACGGTGTGGCTGTGTTCCCCGCGCATGACGCCTACAGCGCCTTGTGGAAAACCTTGGCAGGCAGTCGCGCTTGCCTGCGTTTCTCCATGACAGCCAATGCAGCCGATGAGGCCGAAGTGCAGTTGCTCAAAGCCGATTGGTTGAACGATCACTGGGTCGTGGAAGCGCAAACGCCCGCAGGCGTGTTGCGCACACAACTGCACATCGCTGGCCGTCACAACGTGGGCAATGCCTTGGCTGCCACCGCGTGCGCATTGGCAGCAGGCGTGTCACTCGATGTGATTGCACAAGGCCTGCACAGTTTCGAACCCGTCAAAGGCCGTTCACGCGCTTTTGGCATTCAGTGCCAAGGCCGCGACATCACGGTGGTGGATGACACCTACAACGCCAACCCCGATTCCGTGCGTGCCGCGATTGATGTGCTGGCCGAGTTGCCAGCGCCGCGCTTGCTCGTGTTGGGCGACATGGGCGAGGTCGGCACGCAAGGCCCTGAGTTTCACCAAGAAGTGGGCTTGCATGCTGCGCAGATGGGCATTGACCACGTGCTGTGTTTGGGCGACTTGGCTGCACACACCGCCACTGCTTGTGGCGCCAATGCCCAACACCTGAGCGACATCGACACCCTGAACCAACGCGTGCTGCAACAGCTGCCACAGCTGGGCAGCGTGTTGGTCAAAGGCTCGCGATTCATGAAGATGGAGCGTGTGATCGATGCGATCAACGCCTGTCACGACCAGAACAAAAAGGAAACCACGCCATGCTGCTGACCCTGGCCCAATGGCTGCAAACCCTCTCGCCAGAATTTGGCTTTTTCCGCGTGTTTCAGTACATCACGTTCCGCGCGGTGATGGCAGCTGTGACGGCCTTGTTGATTGGCTTGATTGCTGGCCCCGTTGTGATTCGTCGTTTGGCTGCGTTGAAGATTGGTCAACCCATTCGCGAATACGCCATGCAATCGCATTTGGCCAAGAGCGGCACGCCCACCATGGGTGGTGTGTTGATCTTGATCGGCATCGCCGTGTCCACTTTGTTGTGGGCTGATTTGTCCAACCGCTTTGTGTGGATTGTGATGATCGTCACCTTTGGCTTTGGTGCCATCGGTTGGGTGGATGATTGGCGCAAGGTGGTGAACAAAGACCCAGAGGGCATGCGTTCACGCGAGAAATACATGTGGCAATCCCTCATCGGTTTGGTAGCCGCTGTGTATTTGGTGTTCAGCATTTCTGAGAGCAGCAACTTCCGTGTGATGGAGTTGTTTTACTCATGGGTGAAGTCGGGCTTTGATGTGAACTTGCCGCCCAAGGCGGGTTTGCTGCTGCCCTTCATCAAAGAGGTGAGCTACCCACTCGGCGTGTTTGGTTTCGTGATCATGACCTACTTGGTCATCGTGGGCTCAAGCAATGCCGTGAACTTGACAGATGGTTTGGATGGCTTGGCCATCATGCCCGTGGTGATGGTGGGTTCGGCTTTGGGCGTGTTCGCCTATGTGACCGGCAGCTCGGTGTATTCCAAATACCTGTTGTTCCCTTACATCCCAGGCTCAGGTGAGTTGATGATTTTCTGCGCTGCCATGGCGGGTGCGGGCTTGGCCTTTTTGTGGTTCAACACCCACCCCGCACAAGTGTTCATGGGCGATGTGGGCGCGCTCGCTTTGGGCGGCGCGCTGGGCACGATTGCGGTGATCGTGCGTCAAGAAATTGTGTTGGCCATCATGGGTGGCATCTTTGTAGTGGAGGCCTTGTCGGTCATGCTGCAAGTGACGTACTTCAAGTACACCAAGAAAAAATATGGCGAAGGCCGTCGCATTTTGAAGATGGCGCCTTTGCATCACCACTTTGAAAAGAGCGGCTGGAAAGAAACCCAAGTCGTCGTGCGTTTTTGGATCATCACCATGCTGCTGTGCTTGGTGGGTCTGTCTACCTTGAAGTTGAGATAAGACGATGCAGCAACTCCACAACCAATCGGTGCTGATTCTGGGCTTGGGTGATTCCGGCCTGGCGATGGCGCGTTGGTGCGCGCGCTTCGGTGCGCAAGTGCAAGTCGTGGACACGCGTGAACAGCCGCCGCATTTGGCGGCCTTGCGTGCAGAGTTGCCAAGTGTCAAATTTGTGCATGGTGCGTTTGAAGCCAGCTTGGTCGAAGGCCAAGATGTGCGTGCGGTGTTCAAGAGCCCAGGCCTGAGCCCCGAGTCAGTGGCGCCTGTGTGGAACGCCGCTGTGGCTGCTGGTTTGTGGGTGGGCACCGAGTTGACTTTGTTTGCACAAGCCCTGAGTGACTTGCAAACGAGCATGGCCTATCACCCCAAGGTGTTGGCCATCACAGGCACCAACGGCAAAACCACCGTCACCTCGTTGACCGGGCAGTTGTTGGAACGTGCAGGCAAGCGCGTGGCCGTGGCTGGCAACATTGGCCCGACCTTGCTCGACACCCTGTCGCAAGCGCTGGACCAAGCCGCTGAACAGCAGGCGGCTGCCGATGTGATTGCCGCCGAAGAAGCTGCAGCACTGGCTGCAGACGAAGCCTTGGCCGAGCAAGCGCGTGCTGAGGCCGAAGCCAAAGAACAAGCCGCAGCGGCGCACGCTGCGCAATTGGCGCTCGATGCCGAAGAAGCGTTGACACAAGACGCTGCCGCTGAGGGTGATGCTGAATCGCAAATGGCACTGACAGGCACTGAGACCGAGCCAGCTGCCGAAGTGCTGGCTGCAGACGACGAGCCGTTTGAGGTGGACTTGCCACCGCTGGTGCCACCACCGCCACCACCTGCAGACCATCCGTACCTGCCGCAGGTTTGGGTGTTGGAGTTGTCGAGCTTTCAGTTGGAAGGCGTGGACAACTTCGAGCCCACCGCTGCCACGGTGCTCAACCTCACACAAGACCACCTCGATTGGCACGGCAGCATGGACAGTTATGCCGCTGCCAAAGCACGCATCTTTGGCAAGCAAGGCGTGATGGTGCTCAACCGCGAAGATGCAGGCGTGATGGCTATGTTGCCCGAGCCTGTGCGCGTGAAATTACAAAAGCCACAAGTGCGTGCGCACCTCACCTTTGGGGGTGACTTGCCACAGCGCCCTGGCGACTACGGCATTGAAACCGTCAATGGCATGACCTGGTTGGTGCGTGCGTTAGAAGCCGACGAAACCCGCAAGCGCCGCAAAGACGACGAAGAAGAAATTCACATCCAACGCTTGATGCCCGCCGATGCGCTGCGCATCCGTGGCCGCCACAACGCGCTCAATGCCTTGGCCGCTTTGGCGCTGGCTGGTAGCGCGGGTGGCGATTTGGCACCCATGCTGTTTGGCTTGCGTGAGTATCTTGGCGAACCGCACCGTGTGGAAGCCGTGACCGTGTTGAACGGCGTGGAATATTTCGACGACAGCAAAGGCACCAATGTCGGCGCCACCGTAGCTGCCTTGCATGGCCTCGGTGTGGACCGACGCTTGGTCGTCATCTTGGGCGGTGACGGCAAAGGCCAAGACTTCGCACCGTTGAGCGAGCCCGTCGCTCGTTACGCACGCGCAGTCGTGTTGATCGGCCGCGATGCGACCGCCTTGCGTGATGTGTTGCAACACAGTGGTGTCACCTTGTTGGATGCCGCGAGCCTAGAAGAAGCCGTCAAGCTGTGCAGCGAACAAGCCCACTCGGGTGACGCGGTGTTGCTGTCACCCGCCTGCGCGAGCATGGACATGTTCCGCAACTACGCGCACCGCGCCGAAGTGTTTGTGAACGCGGTGAATCACTTGGTGGAAGAAGCAGGAGGTATGGTGTGAGTGCCATGCAACGCATCAAGCAGCGCTTGAGCCACCTGTTCGGCGCCGAGCCAGAGACCGGCATGGATGCTTTGCCCGTGCGTGTGCACGGCACCGAATTCACACGCACGGCCGCGTCGCCTGTGCATGTGAAGGGCTTTGACCAACCTCTGGTGTGGGTCACTTTTGCCTTGCTGATGTTTGGCTTGGTCATGGTCTATTCCGCTTCCATTGCCATTCCTGATAACCCACGCATGGGCGCGGGTTACACCCAAACCCATTTCTTGCTGCGCCATGCGCTGTCGCTGTTCGTGGCGTTTGTCGCGGCCTTGTTGGCATTTCAAATTCCGCTCAACACCTGGGAGCGCATTGCGCCCTGGGTGTTCATTGTGTCCATCGTGTTGCTGATCGCAGTGTTGATCCCCTTCATTGGTAAATCGGTCAATGGCGCACGCCGTTGGATTGGTTTGGGTTTCATGAACTTTCAGCCATCTGAGTTGGCCAAGTGGGGCGTGCTGCTGTATGCCGCCAACTACATGGTGCGCAAGATGGATGTGAAAGAAAACTTCTTCGCCGCGGTCACGCCGATGGGCGCTGCGGTGGCTGCGGTGGGTTTGCTGTTGTTGTCTGAGCCAGACATGGGCGCTTTCATGGTGATCGCTGTGATCGCCATGGGCATCTTGTTCTTGGGCGGCGTGAATGCCCGCATGTTCTTCTTGATTGCCACCGCGCTGATTGGCGTGTTTGGTTTGATCATTGCCACGTCTGAGTGGCGTCGTGAACGCATCTTTGCTTACCTCGACCCTTGGAGCATGGAGCATGCGTTGGGCAAGGGCTACCAGTTGTCGCACTCACTGATTGCGATTGGTCGCGGTGAAATTTTTGGCGTGGGTTTGGGCGGCAGTGTGGAAAAACTGCATTGGTTACCCGAGGCACACACCGACTTTTTGCTGGCTGTGATTGGCGAAGAGTTTGGCTTTGTAGGTGTGGTGGCGGTGATTGGCCTGTTCATGTGGTTGACGCGTCGCATCATGTACATCGGTCGCCAAGCGATTGCCATGGACCGCGTGTTTGCGGGCTTGGTGGCGCAAGGCGTGGGCATTTGGATGGGCTTTCAGTCCTTCATCAACATGGGTGTGAACTTAGGCGCACTGCCGACCAAGGGCTTGACCTTGCCGCTCATGAGCTACGGCGGTTCTGCAATTTTGTTGAACCTGATTGCCATTGCGGTGGTGTTGCGCGTGGACTTTGAAAACAAAGTTGTGATGCATGGAGGTCGTCTATGAGCATGACTCCACGTACCGCGCTCATCATGGCGGGTGGCACAGGCGGCCACATCTTCCCGGGCTTGGCTGTGGCTGAGCAGCTGCGCGCCCAAGGCTGGAACGTGCATTGGTTGGGTGCGCCCGAACCCAGCATGGAAAGCCAATTGGTGCCACCACGTGGCTTTGCGTACGAGACCATTCAGTTCGGTGGTGTGCGCGGCAAAGGTGTCAAAACCTTGGCGCTGTTGCCTTTCAAGTTGTTGCGCGCCTTCTGGCAAAGCCTGTGCGTGGTGCGTCGCGTCAAACCCGATGTGGTGGTGGGTTTGGGTGGTTACATCACGTTCCCCGCCGGCATGATGGCGGTGCTGTGCGGCAAGCCTTTGGTCTTGCATGAACAAAATTCAGTGGCCGGTATGGCCAACAAAGTGTTGAGTGGTGTGGCAGACCGTGTGTTCAGCGCCTTCCCCAAGGTATTGCCAAAAGCCGAGTGGGTGGGTAACCCCATGCGCGATGGTTTTGTGAGCCAACCCGAACCTGCCCAGCGGTTTGCCGATCGCACAGGCCCGTTGCACGTGTTGGTGGTCGGTGGCAGCTTGGGCGCGCAAGCACTCAACACCGTGGTGCCCCAAGCCTTGGCCAAGATCCCACACGACCAACGTCCCATCGTCACACACCAAAGTGGCGCCAAACAAATTGATGCCTTGCGTGCGGCGTACGAAGAAGCGCGTGTCGAGGCTGAGTTGACACCTTTCATCGACGACACCGCACAAGCCTTTGCCGATGCGGATGTGGTGATTGCCCGTGCCGGTGCCAGCACCGTCACCGAATTGGCAGCCGTGGGTGCTGCGGCGATGTATGTGCCGTTCCCCCACGCGGTGGATGATCACCAAACCACCAACGCGCGTTTCGTCGTCGACGCAGGCGGCGGTTGGTTGGTGCCACAACACGAATTGAAAGCCCAAGATTTGGCTGACCGTTTGCAATTCATGACACGTCGCACCTTGTTGGCTTGTGCCGAAAAGGCCTATGCCGTGCGTCAAGTCGAAGCCGTCAGCCAAGTGGTGGCCGCTTGCGAGCAGCTCGCAGCGAAGGGAAAACAAAAATGAAACACGCCATTCGTCACATCCATTTCGTCGGCATCGGTGGTGCAGGCATGAGCGGCATTGCTGAGGTTCTGTTGAACTTGGGCTACGTCATCTCTGGCTCTGACTTGTCCGACAGCGCGGCCTTGAAGCGCTTGCAAAGCTTGGGCATCCAAACCCATGTGGGTCACGACGCCGCAAACATTGCCGGTGCAGATGCGGTGGTCACCTCCACGGCGGTGCATGCAGACAACCCCGAAGTGGTGGCGGCCCACGCGAAGTTGATTCCTGTGGTGCCACGCGCTGTGATGCTGGCTGAATTGATGCGCCTGAAAACCGGCGTGGCCATTGCAGGCACGCACGGCAAAACCACCACCACCAGTTTGGTGGCCAGTGTGTTGGCCGAGGCGGGCATGGACCCTACGTTTGTGATTGGCGGCAAGCTCAACAGCGCAGGCGCCAATGCCAAGTTGGGCTCGGGCGACTACATCGTGGTGGAAGCCGACGAGTCAGACGCGTCGTTCTTGAACCTCTTGCCTGTGATGGCGGTGATCACCAACATCGACGCGGACCACATGGACACCTATGGCCATGACTTCAACAAGCTGAAGGGCGCCTTCATCGAGTTCTTGCATCGCATGCCTTTTTATGGCGCCGCGATTTTGTGCACGGACGATGCCGCGGTGCGCAGCATCTTGTCCGAAGTGTCACGCCCCATCACCAGCTATGGCTTCAACGAAGACGCGCAAGTGCGTGCGGTGAATGTGCGCGCCGACAACGGCCGCATGTGCTTCACGGTGCAGCGCCGCAACGGCATCACCTTGCCTGACCTCGACATCACGCTCAACTTGGCGGGCGAGCACAACGTGCTCAATGCCTTGGCTGCCATCGCGATTGCGGTGGAGTTGAACGTGCCCGATGCGGCACTGCAAAAAGCCTTGGCCGAGTTCAAAGGCGTGGGCCGTCGTTTCCAACGCCACGGCGAAGTGGCGGCGAAGAATGGTGGCCAGTTCACCCTCATTGAAGACTACGGCCACCACCCCGTGGAGTTGGCTGCCACCTTGGCCGCCGCACGTGGGGCATTTCCAGGTCGTCGTTTGGTGTTGGCGTTTCAGCCGCACCGCTACACCCGCACACGTGACTGCTTTGAAGACTTCGTGGAAGTCATGGGTCGCGCCGATGTGTTGTGGCTGTCTGAGATTTACGCCGCTGGCGAAACCCCAATTGCTGCGGCGGATGGCCGCGCACTGTCGCGTGCCATGCGCGTGGCGGGCCATGAAGCCTTGGTTTTCGTGGATGACATTCAAAAAATGGCCCAAGTCATTGCTGACAACGCCCAAGACGGCGATGTGGTGATGTGCATGGGCGCAGGGTCGATTGGCCAAGTGCCAGCCAAGGTGCTGGAGTTGGTGCAACAACGTAAGAGCTGAGTTATGACTTTCAATCTTCAAACCGCCAAAGTCGCTGTCCTCATGGGTGGCCTGTCCGCCGAGCGTGATGTGTCCATCATGTCGGGCAGCGGTGTGCTCAAGGCTTTGCAAAGCAAGGGTGTGAACGCGACGGCGTTTGACCCTGCCGAGCGCAGTTTGGACGAACTCAAACGCGAAGGCTATACACACGCCTTCATCGCGCTGCATGGCCGCTACGGTGAAGACGGTGCGGTGCAAGGTGCACTGGAGCTGTTGGGCATTCCCTACACGGGCTCTGGTGTGATGGCTTCCGCCATGGCCATGGACAAAGTGATGACCAAGCGCGTGTGGAGTGCAGTGGGTTTGTCCACACCCGGCTACGTGTGGTTGTCGCCCGAAGACCAAACCACAGACAACATCAATGCCATTCCTGCGAAGTTAGGTTTGCCATTGATCGTCAAACCACCGCGTGAGGGTTCATCGATTGGCATGAGCAAGGTCACGCAAGCAGGCGAGATGACAGCCGCCGCTGAGTTGGCCACAAAGTACGACCCAGACTTGTTGGCAGAAGAGTTCATCACCGGTGAAGAGCTGACATGTCCCATCTTGGGCAATGGTCCGAACGCCCGCGCCTTGCCTGTGGTGCGCATCGCCGCGCCCGATGGTGCGTACGACTACAACCACAAGTACTTCACCGACGACGTGAAGTACCACTGCCCCAGCGGCTTGCCTGAAGCCGAAGAGCAAGAGATCCAACGCTTGGTGGTGGCCGCGTACCGCGCCTTGGGCTGCCGGGGTTGGGGTCGCGCCGACATCATGTTGCGTGCGTCTGACCGCAAGCCGTTCTTGCTGGAGATGAACACATCACCCGGTATGACCAGCCACTCCTTGGTGCCCATGTCTGCGCGTGCAGCGGGCATCAGTTATGAAGACCTGTGCTTGATGCTGCTAGAGAGCGCCACGCTCGATCACCCCGGAGGTCCTAAAGCCGTATGACCACGCGCTACACCCACATGCGACCCCGTCCTGAGGCGAATGCCTCGGTGCCGGTGCCGCTCGACGTCAAGCTCATGCACATGGCGGCTTCGCTCATGTTTGTGGGCTTGGTCGTGGGTGCGCTGGTGGGCGGTGTGTGGTCCTTGGTGCAGTTGCCTGCGTTTGCGCTCAAAGGCATCACTGTCAAGGGCGATGTGGAACACAACAACGAAGTGACTTTGCGTGCCAATGTGGTGACCAAGTTCACAGGCAATTTCTTCACGGCCGATTTGGGACGTGTGCGAACCGCGTTTGAGAGCGTGCCTTGGGTGCGCTTGGCTTCGGTGCAGCGCGAGTTTCCCAACCGTTTGCGCGTGACGCTGCAAGAACACAAGCCCGTGGCCTATTGGGGGGACGACGGCGAGCAACGCATGGTGAACAACTACGGCGAAGTGTTTGAAGCCAATGCGAGCGATTTGGATGACGACAAGATGCCACGCTTGAGCGGGCCTGACAGCCAGTCTCAGCAAGTGTTGGCGATGTATTTGGCCTTGCAACCCGCTTTCAAAGAATTGAGTTTGGTGCTGGACAGCTTGGTGCTGACCGACCGCGGGAGTTGGCGTGCCAAGTTGGCACAGGGTGCCGTGATTGAGTTGGGACGCGGCAGTGTGGATGACGTGATGGCACGTGTGCAACGCGTGTCACACACCTTGGCACAAGTGACACAGAAGTTGGGTCGCAAAGTGACGGCGATTGAGTCTGCCGATTTGCGATACGACAACGGTTATGCGCTGCGTTTGCGCGGGGTGAGCACGCAAGACGTGCCCGCCAAGCGTTGACGCGCACAGAGAGAAGAAAAGAAAGAACGAGGCTGTTATGGCAAAAGATAACAAAGAACTGGTGGTCGGCTTAGACATTGGCACAGCCAAGGTCATGGTGGTCGTGGCCGAAGTGTTGCCCGATGGTGAGCTCAAGCTCGCAGGCCTCGGCGTGGCACCCAGCAATGGTTTGAAGCGCGGCGTGGTGGTCAACATTGATGCCACCGTGCAAAGCATTCAACAGGCTTTGAAAGAAGCTGAGTTCATGGCGGATTGCAAAATCACCAATGTCTACACGGGCATCACCGGTAGCCACATTCGCGGCATCAACTCCACCGGCATGGTGGCGGTGAAAGACAAAGAAGTTACCGCGGCTGATGTGGCCCGTGTGGTGGAAACGGCCAAAGCCATCAACATCTCGACCGACCAACGTTTGTTGTTGGTGCAGCCTCAAGAGTTTGTGATTGATGGCCAAGACGTGCGCGAGCCCATTGGCATGAGCGGCATTCGTTTGGAGTCCAAAGTGCACATCGTCACGGGTGCGCAAAGTGCGGCAGAAAACATCATCAAGTGTGTGCGTCGTTGCGGCTTGGATGTGGACCGCCTCATGCTCAACCCCTTGGCCTCCAGCATGTCTGTGTTGACCGATGACGAGCGCGAACTCGGCGTGGCTTTGGTGGACATTGGTGCGGGCACCACCGACGTGGCCATCTTCACCAATGGTGCGATTCGTCACACCGCGGTCATCCCAATCGCCGGTGACTTGATCACCAGCGACATCGCGATGGCGTTGCGCACCCCAACCAAAGACGCAGAAGAAATCAAGATTGAATCAGGCTACGCCAAACAACTGTTGGCCGACCCAGATGTGCAAGTGGAAGTGCCGGGCTTGGGTGACCGCACACCACGCATGTTGAGCCGCCAAGCGTTGGCCGGTGTGATTGAGCCACGTGTGGAAGAAATCTTCTCGCTGGTGCAGCAAGTCATTCGCGATTCTGGTTACGAAGAAGTGTTGTCGTCGGGCATTGTGCTCACGGGCGGCAGCGCAGTGATGCCTGGCATGGTTGAGCTGGGCGAAGACATTTTCTTGAAGCCTGTGCGTCGCGGTGTGCCGCACTACAACAGCGCGCTGGCCGACATGGTGGCGCAGCCGCGTGCCGCCACGGTGATGGGCTTGTTGGCGGAAGCCGGTGTGGACCGCCAACGTGGCTTCAAAGTTTCACAAAAGAGTGGGTCGGTCAATTCGTTGATGGACCGTCTCAAAGACTGGTTTGTGGGGAACTTCTAACCATGATTCCTCACACCTTGCTTTATCTCGCACGCGGCAGTCCGCCGCAGCGACAGCGCACAGGGCGACGATGGCGACCCTGCGCTGCCACCGCGCCACCCTCGTAGAAGGAGCGCCATGAACCAAAAAGCAAAACATAAACGACTTAGGCAACTGCAAATTTTTAGATTAGGAGAAACATCATGAGCATCGAAATGATTGAAGTTGAAGCATTCAACTCAGGCACCCAAATTAAAGTCATTGGCGTGGGCGGCGGCGGCGGTAACGCGGTCGAGCACATGATCAGCTCTGGCGTTCAAGGCGTTGAGTTCGTCACTGCGAACACCGACGCCCAAGCATTGCGTGTCAGCAATGCACACAAAGTGATTCAATTGGGCTCAACCGGCCTTGGCGCTGGCAGCAAGCCAGAGCGCGGCCGTGAAGCAGCCGAAGCTGCGATTGACGACATCCGTTTGGCGCTGGAAGGCACCAACATGTTGTTCGTGACCGCCGGCATGGGCGGCGGTACGGGCACAGGTGCTGCACCTGTGGTGGCACGCGTGGCGCGCGAAATGGGTATCTTGACAGTTGGCGTGGTGACCAAGCCTTTCGAATTCGAAGGCAGCCGTCGCATGAACAACGCCGAAACCGGTTTGGCTGAACTCGAAGCCAACGTGGATTCACTCATCGTGGTGTTGAACGAAAAACTGATGGATGTGTTGGGTGACGACGCCAGCCAAGACGAAGCGTTCGCTTTTGCCAACGACGTGTTGAAAAACTCGGTCGGTGGCATTGCCGAGATCATCAACGTGGAAGCGTTGGTGAACGTCGACTTTGAAGACGTGCGCACCGTGATGAGCGAAACCGGCAAAGCCATGATGGGCACTGCTGCGGCCAATGGCCCAGACCGTGCACGCATCGCGGCTGAACAAGCGGTGGCTTGCCCCTTGCTCGAAGGCGTGGACATGTCAGGTGCCAAGGGCGTGTTGGTGCTGATCACCGCAGCCAAGGGTGGCTTGAAGTTGTCTGAGTCTCGCGAAGCCATGAACACCATCCGCAAGTTCGCTTCACCAGACGCGCACGTGATTTACGGTACGGCTTACGACGAAAGCTTGGGCGATCAAATTCGCGTCACCGTGGTGGCCACAGGTTTGGCCGGTAGCCGCCGCGCTGCACCTCAGTTGCAAGTGTTGCGCACAGGCACTGACGGCGTGGGCTTCCCGACCACACAAGCCAACAATGCATCTCCTGCGGGTGTGTTGGCTGCTGCCTCGTCTGGTTTGGCTGGTTTGGCTGCTGGTTTTGGTGTGGGCGCAAGCGCTGCTCAGCCTAACTACGACGCCATGACTTCGCCAGCGGTGTTCCGTAACAACCGTACCTCTGCGGCAGCCAAGGTGGATGCCTTGTCGTCAGGTGGTATGGATGACTACGAAATCCCAGCTTTCTTGCGCAAGCAAGCCGACTAAGTAGAGGCCCTGTGGTGGGGCGCTATCAAGGTCATTGAATCAATGAATCCCCTTCTGAGAGGGGATTCATTAAAATTACACCGTGCTTAAACAAAGAACCCTTCAATCCCTCACCAAAGCGGTGGGTGTTGGTCTTCACAGCGGTCAACGCGTGGAGCTGACACTGCGCCCTGCGCAACCCGACACGGGCATCGTGTTCCGTCGGGTGGATTTGCCGCAGCCAGTCGATATCCCCATCACCGCCACAGCGGTGACGGATACGCGCTTGGCGTCGACCATTTCCAATGGCGGTGCGAAGGTGTTTACCGTGGAGCATTTGATGTCGGCCTGTGCAGGTCTTGGCATTGACAACCTCTACATCGACATCACGGCTGAAGAAGTGCCTATTTTGGATGGCTCGGCTTCGTCGTTTGTATTTCTGCTGCAAAGCGCGGGCATCGTGGAGCAAAACGCGCCCAAGCGTTTCATTCGCGTCTTGAAAACCGTTGAAGTACGCGAAGGCGAGGGCGCCAATGTGAAGTGGGCGCGACTCGAGCCTCACCACGGCTACAAACTCAGTTTTGAAATTGATTTCCGCCACCCTGCGGTGGACTCCACAGGTCAAAGCGTGGTGTTCGACATGGACACCGATGTGTACACCCGTGACATCGCGCGCGCGCGTACCTTTGGCTTCACACGTGACGTCGAGATGATGCGCGCCAACGGTTTGGCTTTGGGGGGCGGTTTGGACAACGCCATCGTGATGGACGATTACAAGGTCTTGAACAGCGATGGTCTGCGCTACGACGATGAGTTTGTGAAACACAAAATCCTCGATGCCATGGGCGACTTGTTTTTGATTGGCAGGCCTTTGCTGGCATCGTATGTGGCCTTCCGTTCAGGTCATGCCATGAACAACAAACTGTTGCGTGAACTGCTTAGCCAGCCTGATGCCTATGACATCGTCACCTTTGACGATGTGCGCAAAGCACCTCCGGGTTTAGCGCAACTCGCGCCTGCTTGGTAAACACTGCGTCATGGCGTCGCCGTTGAGGCGAGAAAGAGTTTGAGATGGCGGTGTATCACATTCCCACGGTCTATCTCCTCATCGGTATTCTTTATCTCCTTCTGCCTTTGATGGTTTGGTTCGTGCTGTTCGACCAGCCTTCTCGGATGAAGTCGCTCTGGTGTGTGGCGGGCGAACTCTTTGGCATGGGTTTGATCATGGTGGGTTTGCGGGCTCACCTGCCTGTTTGGGTGAGCTACACCTTTGCCAATGCGGTCATGTGGACGGCCGTGTTTATTCAGACCGTGGCTTTGCAACGCGCCCTCGATCAACGGTTGACTCTGAAGTGGGTTGCACTGCTGGTCGCTGTGTGTTTGTCTGTCTTTGAATTTTTCCGCTTGATCCAGCAAGACGCCGTGTTGCGTTTCACGTGGTCCATGCTGATCTTCGTGTCGGTTTTTTGTTTCAATGCTTTTTTGTGTTGGCGCATTGCATCAGTTCATCAGCTCAAAAGCGCACGGTGGTTGTCTGCGGTGTACGCCATCACGGCGGCCACCATGTCTTTCAGAGCGTTGCGCGTGGTGTTGGGTGTCACTGAGCCCGATATCGTGGCGCAAAGCGCCGACAGCGCCTTAACCGTGGTGCCTGGTTTGTTGATCGCCGTCATTGGAAATTTCGCCTTTATCGGTATGTTTTTGGAACGTTCGACGAAGGGTCAAATCAAGGAAGCTGCAGAACGTGTACGCCAAGAAGAAAGTGCACGTTTGGGTGAGCAAATTGCACAACTGGAGCGTCAGCGCACATTGGGTGCCATGTCGGCCTCATTTGCGCACGAGCTCAGCCAGCCGCTCACCGCCATCTTGATGGATGCGCAAGCCATCAAAACCAGTGTGGCTTCGGGTGAATCAAATTCAAAAGAAATCTTGGAATCGATTGAAGAGATAGAAAAGAGCACGTACCGAACGGTCACCTTGGTCGAGCGAATTCGCAACTTCATTCGACCTGCGAAAACGGACTATGAGTACGTGGATTTAAAAACGCTGCTGCAAGATGTGGCGCAGCTGCTGGCTTACCAAATACGGAGTCAGAACATCCATTTCGACTTTGACTTAGACGCAACTCCGTGCGTGGTTCATGGCGATCGCATTCAACTCTCGCAAATTATTTTGAATGTGTACCGCAATGCGATGGAGGCCATGGAAAACTGCATGGATAAAAAAATCCATGTCTCTTTGGAGAGCTTGAATGACCGTGTGGTGTTGCGTGTCCATGACAACGGCCCCGGTATTTCAGTTGATTTGAAGAACTCGGTGGGCCAGCCGTTTGTCACATCCAAAGAGCATGGTTTAGGCGTTGGCTTGTCGATCTCAACAACCATTGCACAAATGCACAGCGGAAGTTTGGCTATTTCAAATGCGGTCGATGGTGGCGCCATCGTTGAGTTGAGTTTGCCAGCTGTTTCGCACTGACACGTGTCGCGCTTATCGGCTTCGGCCTGCTTTGTACATGCCATTGGTGCTGCGCTGCAACTCAGTGGCGGCCGCCAATTTAGCCATGGAATGACCTGCATGTGCATGGGTGATGGCAATGCCCAAGGCATCGGCGGCATCGGGCCCAGGCAGCCCAGGAAGGTTGAGTAGGCGTTTCACCATTTCTTGCACTTGCTCTTTTTTCGCCAAGCCATGGCCAGCCACGGCTTGTTTCATTTGCAAGGCGGTGTATTCGGCAACGCTTAAGTTGCAAGTGGCCAGCGCCGTGATGCACGCGCCACGTGCTTGGCCTAATAAAAGGGTGGCTTGTGGGTTGACGTTGACAAACACAATTTCGACGGCTGAGGCTTCAGGTTGATAACGCGCCACCACTTCGTGGATGCCGTCAAACAAGATTTTCAAACGCTCGGCCAAATTGCCTTGCGCTTCTTTGTTGGTTTTGATGGTGCCGCTGGCGACGTACAGCAATTGGTTGCCGTGCTTTTCCACCACGCCAAAGCCTGTGGTGCGCAGGCCGGGGTCAATGCCAAGAATTCGCATTAAGGCACCTGTGCGCTGCCCATGCGCGTCAAAATAATTTCGGTGCGGCCTGCAAGGTATTCAGACTGCGGGAATTTTTGGTAGTGCTTGGGGCGAGGCAACATCACGGCCAAGCGACCCGCTTCCCACGCAGTGAGTTGCGAGGCCGGCTTTTGAAAGTAATGTTGCGCGGCCGCCTCTGCTCCAAAAATACCTTCGCCCCATTCCACATGGTTGAGGTAAATCTCCAAGATGCGTTTTTTGCCCAGCACGGCTTCGAGCATCACGGTCAGCACAAACTCTTGGCCTTTGCGGATGAACGTGCGTTCGCCGGAGAGAAACAAGTTCTTTGCTAGTTGCTGCGTGATGGTGGACCCTCCCACCACTTTGGGCGCTGCCTTGCCTTGTACTTTTCGGCTGGCTTGCAGCTCTGCTTTGGCGTTTTTGGCCCAAGCCTTTTCAATTGCATCCCACTGCACACCATCGTGTTGCGCAAAGATGTCGTCTTCAGATGCGATCACCGCGCGTTTGAGGTTGTTGGAGATTTGGGCATAAGGCACCCAATCTTGCCGCCAACGCAAACGATCTTTGGTGTTGACAATGCGCCAAGCTTCCGAACGTTCAAACGAGGTGGACTCAGGTGCCACGCGTGCCATCACCGCAATGCGGGCTAAGAAGAAAACTTGCAGCGCAAACCAAGCGACCAGCACCAGTAGCAACCAGCGCAACCATGGGCGAAAGCGTGTGGTGTTCATCGGGCTTCGCCGGCTTTGGTTTGCAGGGTGTTGTCGCGGCTGAAGATGAAGCGCGAGACCACCGCCAGTTGGTCGGCTTGTTTGCGCATCTCTTCGGTGAATTCGCCAAACGGTCCTGCTGCTGTGGCAATCGCTTGGGCGCGGCGGTCGAGGTCAGCCAAGCCCGAGCTTTGCACCACTTCGGTGGCTAGCACACGGCCATCGGTGTTGACGGTGATGATCATGGTCAATTCGCCGTAGAGCTTTTGCCCGCTTGAGGTGGCAGGAAAGTAGCGCGTGCCGCGGTCTTCCACTTTGCGGCGCAGGGTGTCGTAGTACAACGCATAGGCCACTTGCTTGGTGGCTGGGCTCACGTAGTGTTTGCGTGGGCGCGCGTTGTCTTGGTTGATACGCTGTTCAATTTCAGCCAGAAGTTTGAGCAACTGACGGCGCTTTTGTTCCACCGCGTCTTGTTCGGCTTGCGATTTTTGTGGCTGTGGCGGCGGCAGTTGGGCGAGCAAGTTTTTCACTTGGGCCAGCAGCAAGGACTGCTCTTTGCGCATCTGGGCCACTTGGCGCTGCATGGACTCGGTCATGTCACCCACCGACGTGGTCGCCGCAGTGGGGAGTGGTGATGCCGCACGGCCACTTTTGAGTTCGCCACCGCCTGCCAATTGGGTTTGCGCCAAGGCTTGGGCTTTGTCAGGCGCATCTGCTTTGGCACGGGTGTTGACCAAAATCACATCCAGCGGGGCATCGCTGAACAAGCGATCAAAACGCTCAGGGGCTGCAATGCGCAACGTCAGCAACGCGCCGTGGATAGCAAATGAGATGAACAAGGCTTTTTGCAGCCGAGACCACCGCTTCCATGACAAACGCGAGAGCATTACGCGGCCGTTCCTTCCGTTGTGGGTGCCTCGTTCACATCCATGGCCAAAGCAATCGGGCCTGCGGCGCTGTCGTCTTCGTCGTCCGTCATCTCGGTTTCGTCAGCGCTAGAGGGGTCGTCGGCTTCTAACAGGTGCAGCAGATGGCCGCTGATGTCGAGGCTGATGTCGTCGATCTCGCTCAAGCGCAGTTGCACGTGTGTACCGCGCTGCAAATCGCTACCGCCAAACACGGGCAAGACCAAAGGCAGGTCATCGGCACGCGCCATGGGCGGCTGGCCGGGGAAAGCTTTGAACACGGTGGCGCTGAGTTCGGTGATGTTGTGTTGCTTCAAGTACTGCAGCGTCCAGAAACGCTCCATACCGTTTTGGTAGGCGTTGTACGCACCATAGGCACCATCGAACGCTGAGATGATGGAGAACAGCTCAGCATCTTTGGGTTTGAACGGTGCTGCCAAAGCGGCCGTGCTGCCGTGCTTGGCGCACGCAATGATTTGCCATTGGTTCACCAAGTCGGTGTAGCGGCGCAGCGGCGAGGTGCTCCACGCATAGCTGGGCACGCCAATGCCAGCGTGCGGCAAAGCCTTGGTGCCCATGCGCACTTTGACGCCGGGCAACAAGCTGGCTTGGCTGCGGTAGATGCCGGGTACACCCAGCTCAGCCATCCAATTGCCCCAGGTGCTGTTGGCCAGAATCATGGCCTCGGCCACCATCAGGTCGAGGGGCGCACCGCGTTGGCGGATGCTGATTTGAACTTGCTCGCTGCCCGTGGGCTCGGCACCGTTGTTGCCAACAAGGCGGAAGTTGTAGTCAGGACGGTTGAAGTTCTCGGGCTTGCCGCGCACCACTTCGCGCTGCGCTTTGAGGTGTTGGGCCAAGCGGAACAGAAACGCCAATTCCGTGCGTGGCATGGCGGGCTCAACGGTGCCTGCGACGTGCGTGAAGCTGGCGTCATTCAACCAAGCTTCGGTGACGATGGCGTCGAGTTGGTCGTGACGCAAGTTGGCCGTAATCGGCACACGCTCCACGCGTGTTTCGGTGTTTTGCAAAGCCAGCGTGGCTTCGTCAAACGTGGCGTACAGCGACACCGCAGGGCAGTCACGCCCTTCTTGCAAGGTGTAGGTTTGCACCACGTCGTCGGGCAGCATGGTGATTTTGTAGCCCGGCATGTAGACGGTGGACAAACGCTGGCGACCCAGCTGGTCAATTGCATCACCGGGCTTCAAGGCCAGCGCAGGCGCGGCGATGTGAATGCCCAGCGTGACCGTGCCTGTGCCCAAGCCTTGCACAGACAAAGCATCGTCAATCTCGGTGGTGTGCGAGTCGTCAATCGAATACGCCTGCACTTGGGCCAGTGGCAATTCGTCCGCAATGGCGGGGGCTTGCAAATTAGGAAAGCCTGTGCCCTTGGGGAAGTTGTCAAACAAAAAGCGTTGCCAATGGAACTGGTAAGCCGAGTTGATGGCCCCTGCTTTTTGCAACAAGGCGAGTGGGGCCGTTTGTGTGGCGCGCGCGGCTTCGACCACGGCTTTGTATTCAGGCGCGTTCTTGTCGGGTTTGAACAAGATTTTGTAGAGCTGCGTTTGAATAGGCGCAGGGCAAGTGCCTTGGCCCAACTCAGCAGCCCACGCCTCGATTTGCGCTTGGATTTGTTTTTTCTTTTCGATGCCCGCCAATGCTTGGGCAATCACTTCAGCAGAGGCCTTCTTGAAACGACCTTTGCCAGCGCGGCGAAAGTAATGGGGCGCCTCAAACAAACGAAACAGCGCAGCGGTTTGTTCGGTCAGTGTGGCTTGTGCGCTGAAGTATTCGCGGGCGAGGTCGGCAAAGCCAAACTCGTCTTCGGGGGCGAATTCCCAAGCCAGCTCGAGTTCGATCGTGGCGCTCAACGCTTGTGCCTCGCGCATCAGGTCGGCGGGGGAGGGCTTCTCAAACTTGAGCAGCAAATGGGCGGCTTTGACCTTGACCCGTTTGCCGGATTCCAGCTCGATTTGGGCCGAGCTCTCAGCTTCGGAAAGGATGCGGCCCGTCTGGAATTTTCCAGCTTCTTCAAACAATGCGTACATGGGCGGCATTGTCCCATGCTCCACCTAGGGCGCAGGCTGCAAATCTAGAAATTCCAACAGCTGCGGTAGGTAGTGGTCGAAGTCGCTGATGGCATGGTCGCCACCTTCCATGATCACCTGTTGCGAGCCAGGGTAACGGGCTGTCATCTCACGCCAATCCAGCACTTCGTCGCCCTTGGCAATCAGCGCCCACGCGTGCTCAGGGTGAGGCAAAGGGCCAACCTCTAGGGAGCGCAATTCGTCTACAAATTCAGGCGCAAAGTAAAAGCGTTCGCCAGGGTCGTGCCATGCGCTTTGCTCGCCAATGTATTTGGCCAAGTCACGCGCTGGGTCGATGGCGGGGTTGAGCAGCGCTGCTTTGCAGCCACGCTGTGCGGCCAACCAAGTGGCGTAAAAGCCGCCCAAGGATGAGCCGATGACCGCCATGCGGTCCGCAGGCCAATTGGCCGTGCCCTTTGCAATCAAGGCCGCTGCAGCTTTGGGTGAGGGCGGCAACTGCGGGCACCACCACGTGATGTGTGGGAATTGCGTGGCCATGACCGTAGCCACTTGCCGTGCTTTGGTGGATTGGGGTGATGAGCGAAATCCATGCAAATACAGCACATGCGTGGTGGTCAAAATTGCGGGGGATGGCGCGGTGGGCAAAGTCATGCTGAATGCTATCAGTGGCGTGAAGGGGCTTCGTGACAGGGGATAATCTGGCCATGTCCACCGTCATTCACAAACCCAGCCCATTTCAACGCTTGATGCCTTTGCTTCAAGGCTTTGATGGCCCGTTGGCGTTTGGTATTTTTTTGTTGGCTTGTGCGGGCTTGTTGACCATGTACTCGTCGGGCTTTGCCAACGGTGCGCGCTTCTTTGACCATGGTCGCAACATGATGATTGCGGGCTTCATCATGTTTGTGGTGGCTCAGATTCCACCGCAGCGTTTGATGGCATTTGCGGTGCCTCTCTACACCGTGGGCGTTGCCTTGCTGATCGCGGTGGCGTTGTTTGGTTTGACCAAAAAGGGCGCACGTCGTTGGCTGAATGTGGGCATCGTGATTCAGCCCAGCGAGATCATGAAAATTGCCATGCCGCTGATGTTGGCCTGGTGGTTTCAAAAACGTGAAGGCCAGTTGCGACCGCTCGACTTTTTGGTGGCAGGTTTGTTGCTGATGGTGCCTGTGGGTTTGATCGTGCGTCAGCCAGATTTGGGGACCGCCATTTTGGTGTTGTCCGCAGGCATGGCTGTGATTTTCTTTGCTGGTTTGAGCTGGTGGCTGATCGTGCCGCCCATCATCCTGGGTGTGATTGGCGTGGGTTTGGTGGTGTTGTTTGAGCCCACCTTGTGTGCCGATGGGTTCCGTTGGCCCATCCTGCACGACTACCAACAACAACGCATTTGCACCTTGTTAGACCCGTCGCGAGACCCGCTGGGTAAAGGCTTTCACATCATCCAAGGCATGATTGCGATTGGTTCGGGCGGTTTTTGGGGCAAAGGCTTCATGCAAGGCACCCAAACCCATTTGGACTTCATTCCTGAGCGCACCACCGACTTTGTGTTTGCCGCCTTTGGTGAAGAGTTTGGCTTGGTGGGCAACTTGATGCTGATCGCCTCTTTTATCTTTTTGATTCTGCGTGGCTTGGCCATTGCGGTGGAAGGCCCCACGTTGTTTGCTCGTTTGTTGGCGGGTAGCGTGACCTTGAGCTTCTTCATTTATGCCTTTGTGAACATGGGCATGGTCAGCGGCATGTTGCCGGTGGTGGGCGTGCCATTGCCCTTCATCAGCTATGGCGGCACGGCCATGGTCACGCTGGGACTGGGGCTGGGCATTTTGATGTCGGTGGCCAAGGCCAAGCAGCTGGTGCAGTCTTGACATGACAGCAGTTGTTGGCGTCATAGGCGTTGGCAATATGGGGGCCGCGATGGCCCGTAATTTATTGACGCATGGCTACACCGTGCATGTGCATGACATTGATCCCGCACAGTCACAAAAGATGCATGATGCGGGGGCCGTGGCGCATGCCAGCCCTTATGCGTTGGCTCAGTCGGCGACTTTGATCATCATCGCGGTGGTGAACGCGCAGCAGGTGCGCCAAGTGATTTCTGGTTTGGGTGATGCATTGACATCTGAGCATACGGTGGTGTTGTGTCCCACCATTGCGCCAAATGACGTAGCGGAATTTGCAAATCGAATTCAGGCACTCGGCGCATGTGTCATTGATGCGCCTATGTCTGGCGGCCCAGCGAGAGCGCAAGCTGGCACCATGAGTTTGATGGTGGCGTGTGAAGATGCGGTTTTTGCCAAGCACGCCAAAGTGTTCAATCTTTTGTCCAACAAGATTTTCCGTATCAGCGACAGGCCTGGGGATGGCGCAAAAACCAAATTGGTGAATAACCTATTGGCGGGCATCAATTTGGCCGGTACAGCTGAGGTGTTGGTCATGGCTGAACGTATGGGCTTGTCGGCTCAAACCACCTTGGATGTGATTGCCCAATCGAGCGGGCAGAGTTGGATTGGGATTGATCGTATGGCGCGAGCGTTGGCAGTTGATTTGGCGCCACGCGCGCACATGACCCTGTTGACCAAAGACACGCGTTTGGCATGCGACGCGGCTTCTCATGTGAATTGCGATGTGCCTTTGGGGCAGCATGCGGCGCAGGTCTTTGCAAAAGCGTGTGATGCGGGATGGGCTGACTTAGATGATGCAGCCTTGTTGCAATTTTTGCGACAGTCGAATTAACCAATTCCTTCATGCCAGCGGGATTAATTGGCCCGCTCCTACAATCGCTCTCATGATTTCACGCGAACCCACCCTTGAGCGATTGGCCATTGCCCGTCAACTGTTGTTAGAGCCTTTCGGTTTGGATGAAACCGACTTGGCCAAAACATTGGCCGAAATCAAAGCGCACAAGGTCGACGAAGCTGATTTGTACTTTCAATACACCCGTGCCGAAGGCTGGAGTTTGGAAGAGGGCATCGTCAAAACTGGTTCATTCAGCATCGACCAAGGCGTCGGTGTTCGTGCGGTGAGTGGCGAGAAAACCGCTTTCGCGTATTCAGACGATATTTCCAGGGCCTCTTTGATGGATGCCGCACGTACCGTGCGCACCATTGGCGCCGCAGCCAAAGGTGGCCGTGTCAAAGTGCCCACGCGCAAAGTGGCGTCGAGTCGTTCTTTGTATGGTGGCTTGGACCCCATCTCTTCGCTCAACAGCACCGAAAAGGTAGAGCTGCTCGGCCGTGTCGAACAAATGGCCCGCGCCAAAGACCCACGCGTGATTCAAGTCATGGCCGGTTTGGCCAGTGAATACGACGTGGTGATGGTGGTGCGTGCCGATGGCACTTTGGCCGCCGATGTGCGCCCCCTCGTGCGCCTGAGCGTGACCGTGATTGCCGAACAAAACGGCCGTCGCGAAGTGGGCTCAGCCGGCGGCGGTGGCCGCTTTGGCTTGGATCATTTTGACGATGCGCTGGCGCAAAGCTATGTAGACGAAGCCGTGCAACTCGCACTCACCAACCTCGATGCACGACCAGCCCCAGCGGGCGAGATGAGTGTGGTGTTGGGACCAGGTTGGCCCGGCATCTTGTTGCACGAAGCGATTGGCCATGGTTTGGAAGGTGACTTCAACCGCAAAGGCTCTAGCGCGTTCAGTGGCCGCATTGGCCAACGCGTAGCCGCCAAAGGCGTGACCGTGTTGGATGACGGCACCATTCCAGATCGCCGTGGTTCACTCAATGTGGACGACGAGGGTAACCCCAGCCAACGCAATGTGTTGATTGAAGACGGCATCTTGAAGGGCTATATCCAAGACAGCATGAATGCCCGTTTGATGGGTGTGAAGCCCACGGGCAACGGCCGTCGCGAAAGCTACGCCCACGTGCCCATGCCTCGCATGACCAACACCTATATGTTGGGTGGTGACAAATCGCCAGAAGAAATTGTGTCTAGCTTAAAGAAAGGCTTGTACGCCGTGAACTTTGGTGGCGGCCAAGTAGACATCACCTCAGGCAAGTTTGTGTTCTCGACCAGTCAAGCGTTTTGGGTAGAGAACGGCAAGATTCAATACCCCGTCAAAGGTGCGACCTTGGTAGGCAACGGCCCAGATGCGCTGACGCGTGTGAGCTTGATCGGCAACGACATGAAGCTCGACCCAGGTGTGGGTACCTGCGGCAAAGAAGGCCAAAGCGTGCCTGTGGGTGTGGGGCAACCTACTTTGCGCATTGATGGTTTGACTGTGGGTGGAACGGCATAAATGCCGAGGGCGGAACAGCCTAAAGGCTGTGGGTGGAATCGCGTAAACCCTAGCGACTTGTCAGCAAACTGCCAGATTCCCTGTGCTACATTCCAATCCATGAGTTCAGCCCGTTTTTACTTTGCTTACTTTTTTATCTCACGCCCCCACGGCGGTCGAGAGATCTGAACGTAGCCCAAACGCTCTGAACTCCCAAACCAACCGCCGGACCCCCGGCGGTTTTTTTTTGCCGAATTCTTCAATCATTTTTTCAAACTTCAGGACGAGACCATGAAAACGAACACCAGTTATCCAAGCCACGTTGAACACACCAGTCAAACCGACGATCAACGTATCAAGGACATCACCGTGCTGCCTCCTCCCGAACATTTGATTCGCTTCTTCCCCATTCAGGGCTCGCCCGTGGAGAAGTTGATTACCAAGACCCGCAAAACCATTCACAACATCATGCACGGCACAGACGACCGCCTGCTGGTGGTGATTGGCCCATGCTCCATCCACGATCCCGCTGCTGCGATTGACTACGCGCGCCGCTTGCAACCGCTGCGTGAGAAGTACGCCGACACCTTGGAAATCGTGATGCGCGTGTACTTCGAAAAACCACGCACGACCGTGGGTTGGAAGGGCCTGATCAACGACCCGTACTTGGACGAGAGCTATCGCATCGATGAAGGCTTGCGCATCGCACGCCAGTTGTTGATTGAAATCAACCGCCTCGGTTTGCCTGCAGGTAGCGAGTTCTTGGATGCCATCAGCCCGCAATACATTGGCGACTTGATTTCGTGGGGCGCGATTGGTGCGCGCACGACAGAGAGCCAAGTGCACCGCGAATTGGCCTCCGGTATTTCTGCGCCCATCGGTTTCAAGAACGGCACCGACGGCAACATCAAAATCGCCACCGATGCGATTCAAGCGGCTGCTGGCGCGCACCACTTCTTGTCGGTTCACAAAAACGGACAAGTGGCGATTGTGCAAACCAAGGGCAACAAAGATTGCCACGTGATTTTGCGCGGCGGCAAAACGCCTAACTACGACGCAGCCAGCGTGACCGCTGCTTGCGAAGAGCTGGCCAAAGCCAAGTTGCCAGCCTCGTTGATGGTGGACTGCAGCCACGCCAACAGCAGCAAGCAACACGAGCGTCAGTTGGTGGTGGCCAAAGACATTGCCGACCAAATCAGCGGTGGTTCAAACCAAGTGTTCGGCGTGATGATTGAAAGCCACATTCAAGGCGGCGCTCAGAAGTTCACGCCCGGCAAAGACGATGTGTCTCAGCTGGAATACGGCAAGAGCATCACCGATGCGTGTTTGGATTGGAACGACTCTGTCGCTTCACTGGACGTGTTGTCTGAGGCTGTGGCAGCGCGTCGCAAGCGTTCGTGATTCTTGGTTGATTCGGAGTTGGGGCAGTTTGACCTTGCTTCGTTTCGATAACGGATACGCCGAGAGCGCGGTGTCTGACTTGGCTTAACGTCCCTTCGGGCCGTGATGGCGCCAAATCAGACACCGCGCTCTCAGCTTTTTGGTTGTGCGAAAGAAGTTAACCAGCCAACGCTGCCAATAACTTAGCGTGAATCCCACCAAAACCACCATTGCTCATACACAGCACATGGTCACCCGCCCGCGCAGCAGCCACCACTTGCGCAATGACTTCGTCCACAGAGCCGCCCACTGAAGCCCGTGCACCCATGGGCGACAAAGCTTCTACGGCATCCCAATCCAAACCACCTGAGTGACAAAACGCGAGGTCCGCGTCTTCCAAGCTCCAAGGCAACTGCGACTTCATCGTGCCTAGCTTCATTGTGTTGCTGCGTGGCTCAAACACCGCCAAGATGCGAGCGTTGGGGCCCACTTTGCGGCGCAGGCCGTCGACAGTGGTGCGAATGGCGGTGGGGTGGTGTGCAAAGTCGTCGTACACCGTGATGTCTCCACCTGCACGCGGTACCGTACCGCGCACTTCCATGCGGCGACGCACGTTTTGAAATTCAGTCAACGAAGCAGCGGCTTGTGCGGGGGAAACGCCCAAGTGTTCCGCTGCGGCGATGGCGGCTAAGGCGTTGAGTTGGTTGTGTACGCCGGTGATGCCCCATTGCACGCGGCCCACTTCTTGGCCGTGATGCAACACAGCAAAGTTATCGGGCTCGCCTTGCACGGACCAGCCATCAGGACCATTGAGGTCTGTGGCGTTGGCGCTCACACCAAACTTGGCCACGCCGCTCCAGCAGCCTTGGTCTAACACGCGTTGCAAGCTGTCTTCGTCGGCGTTGACCACCACGCGTCCGCTTCCTGGCACGGTGCGTACCAAGTGGTGGAACTGGCGCTCGATGGCGGCGAGGTTGTCGAAGATGTCAGCGTGGTCAAACTCAAGGTTGTTCAGAATCGCTGTGCGCGGGTGGTAATGCACAAACTTGCTGCGTTTGTCGAAGAAGGCGGTGTCGTACTCGTCGGCCTCAATGACGAAAGGCGTCCGTTTGTGCGCGGCCACATCGGCTGGACTGCTCAAACGGCCCAAACGGGCAGACACGCCAAAGTTCATGGGCACGCCACCGACCAAGAAACCGGGCTCTAAGCCTGCGGCTTGAAGAATCCAAGCGAGCATGGAGGTGGTGGTGGTTTTACCGTGTGTTCCGGCTACGGCCAGCACGTGACGGGGTTGATTGGGGTGATGCAACACGTGCTCAGCCAACCATTGCGGGCCGCTGGTGTAGGTTGCGCCGTTTTCCAAAATGGCTTCCATCAGTGGGAACTTCGCGCTGCCATCGGGCAAGCGGGCGCGCGAGACGACGTTGCCAATCACGTACACATCGGGTTTCAAAGCCATTTGGTCTGCGCCAAAGCCTTCAATCAATTCAATGCCCAAGGCGCGCAGTTGGTCGCTCATCGGGGGGTAGACCCCCGCATCGCAACCCGTCACCTTGTGGCCCGCTTCACGCGCCAACGCAGCCAGTCCACCCATGAACGTGCCGCAAATTCCCAAAATATGTATATGCATCCATCTATTCTAGGAGGGTGTTTCGGGCGTGCTTGGGCGCGCAGGCCTGGGTGGCCCCACAATCGCGTCTATATGAATACGGTTCAAGAAGAAATTGCAGCCACAGCCGCCCGCATGGTGGTGGAAGAGGGGCTTGAGTACGGTCCTGCCAAACGCCGTGCGGTCAAACAGCTGGGTTTGAATGCGCGCGCGCAGCTGCCCAACAACGACCAAGTGGAAGACGCCGTGCGTGAATACTTGAATCTCTTTTGCGCCGACACCCAGCCTGCCGAGCTAGCTGCTTTGCGTGTACTGGCGGCGGTGTGGATGGAACGCATGGCGGCTTTTCGGCCGCATTTGGGTGGTGCCGTGTGGCGCGGCACGGCCACCGGTTTGTCTGATATTTATCTGCAGTTGTTTTGCGATGACCCCAAATCGGCAGAAATTAGCCTCATTGACCACAACGTGCGCTACGAAGTCAGCACGGTTCAAGGCTTCCAAGGCGAGGCGGTGGATGCGTTGAGCATCTTGAGCAGTTGCCCAGGCCTGTCGCAAAAAGTATTGGTCCACCTGATGATTTACGACTTAGACGACCTGCGTGGGGCATTGAAGCCCGATGGGCAAGGGCGAACCTACAGAGGCGACTTGGCTGCGTTACAGCGATTGATGAAGGAAGTTGAATGACGTTGAGTGCAAATAGACGAGTGGCGATGTATGCGGGCGTGGCTGCGCTCGCTGCCATCGCCGGAGCAGGGGTGGCATGGAAGCGCCAGTCTGTGGGCGCGATGGGCGCTGAAGCGTTGACCGCTTTGTGGGCTGCTGAGTTCGACACACCCACTGGTGAGACTTTGTCGATGAAGCTTTTACAAGGCCGCCCCTTGGTGATCAACTTCTGGGCCACCTGGTGCACCCCTTGTATTGAAGAAATGCCTTTAATTGATGCGTTTTTTCGTGAAAATGAATCGAAAGGATGGCAAGTTGTTGGCCTTGCGATTGATCAACCGAGCCGTGTGCGGCAATTTTTGACGCAATTTCCTGTGAATTACAAGATTGGTTTGGCTGGATTGAACGGGACTGAACTCGCCAAAATGCTTGGAAATGAGATGGGTGGATTGCCTTTTACGGTGGTTTTAGGTGCAAATGGCGAACTCATTCAAAGAAAACTGGGGAAATTAACGCCAGACGACATCAAAAAATGGTCGGTGTAGGTAGTTTTAACAGGCAAAGATTTTGAAATTGGTGTAAATTAGCACCTTATTTACAACAAATAGGATGTAGTTATGGATTTGCGAAAACTCAAGACGTTGATTGACCTGGTCTCCGACTCCAATGTGTCTGAACTCGAAATCACCGAGGCAGAAGGCACGGTCCGTATCGTTAAGAGTGCACCCGCCCCTGTGGCGATGGTGACGCAAATGGCTGCTCCTGTCGCGGTTGCTGCGCCCGTGGCCGCTGCGCCAGCGCCTGCTGCAGCACCCGCTGCCCCTGTGGTGGAAGCTGCGCCTGCAGGTCACACGGTCAAGTCACCGATGGTTGGCACGTTCTACCGTTCTTCTAGCCCTGGCGCCAAGGCATTTGCCGAAGTGGGCCAGCAAGTCAAAGAAGGCGACACCATTTGCATCATTGAAGCCATGAAGATCTTGAACGAGATCGAGGCAGACAAGTCCGGCACCATCACCAAAATCTTGGCCGAGAACGGTCAGGCTGTGGAATACGGCGCACCCCTGTTCATCATTGAATAACGGGCGGGCTTCCCATGTTTAAAAAAATCCTGATCGCCAACCGTGGCGAAATCGCGCTGCGCATTCAACGCGCCTGCCGCGAGCTGGGTGTCAAAGCGGTGATGGTGTATTCCGAAGCCGATCGCGATGCCAAGTACGTCAAGTTGGCTGACGAAGCCGTTTGTATTGGCCCAGCCGCCTCCACGCTGAGCTACCTCAATATGCCGGCCATCATTGCGGCAGCTGAAGTGACCGATGCAGAAGCCATTCACCCTGGCTACGGTTTCTTGAGCGAGAACGCTGACTTTGCGGAGCGCGTCGAAAAGAGCGGTTTCCAATTCATTGGCCCCACCGCTGAATCCATCCGCATCATGGGCGACAAGGTGTCGGCCAAGCAAGCCATGATCAAAGCGGGCGTGCCTTGCGTGCCTGGCTCTGAAGGCGAGTTGCCTGACGATCCTGCCGCCATCAAACGCATTGCCAAGAGCGTGGGTTACCCCGTCATCATCAAAGCCGCTGGCGGTGGTGGTGGTCGTGGCATGCGCGTGGTGCACACCGAAGCTGCCTTGATCAACGCGGTGGCGATGACCAAAGCGGAAGCAGGCACAGCCTTTGGCAACCCTGCGGTGTACATGGAGAAGTACCTCCAAAACCCACGTCACATCGAAATTCAAATCTTGGCTGATAAGCACAAGAACGCGGTGTACTTGGGTGAGCGCGATTGCTCGATGCAACGTCGTCACCAAAAGGTGATCGAAGAGGCGCCAGCACCAGGCATCCCACGCAAGTTGATTGAAAAAATCGGCGAGCGTTGTGCAGCGGCTTGTAAAAAAATCAACTACCGCGGTGCGGGCACGTTTGAGTTCTTGTATGAAAACGGTGAGTTCTATTTCATTGAAATGAACACCCGTGTGCAGGTGGAACATCCTGTGACGGAATACATCACAGGCATCGACATCGTGAAAACGCAAATCATGGTGGCGGCTGGTTTGAAGTTGCCTTTCGCTCAGCGCGATGTCCATGTGCGTGGTCACTCCATCGAGTGCCGTATCAACGCGGAAGACCCGTTCAAGTTCATCCCATCGCCTGGCCGCATCACCATGTGGCATGCGCCTGGTGGCCCAGGTGTACGCGTGGATTCACACATCTACACCAACTATTACGTGCCGCCAAACTACGACTCGATGATCGGCAAGATCATCGTGCACGGTGACACCCGCGACGAAGCGTTGGCACGCATGCGCACGGCTTTGAATGAAACTTTGGTTGAAGGCATCAACACCAACATCCCGCTGCACCGCGAGTTGATGGTGGACGCTAAGTTCATGGCCGGTGGCACCAACATTCATTACTTGGAAGAGTGGCTCGCCGCTCACAAGCGCTGATGTTTGAACTGCGACTGATGTGCCCCGAAGACAGCGTCGAAGCTGTTTGCGAGGCACTGGATGCACTCGATGCCTTGAGTGTGTCCGTCGAAGACGCGGATGCCCAAACCGATGCCGAGCAAGCCTTGTTTGGCGAACCCGGTATGCCGCCCCCCAAAGAAGGGTGGAAGCGGTCGCGCATCGTGGCCTTGTTTGCCGAGGAGGCTGTGGCCAAGGACGCGTCGCGCTTGTTGGCCTTGCAAGACTTCTTTGCTGGCAGTGAAGTGTTGGGCATTCAACCCGTGGCTGACCAAGATTGGGTGCGTTTGACGCAGTCGCAATTTGCGCCTGTAGACATCACGCCTGAGTTTTGGATTGTTCCCACATGGCACGAGCCACCCGAGCAAGCCAAAAAAGTCATTCGCTTAGACCCCGGTCTGGCTTTTGGCACAGGCACGCACCCGACCACCCGCATGTGCTTGCGTTGGATTGCCACGCACGATGTGGCCAGCCAACGTGTGCTCGACTACGGTTGCGGTTCTGGCATTTTGGCGATTGGTGCGGCATTGCATGGCGCCAGCACGATTGATGCGGTTGACATTGACGAAGCGGCTGTCACAGCCACGGTACTCAATGCTGACGCCAACAACGTGCGCTTGAATGCTGGCTTGCCCGACAAAGCCACAGGCCATTACCAAACCGTGTTGGCCAACATCTTGGCCACGCCACTCAAAGTGTTGGCACCGCTGCTGCGCAGTCATGTCGCTGCTGGCGGCAACTTGGTGTTGGCAGGTATTCTTGAGCGACAAGCCCAAGAACTCAAAGACGCATACGCGCCGTATTGCACCTTGCAAGTGAGCGACTCTGAAGACGGTTGGATTTTGATGACCGCCCACTGCTGATGCACATCACCCACTGCCCCCAATGCGAGACCGCTTTCAAGGTCTCGCCCCAACAGCTTGAGCTGGCCAAAGGGTGGGTGCGGTGTGGTCGTTGTGCGCATGTGTTTGAAGCGGCGCTGCATTTTGAAACCCCGCCTGATATTCCGCTAGCGCCGCTGCCCAGTGCAGAGGCCCCTTCGTTGTTTCGTGCCGCGATGGCACCCGCAGTCGTCGCAAATGAGCTCAAGCCTTCCTCTTCACCCAAGAACACCGAGCAAACGGATGCTGAAGAGCCTGCACTGCCTTTGAAGTGGCTGCTTGTCACGGGCGTGTTGGTGCTCGTTTTGTTCATCCAGTTGGTGGTGGCCCAGCGCAATTGGTTGGGGGCAGAAGAGCCTGCATTGCGCCCCGTACTTTCAGCCCTGTGCGCTTGCGAAGTCACGTGGCCACGCGAACCTGAGGCCGTGCTGATTGAAAGCAGCAGTTTTACCGAGAGCCCAGATGGCGGCTACACGGTGCAACTGCGTTTGAAAAACACCCAGCATCACCCTGTGGCCATGCCTGCTTTGGAGTTGAGCTTGACGGACTTGCAAGACCAAGTGTTGGTGCGCCGAGTGTTCACTGCGCAGGAGTTGTCAGGCAAAGACCATGTGCAAGCCTTGCGCGATGTGCGTTCAACTTTGAACTTCGACCTTGACGACAAGGTGAGCAAACGCATCACCGGTTTTCGTGCCATCGTTTTTTATCCTTAATTTTCTTCCCCATTTTTGAAAGTAGTTGTATGGCATCGCTGATTTGCGGCTCGCTCGCGTTTGACACCATCATGGATTTTGAAGGCCGATTTGCTGAGCAAATCTTGCCGGACCAACTGCACATCTTGAACGTGTCGTTTTTGGTGCCTGCTTTGCGCCGCGACTTTGGCGGTTGCGCCGGCAACATCGCCTACAGCTTGAAAGTGTTGGGTGGCACGCCTTTGCCTATGGCCACTTTGGGTACTGATGCGGCTGATTATTTGCAGCGCCTGAACACCTTGGGTATCTCGACCGAATTCGTGCGTCAAGTCGAGGGCACTTACACCGCGCAAGCGATGATCATGACCGACCGTGACAACAACCAAATCACGGCGTTCCATCCGGGTGCCATGATGCAAGCGCATATCACCCAGATTGAAAAGCGCGATGACATCAAGTTGGCCATCATTTCACCGGATGGGCGTGATGCCATGTTGCAGCATGCCGAGCAACTCAAAGCTGCAGATATTCCTTTTGTGTTCGACCCAGGCCAAGGCTTGCCCATGTTTGATGGCACCGACTTGGCGCGCTTCATCGACCAAGCCACTTGGGTCACAGTGAATGACTACGAAGGCAAGATGTTGAGCGACCGCACAGGCTTGAGCCATGCCGACATTTCACGCCGCGTGCAAGGCTTGATCGTGACCTTGGGTGCTGAAGGCTGTGAAGTGTGGGTGAATGGTGAGAAAACCCTTGTTCCGCCTGTCAAAGCAGCGGCCGTGGTTGACCCCACAGGTTGCGGCGACGCATGGCGTGGCGCGCTGTTGTTCGGCTTGGAGCAAGGTTGGTCTTTGGCGAAGTGCGCGGCCTTGGGTAACCAAGTGGGTGCGCTCAAGATTGCACAGCGCGGGCCACAGAACTACAACGTGAATGGTTTGACCATCGCTTAACCACAAGCATTTAAACCACCAAAGCCGACCAATCGGCTTTGGCACAAGCAGCTGCACTCACCCGCAGCTGTTTTCGTTTGGATGTCTGTCCACGCACGAGTTCTACATCGCGTTTGGGCAAACCCAGTGCATCTGCTAGCCATGCTTGAAGTGCCAAGTTGGCTTTGCCGTCCACGGGCGGTGCATGCAAACGCACACGCAAGGCACCATCGTGCTCGCCATCAGCTTGTGTGCGTGAGGCGTTGGGGATGACGTGGATATCCACGATGACAGCGCCTGTTTTTTCCAAGCGAAGGTAAGTGGTTGGAGGAAGCGTCATGAGAGGGCTAAGAAAAAGCCCGAGGCCTTGCGGCGTCGGGCTTGAGCTTTACGGTAAACCGCTGCCTTGATCAGTGAAGATTAAGGCTTGCTTGCTGTTGGGAAAGGCCAAGCAGCTTGCGGGTTCAACGTGGTCTGTGCGCGGGCAGCGGGTGCTTTCGCAGCTTTCTTTGCAGCAGGCTTTTTAGCGGCTTTTTTAGCAGCT
>Ga0228703_1000335_pt1 | contig 36490 bp, 35 predicted proteins | sample McNCre217_Aug_MG_3_FD_178020 | JGI IMG/M metagenome (GOLD analysis project Ga0228703, IMG submission 178020) | Freshwater microbial communities from McNutts Creek, Athens, Georgia, United States - 29-17_Aug_MG | ecosystem: Environmental > Aquatic > Freshwater > Creek | place: USA: Georgia...
ACCACGCGTGCCTCGTGAGGGATGCCAAACTGTTGGAGAATCTGGACTGCGTGCTGCATGGTGTCCCAGTCGGAGCTGGAACCCATGACGACGCCGATGAGCGCTTGAGTCATTGGGTGCTTTTCGTTGTCAAGACCGGATTTTAAGGTTTTACCCCTGCGCTGCCTTTGAGCGCTGCCCCTTTTTGCACTGAACGCCCACCATGATCGATGTCACGATAGAGAATTTTGAAACCGAGGTCATTGCCGCCTCCATGGCCGCGCCCGTGCTGGTCGACTTCTGGGCCGACTGGTGCGGTCCCTGCAAATCGTTGGGGCCTGTGCTCGAAAAACTCGAAGAGGCCTACGCCGGCCGCTTCAAACTGGTCAAGGTCAATGCCGACAATGAACAGCAACTCACCCAGGCCTTTGGCATCAAAAGCCTGCCCACCTGCATCCTGATGGCAGGCGGCAAGCCCGTCGATGGCTTCATGGGGGCGCAGCCCGAAGGCCAGGTCCGGCAGTTCCTCGACAAACACCTGCCCAGCGAGGATTTCTTGCAGGCACAGGCTGCGGCCGAAGAAGCCAGCCAGCACCTGGAGGCGGGCGATCACGACAGTGCCCGTACAGCCCTTGAAAACGCCCTGGCCAGCAACCCGGGCAACGACGATGCCCGCTATGACCTGATCAAACTGCTGCTCAATGCTGGCGAGCTGAACGAGGCGGCCGCCCTGCTGGCCCCGGCCATGAGCCGCATTCCGGTGCCCTTGCGTTTTGAGGCTTTGCAGCAAATGCTCAACACGCTGGAGTTCGTGACCACCGACCCGCGTGGCCAGTGGTCCCTCGACAAGTTTGATGAGCTGATTGGTCAGAACAAGCGCGATTTTGAAACCCGTTTTGCCAAGAGCCGTGTGCTGATGGCCGCAGGCGACTGGACGGCGGCGATGGAAGAACTGCTGGAAATCATCATGCGCGACAAGCAGTGGGACTCGGAAGCTCCGCGCAAGACCTTTGTCGCGATCCTGGAAATCCTCACGCCACCCGCGCCCAAAGCCGCTGCGGACGGCACAGGCAAAACGGCTGGCGGGATCGAGCTGACCGGCAAATCCGCCTTGCAGGAAGACCCGCAGGCCACGCTGGTCGCCAGCTACCGCCGCAAGCTCAGCATGGCGCTGAACTGAGGTTTCAGCGCACCGGACCGGCTTGCCGGTCAATCGCCCTGCGCAGGCTGCCCAGCAGCCCCAGGGCCATCATCCACTCGCCCACCACAAACATCGGGCCCACCAGCAGGCCCACGATGTCATCCACAAACGCGGGCTTGCGGCCTTCGAAATAGTGGCCGATGAACTGGAACGCCCAGCCGATCACAAAGAGCGCCACGCCCAGCTGCCAGGCGGCCATGCCCCAGGGCTGTGGCCAGGTCAGCAGGTGGTGGGCCAGTGCGATCAAAACCCCGTTGACCAAGGACGTCCCCAGCCCCAGTAGCCACTGCCCACGGCTGAGGTACCACACACTGGTGATGCCCCACATCAACCAGGCGGGCGTCAGCGCCACACCCGCCACCGGCCAGACCGGCGAAGCCAGCAGCACACCAATGGCCAGAAAAATCAGGGGAATGCCCACAAAGTGGGTGGCGATGTTGCGGCGGTCCCGGTGGTAGTGCGCGTATTGCACCATCAGGACCTCGGCCGGACGAAAAAAACTCAGCATGGACGAGTTGTATTCAAGTGGCGAATGGATATCGATTGTGTTGATCTTGAACTTTTAATGCCATTTGTCCATAGAGAATGGCCCTGAAATCCATCCAATGGCGCGATGCATGCCTTGCATCGCGCCATCCACGCGTTCAAGCCGTCAAGCGCTGCAAGGCTTCGCGGTACTTGGCCGCCGTGTGTTCAATCACATCCTTGGGCAGACGTGGGGCGGGTGGTGTTTTGTCCCAGGGCTTGCCGTTCACCAGCGCAGTTTCCAGCCAGTCACGCAAAAACTGCTTGTCATAGCTGGGCGGGTTGGCACCTTCCTTGTAGCTGTCGGCAGGCCAGTAGCGTGAAGAGTCGGGTGTGAGCACCTCGTCCATCAGCACCAGGGTGCCATCGGTGTCCAGCCCGAACTCGAACTTGGTGTCGGCAATGATGATGCCTTTCTTCGCCGCGATCTCGCTGGCGGCTTTGTAAATGGCGATGCTGATGTCGCGGATGCGGGCAGCCAGATCGGAACCGATCATCTCCACTGTGCGTTCGAACGTGATGTTCTCGTCGTGCTCACCCACCGCCGCCTTGGCAGCAGGTGTGTAGATGGGCTCGGGCAGCTTGCTGGCGTTTTGCAGGCCCTCGGGCAAGGGCACGCCACAGACCGAGCGGGTGTCCTGGTATTCCTTCCAGCCGCTGCCGGCCAGGTAACCACGCACCACCGCCTCGACCGGGATGGGTTTCAAACGCTTGACCAGCATGGAGCGCCCCTTGACCTGAGCCACTTCAGCAGGGGTCACCACGCTCTCGGGGGCATTGCCCGTCAGATGGATCGGGCAGATGTTCAGACCCTTGGGGCCGAGCTGGTCGAACCAGAACAGGGCCATCTGCGTGAGCAGCTCGCCCTTGCCGGGAATGGGCTCGCCCATGATCACGTCAAACGCGCTGATGCGGTCAGACGCCACCATCAGGATGCGGTCGTCGCCTACGGCGTAGTTGTCGCGCACCTTGCCACGCGCCAGCAGGGGCAAGGAGGTCAGGGCAGAAGTGTGCAACGCAGTGGTCATGGCAATAGGTCTTGGCAAAGGCAAAAATAAAAAGGCCCGTTGAACAGTCAACGGGCCATTCACGTCAATTATCGCAGGCTCAGTTCACCACTTGTGCCAGCTCGCCCTTGGCATAGCGGGCAGCCACCACCTGCAGGCTGTCACCCTTGATCTTGGGGGCCTGGCCCTCGCAACCGAATTCGAGGTAGCGCTGCTTGCACAACTGCTTGGCCGCTTCGCGGGCAGGCTTGAGCCATTCGCGGGCGTCGAATTTGTCGGGGTTTTCAAACAAGAATTTGCGGCAAGCTGCCGTCATGGCCAGACGGATGTCGGTGTCGATGTTGATCTTGCGCACGCCATGCTTGATGGCTTCCTGGATTTCCTCGACCGGCACGCCGTAGGTTTCCTTCATCTTGCCGCCATATTGGTTGATCAAGGCCAACAGTTCCTGCGGCACGCTGGAGCTGCCGTGCATCACCAGGTGGGTGTTGGGGATGCGTTGGTGGATTTCCTTGACGCGGCTGATGGCCAGAATGTCGCCCGTGGGCTTGCGGCTGAACTTGTAGGCGCCGTGGCTGGTGCCGATGGCGATGGCCAAGGCGTCCAGACCCGTGGCTTTGACGAACTGGGCGGCCTCTTCGGGGTCGGTCAGCATCTGGCTGTGGTCGAGCTTGCCCGCCGCACCGATACCGTCTTCTTCACCGGCTTCACCGGTTTCGAGGTTGCCCAGGCAACCGAGTTCGCCTTCGACCGACACGCCCATCTGGTGGGCCATGTCCACCACACGGCGGGTCACGTCGACGTTGTAGTCAAAGCTGGCGGGCGTCTTGCCGTCTTCCATCAGGGAGCCATCCATCATCACGGACGAGAAACCCAGATCGATCGCGCCCTGGCACACTGCCGGGCTTTGGCCGTGGTCCTGGTGCATGACCAGCGGGATGTGCGGCCACTGCTCGGTGGCCGCCTGGATCAGGTGCTTGATGAACGGCTCACCCGCGTATTTGCGGGCCCCGGCGCTGGCTTGCAGGATGACCGGCGCACCGACCTCGTCGGCAGCCGTCATGACGGCCTGGACCTGTTCCAGGTTGTTGACGTTGAAAGCTGGAATACCGTAACCGTTGACAGCGGCGTGGTCCAGCAGTTCGCGCATTGAGACGAGAGCCATGGTGAATTTCCCAGGAAGTTTGAAAACTGGCAGGCCGGTTGGTAACCCGCCTGTAACTGACCGGGATTTTAAAGGGTGGCATCTGACACCGCCCTGAACCCACATCTGCGGGCCTGGTGCTCAACCTACCCGGCAGATCTTCAGCATATTGGTGCCGCCTGGTGAGCCCATGGGCTCACCGCAAGTGATGGCGTACACATCGCCTGTGCTCACAATGCCGCGCTTTTTAAGGTGGCGCTCGGCCTGGTCCAGCGCCGTATCCCGGTCCGCGCTGGTGTCCATCAGGAGCGGGCGGACATTGCGGTACAAGGCCATCTTGCGTTGCGACGACAGCTTGGTGGTCAGCGCATAAATCGGCACATGCACGCGGTGGCGGCTCATCCACAAGGCGGTGGAACCCGACTCGGTCAGCGCCACAATGGCCTTGGCCCCGAGGTGGTGGGCGGTGAACAGGGCCCCCATGGCGATCGACTGGTCAATGCGACTGAAGGTCTGGCCTTTGAAGTCGGCGTCCAGGGCGGGGTCTTCGGCACTTTCAGCGGCCGCGCAGATCTTGGCCATTTCCTGCACCGTCTCCAGCGGGAATTTGCCAGCCGCAGTTTCGGCACTCAGCATCACGGCATCGGTGCCGTCCAGCACCGCGTTGGCCACGTCCGACACCTCGGCACGGGTGGGCACCGGGTTGGTGATCATGCTCTCCATCATCTGGGTCGCGGTGATGACCACCTTGTCATGGGCCTTGGCCAGCTTGATCATGCGCTTTTGCAGCGCAGGAACGGCGGCATTGCCCACTTCCACCGCCAGGTCACCGCGGGCGACCATGATGCCATCACTGGCCAGCAAAATGGCCTCCAGATGCGGAATGGCTTCGGCACGCTCGATCTTGGCGATCAGCCCGGGCTTGTGGCCCCATTCAGCTCCGGCGACGTTGCACAGCTGACGCGCCATTTCCATGTCGGTGGCGTTTTTCGGGAAACTCACCGCCACGTAGTCGGCCTTCAGGCCCATCGCGGTCTTGATGTCTTCCATGTCCTTGGCCGTCAGGGCCGGGGCCGTGAGGCCACCGCCTTGCTTGTTGATGCCCTTGTTGTTGGACAGCTCGCCGCCGAGTTTGACCGTGGTGTGCACGGCCTCGCCCTTGACGGCATCGACCGTGAGCACGATCAGGCCATCGTTGAGCAGCAACACATCACCGGCTTTCACGTCACGGGGCAACTCCTTGTAATCCAAGCCCACGCCTTGCAAGTCACCCAGCTCGGTGCGGGACGCATCCAGCACGAATTTCGCGCCCGGCTCCAGCATCACCTTGCCTTCGGCAAATTTGCCCACGCGGATCTTGGGGCCCTGCAGGTCGGCCATGATGGCCACCTCACGGCCCGCACGCACAGACGCCTCGCGCACCAGCGTCGCGCGGTCGATGTGGTCCTGCGCCTTGCCATGGCTGAAGTTCAGACGTACCACATTGACACCTGCACGGATCATGGCTTCGAGCAATGCGGGATCGCTGGAGGCTGGGCCCAGAGTGGCAACAATTTTGGTGGCGTGACGGGGCATGGCAAAGGTCTCCTTGTAACTTGGTTTCAATTTTCACATGAAATCGGTTACATACATGGTTCTTTCCGCACGGCCCAGCAGGACAAACGTGGCCTTTCGACCTCTGGGTAACGATAAAATCAAAAGACCACGCTATTGCCTCCAATTGGGCGGTGAATTGATCCTTGTCAGTCATGAGTGGGGCCGAGGCCACTAAACTCACCTGATCACGTGTTTCCCCTGATGCATAGACCTTATGCGCAAGCCATGACAGAACATCACATTTCGAATCCCGACCAGCCCATCCCGCTGGACCAACCCATGCCGCACCGCAAAGTCATCCGTGGCTGGCTGGTGCCACTGGCCGAGCGCACCACTTTGCTGGCCTTCGTGCTGCTGGCCATCGACTACGCCCTGTTTTTTGCCTTGATCGCAGGCACTGTGTTTTTCGACGCTGTCTGGGCCAAGCTGCTCAGTGGCCTGGCTGCCGGCTTTGTGATCGGGCGCCTGTTCATCATCGGTCACGACGCCTGCCACCAGAGCCTCACGCCGCACCGCGAGCTCAACAAGGTGATCGGCCGCATTGCTTTCCTGCCGTCCCTGACACCCTACAGCCTGTGGGACACTGGTCACAACGTCGTGCACCACGGCTACACCAACCTCAAAGGTGTGGACTTTGTATGGACCCCTCTGACGGCCACCGAATTCGAGGCGCTAAGCCCCCTGCAAAAGCTGCTGGAGCGCGCTTACCGCAGCGGCTGGGCCCCCGGTCTGTACTACATGATCGAGATCTGGTGGAAGCGCGAGTTCTTCCCCAACAAGACACACATGCCCACCCGCCGCCCGATCTTCTTCAAGGACAGCCTGCTGGTGACCGTGTTTGCTGCACTCTGGATCGCCACCATCGCCGCCGCCGCCCTGGCCACAGGCCAGTCGGTCTGGCTGATGGAACTGCTGGGCTTTGCCGTGCCCTTCTTCTTCTGGAACAGCATGATCGGCTTTGTGGTCTATGTGCACCACACCCACGTCAAGGTCTCCTGGCACGACAACAAGGCCGCCTGGACCAAGGCCGCGCCTTTCGTCTCGACCACGGTGCACCTGACCTTCCCCTTCAACATTGGCGCGCTGATGCACCACATCATGGAGCACACGGCCCACCATGTGGACATGAGCGTGCCCCTGTACCGCCTGAAGAAGGCCCAGGCCAAGCTCGAAGAGATGCTGCCTGGTCGCATCATCGTGCAGCCCTTCTCTTGGAAGTGGTACTTCGAGACCGCCAAGAACTGCAAGATGTACGACTTCACACGCGAGTGCTGGACCGACTTCAAGGGCAACATGACCAGCCCCGTGCGCGGCAACCTGCCACCAGCCGCTCAAGCCTGATCGGGGCTTTGCCCTGGACAACAAAAAACCCCGCGATGCGGGGTTTTTTGTTGGGGGTCAACCGATTCAGTCCGCTGCGCGCTTGGCCAAAATCTCGAACGCGGGCAAGGTTTTGCCTTCCAGGATTTCCAAGAACGCGCCACCGCCCGTGGAGATGTAGCCCACCTGCTTGTCGATGCCGTATTTGGCGATCGCGGCCAGCGTGTCGCCACCGCCTGCGATGCTGAACGCGCTGGACTCGGCAATCGCTTGAGCGATCACCCGGGTGCCGCCCGCGAACTGGTCGAACTCGAACACGCCCACAGGACCGTTCCAGACAATGGTGCCAGCGGCCTTGAGCTGGGCCGCCAATTGGGCCGCCGTCTCGGGGCCGATGTCCAGGATCATGTCGTCATCGGCCACGTCGGTGGCTTTTTTCACGGTGGCCACGGCATCGGCTGCGAAGGTCTTGGCGGTCACCACATCGGTCGGGATCGGCACATCAGCGCCACGCGCCTTCATGGCTTCGATCACGGCTTTGGCTTCGTCCACCAAGTCGGCTTCGGCCAGGCTCTTGCCGATCTTCAGGCCGGCGGCCAGCATGAAGGTGTTGGCAATGCCGCCACCCACGATCAGCTGGTCCACGTTCTGCGACAGGCTCTTCAGGATGGTCAGCTTGGTGCTGACTTTGCTGCCCGCCACGATCGCCGCCAGCGGGCGCTTCGGGTTGGCCAGGGCCTTGCCAATGGCGTCGATCTCGGCCGCCAGCAAGGGGCCCGCACAAGCGATGGGGGCGAACTGGGCGATGCCGTAGGTGGTGCCCTCGGCGCGGTGGGCCGTGCCAAATGCGTCATTCACAAAGATGTCGCACAACGCGGCCATTTTGCGGGCCAGGTCTTCGTTGTTCTTTTTCTCGCCTTTGTTGACGCGGCAGTTCTCCAACAACACGACCTGACCGGGCTCGACCTTCACGCCGTCCACCCAGTTGGCGACCAGCGGGACATCGCGCCCCAGCAACTCGCTCAGCCGTTTGGCCACCGGGGCCAGCGAGTCTTCGGGTTTGAACTCGCCCTCGGTCGGGCGACCCAGGTGGCTGGTCACCATGACGGCGGCACCTGCGGCCAGCGCCATCTGGATGCAGGGCACGCTGGCGCGCACGCGGGTGTCTTCGGTGATGCTGCCGTCGTCGGCCTGCGGCACGTTCAGGTCGGCACGGATGAAAACACGTTGACCAGCAGCCTTGCCGGTGGCACACAAATCGGAAAAACGGATGACGTTCATGAAAAGACTCGCTGGAGAAATGGACTGCCTGTGATTTTAAAAGCCTGCACTGACAGGGGCTGACACCCGGGCGGCGGTACGAACCCCGAACAACGCCAAAACGGCCCTACCAGCCCAGCCCCAGGTGCAGGGGCAAATACACCGCCATGCCGGCCACGATGGTGAGCAGCACGTCACGGCGCCAGAAATAGACCACCGCCCCGACCACGGCCGAGAAGATGCGGGCGTCCTGCCAGGTGCTGATCAGCACGCCCTGCACGGTGATGATTTCGGGCACCACCACCGCCGACAAGGCTGCAATGGGTGCGTACTGCAGGCCGCGCTGCGCCCAGTGGGGCAGTTGCCAGCTTTTGCTGGAGATGAAAAAGAAGCTACGCGTGAGCACCGTCACCAGCGCCAGCCCAACGATGACGGCCAGGGTCCAGAGATCGGTGCCGTTCATGCCTGTCCCCCAGGTGCTGGGCGAATTTTCTCCACCGTCAGGCACAGGATCACCGCCACGGCAATCGCCACCACGATGTTGAGCTTGAGCGGCAGGCTGTAGGCCACCACGGCCGCCGCCCCGGCCACTGCAGACGACAGCATGCGCATGCGCGAGCTGGCCAGCGAGCACTGGATGCCCAGCAGGCACAAAATGCCCGCGAATCCCAAGCCCCAGCTGGTGGGAATCAGGTTGGCCAGCGCGATACCAACAAAGCTCGCCACGATCCAAGACAGCCAATTCAGGAAATCATTGCCCGCCAGATAGGCCTCCTGCTCCAGACGCCCCTCGGCGGTCTCAGCCGGGTGGGCGTACTTGCGCACAAACAGCACATAACTGATGTCGGCCGTCAGGTAACCGTGCAGCATGCGCTGCCAGCGCGGCAGGTGGATCAGGAATGAGCGCAGGTGCAGGCTGAACACCACAAAACGCAGATTCACACAAAAGCCGGTCGCCAAGATCACCCAGGCCGGTGCGCCCGCCACGATGAGCGGGATCGCCGCCAGTTGCGAACTGCCCGCGAACACCAACAACGTCATGGCGCTGGCCTCGAACACACTCATGCCCGACTTGACCATGGCCACGCCGGTCATCAGGCCCCAGGCAGCAATGCCCGGCGACTGCGGCGACACCTCGCGCATGCCCAACACAAAGGCCGGGTGACGGTGCAGGCGCGAGAGAAAAAACATCAGGCAGCCACCAGGCGCTGGCCTGCCTGCAAAGGGCAGCCATGCAAGAAGTCGGCAGCACCCAAGCGCTTGCCGCCGGGGCGCTGCAGTTGTGTGAGGCACAGCTGGCCCTGCCCGCAGGCCACGCGCACGCCCCTGGCATCAGCCTGCACCACAGTGCCGGGTGCTGCGGGGCTTTGCAAAGGCTCGGCCACGGCCTGCCAGAGCTTGAGGGTTTCGGTGCCCGCTTCGGTGGTGAGTGGCACCGTCATGCCCGGGAAGGGGTCGAAGGCACGGATGCGCCGCGCCAGCACCTCGGCGCTCAAGGCCCAATCGAGTGCGGCTTCGGCTTTTTCGATCTTGTGTGCGTAGTTCACGCCTTCGGCTGGCTGGGGCTGGCGTGTCAGGCCATCCAGTTGCGCCAATGCTTCCACAATGGCCTGCCCGCCCAGCACCGCCAGCCGGTCGTGCAGCACAGCGGTGGTGTCGGTGGGCAAGATCGCCTCGGTACGCACCAGCAGCATGTCGCCTGTGTCCAGGCCCGCGTCCATCTGCATGATGGTGATGCCGGTTTGCGCGTCACCGGCTTCGATGGCACGGTGGATCGGTGCCGCACCCCGCCAGCGCGGCAAGAGGGAAGCATGGATGTTGAGGCACCCTTTGGGAGGCAAGTCCAGCACCCACTGCGGCAGGATCAGGCCATAGGCGGCCACGATCATGGCGTCGGCATTGGCCGCCAGCAGGGCCTCACGGGCCGCTGCTGCATCTTCGGGGTACTTGCCGTCCAGACGCAGGCTGCGCGGCTGGGCCACCGGCACCTGGTGTTCAAGGGCCCACTGCTTGACCGGCGAGGCCTGCAATTTCATGCCACGTCCCGCAGGGCGGTCGGGCTGGGAGAGCACCAGCATGATCTCGTGGCCGGCAGCGTGCAGGGTGGCCATGGCCACCTGGGCGAATTCGGGGGTTCCCGCAAAAATCAGACGCATGCCGAATCAGCGCTCGGCTTTTTGGGCTTTGACCAGCTTGGTCTTGATGCGGCCTTGCTTGAGGGGCGAGAGGTATTCCACAAAGACTTTGCCCATGAGGTGGTCCAGCTCGTGCTGGATGCACACGGCCAGCAGACCATCGGCTTCGATGGTGCGGCTTTGGCCTTGCCCGTCCAGCGCCGTGACCTTGACCTGCGCGGCACGCTCCACGCCGTCGTAGATGCCTGGCACCGACAGACAGCCTTCGTCGCCCTTGACGCGCTCGTCGCTGGCCCAGGTGATCTCGGGATTGATCAGCACCAGAGGCTGGTCGCGCTCTTCGGAGGTGTCGATCACCACCAGGCGCTCATGCACATCGATTTGCGTGGCGGCCAGGCCGATGCCGTTGGCGTCGTACATGGTCTCCAGCATGTCGGCGATCAGGGTCTGGATGCGGGCATCCACAGCCTGCACGGGCTGAGCCACCTTGTGCAGACGAGGGTCGGGGTAACGAAGAATCGGAAGCAGGGCCATATTTGAAATCCACCAAGGCCTCTATTTTCGGTCAAATTGCTGCGCTGCAACGGCGCCACCCGGCAATACCCCTGCCATGACACGCTTGCCGCGCAAGAGGCTTTGCCACAAAATCGCCTCAAAAGCCGCAAAGGCCACCCAGGGAGGGATTCAAAGATGCTCACCACGCAGCAGGAACTGGCGCACTGGTTGCGCCTGACACTCACACCCGGCATTGGCAACGACACCGCACGCCGCCTGCTCAGCGCCTTCGGTCCTCCTGAAAACCTCTGGCAAGAGCGCTTGGACGATCTGCAGCACGTCGTCTCGGCCAGGCAAAGCCAGGCCCTGCACCGCGAGCCCGATGGCTGGGCTGCGCTGGTCGATGCCACCTGGCAGTGGCTGCAGGAGAACCCCAACGAGCGCGCCATCGTCACCCTGGGCGACGGCGATTACCCCGCCGCGCTGCTGGACACCGACGATCCCCCTCTGCTGCTGTACGCCATCGGGCAGACCGCACACCTGCGCCAGCTGCAAGCCCACCATGCGATGGCCGTGGTCGGCAGCCGCAACCCCACACCACAAGGCAGCCTCAATGCGCGTGAATTTGCCCGCAGCATGGCCGCTTGCGGCCTGACCGTGATCTCGGGCATGGCGCTGGGCATCGACGGCGCGGCGCATGAAGGCGCTTTGCAAGGGGCAGAACCAGGGCAGTTGGCCACCATCGCCGTGGTGGGCACGGGCCTGGACCGCGTTTATCCCAAGCAGCACCTGGCACTGGTGCATCGGATCGCAGCGCAAGGCTTGATCCTGAGCGAATACCCGCTGGGCACCCCGCCGCTCAACGCCAACTTTCCCAAACGCAACCGGCTGATCTCAGGGCTGTCACAGGCCACGCTGGTGGTCGAGGCCGCGCTGCAGTCCGGCTCGCTCATCACCGCCCGGCAGGCCCTGGAGCAAGGCCGCGACGTGTTCGCCATTCCCGGATCGATCCATTCACCACAGTCCAAGGGCTGTCATGCATTGATCAAACAAGGGGCCAAGCTGGTGGAGTCGGCGCAAGACGTGCTGGAAGAATTGCGCTGGCCCGATGCGCCCTTGCAGCCGCCTGGCAAGGCGGCTTCAGACGCGGATCCAACCGACAAGGGACTGCTCGCACAGATGGGGCATGAGCCAACAGGACTCGACGCCTTGCAAGCCCGCTGTGGCTTGTCCACCGCCCAGCTGCAGGCGCAATTGCTGGAACTGGAACTCGCCGGGCAGGTCGCTCGCTTGCCCGGCGGTTTGTTTCAAAGGTTGACCAGGGCCTGATCAGACCACCGCGCCGCGGTTCTCGTCACCCGGATCGCCTTCGTCTTTCTTGACGGGTTTGATCAGGTCTTCGCGTGTCACGCCCAGCCACATGGCAATGGCGGCCGCCACGAACACCGACGAGTAGATGCCAAAGCAAATACCAATGGTCAGCGCCATGGCGAAGTAATGCAAGGTCTCGCCGCCGAACAGCAGCATGGACAGCACCATGATCTGGGTGCAGCCGTGGGTGATGATGGTGCGGCTGATGGTGGAGGTGATCGCGTTGTCGATGACTTCAACCGTGTTCATCTTTCGGTATCGGCGGAAGTTTTCGCGGATCCGGTCAAAGATCACGACCGACTCGTTGACCGAGTAGCCCAGCACCGCCAGCACCGCAGCCAGCACCGCCAGCGAAAACTCCCACTGGAAGAAGGCAAAAAAGCCCAGGATGATGACCACGTCGTGCAGGTTGGCAATGATGGCCGACACAGCGAACTTCCACTCGAAGCGGATCGCCAGGTACAGCACAATGCCCACCACCACAAAGGCCAGGGCCTTGAGGCCGTCCACCGCCAGCTCGTCGCCGACTTGCGGGCCGACAAACTCGGTGCGGCGCAGCGTCACATCGGGTGCGTCGGCCTTGAGGGCCGCCATCACCTTGTCGCTTTGCTGGGCCGAGCTCACGCCCTTCTGGGCGGGCAGGCGGATCATCACGTCACGTGCCGTGCCGAAGTTCTGCACCTGCACTTCGCTGAAGCCCAGCGTGGCCACCGTGCCGCGCACCTTGTTCAGGTCAGCGCTCTGGGTGTAGCTGACTTCCATCAGCGTGCCGCCCGTGAACTCCACCGACAGGTGCAAGCCTTTGCTGAACAGGAAAAACACCGCCAGCGCAAAGGTCACGAAAGAGATCGCGTTGAACACCAACGCGTTCTTCATGAACGGGATGTCTTTTTTGATCTTAAAGAATTCCATCTCTGTTCTCCCCTTCAATCGGCCTTGACGGCCGAAGAACCTTCGGCACGCCACACGGTCCCGATGGACACGCCTTTGAGCTTTTTCTTGCTGCCGTACCAGAGGTTGACCAGGCCCCGCGAGAAGAACACGGCCGAGAACATGCTGGTCAAAATGCCGATGCAGTGCACCACGGCAAAGCCGCGCACCGGGCCAGAGCCAAAGGCCAGCAAGGCCACGCCTGCGATCAGCGTGGTGATGTTGGAGTCCAGAATCGTGGCCCAGGCGCGGTCGTAACCGGCGTGGATGGCCGCTTGCGGGCTGGCCCCGTTGCGCAGTTCTTCACGCACGCGCTCGTTGATCAGCACGTTCGAGTCAATCGCCATGCCCAGTGCCAGCGCCATAGCGGCCATGCCCGGCAGCGTCAAGGTCGCCTGCAGCATCGACAGGATGGCCACCAGGAACAAGAGATTCACGCCCAGCGCGATGCCCGAGAAGGCGCCAAACATCATGTAGTAAACGCACATGAAGGCGACGATGACCAGGAAACCCCAGCTCACGCTGTTGAAGCCCTTGGCGATGTTCTCTGCGCCCAAGCTGGGGCCAATGGTGCGCTCTTCAATGATCTCCATTGGCGCGGCCAGCGAGCCCGCACGCAGCAGCAGCGCGGTGTCATTGGCTTCCACCGTGGTCATGCGGCCGGAAATCTGAACCCGGCCGCCACCGATTTCGGAGCGGATAACGGGGGCGGTCACGACTTCGCCTTTGCCTTTTTCAAACAGCACGATGGCCATGCGCTTGCCCACGTTGTCACGGGTCACATCCTTGAAGATGCGGGCACCCTTGGCGTCGAGTGTCAGGTTGACCACGGGCTCCTGGGTCTGGCTGTCAAAGCCGGGCTGGGCGTCGGTCAGGTTGTCGCCGGTCAGAACGACCTGCTTTTTCACGATCAGCGGCTGGCCGTTGCGCTCCAGATAGCGGTCGGCACCAAAGGGCACCAGGCCGCCTTCGCGCTCGGCGGCACGGGCTTCAGTGCTTTCATCGACCATGCGCACTTCCAGGGTAGCGGTACGGCCCAGAATGTCTTTGGCCTTGGCCGTGTCCTGCACGCCAGGCAGCTGCACCACGATGCGGTCCAGGCCTTGCTGCTGGATCACCGGTTCGGCCACGCCGAGTTCGTTGATCCGGTTGTGCAAGGTAGTGATGTTCTGTTTGAGCGCCTGCTCCTGCACCTTGCGGGCAGCTTCGGGCTTCATGCTGGCGCTGAGCTGGATGTCGGCACCGCTCGCCGCATCGGTCACCAGCAGTTCAGGAAACTGGTTGCTCAACACGCTCTTGGTCAGGGCCAGTTGCTGCGCATCGCGCAAACGGATTTCCAGACCCTGCCCATTGCGCACGATGCCGCCATGGCGAATGTCCTTCTCACGCAGCACCGAGCGCAGGTCCCCCGCCAGGGCTTCCACACGCTGGGTCAGCGCGGCTTTCATGTCGACCTGTAGCATGAAGTGCACGCCACCGCGCAAGTCCAATCCCAGGTACATGGGGGCCGCATGCAGATTGTTCAGCCAAACGGGCGAGCGCGAGACCAGGTTCAGCGCCACCACGTACTGCGGATCGGCCGGGTCGGCAACCAGGGCTTTCTGGATCGCGTCCTTGGCCTTGAGCTGGGTGTCGGTCGATTCAAAGCGGGCACGAATGGACGCCCCCTCCAGCGAAACCACCTGCGCCGTCACCCCGGCCGACTTGAGGGCATCTTCCACCCGTTGCAGGGTCGAAGTGTCGACCTTGACGGTGGCCTTGCCCGAAGACACCTGCACAGCAGGCGCTTCACCAAAAAAGTTGGGCAGGGTGTAGATCACCCCCAGCAACAGCGCGATCACGATGATCGCGTACTTCCAGACCGGGTAACGGTTCATAGTGACTCGCGAGAAAAAGGGGGAGCGCCGGGAGAAATTACTTCAAGGAGCCTTTGGGCAGCACCTGCACCACAGCGCTGCGCTGCAGTTGCACTTCCACGCCCGAAGCGATTTCCACACCAATGTGGGCCTCGCCCAGCTTGCTGACCTTGCCCAGCAGACCACCCGCAGTCACGACTTCGTCGCCCTTGGCCAGCGCGTCGATCATGGCGCGGTGCTCTTTCTGCTTTTTCATCTGGGGGCGGATCATCACGAAATACAGCACCGCAAACATCAGCAGCAAAGGCAGCATGCTCATCAGGGTGGACTGCATGTCACCGCCTGCGGCTGCGGCTGCGGGGGCGGTTTGGGCAAAAGCGGACGAAATGAACATCTTGTGACTCCACAAAAACGGAATATGAATCTTCTGCCAATGCGACCCTGACGGTCGCTTGCAGGCCAACGGGAGATTGTATGCGGCGCTATCATCGCCTCGGCAATGCACCTGCCATGCGCAGGTTTTGCGCTTTTTTGACTCCCGTCCCTTTCTTGAAAGCCCGATCTTGTCCTTTCCTGTCTGGCCCGTGGCCGCCCTGATGGGCTCTCTGGTGTCCCTGTGCGTCGGTACCTCATTTGCCAAAACGCTGTTCCCGGCCATGGGAGCCGAAGGCATGTCGGCCTATCGAATCGTGCTGGCCACGGTCATGCTGATGCTGGTCTTCCGGCCCTGGCGCAGGCGCTGGCAAGCGGCTGACCTGTGGCCGCTGAGCCTGTACGGGGTCACGCTGGGAGCGATGAACCTGCTGTTTTACAAAGCCATCGCCACCATCCCGCTGGGGCTGGCCATTGCCATCGAGTTCACCGGGCCGCTGGCGGTGGCGCTGTGGACCTCGCGCCACGCCCGTGACCTGCTCTGGGTGGCCCTGGCCGCTGCCGGGCTGGGCCTGATCCTGCCGCTGCAGGGCCTGGACAGCCCGCAAGCACTTCACCCGGCTGGCATTGCTTTTGCCTTGAGTGCAGGCCTGTTCTGGGCGATGTACATCGTTTTCGGGCACAAGGTCGCCCGCCGTTACGGGCGTGACGCGACCCCTATGGGCATGCTGGCTGGTTCACTGGTGGTCGCCCCGGTCGCCCTGCTGCAGTCAGGCACCGCACTCTTCAACCCGGAGTGGCTGGTCGTCGGACTGGCTGTGGCCCTGCTGTCGAGCGCTTTGCCCTACGCACTGGAGATGTACGCCTTGAACCACCTGCCCAAAGGCACGTTCAGTATCCTGCTGAGTCTGGAGCCGGCCGTGGGCGCCGTGGCGGGCTGGGTGGTGTTGTCAGAACAACTGAGCCCCCAGCAAGTACTGGCCATGGGCCTCATCATCGCCGCGTCGATGGGCAGCGCCTGGTCAGCAGGCCAAAAGCGCAGCAACTGACCCCATCGGCACGGTGGCCTTCACATTCAGCGCCCAGCAAAAACCGGCTTGCGCCGCTCGGCAAACGCGGCACGACCTTCGGCAAAGTCCGCGCTGTGGCTGGTCATGTCCTCACGCTCGCGCAGGCGGGCTACTTTGTAGTCGCCTCGGGCGATTTCATTGATGGAGCGCTTGGTCTCCTGCACCGCCAGCGGGGCCAGCGCCAGGATGTCCTGCACAAGCGCGTCCTGCGTGGTGGACCAGTCGGCGGCAGACGCCACCGCCTCAAAGAGGCCCATGGCCTGCAATTGCTCGGCACTGAATGGGCGCGCCGTCAAAAACGCCCGCTTGGCACCGTTCACGCCAAAGCGGCTCACATAACGCTGCAGACCGCTCGGGTAGTAATGCAGGCCCAGCGCCGTGGCGGGCATGCGCCACTCGATGCCCTGCAGACCGATGCGCAAATCGCACGCCAACACCACATCGGTGGCACCACCGTAAACGCTGCCGTTCAGGGCGCAAATGGTCACCGGGCGCAGGCCGGCCAGCACATCGGGTATCTGCTCGAAAAAGGTCGAGCCATGCCCGGGCTGGTCAAAGCCGCCAATGTCGTAACCCGCACAAAACACCGGTTTGGGCTGCCCGGCGGTGTTGGCCGTGAGCACCAGCACCCGCACGCTGGCGTCGGCTTCGATCTGCTCAAAGTGCGCCAGCAAGGCCTTGAGGTCACCGTTTTCCAGCTTGTTGCGCTGGGCCGGGCGGTTCAAGGTGATGGTGGCCACCCCCTGCGCGATCTGCAGGACGGGCGCACTGGGCTGGGCAAAGACGTTCGACATGGTGGCGTGTTTCTGGATCACAAAAAGAAAAAGGCGTCCGAAGACGCCTTTGGCAGCTGGCTTCACCGCGCATTGTCGGTGATCAGCCTTGGAAAGCTCAGGCCTTGACTTTGGCCTTGGCGATGCTGGACTTCACAGCGGTTTCGGCTTGGGCAGACACGGCCTTGAAGTTGGCTTCGGCGGTGTCAGCGGCTTGCTTGGCCACTTTTTTCAGGGTTTCAGCAGCAGTCTGGCTGGCTTCGAAAGCGGTCTTGATGGCGGCCACAGCGGCGTCAGAGCCAGCAGGTGCGTTCTTCAGGTTGGTTTCAACCAGGTTCTTCACAGCAGCTTGGCTCTCGGCCACTTTTTCTTCGACAGCCTTGGTGAACTCGGCACCGGTGCTGGAAGCGATGTCATACAGATGACGGCTGTAAGAGACCGACTTTTCGAAAGCGGGCTGCACCAGAGCGGCTTGAGCCGCCAGCAGGTCCTGGGGGTTCTTGGCAGACAGCAGGCCTTGCACGTTGGTGAAAGACTCGCCCACAGCGGCTTTGCCAGCGGCCATGTTCAGCTCAACCAGGCGCTCGAAACCGGCGAAAGCGGTTTGCGACAGGCCAGCAGCGGCTTCCAGGTTGGCTTTTTGGGCGGCGACGAATTGGTCAGCGTTGAAGTTTGTCATGGTGATTTCCTTGGAGAAAGAAAGTTTGTTGCAATGCAGCAATTGGACACCAGCTCAACGATCAAGACAAGGGAAAACCCGCACTTTAGAGTCCACTCTCCAAAACCCCTGTGGCCTGGCGCACTGACTACACTTGGCGCATGACTCGACAACCTTTGGACAACGCAGGTGTGCTTTGGAACTGATTGAAATCTTGAGCCTGCTCATGCTGCTGGCCGCGGCACTGCACTGGGGCAACAGCCACAGCCGCCGCCAGCGCACGGCCCTGCTGGCCGCGCACCTGCAACCCTTCCAAATCGAAAAGCGCATGCAGCAACTCACCGAGGCCTACATGCGCGCCCTGGGCGAGGCCGATCCGCAACGCCAGGCCCAGATCTGGCAAATCCAGGAGCCCGTGGAGCAGCAACTGTGCGAAGAATTCAAGGCACTCGCTGAATCCTTTGCCAAAGTGCCCGCTCCCGAGGCACGCACCCTGCGACTGGCCTTGCCCGGCATCGACAAGGTGATGCCCCAGTCCACCTTTGACACCCGCCGTGTGCTGCAGATCCATGCCGAAGGCATTGAGCGCGCTGTGCGCAACGAAGCGGGGTTGGCCCCACGGAACAAGGCCTTTGTGATGATGGCCGAGATGTTCCTGATGCAGCACAGCTGCCACTGGTTTTGCCGCAGCAAAACCATCGCCTCGGCCCGCATGCTGGCCCAGCACCAGACCCACTACGAGCAAGCACTGCAAGCCGTGAGCCCGCAAACCCGCGACGCCTACATGGCCCTGGTCAACGGCCCGGCACTGGGCTGAACTGCTGCAAGAACGCCCTCACCTGCGCCAGAGGCGTGCGCTGCAGCGCCATGAGCAAGGCCGCATTGACCTCGCTGCAATCGTGGCGTTTTTCCAGATCGCGCTGCATGCGCGCCAGCAAATGCGCCGCCACCTCGGCATCGGCCAGGGCACGGTGGGCCCGGCCACTCACAGGCAAATCGAACCACTGCGCCAGCGTGCCCAGCTTGTGATTGGGGACATCGGGGTACAGCCTGCGCGAAAGCAGCAAGGTGCAGGCAAAGTCATGATCTGCCGCCAGACCGCAGTGGGCCAGTTCGCTGCGCCAGAACTGTCGGTCAAATGCCGCGTTGTGCGCCACCATCGGGCGTGAACCCACAAACGCAGCCGCCTCGCGCATCACGGCGTCAGCAGGGGGTGCGGCAGCCAACATCTCGTTGGTGATGCCCGTCAGCTGGGTGATGAAAGACGGGATGCGCACCCCGGTATTCATCAAGCTGGCAAAACGGTCCACGATGCGCCCACCCTCCAGCAGGCAAATGGCCACCTCGGTGGCGCGCGCACCCTGCGCGGGCGTGGCGCCGGTGGTTTCAAAGTCGATGACGGCGAGACAGGGCACAGACGTGTCGGCGTTCCTAATGAATGTCAGTAGCCCTCTTTGTAAATCAAGGACTTACGGCGACATTGATCCGATTTAATGTCAGTGATGTTGCCCAATTCGATGTCAGTTGACATCATGATGTGCCCAAATGAATGTCAGTAACTGGCGCGCACCATTCGGGTGCGTGCAAGATGTTCATTGGCTATCGGGATAACTGTATGACAGTTAGGTTCATTATGCGTCGGATTCGCGGTCCAGGCCAATGGCTTGTGTGTGTGTTGCTAGTCTTGGGGTGTGCTTGGAGCCATGCTCAAGACAGGCCGATTGAAATCCACGATCGGTTGGTTCTGCCAGTGTCATCTGCGAAGAACATTGCACTGACCTTGGATGCCTGCACGGGGCGCTTCGATGATGACTTGGTGGAGTTTCTGATCCGCAACAAGATTCCTGCCACGCTGTTTGTGACCAAGAGGTGGCTCGAAGCCAATCCAGCAGGGGTGGCGATCATCAAGGCTCACCTGGATCTCTTTGACGTTGAAGACCATGGTGAAAACCACATCCCAGCAGTCATCGGGAAAGGGCGCTCAGTCTATGGCATCCCAGGAAGTCCAGATGTGGTTCATTTGCGCCGGGAAGTGACCGAAGGTGCGAAAGCGATTGAACAGTTTTTTGGGGTATCGCCGCACTGGTATCGCGGGGCTACGGCCAAGTACGACGCCCAAGCGGAGCAGGAGATCCGGCGTCTGGGTTACGAGATTGCAGGCTTTTCAGTCAATGCAGATGACCGTCTCTACCCGACCGAGGCTGTGTGAAAACCCTCTAACGGTTCCGATGAGGAGCGGGTAGGGGCAGTTCCAGGCCTTGAGCGCCGCTGTGGCTGCGGATGCAGAACTTGGGCGATTTCATCTGGCAACCAAAATCCGCTGTTTTCAGGTGTTTGAGCGGGTAGATCCGACGTTTCTTAGGCGTTGGTCTCATTTTTTCCATTGACGCATACAAAAAGGGAGGTCAAGTGACCTCCCTTTTTGCTTGAGATTAACCAGCTCAAACGGCCCATTTACTGACATCAAATTGGGCAATTACTGACATTCATTAGGAACGCCGACAAGACGTTTAAACGTCAATATTCCCCGCCCGCAGCGCGTTGGTCTCGATGAAGTCGCGGCGCGGCTCCACTTCGTCGCCCATGAGCATGGTGAACACGCGGTCGGCTTCGATGGCGTCGTCGATCTGCACGCGCAGCAGGCGGCGCACGTTGGGGTCCATGGTGGTTTCCCACAGCTGCTCGGGGTTCATCTCGCCCAAGCCCTTGTAGCGCTGGCGGCTGGTGGTGCGTTCGGCTTCGCTGATGAGCCACTGCATGGCCTGGCGGAAGTCGCCCACTTTTTCTTCTTTTTGTTTCTCACCTTCGCCGCGCATGGCTTTGGCGCCATCGGTCAGCAGGCCACGGAAGGTCTCCGCCGCTTCGGCCAGGGCCGCGTAGTCGGCACCGTGCACAAAGTCCTGCGTGAGCACGCTGCTCTTGATGTTGCCGTGGTGGCGGCGGCTGATGCGCAGAATCGGTTTGTCGGTGCGCGCATCGAACTCGGCCGCCACTTCGGCAGGCACGCCCGTGGTGTTGAGTTCGCGCAGCTTGGCCTGCAGTGCAGGTGCGCATTCGGCGGCTTGCTCCAGGGTGTCGAGGTTGAGCGACACGCCGTCGGCAATGGCGCGCAGGGCCTCTGCGTCCATGAAGTTGGACAGACGGGCAATCACCGCCTCGGCCACCTGGTGTTTGCGGGCCAGGGTTTCGAGTGTTTCGCCGCTCAGCACCTGGGGCGCTGCGCCGCCTGTGCTGATGCTCGCGTCCTTGAGTGCGATGCGCAGCAGGAAGCCGTCCAGCGCCGGGCCGTCCTTGAGGTACAGCTCTTCCTTGCCGGACTTGACTTTGTAGAGCGGCGGCTGCGCGATGTAGATGTGGCCGCGTTCGACCAACTCGGGCATCTGGCGGTAGAAGAAGGTCAGCAGCAGGGTGCGGATGTGCGCACCGTCCACGTCCGCGTCGGTCATGATGATGATGCGGTGGTAACGCAGCTTGTCGGGGTTGAAGTCGTCGGTGTTGCTCTTGCCGCTTTCGGCGCTGGCCTTGCCGATGCCGGTGCCCAGGGCGGTGATGAGCGTGATGATCTCGTTGCTGGTCAGCAGCTTTTCGTAGCGGGCTTTTTCGACGTTCAGGATCTTGCCGCGCAGGGGCAGAATGGCCTGGAATTTGCGGTCGCGGCCTTGCTTGGCCGAGCCTCCGGCGGAGTCACCCTCGACGATGTAGATTTCGCACAGGGCCGGGTCTTTTTCCTGGCAGTCGGCCAGTTTGCCGGGCAAGCCCATGCCGTCGAGCACGCCTTTGCGGCGCGTCATTTCGCGGGCCTTGCGGGCCGCTTCGCGGGCACGGGCGGCTTCCACGATCTTGCCGCAGATGATCTTGGCGTCGTTCGGGCGCTCTTCCAAAAAGTCGGTCAATGCCTTGGCCACGATGTCTTCCACCGGGGCGCGCACTTCGCTGGACACCAGCTTGTCTTTGGTCTGGCTGGAGAACTTGGGCTCGGGCACCTTGACGCTGAGCACGCAGCACAGGCCTTCGCGCATGTCGTCACCGCTGACATCCACTTTTTGCTTCTTGGCGATCTCGTTGACTTCGATGTACTTGCTGATGACGCGGGTCATCGCCGCACGCAAGCCGGTCAGGTGGGTGCCGCCGTCACGCTGGGGGATGTTGTTGGTGAAGCACAGCACGCTCTCGTTGTAGCCGTCGTTCCACTGCATGGCCACTTCGACTCCGATGCTGGTGCCAGGGATGCCACCGTAGCTGTCGGCCGGGCGCTCGCCCATGGCGTGGAAGGCGTTGGGGTGCAACACCTTCTTGTTGGCGTTGATGAAGTCAACAAAGCCCTTGACGCCGCCAGCGCCCGAGAAGTCGTCTTCCTTGCCGCTGCGCTCGTCCACCAGACGGATGCGCACGCCGTTGTTCAGGAAGGACAGTTCGCGCAGGCGCTTGGCCAGGATCTCGTAGTGGAAGTCGTTGTTCTGCTGGAAGATCTCGGTGTCGGGCAGGAAGTGCACTTCGGTGCCACGCTTGTCGGTGGCACCAGTGACCTTCATGGGCGAGACTTCGACGCCGTCCACTTTTTCGATGATGCGGTTTTGCACAAAGCCACGTGCGAATTCGATCTGGTGCACTTTGCCTTCGCGGCGCACGGTCAGGCGCAACCACTTGGAGAGCGCGTTCACGCACGACACACCCACGCCGTGCAGGCCGCCTGAGACCTTGTAGCTGTTCTGGTTGAACTTGCCACCGGCATGCAGCTCGGTCAAAGCGATTTCTGACGCACTGCGCTTGGGCTCGTGCTTGTCGTCCATCTTCACACCGGTCGGAATGCCGCGGCCGTTGTCGGTCACGCTGATGGAGTTGTCGGTGTGGATGGTGACCACGATGTCGTCGCAATGACCGGCCAACGCTTCGTCAATGGAGTTGTCCACGACCTCGAAGACCAGGTGGTGCAGACCGGTGCCGTCAGACGTGTCGCCGATGTACATGCCTGGGCGCTTGCGCACGGCTTCCAGGCCTTCCAGGATCTGGATCGCGCCTTCGCCGTAACCCTCTGAAGCCCCGGCCTGGTTGGTGTCGATTTTGGGCTGAACGGTGGTGAAGGACTCTTCGCTGGGCTTGTTTTCTTCGGTCATGTGAATATTTCTCTGTCGCTTGAATGGCCGAAACCCGCGACAGGTCGCGGGTTTCGATAAGGGCAGCCTTGTGGGCTTTCGCCTTAAATGCGCATGGGCATCACCACGTATTTGAAGTTGTCGTTCTCGGGTATGGTGATCAGCGCCGAGCTGTTGGCATCGGCCAGATCGATGCGGACCATGTCCTGGTCCATGTTGCCAAGCACATCGATGATGTAGGTGACATTGAAGCCGATCTCGATGCTGTCACCGCCGTAGTCGATGTCGAGTTCGTCCACCGCCTCTTCCTGCTCGGCGTTGGTGGACGCCACGCGCAAGGTGCCTGGGTCCAGATTCAGGCGCACGCCTTTGAACTTGTCGCTGGTCAGGATGGCGGTGCGCTGCAGGCACGACAGCAAGGCCTGGCGGCCCAGGGTGACGTTGTTGCGGTGGCCCTTGGGAATCACGCGGTTGTAGTCGGGGAACTTGCCTTCGACCAACTTGGTCACAAACTCCATGCCATCAAAACTGAACTTGGCCTGGTTGTTGGCGAACTGCATGTCGATGGCGCCTTCGGCGTCCGACAGCAGGCGCTGCAGCTCCAGCACCGTCTTGCGCGGCAGGATGACTTCCTGCTTGCTGGGCACTTCGGTGTCGAGCGTGGCGCTGGTGTAGGCCAGGCGGTGGCCGTCGGTGGCCACCAGGCTCAGCTTCTTGCCTTCAGCCACAAACAAAATGCCGTTGAGGTAGTAGCGGATGTCGTGCACGGCCATGGCAAAAGAGACCTGGCCCAGCAGGGCCTTCAGGGTCTTTTGCGGCACGCTGAAAGAAGGGCCAAAGCTGGCAGCTTCCTGCACCAGCGGGAAGTCTTCTGCAGGCAGCGTTTGCAGCGTGAATTTGGACTTGCCGCCCTTGAGGATCATCTTGGACTGCGAGGACTCCAGGCTGACGGTCTGGTCAGACGGCATGGTGCGCAGGATGTCGATCAGCTTGCGGGCACCCACGGTGGTGGTGAAGTCACCGGGGTCACCGTCCATCTCGGCGGTGGTGCGGATCTGGATTTCCAGATCGCTGGTGGTCATCTGCACCGCACGGCCGGACTTGCGGATCAGCACATTGGCCAGCACCGGCAGGGTGTGGCGACGCTCCACAATGCCGGAAACGGATTGCAGAACGGACAGCAATTTGTCTTGTGTGGCCTTCAGGACGATCATTTGTCTACCTTTGTGGTTTTCAGGCGTCTGACCCGATCGGGCGACGGTTTGCAGATGCAGGCGTCATTTTCGCCGTTTTTTGAGCGTTTTTCCCCGCCAAAGCGGCCTTGCCGGCATTCTTTTGCAGGGTTACCCGGGCACTCATGCCGGTCAGCCCTTGAGGGTCTGCTCCAGCACGTGCAATTGCTGGTTGAGTTCGGTCAGCTGCTGGCGCTCGCCACCGATCTTGCGCACGGCGTGCAGCACGGTGGTGTGGTCGCGCCCGCCAAACAGCTCGCCGATCTCGGGCAGGCTCTTTTGCGTCAGTTCCTTGGCCAGGTACATGGCAATCTGGCGCGGTCGGGCGATGCTGGCCGGGCGCTTCTTGCTGTACATGTCCGCGACCTTGATCTTGTAGTAGTCGGCCACGGTTTTTTGAATGTTTTCAACGCTGATCTGGCGGTTCTGAATCGACAGCAAGTCACGCAGTGCATCGCGGGCCAGCTGGATCGAGACATCCTTCTGGTTGAAGCGTGAATACGCCAGGATCTTGCGCAGCGCGCCTTCGAGTTCGCGCACGTTGGAGCGCACGTTTTTGGCCACAAAAAACGCCACTTCTTCGGGCATTTCGCTGCCTTCGCTGATGGCCTTGTTGATCAAGATGGCCACCCGCATTTCGAGCTCGGGCGGCTCAATGGCCACCGTCAGGCCTGAATCAAAGCGCGACACCAGGCGCTCGTGGATGTCGGCCAGACCCTTGGGGTAGGTGTCGCTGGTCATCACGATGTGCGACTTCTTGGCCAGCAGCGCCTCAAAGGCGTTGAAAAATTCCTCTTGTGTGCGGTCCTTGTTCGCAAAGAACTGCACATCGTCGATCAGCAGCAGATCGAGCGAGTGGTAGTGCTGCTTGAACTCGTCAAACGTCTTGCGCTGGTAGGCTTTGACCACATCCGACACGAACTGCTCGGCGTGGATGTAGAGAACCTTGGATTCGGGGCGGTCGGCCAGCAGCTTGTTACCGATGGCGTGCATCAGGTGGGTCTTACCCAAACCCACACCACCGTAGATGAACAAGGGGTTGTACAGGTGACCTGGCGAGCCTGCCACGTGCATGGCTGCAGCACGCGCCATGCGGTTGGCCGAGCCTTCAACCAGGGTGTCAAAAGTCAGCGCAGGGTTGAGGCGACTGCGGAAGGTGTTGGGCGCGGCATCGTCCAGCGTATCCAAGGCCTCAGACGCGCCTTGAGTGACGGTCCTGACTGGTTGAAACGCTGATTTGGCGGGACTTTCCTTGAGAGTAAGAGCCAACTCAATTTGCACCGGATGGCCTTGCAGACGCTCGGCCAGAGCCGCCAGTCGACCCGCATACTGAGCCCGAACCCAATCAAGTTTGAAGCGGTTGGCCACAAACAGAGTCAAGCGGGAATGGTCGTCAGCGACCTGCGCCACCAGAGGCTTGATCCAGGTGTTGAACTGCTGTTCGGGCAGCTCACGGGACAGCTCATCCAGGCAGGCGTGCCAGAGTGCGGCGCCTGCATTGGCGGCAAATTCAGGAGAAAGTCCCTCGGACATCGGCAATTTTCTTATTGTGGATATTTGAGACTCAAGACTGCAGAAACCTTGAATTATCAAGAGCTTATCCACAGGCCAAGAGGCCAAGAAGCTGGATGATAAACCACATCATGGTCGTTGGATCGCGGCGCCGAGCGCAAGCTGCAAAAAGAATCCATTGGTGCGGCAAATCCGCTGAAGTTTGCCGTGGTCACAAAAGTTTGCGATAATCATGGGCTTCGCTCAAATTGCCTTGCACGTTTTCGGCTGTATGCCGGCAGGCTTTGGGCTTTAAGGAAAAGTCATGAAACGCACCTACCAACCCTCCAAAACACGTCGCGCCCGTACCCACGGCTTCCTGGTTCGCATGAAGACCCGCGGTGGCCGTGCTGTGATCAACGCACGCCGCGCCAAAGGCCGCAAGCGTCTGGCTGTCTGATGCCATTGCAGCCGTCAGCGTCTGACCACGCGTCAGGCCAGACGGCTCAAGCCAGGGCCTGGCCGCCGTGCAACGTCTGAAGACTCGCCCGCAATTCCAGGCCGCCCTGGCTGGCGGCACGGTCTCGCGCACGTCTCACTTTGCCTTGCATCGTTTGTCACTGACGCCCGCCGCATCTGTTGTCTCTGTGGATCACACCGACACCAACGGGCCTGCACCCTCCGGGGAGCAGGCCCTTTTTGGCTTGGCAGGCCCCTGGATGGGCGCCATGGTGCCCAAACGCTGGGCGCGCCGCGCTGTGACCCGCAACACCATCAAACGCCAGATTTACGCTGTGAGCCAGAGTTTTGCCGACCAGTTGCCCGACGCCGCCCATGTGGTGCGTCTGCGTTCGACTTTCGACCGCAAGCAGTTTGTGAGCGCCACCTCCGAGCCACTCAAGCAGGCCGTGCGCAGCGAGCTGGAGCAACTGTTTCAGCGCGCCTGCCGCCCACCTCAAGAGGTGCGCCATGGTGCGTGAAGCCTTGATGGGTCTGGTCCGTGCGTACCGGCTGCTGCTCAGCCCCTGGCTGGGTTCGGCCTGCCGTTTTGAGCCAACCTGCTCGGCCTATTCACTGCAGGCACTCGAACAACACGGCGCTGCGGCAGGCACTTACCTGACCGTGGCCCGACTCGTGCGCTGCCACCCCTGGTGTGCGGGCGGCCCTGACCCTGTTCCTGAAGAGGCCCCACGCCTGTTCAGCCGACTGATTTCCCCCACTTCTTCCAAGAAGACCACATGAACGACATTCGCCGCACCATCCTCTGGGTGATCTTTGGTTTCTCCATGGTCCTACTTTGGGACCAATGGCAAGTCCACAACGGACACAAAGCCACCTTCTTCCCCAAAGTCGAGCAAGCCAAAGCTGCGGCACCCGCGGCCAGCACGCCGGCAGTTCCCGCAGGTCCGTCTGCCGTACCCACCGCCACAGCCGCACCTGCTGCTCCAGGCCAGGTGCCTGCCAGCGTGAGCACCGCACCGGTTGCAGCGCGCGAAAAGATCGAAGTCTCCACCGATGTGCTCAAGCTCAGCTTTGACACCGAAGGCGGCTCGCTGGTGCACAGCGAATTCACGCGCCACGCCGACATGGCTGACGCGAAAAAGCCTTTTGTGCTGTTCGACGAGAGCCGCGACCGCGTCTATGTGGCGCAAACGGGCTTGATTGGCGGTAACTTCCCCAGCCACAAAGCCGCCATGCGTGTGAGTGGCGAGCGCAGCCTCAAGGACGGTCAGAACGAGCTGACCGTGCGCTTTGAGTCGGACGCCATCAACGGCATCAAGCTGGTCAAGACCTACACCCTGCAGCGCGGCAGCTACGCCATTGGCGTCAAGCACGAAGTCGTGAACACCGGCACCGCCGCCGTGTCGCCTCAGCTGTACATGCAACTGGTGCGTGACGGCAACAAGCCTGCAGGCGAGTCGTCTTTCTATTCCACCTTCACCGGCCCTGCGGTCTACACCGAAGCCAAGAAGTACCACAAGGTCGAGTTCAAGGACATTGAAAACAACAAGGCCGAAATCGACAAGACCTCCACCAGCGGCTATGTGGCCATGGTGCAGCACTACTTCGCATCGGCCTGGTTGCTGGGTGAGGGCGTGGCCCGCGAGAACTTCGTGCGCAAGGTCGACAACAACCTCTACGCCGTGGGCATGATCACGCCCGTGGGCGAAGTCGCCCCCGGCCAGTCCAAAGCAGTCGAGAACAAGCTGTTTGTCGGCCCGCAAGAAGAAAAAATGCTCGAAACCCTGGCCCCCGGCCTGGACCTGCTCAAGGACTACGGCTGGCTGGCCATGCTGGCCAAACCGTTGTTCTGGCTGCTGGACAAGCTGTTTGGCGTGATCCAGAACTGGGGCTGGTCGATCATGGCCCTGGTGCTGCTGCTCAAGATCGCGTTCTACTGGCTCAATGCCAAGGCCTACGCCAGCATGGCCAAGATGAAAGCCATCAACCCCAAGATCATGGAAATGCGCGAGCGCCTGAAAAACGATCCGCAAAAAATGCAGCAGGAGATGATGAAGATCTACCGTGAAGAGAAGGTCAACCCCATGGGTGGCTGCTTCCCGATCATGATCCAGATCCCGGTGTTCATTGCGCTGTATTGGGTGCTGCTGTCCACGGTCGAGATGCGCAACGCGCCTTGGGCTGGCTGGATCCACGATCTGTCGGCACCCGATCCGTACTTCATCCTGCCGCTGGTGATGACGCTCACCACGCTGCTGCAAACGGCGCTGAACCCCGCGCCACCCGATCCCATGCAGGCCAAGATGATGTGGATCATGCCGTTGATGTTCTCTGTCATGTTCTTCTTCTTCCCGTCCGGCCTGGTTCTGTACTGGATCACGAACAACGTGCTGTCGATTGCCCAGCAATGGATCATCAACACCCGCATGGGCGTGCCACCGCAGTTCAATCTGCCCAAGTTCAAATAAGAACGCCCAGGGCCGCGCAAGCGGCCCTTTTGCATTGAGGCCCACCAAATGCTCGCCCGTCACCAGGAACCCATCGTCGCCATCGCCACCGCCCCCGGCCGTGGTGCGGTGGGCATCGTGCGCGTGTCAGGGCGTGGGCTGCAGGGCTTGATCGCCGCCCTGTGCGGGCGTCCGCTCAAGGCACGCGAAGCGACTTACCTGCCGTTTCGCGACCAGGACGGCAGCGCCATCGACCACGGTCTGGCCATCCACTTCCCCGGCCCGAACTCCTTCACCGGGGAAGACGTGCTGGAGCTGCAAGCCCACGGCGGCCCGGTGGTGCTGCAATTGCTGGTGACGCGCTGCCTGCAGGCGGCGGCAACCGTCGACGCATCAACAGGCCAACCACGCCTGCCGGGTCTGCGCATGGCGCAGCCGGGTGAGTTTTCCGAGCGGGCTTTTCTGAACGACAAGATCGACCTGGCCCAGGCCGAGGCGATTGCCGACCTGATCGACGCCAGTACCGAGGCCGCCGCCCGCAGCGCCAGCCGCTCGCTGGCGGGCGACTTCTCGCGTGAGATCCACACCCTGCGCGACGCGCTGATTCACCTGCGCATGCTGGTGGAGGCCACGCTGGACTTCCCGGAAGAGGAAATCGACTTTTTGCAAAAGGCCGATGCGCAAGGCCAGCTCGACCGCCTGCAGGCGCACCTGGCCACGGTGCTGCAACGCACACGCCAGGGTGCGCTGCTGCGCGAAGGCATCCGTGTGGTGATTGCGGGCCAGCCCAACGCGGGCAAAAGCTCGCTGCTCAACGCGCTGGCGGGGGCAGAGCTCGCCATCGTCACGCCCATTGCCGGCACCACCCGCGACGTGGTGCAGCAGACCATCCAGATCGAAGGCGTGCCGCTGCACGTGATCGACACCGCAGGCCTGCGCGAGGGAGCCGATGTAGACACCGTCGAGCAAATCGGCATCGAACGCGCCTGGGGCCAAATCGAGCAGGCCGATGCGGTGCTGTTTTTGCACGACCTCACGCGCACCGCCGACAGCACTTATGCAGCCTCGGATGCCGAGATTGCACAAACGCTGTTACAGCGCTTGCCCAAAGGCGTGCCCGTGATCGACATCTGGAACAAGGCCGATGCCGCACCCGCGTCAGGGGCGCAAGAAGGCATCACCCTGTCGGCCCGAACGGGCGAAGGCCTGCAAGCCCTGCGCCAGCGCCTGCTGCACGAGGCCGGCTGGCAAAGCGCCAGCGAAGGCCTGTACATCGCCCGCGAGCGCCACGTGCAGGCATTGCTGCGCGTGAGCGGGCACCTGGACATGGCCCAGCAACTGCTGGCAGCGCAGGCGCAAAGCCTGGACCTGCTGGCCGAAGAGCTGCGCCAATCGCAGAACGCGCTCAACGACATCACTGGCGAGTTCAGCGCCGACGACCTGCTGGGCGTGATTTTTTCGAGCTTCTGCATCGGCAAGTGAATCCCCGCCGGGTGCCGACACCTGGCAGTCGTCACGCGAGCGACTGAAACGCCTTGCGTTTGGTCTGAAGATGCGACCACCGCCCTCAGAGGCCGCCGAATCAGAACCCATGTCCGACGCACCCAAACCGCAACTGACCGCCGAACAGGATGCCTACCTGCGTGAACGCTCCGACCTGATGGGTGCCTGGCTGGTGCTGCACGCCTGGGGCGTCATTGCCCTGGCCATGGCCTGGTTTGTGTTCTGGCCCAACCCCTTGAGCTTTGTGCTGGCCGTGGTCATCATTGGCAACCGCCAGCTGGGTCTGGCCATCCTGATGCACGATGCAGCGCACCGCGCCTTGTTCAAGAACACGCGGCTGAACGATACGCTGGGCGCTTTTCTGTGCGGCTGGCCGGTGGGGGCAAGCCTGGCGCTGTACCGCCCCTACCACCTGAGCCACCACCGCCACACGCAGCAAAAGGACGATCCGGACTTGATCCTGTCGGCACCGTTCCCGATCACTCGGCAAAGCTTCTGGCGCAAGATGCGCCGCGACATTCTGGGCATCACCGCTTACCAGCGGCGCATGGCATTCTTCCGCATGGAGATGGGCGACGACCCCAGCCTCTGGCAGCGCTGCAAAAACCTGCTGCGCGCTGAAAAATATTTCTTCCTGAGCAACCTGGCCATCTTCGGCATCACGGCCGCCGCAGGCGTCTGGTGGGCTTACTTTGTGCTGTGGCTGCTGCCCCTGCTGACCTGGTACCAGGTGATCAGCCGCATCCGCAACATCGCCGAACATGCGGTGGTGGGCGACAACGACGACCGCCTGCGCAACACCCGCACCACACTCACCCACTGGGGCATGCGCATGGTGGTGGCGCCGTATTGGGTGAATTACCACCTGGAGCACCACCTGTTCGTGTTCACACCCTGCTGGAAACTGCCAGCAGCGCACCGGATGCTGACCGACCAAGGCCTGAGCCCACACATGGAGTTGGCCAAAGGCTACCTGCAGGTGCTGCGCCAAGCCACCGCCAAAGCCACGGACGGGCCCAATGGACCCAGCACGGGCCAGCGCAAACGCGCAGCCATGATCTGAGCGCCCAACCACCCAAGGAGTCCCCATGAGCCACCGTCTGGACAAGCAAGTCGCCATCATCACGGGCGCGAGCCGCGGCATTGGCCGCGCCATCGCCGAGGCTTACGCTGCCGAAGGCGCCAGCCTGTGCCTGATCGCCACCGACGTTGCTCGCCTGCAGCAGGTCAAGGACAGCGTGGCCCTGCCAGAAGACCGCATCATGACGCTGGGCCTGAATGTGACCGACCGCGACGCCTGCCTGGATGCGGTTCGTCAGGTCGAGCAGCGCTTCGGCCGGATCGATGTGCTGGTCAACAACGCGGGCGTGTACCGCGCCAAGCCGTTTTTGGACTATGCCCCTCAGGACTTTCAGGACATGCTCGATGTGAACCTGTTCGGCGTCCTGCACTTCATGCAGGCCTGTCTGCCGGGCATGCAGGCGCGCCGTCACGGCCGCATCATCAACATCGCGTCCACGGCAGGCAAATGGGGCTCGCGCAACCAGTCGGCCTACAACGCGAGCAAACACGCCGTGGTCGGCCTGACGCGTTGCGTGGCGCTGGAGGCCAGCCCCCATGCAGTGACCGTGAATGCGATCTGCCCCGGTTTTGTGCAGACCGACATGGTCGAGGAACTCAAGGCGCAAGTGGCGCAAAGCGCCGGCATCAGCGCCGAAGACATGGTCAAGGCCGCATTGGCCCGGGTGCCGCTCGGTCGGGTACTGGACCCTGACGAAATCGCCTCACTGGCTGTCTACCTGGGCTCGCACGAGTCCCGCGGCATGACCGGGCAGTCCATCCAGCTCGATGGCGGCATGGTCCTGAGTTGAGGTTTTTTCACAAAACCCTTGAAGCACGCAGCACCGTCAGACGCGTGAGAGACAAACGTTCGGGATAACCACTACGGCGAGCTTCCAGTGCAGAACCCAGAATAGCTTCGCGGTGCTGCCCGATGGTCGTGCCGTGATTCACAGGAACCTGGTTCATCCATCATGTCCAAAGATTTCATCCTCGAAACCCGGGAGCTGGTCAAAGAGTTCAAGGGTTTTGTCGCCGTCAATGGCGTCAACCTGGGCGTTCAGCGCGGGCAGATCCATGCCCTGATCGGCCCCAACGGTGCTGGCAAGACCACGGTCTTCAACCTGCTCACCAAGTTCCTGATCCCGACACGCGGACAGATCCTGTTCAACGGCAAGGACATCACTTCCGAAAAACCGGCCCAGGTGGCCCGTCAGGGCCTGGTGCGCTCCTTCCAGATTTCGGCCACCTTCCCCAACCTCACCGTGCTGGAGAACGTGCGCATTGCCCTGCAACGCAACACCGGCATGTCGATGCATTTCTGGCGTTCCGAGGGCGTGCTGGACCAGCTCAACGGTCAGGCCATGGCCCTGCTCGATGAAGTGGACCTGGGCAGCATGGCCGATCTGACGGCCGTGGAATTGCCTTACGGTCGCAAGCGCGCTCTGGAAATCGCCACCACGCTGGCGATGAACCCCGAGCTGATGCTGCTGGACGAGCCCACCCAGGGCATGGGCCACGAAGACGTGGACCGCGTCACGCAGCTCATCAAAAAGGTGGGGGCCAAGCGCACCATCCTCATGGTGGAGCACAACATGAATGTGGTCTCCAGCATTGCCGACACCATCAGTGTGCTGCAACGCGGTCAGATCATTGCCGAAGGTCCCTACGAAGTGGTGTCTCAAAACCCCCAAGTGCTGGAGGCCTACATGGGCACCGCCGACAACGAGCTGGAAGGTGCCCATGGCTGAGTCCGACGAATTCCTGCGCATCAGCAATCTGCACGCCTGGTATGGCGAGTCGCACATCCTGCACGGCGTGGACCTGACCGTCCACAAGGGCGAGGTGGTGACGCTGCTGGGCCGCAACGGCGCGGGCCGCACCACCACCGTCAAGTCCATCGTGGGCCTGGTGGGCAAGCGCACCGGCTCCATCACCATCAACGGCCGCGAGTCGATCGACATGGCGCCGCACAACATCGCCAAGCTGGGCATCGGTTACTGCCCGGAAGAGCGCGGCATTTTTGCCTCGCTCAGCTGCGAGGAAAACCTGCTGCTACCGCCGGTCATTGCGGGTGGTGGCATGCCCATCGACGAAATTTACGAGATGTTCCCCAACCTGCTGGAGCGCAAGAACAGCCCCGGCACCCGCCTGTCGGGCGGCGAGCAGCAAATGCTGGCGGTGGGTCGCATCCTGCGCACCGGGGCCAAGCTTTTGTTGCTCGATGAAATTTCCGAGGGCCTGGCCCCTGTGATCGTGCAGGCCCTGGCCCGCATGATCCGTTCGCTCAAGGCCAAGGGTTTCACCATCATCATGGTCGAGCAGAACTTCCGCTTTGCCGCACCTCTGGCCGACCGTTTTTACGTCATGGAACACGGTCGCATCATCGAAGGCTTTGCCGCCAGTGAGCTGCAAACCAAGATGCCCATGCTGCACGAATACCTCGGCGTCTGATTCTTTTTCCACCGCTCATATCAACAGGAGACATCACCATGAAACGCAAACTTCTCGCAACAGCTGCATTGGCCGCATGCGCATTTACCGGTTCGGCACAAGCCCAGGTTTCTGACGGCATCGTCAAGATCGGCGTGCTCAACGACATGTCCGGCCCTTATGCCGACATCGGCGGCCCAGGCTCGGTGATTGCCGCCAAGATGGCCGTCGAAGACTATCTGAAAGCCTCCAAAAGCGCGCTCAAAGTAGAAGTGGTCAGCGCCGACCACCAGAACAAGCCGGACGTGGGCTCCAACATCGCGCGCCAGTGGTACGACACAGACAAAGTGGACATGATCGCTGACGTGCCCACGTCGTCCGTGGGTCTGGCCATTGCCCAGATCAGCAAGGACAAGAACAAGGCCCACGTGAACACCGGCTCGGCCACCGCCGATCTGACAGGCAAGTCCTGCAACGCCAACGTGGTGCACTGGCTGTACGACACCTGGATGCTGGCCAACGGCACTGGCAAAGCCATTGTCAAGAACGGTGGCAGCACCTGGTTCTTCCTGACGGCCGACTACGCCTTCGGTCACGCCCTGGAGCGCGACACCGAAGCCGTGGTGGTCAAGAACGGCGGCAAAGTGGTCGGCAAGGTCCGCACACCCTTCCCCACACAGGACTTCTCTTCCTTCCTGCTGCAGGCGCAAGCCTCCAAAGCCAAGATCATCGGTCTGGCCAACGCCGGTGGCGACACCATCAACTCCATCAAGCAAGCCGCCGAGTTCGGTATCGTCAAGGGTGGCCAGAACCTGGCCGGCATGCTGGTGTTCCTGCCCGACGTGCATGCACTGGGTCTGGACAAGGCCCAGGGCCTGCTGCTGACCGAAACCTTCTACTGGGACCTGAACGACAACACCCGCGCCTGGTCCAAGCGCTTCGCAGCAGCCAACGGCGGCAAGATGCCTTCGTCTGACCATGCAGGTGTTTATGCCAGCGTGATCCACTACCTGAAGGCGGTGGACGCCGCCAAGACCGACGACGGCGGCAAAGTGGTGGCCAAGATGAAGGAGCTGCCCACCGACGACATCCTGTTCGGCAAAGGCTCGGTGCGTGCCGATGGCCGCAAGATCCACCCGGCCTACCTGTTTGAAGTCAAGAAGCCTTCGGAGTCCAAAGGACCCTACGACTACTACAAGGTCGCCGCCACGATTCCGGCCAACGAAGCCTTCCGCCCTCTGAACGAAGGCGATTGCCCTCTGGTCAAGAAGTAAATCGATCCCTGTTCACGCAAGCCGAAACATCACCATGGAAATCTTTGGCATTCCCTCTCAAGCGCTGTTCGGGCAGTTGCTGATCGGACTCATCAACGGGTCCTTTTACGCACTGCTCTCCTTGGGCCTGGCCGTGATTTTCGGCTTGCTGAACATCATCAACTTCTCACACGGCGCCCAGTACATGCTGGGCGCCTTTGTGGCTTACCTGGGCCTGAACAAGCTGGGCGTCAACTACTGGCTGGCCCTGGTTCTGACGCCCTTCATTGTGGGTGCCAGTGGCGTGCTGATCGAGCGCACCATGCTCAAGCAACTCTACAAGCTCGACCACCTCTACGGTCTGCTGCTCACCTTCGGTCTGGCCCTGATCATCCAGGGTCTGTTCCGCAACGAATTTGGCTCGTCGGGCATGCCTTACCCGGTGCCCGAGGTCTTTCAGGGTGCGTTCAACACCGGCTTCATGTTCCTGCCCAAATACAGGGCTTGGGTGATCGTGGCGTCACTGGTGGTCTGCATCTCGACCTGGTACGTGATCGAGCGCACCAAGCTCGGCGGCTACCTGCGCGCCGCCACCGAAAACCCGAGTCTGGTGCAGGCCTTTGGCATCAACGTGCCGCGCATGATCACACTCACGTACGGCTTTGGCGTGGGCCTGGCGGCACTGGCGGGCGTGATGGCCGCGCCCATCTACCAGGTCAACCCCACCATGGGCGCGGACCTGATCATCGTGGTGTTTGCCGTGGTGGTGATTGGCGGCATGGGCTCCATCCTGGGCGCCATCGTGACTGGCTTTGGCCTGGGCCTGATTGAGGGCCTGACCAAGGTGTTCTACCCCGAAGCCTCCAATGTGGTCATTTTCGTGATCATGACCATCGTCCTGCTCATCAAGCCTGCCGGTCTGTTCGGCACACAGAAGTAAAGCCATGACCCAAGCGATTTCTGCCTCCGTTTCGGCCAAGTCTTCCCAGCACCTGTGGGTCGCATTCGCCCTCATGGCGGGTATTTTGGCGGTGGCCCCGATGTGGGTCTACCCGGTGTTCCTGATGAAGGTGATGTGCTTTGCCTTGTTCGCCAGCGCCTTCAATTTGTTGTTGGGCTTTGGTGGCCTGCTGTCCTTCGGACACGCCATGTTCATGGGGTCGGCGGGTTACATTGCGGCGCACTCGGCCAAGGTCTGGGGCCTGAACCCTGAGCTGTGCGTGCTGCTGGGCACCCTGTCTTCGGCCGTGTTGGCCTTCATCGTGGGTTTGCTGGCCATCCGCCGTCAGGGCATTTACTTTGCCATGATCACCCTGGCCCTGGCCCAGATGGTGTTCTTCTTCTGCCTGCAGGCGCCGTTCACGGGCGGCGAAGACGGCATCCAGGCCGTGCCCCGCGGCAAACTGTTCGGCCTGGTCAATCTTGAAGACAACTTCAACATGTACATCTTCGTGTTGACCATCTTTCTGCTGGGTTTCTTGCTGATCTGGCGCGTCATCCACTCCCCGTTTGGCCAGATCCTCAAAGCCATCCGCGAGCATCCCGACCGCGCCACCTCGCTGGGTTATGACACCGACACCTTCAAGCTGCTGGCGTTTGTGATTTCCGGTGCGCTGGCGGGCACGGCAGGTGGCACCAAATCACTGGTGTTTCAGTTGGCCTCGCTCACCGATGTGCACTGGAGCATGTCGGGCGAAGTGGTGCTGATGACCCTGGTGGGCGGCATGGGCACCTTGTTTGGCCCGTTGGTCGGTGCCGCCGTGATCGTGAGCATGGAAAACTACCTGGCCCAACTGGGCGCTTGGGTCACGGTGGTGCAAGGCTT
>Ga0228703_1000340_pt1 | contig 35980 bp, 30 predicted proteins | sample McNCre217_Aug_MG_3_FD_178020 | JGI IMG/M metagenome (GOLD analysis project Ga0228703, IMG submission 178020) | Freshwater microbial communities from McNutts Creek, Athens, Georgia, United States - 29-17_Aug_MG | ecosystem: Environmental > Aquatic > Freshwater > Creek | place: USA: Georgia...
TGCTAGACGATCGCGCCAAGTTGTTGCTTAAAGCGCTGGTAGAGCGCTACATCGCCGACGGGCAACCCGTCGGTTCTCGCACGCTTTCTCGCGCCACTGGCATTGAGTTGTCGCCCGCCACGATCCGTAACGTCATGTCCGACCTAGAGGTGTTGGGCTTGATCGCCAGCCCGCATACTTCAGCCGGGCGCATCCCTACCGCGCGCGGTTACCGCTTGTTTGTCGACACCATGCTGACTGCTGAGCGTGGCCCACTGAATGCGCCCAGCTTGGCCCCGGATCAGCCCCAAAAAGTCATCGCCAATGCAGCGCACTTGTTGTCCGATTTGTCGCATTTTGTGGGCGTGGTCATTGCGCCGCGTCGCACCTCGGTGTTTCGGCACATTGAATTCTTGCGACTGTCCGAGCGGCGCTTCTTGGTGATCATTGTGTCGCCAGAAGGCGATGTGCAAAACAGGGTGCTGTTCACAGAAACCGACTACACCCAATCTCAATTGATTGAGGCTTCGAACTATCTGAACCACCATTTCGCGGGCATGGCGATTGAGCAAGTTCGCGAAAAATTGCTGGCCGAGGTGGAGTCATTGCGCAGCGAAATCGCGGTTTTGATGCAAACCGCAGTACAGGTCAGCTCCGAAGCGCTGACCCAAGCGCAAGACGATGTGGTGATCAGCGGCGAACGCAATCTGCTGTCGGTGAGCGACTTCTCCAGTGACATGGGTAACTTGCGTCGGGCCTTTGATTTGTTTGAACAAAAAGCCCAGCTGGTGCGCTTGCTCGATATATCCGCCCAAGCCGAAGGCGTGCGCATCTATATCGGTGGTGAGAGTCAAATCGTGCCGATGGAAGAGCTTTCAGTGGTTAGCGCACCCTACGAGGTGGACGGTCAAGTGGTGGGGACCTTGGGGGTCATCGGTCCTACCCGCATGGCGTATGACCGCATGATTCAAATCGTAGACATCACCTCCAAACTGGTGAGCAATGCGCTGAGCCACAAATAAGCGTTGCGCTTACGATGGGCGCCACACTAGCTTTTGCGAACCCCAAACAAAATGCCGCTGGTCACCAGTGCTAGGCCAGCGATCAAGTTCAGATGCATGGGCTCGCCCAAAACAGCAACAGCGCCTAGAGCTGAAAGACCAGGAACGAGCGCGGTGATCATGGTCGAACGCACGGGGCCGTAGTAGCGAATCATCAGGTTGAAGGTGATGCCTGAGATGACCACTGAACCTACGCCTTGGTAAATCGCTTGAAACCACATTTCTGACAAAGGGGCTGAACCCAAGTGGCTCGGGACGAGTTCAAAAAGTACCAACGCACCATACACAGGCAAAAACGTGACGCAAGAAAACGAAGTGATCGCCATCGTGGCGCGTACAGGGTCTAAACCAAAGCGACGCACCAGCACGCTGTAAACCGACCAGCAAAATGCGGCTGACATAAACAGCAAATCACCTTTCCACACTTCGCCGCCTTCAAAAGCTTTGAGCAAGCTGGCGCCACCTACCAGCAAGTCGCCCAACACGATGCAGATGAGGCCAATGGCACGTGCTTTGGATATGGAATCACGCAAGATCCAAAACGCGAGTAAAGATGTCCACAGAGGCAAACTGCCAGGCATCAGCACCGAAGCATGGGCCGCAGGCGCAAAGAAAAAGCCGGAGTAAGCCAGCATGGCATACAACAAGCTGCCAAACAAACCCGCTAAAGCGGTGATGTGCAAAGGCAAAGGGGATAAGCCCAACAGCGAACCCACCACCTCACCGCGTTGTCGCTGGTCGCGCATCAGCCACCAGCCCCAAGGCAGCAACACACTGCCAGCCCCGAGGATGCGCAAGAACGCAATATCGAGCGGCAACAGATTGTGTGAGGCGGAGGCCCGTGCGATGACGATGAACGAGGTCCAGATCGTCACAGTGACCACAGCAGCCGTGAGGCCAACAGCGCGAGGAGAAAGTTTCATGCAAGGGATGATAAGTCCCTTGAAGAATCAATCCGAAGCGCGTTAAAAGTTAAAACCAACCAGCAGTGCGGCCGACTGTTGTTTGAACTTGACACCTGCCAAGCCAGCAGGGTTGTCGTCGGCCTTGCGTTGCGTCCATTCCGCTTGAATGAAGTTCTGGCCATACACATAGTGTTTGATGCCAATACCGTAGCTACGGCCAGTTAAATTACGTGCCGCGCCTCCATTCACCTCATAGCGGCTGGCATAGCTGCCCACTTTGGCGTACAGCAAGGCGTTGTTGATCAGTAAAAGACCTGGTTCAACGGTAATTTCGGTAATGCCATTGGCTGCCAATGTTTCGTTGTCACTGATTTTTGAATTTTTTAAATCCATCGTGGCAGAGATACCCAGCTTTGCGGGATAGGCCAAGGCAAACGTGTAGTTCAACTTGGCAACAGCAGCGGTCGTTGTTGTGTTTGTCGTGGCCGTATCAGTTTTTTCGGTTTTGTTCTGAGCCATACCTGCACTGAGGTTAAAACCCTCAAAGTAGCTGTAGCTTGGCTTGGTGGTTTGGGCAAAGCTGGATTGCGTAGCAATTGCCACGATGGAGGCTAGGAAGATTTTTTTCATAACGTACCTTGGTGTATGTGAGGTCATGGAATCAGTGATCGACCACAGAGGAAAAAGCTTGATCAATGGCGCCAAATTTCAGTGATTTTTTGAATCGTTCCTGAAGTTTGAAAATAGCTACCAACGATCAGCACATCACCGTTGTTCATGCGGGTGCTGGTGTGCATTGCGCGCGCGGAATTAAGCACCTTAGCGTCAGTTGACCATGAGTTGCTGCTGGGATCGTAGATCTCAATGCTGGTCAGCGATTGCTTGCCATCGTAGCCACCGACCACCAAAACTTTGCCATTCAAGAGTAAGGTGCTGGTATGCAGTGAGCGTGCAGTGGACATCGAAGGTGCTGCCGTCCAGGTGTCTGCCGCCGAGTCGTAAATCTCAACGGTGTTCGGTGCAACGCCGCCACCGATGACGATGAGTTTGGTTTGCGCCGTATCCAGGACGGTTGCCGTATGGTTGTAGCGCACATTGCTGGCAATCGCAGTGCTTGCCCATGTGGATGAGGCTGGCGTCGCCGCGTTGTATGTCAATGTTTTCCCGGCTGCGGAATTGTCGCCACTGTTGCCGATGAACACCACTTTGTTGTTGCTCAACAAGTTCGCTGTATGGCCTTGGCGTGCTTCCTGCAAACTGGGCCCTGCAGTAAACAAACTTGTCGAGGGTGTGTAAATTTCAGTGACTTTGGGATCTGCCGTGAGTAATGGACCTGCCACACCTCCAGCGATCAATACTTTTCCGTCAGGCATCAGGGTGGCGGTATGGAAACGGTGGCTCAGTGCCATGGGGCCTAACGTGGCTGTCCAAGTATTGGCTGATGGATCGTAGATCTCTGCTGTTGCCAGCGCAGCTTTGCCATCAAAACCACCGGTGACCAAGACTTTGTTGTCTTGCAAGAGAGTCATCGTGTGGCCGCGACGTGCTGTTTTCATGTCTGTTGCTGTGGCCCACTTTTCTGTTGATGGATCAAAAACTTCCACCGACTTCAAAACTGCTGTGCCGTCTGTTCCCCCAGAAACCATCACGCGACCGTCTGGCAATCGAACGCTGGCATGGTCACTGCGACCTGTGGTTAGCGTGTTTTGACTTTGATCGAGCGTGACAGGTGGTACCGCAACAGGCGTGATGGTGATGGTCAACGTCGCCGTTTTCGTGAGATTGCTGGGGGTTACTTTGCTGGGGTCTTGATAGGTGACTGTCAGCGTGTAGTCGGTATCACACAAAGGGTTGTCTTGTACCAACGTACCTGAACCGCTGAAGCTCAGCTCCCCTGTTCCTGCACATTTATTGCTCCATGTGATTTTCCCGCTGCCAATGCTGTAGGTAGGCTTTAAGAAAATAGCTTTTCCCGGGTAAAACGGCGCCAAATCTTTGGAGGCATTTTCCAGAATGGGGTTAGGGTCTGTGATTTCAGTCAATGCACCACCCCCACCTCCACCGCCGCATGCAACGAGCAAGCAAAGGCCACCCGCCATCAAAAGAGGGCGAGACCAGCGAATCGCATGGCGTTGAAGTGTGCCGAAAATCGTGGAGATCATGAGCTGAGTCAGTGCAGTTCGAACCCCGAAATTGGTGTTCTCTGAACTGTTTCGGCAGCAGTTTGGAATACTTGAATGAGGCGTGACAGCACAAACTACAATCTGTCGCTTCGGTTGGGGCGTTAGCTCAGTTGGTTAGAGCAGAGGACTCATAAAAATCCTAAAAGACAGAAAAACACTGTGTTTATGCGGGTTGCAGCAGGTTTTTAAAAACGGTGCGCTTCACGCAGTGCTAGCCGCTGACGCAAAAGGTGTTAATTTTTAGCCACGTAGAGCAGCGGCAAAAAATTGCCGCTTGCCCAACAAGCTGCACTCAAAATTTTTTACGCAGCTTAAAGCTGGCGCTTAGATTTCTACCCGCTTAATCACTTCTAGCTTTTGTTCGAGCGTGTAGCCCACAGTCCCATACGAATTGAATTCGGAGCCGCCGCTGTGATGCCCTGTAATGCTTTCAGCAAGCCGCGTTGGAATGTCATTGCAAGCCTTCATGCGATCAATCAGTGCGTGTCGGAACATGTGGGTTCTAAAGTCAAGGTCAAGCAAACACTTGTTCATAGTGGCAGAGCAGGTGGTACTGCCGTTGTACCGTGCGTAATGCGGCACAAACCATTCGCTGCCCTTAGCTGTGGCGATGGCGTGGAGCTTTTTGGCTGCAGCTAATGAAACACCGACAAGCGGCACACAGCGAATGCTGGACTTGGTTTTGCGGTCAGACAGTGCGTTTTTACGAACCCACAAATGGGGAATGTCATGGTCAAGCACACAATCCTCAAGCCTTGCAAAGATTGGTTCGGACAAACGCAGTCCCGTGTTTAGCTGAATCAAGCCCACAAGTCTGTAAGGTGCAGGATGACTAAGCAGTCTGTGTTTGACAGCTTCAAGCAACTCAGGTGTTATGGTTGCCATGTGTCGCTTAATTTCGCCAACGCCTTGTATGTACATTGCACGAAATGGGCTTAAGCGGTCAATGTCTAAGTGTCTGAACGCCAAGTTCAACACAGCGTTCAGTGTGGCGAACTGTTTGCGAACACTAGTTGGGTTTAAACCACGAGCCAGTTGAGCATCGCGGAACTGAGTGCCGTGTATGTGCCGCAGTTCATCTAAAGGCAAGTCACCAAACTGGGCTTGAAAGTAGTTGAAGTTCCGGGTGGCGTTTTCAGTGAACTTGCGACGTGCTGGCGCATTGCTTTCACGCATGTAGATTTCAAAAGCAGTCGCAAAGGTGGGTTTGCTGATGGTGCCCTTGGATGCCAAATGCTTTGCAATCAATTCAGCAAGCAAGTCTTCGGGAAACTCAATACCTTTGATATTGACTTGACGGCGAAGGTGTGTGTCGATGAATGTGCTTGGGGATGTTTGGATCTCGTAGGTCATAAACTCTCAAAAAAAGACTCTACTGTTGCCGAATGCAACGATGCACCCAGCTATCGCTGAGTGCATTCCAACATGCCATTTACTTGCCAAAGCCCTCGCGCAGTTTGATGGATGCAGCTTCGATTTGCAAATCCAACTCACCAGCAGCTGCAATAGTTTTGAGTGCTTCGAGTGTTGGGAGCAATTCTTTTTCGCTTGCAACTTCGATTGCAAATTTCCCCTTTGCCAACTCCAGCATACGTGCGCCGTAGCGCAAGTTAATAGCCAACTTGCCGTTGTCAGTTGCAAACCACCATTGCTTTACACGCTTGGTGGACTCCACCAGTTTGCGCTCACCTGAGTCTGCGTCAACAACGCTACGCAATTTGGTGATTGCAGCAGGAGCACCAGCTTGCAGTGCTTTGGCAATTGCGATTTGCTCCGTTAATGCACGAACCATCTTTGCGCGGCGAATTTGTACGCCCGAAACAGTTGTTGCTTTTTGTGCTGCTGACAGCTTGAGTGAACCAAGAGTTGCCATGTGCTTTTCCTTTCAAATGTTGATAAAGCACGGGCAAGTATGTGATCGAGCAACGGGATTGGGCGACCTGAAACCCGCAAGAGTGGCGGGTTATTGGATCAAATGATTCAGCTTGTTGCTGCTTTACCAAAAGACACATGCCAAAAGTTTCCTTCGTACACCGCACGTAGCTTGATGCTATCGAGAGGAAAAGTGCCGCTTGGTTTGATTGGATAAGAGTAGATCTCGCCCTTATCGTCTCTTGCCCAAACATGGAACTCTTCCCCATGCTTTCGCATGTAAAAAGTTAAGGGATACACACCGTTTGCATCCATGACATGCAACTGCTTTGCCAAGAAATTGAAGAACCACTTGCAGTCTGAACGTTGAGCGAGCAACTTAACGGCATTGGTCAGGTGAACGTCCTTCATGTATGGCGTGAGAGCGCGGATACTGGTCAGGAATGCGTGTTGGGGAAATTGCAAGTCTCAGCATTGGGGACGTGCGTAATGCGGACGGGACAGTTAAAGCTGAAGTGCGCTTGACTGCGGAGCAAACCAAAGGACGTCAACCCCGCACTGTGTTTCTCCCCCAGAAGCTACGTGCTGAATTGCAAATTTACTTAGACCTGCGAAAAGAAGCGAAGCAAGAGCATCCATTGTTTGTTACTGCGGGACGCAAGCGCTTCACAGCAAGTGGGATGACACAGCATTTCTTCTGGTTGTTCAAGAAAGCGGGCATTGCAGGTGCCAGCAGCCACAGTATGCGTCGCAGCTTCATCACCAATCTAGCAAGCAAGGGCATTGGCGTGCGAGTCTTGGCAAGTCTTGCCGGTCATCGTGGAATCGGATGTATTCAAAAATATATCGATGCTAGTGACGATATGAAACGCAATGCTGTTGAGATGGTTTAAACGGGATTCTGTTCAGGTCTGCAACTCAATACGTTTTAAAACCCCAACACGTGTCTCTTCCTTGGCGAGGCGCTTCAGTGCATGTTCGACAACTGACGCAGCCACCCTTGCTCAATAGCGAACTCAATGATGCGGCTAAATGCAGAGCTGTGTGTGGCGAGAGTGCTGGAGATTGGCACCTTGCCCATTTTTTCATTGCGCCATTGTTCGTATTCACGCACCAACGGAGCATTGATGTTGCCAAGCATTCGTTTGCCAAAAAACGGCACGAGGTAGTTGTTGATGGCACGGATGTAGTCCCTGTTGGTCATTGGCTTGATGCCACGCTCAATGTCCAACTCCATATGCTTTATGCAGAGCTTTGCAACTGCATCAAAGCGCCGTGTTGTTTCTGGCAGACCTTCTTCTTCTCTAAACCGTGCGCGGTCATACATTTCACATGCAGTTCGGATTGCCCAATCCAAGCGATGTTGCTTTGTGCTTCTGCGTCGCCAGCGTTTGTCAAAGAGTTTGTATCGAACTTGCCAAACTGTGCTGCGACGGCGCTGATAAACAACCACTTCTCCGTCCCGCAGCAAATGAGTTGTCTCTTGCTTGGCTGTGACTTTGAGTTTTCGAAAAATTGAGGTTTGAAGGACAAGGGGAGGGCAGATGGGGTCGTTGGCTGCAGCGAGCCCTAAAAAATTCACCTGCGTTTGGTCCAAGCCAGCACTCCAAAAACGCAAGCGTAGTTTCAAAAAAGTGCGTGGACAACCTGAAATTTCTGCACACTTTCTGTGCTGTAACGCACATTGGGAAAAGTGTCTGCAGGTTATGAGCACGGTAGACGTCACGCATAACTCACGCACTCGGCAAGGCAAAGGCTGCACCTACTAGGGTGCAACTACAATCTATCGCTTCGGTTGGGGCGTTAGCTCAGTTGGTTAGAGCAGAGGACTCATAATCCTTTGGTCGACAGTTCAAGTCTGTCACGCCCTACCATTTCATAAGAAATTTCTGTGCTAGAATCATGGTTTTCCAGGCGGCTGTAGCTCAGCTGGATAGAGTACTTGGCTACGAACCAAGGGGTCGTGGGTTCGATTCCTGCCAGCCGCACCAAATGATTAGAGGGTTAGTAGATTAGCGTCTACTAACCCTTTCGTCTTTTTGGCATCGCTTACCTCGCTTGGTAGCCGTTCGGTTGCCGTTTCGCGATTCCCACAAGCCCCTGCAAACTCCAACAATTCCCCACATCAGACTTGTCACAGTGTCAATGCGCATTGCAGCTTTGTCAATTTGCGCTACCTACCCCGAGGGAGGGGGTGGGCTGCCCAGCGAGATACAAGGGGGTGCCCTTGAGCCTCTTGGTATAGGGTGCTAGCACGCAGACAGTTTCAGTTTGCACGTTCGGCTTTGGTGAAGGCGGCAATAACCTCCCTGACCACTTTCCTATTGGGCGCAGACAAGGCGAGAAACTCTTCCAAAGTTTCTCGTTCTTGAAAACCAATGCCTGTCGCCCATCTCTGTTTGTGTGACTGAACAGACTTGCGTACAACCTCTCCAAAACGCAGAACTTCGGGTTCAACCTTGAGCCACTCGGCTAAGACTTGCATCTTGTCTTGCATTGGAATCGAACGGTTATTGAGCCAACCCCATGCTGCTTGATTGCTTATTGATTTGCCGGGCCATCGCAAATTGAACTCATGCTCCAGCACGGACGGACTTGCAGCGTAACCTGCTTGAGTCATGGCGGCTCTCAAACGCTTTGTGAATTCAATTTTTTCATTCATAACAACAAGTTACAAACCTGTTGATGTTTTTCTCAAATAGCTGTTGAGTATCATTACAACAATCTGTTGAAAACTTTATCAACAACTTGTTGAGACACTTGAATGGCCAAATCCCTTTTAGAACAACTCCCCGAAATCGTGGCCAATGGCCGCAAGCAGGCCGAAAAAATCTTAGAGGGCATCGAAAGCCGTCAACGTATCAGCTTGCAAACGCGCGAGGTTGTCTTGCCCGCTAGAGACACCAAGGCCGAAGATTGGATTAACAGCCAAGCCAAAGCCAGTCAACGTGAAGTGTTTGCCCCCGGACAAGCTAGCTTGGTTGATAACGCCCAGTCAACTCTTGAAGCGGGGCATAACTCAGCCCCTTGGGCGAATCGGCTGATTTATGGCGACAACTTGATGGCAATTGCCGCACTGCTGGCTGGGGATGAAACCACACCAAGCATGCGGGGTAAGGTCGATTTAATTTATATCGATCCGCCATTTGATTCGAAGGCGGACTATCGGACAAAGGTTACCTTGCCGGGGTTGCAGATAGAGCAGAAGCCTACGGTTATCGAACAATTTGCATACTCAGATACGTGGAGCGATGGCACGGCTTCATATCTTGCAATGATTACCCCGCGATTGATTTTGATGAGGGAACTACTTGCTGATACAGGTTCCATTTTTGTCCACTTAGATTGGCATGTTGGGCATTACGTCAAGCTGGTTCTCGATGAGATTTTTGGACGAAGTAACTTTGTTAATGAAATTGTGTGGCAGCGAACAAGGGCACAACACACTGACTCGAAAAGTTTTGGAAACGTACACGACGTTTTGTATTGGCATTCCAAAACCAATGATTATTTTTACGAACCGCAGTACACAGAACATAAAGAGGAGTACATCAAAAGATTTTCAAAAAGAGATGAAAACGGAAGACTCTACATGTTGATTCCTGCGCATGCAGCAGGAGCTGGCCCTGCTCGTGTTTTCTACGGCAAGGAAATAGCACCCCCTCGCGGGCGTCATTGGGCATACACGCAAGAAAACGTTGATAAGTTAATCGCTCAAAAAAAGATTGAGCTCACATCAACTGGAACACCAAGCCTACGACACTACTTAGACGAGTCAAAAGGTGCAGTTGTTCAGTCCTTTTGGGGCGACGTCACACCATTAAATCCAGTAGCGGCTGAGCGAGTGGATTATGCAACTCAAAAACCAGAAGCATTGTTGGAGAGAATTCTTCGTGCTGCGTGTCCAGAGGCTGGACTTGTTGCTGACTTTAACGGTGGCTCAGGAACAACAGCAGCAGTCGCCGAAAAGCTTGGTCGTCGTTGGATTACTACTGACCTAGGCAAACCTTCTTGCATGATTATGAGAAAGCGTTTAATTGACGCAGACGCTAAACCATTCCTATATCAAGCTATCGGAGACTATCAAGTAGAAGCTGCCAAAGCCACACTAGGCCGTGATTTTCGCATTGGCGATTTGTCGCAAATCGTGTTGTCTTTGTATGGCGCATTGCCATTACCAGCGGATGTCAACCCACAGCGCAACTTAGGCCAGATTGCAGGTATTGCTGTTGGAGCAGGCCGTGGCAGCAAAACTTTGGTGTTGGCTGATTCGCCAAACAAGCTTACAGGCATGGCCACTTTAAAGAAGGCCATTGCTCAGCGCGACAACCTCATGGGCGGCTGGGACCGCGTCGTTGTTTTAGGCTGGAACTTTGAGCCATCCATTGGCGAAACCATCACCGCGTTGAATGATTCACGCTTAGAAGTGTTGGTCATCCCGCCAGACTTGATGGACCGCTTGAAGAAGAAAGGCGGCATCGAAAAGTTGCGCGGCCAAGTCCGTTTCTCTTCGTTGCAATACCTCACCATCGAGCCAGTCAAAGTCAAAACCGAAGACGCACAAGACGTACTGACGATTCAGCTCAAGAACTATGTGCTGCTTTCACCTGAGGCCATCAACCTTGACGATGCAAACCGTCAAGCTTTGCAACAGGTGGCCAACAAGGAGCCTTTGGCGTTGATTGAATATTGGGCTGTTGACCCAGACTACGACGGCAAGGTCTTCCGCTCAGTGTGGCAGGACTATCGAGGCAACACGGCAAACGATGCCGACGTTTTGCGCGTCGTCACCAAGGCAGAGGTCAGCACGCCGACCAAGGCCACGCGCAAAGTTTGCGTTCGCGTCGTGGACGTGTTTGGCTTTGAAGCCGAGGTTGTGACAGCCGTGGAGGCCGCATGAGCACCACCACAAAGAAGGCCGAAGAACAACTAGCCCTTTCCATAGGGCTAACAGCGAAAACGCAGCAGTTGTGTTTGGGCCTTGAGTCGGGCGCTGCTGATATTTTGGAATTGGTCACGCCCACCACGGCTGATTTATTGACATGGTGGTTTGGTGAAGACATGGTGATGGCCCGTGGTGGTTTGAACTTCCATGCGGGGCAAAAACAAGCCATCTTGAATGCCATCGTTGCCCATGAGGTGCTGGGTACCAATTCTGAAAAATGGTCGCTTCTCAATTTGTATCAAGAAGCTGCGCCTAATTCGTTGCTGGTTGGAACGCGCATGGAAGAGGTTTCTGCACCTAAGCACGGACACCCTAAGTATTGTTTCAAGATGGCCACTGGCACGGGCAAAACTTGGGTCATGCAAGCCCTGATGATTTGGCAACTGCTCAACAAAACTGCGGCGCTTGCCGAGGGCATTGACGATGCACGCTTTACACGCCAATTCATGGTGGTGGCTCCTGGCTTGATTGTTTATGAGCGTTTGCTTGATGCGTTTTGCGGCAAGCTCGTCGCGGGTAATCAAGGCTCGCGCGACTTCGCAACATCCGATGTGGCCAAGTTTGCTGATTTGTTCATTCCAGAGGCACACCGTGAAATTGTTTTCGGCTTTGTCCGTGGCAATGTGTGCAGCAAAAACGAGATCGGCCTAAAAGCCACTGGCAACGGCATGATTGCCATTACCAATTGGCACCTGTTGGCCGAAGGCGATGTAGCGGAAGACATTGAAGAAGTGGAAACCTTAGGTGCGCCGCTTGACCCACAAGCTGTGGTGGCTGGTGTATTGCCATTAACGCCCGGTCGTGCAACTGGCAACAGCCTTGAAGTTTTAGACCGCCGCTATGCGCGCGGCAACGTGTTGGACTTCTTGGCGCAACTGCCCGAGTTGATGGTGTTCAACGATGAAGCTCACCACATCCACGAGTTCAAACGTGAGGGCGAAACCACAGAGGTGGAATGGCAAAAGAGCTTGACGCGCATTGCCGAATCCAAAGGCCGCCGTTTTGTTCAAGTTGACTTTTCAGCTACGCCTTACAACGACGTAGGCGCAGGCAAGAACAAGCGCAAGGTTTATTTCCCGCACATCATCACCGACTTCGATTTGAAAAGCGCCATGCGTGCTGGCTTGGTTAAATCATTGGTGCTTGACCGCCGCAAAGAAATTGGCGCTCTTCCACTTGAGTTCAAAGCCGAACGCGATGAATCAGGCAATCCAAGTTTGAGCGAGGGCCAACGCGTGATGTTGCGGGCTGGTCTGGTCAAGTTGCGCAAACTTGAAGCCGACTTTGCAAAGATTGACCCGCACCGTTTCCCCAAAATGTTGGTCGTGTGTGAAGACACGAGGGTGTCGCCTTTGGTTGCTGAATTTTTGCAAGACCAAGAAGGTTTGCATGCAGACGAAGTGATGACGATTGACTCAGGTAAAAAAGCCGAGTTGGGTGAAAAAGATTGGGCGCCCGTGCGCGAGCGCTTGTTCAGCGTAGACAAACATGCCACGCCGCGTGTGGTTGTGAGCGTGCTGATGCTGCGTGAAGGTTTTGACGTCAACAACATTTGCGTCATCGTGCCGCTTCGCTCAAGCCAAGCGCAAATTCTTTTAGAGCAAACCATTGGCCGAGGCCTGCGATTGATGTGGCGCGACCCCGAGTACACCGAAATCAAACAAGAGAATCGCGAGCACATTAACAATGGCCAAGAGCCTGCGAGCTTGCTTGACGTTCTCACCATCGTTGAGCATCCAGCCTTTCAGTCCTTCTACGATGAATTGATTAGCGAAGGCTTAGCCGGTTCAACTGGCGATGATGAAGACGGTGATGGTGGCTCCAGCACGGGCGATGTGATGCCTACTAATTTGCGTGAAGACTTTGAATCGTTTGACTTTGGAATTCCGTTCATTTTGCAAGAGACCGATGAATTGCGAGACCATACTGCCATCGATATTTCCAACCTGCCATCTTTCACGGCTATGACTGCTGAGCAACTTAAAGGCATGTTGGGGAAAGGAGATACTTTTGTCTCTCAGGATTTACAGTCATCTACGCTCTTCGGGGACTATCGCGTTGATGGTGCGGTAATGAATGTGTCTGGTTACAACGATTATTTGTCACGCTTGACACGTCGTATTAGCCAAGCACTTAGTGAGCCACTACCGAAAGGTAACAAGATTGCCACGCACCTAGCTAAGCCGTATCTACAAGTAAATACAGCCGAGCTTACTGGTTGGATTGATGACTACGTTTGGACACAACTTTTTGCAGGTACGTTTAACCCGCTCGAAGATGAAAATTGGCGCCTGTTGTTACTTCAACCTGTTGTTGACCACATCACTAAAGTTTTCGCGGTGGGATTGCTTGAGTCAGAGGAGACGCATACCACTGGTGAGACTGAGGTTCATTTGCGTCATTTGAGCGAAGTACCTAAGCTAATGGTGCGTGAAAGTTCATCGGTCGAAGTATCAAAGTGCATCTATGACCGATTGGGCTGGCCTTCAAGAAATGGAGGCTTGGAGCGCGCATTCATCTATTGGGCGCAAGCTGATAGCCATGTTCAAGCCTTCTGCAAAATTAGTGAAAACCGGCACACATTTGTTCGTCTGCGTTACGTAAAAGATGACGGACTTCCTGCTTTTTACTCACCTGACTTTTTAGTACGTACTGAAAGTGCGGTCTATCTCGTAGAAACAAAGGGCCAAGAGCAAACTATTCACCCCAATGTGCAACGCAAGCTTAAAGCTGCCTTGGCTTGGTGTGAACGTATTAACAACCTAACCGAAGAGCAACGCAGTGGTCCTCCTTGGCACTATGTGCTGTTGGCTGAGAACGTGTTGTACGAATGGCAAGGCAAAGGGGCACATTTGTCCGAGTTGTTGGACTACGCAAGACTAAGACCTCTTGCAAGTGCTTCACTTCAAGAGCGTTTGATTTAATTTTTACAGGAGACTCTCATGGCTACATCAAATCAAGTTTCATCGGTAACCAAGCTTGCTAAGGAGCTTGCAGAAAAAGAGCTTGCAAATGGCGAAGCAAGTTCTGAACAGATGCTTGAGGCGTTAAGCACAGTTGCCAAAATGCTTGAGACTAAAGCTGGTGGTAATCAAGAAATCACTTCATTGGCTAAGCAGGTGCAGGAATTAGTTGCTGCAAAAGTCACGAAGTAACTGATGACGCGAATTAGCGGCTATGACTTGCTTGCATGCCCCAGTTGTGGGCAAGTTCATAGAAAAACTTCGTATTCGTCAGTATCAGTCTATATCCCTGACGACATGAAAAACTCGAACGATAAAGTTTGTTCTAGTTGCGGAATGTCTTTTGCTTTAAATGAATTCACCAAGGTCGGTTTCATAGACCACCTTACTGATGAAGAAAAGGCTGAACGCTATGCAAGTACGCTTTATGCAATCGGGCAAGGTCCAAAGCCTGAAAGAAAAGTTCGAAAACCATTCCTTTTAAGAAGTTGGCTTGCAGTCAAATCCATCTTTGTGAACAAAGCAACAAAGCCTTGGGATAGGTATCCACCACTGGGTTGAGCCGTTTTTTGGTGTCAACCAATTTGGAAAAATATAGAAGTTATCCGAGTTGAAACGGATTTTCAAATCGTTGCCAATCAATTCTCATCGGTAATTTTTTGTGACAAAAAAATTGTGACTGTCGCCCGAGCGAGGTCTGCCGGAGAAGTGCCGTATGAGTCGATTTTGAAATGCTTCTTCGTACGCTCAAATAAGTAGTACGGCTCAAGCTCACGTTCAGTTAGCATAATCACCCGCTTCTCGTATTCGCTGTTGAGTGAGCGGGCGAGTTCAATTTCAGATGGTGTAAAAGCACATAGCTTAGCAAGAAGAATAAACACTTCAAATCGCTCGCGTGGAAACGAATCGGCAACCGCACGCAGATTCGCAATATCTTGAGCATTAATGGTGCCTCCATCGCCGCCTGAATTAGTTGATTGCCCTCGGTCTTTACATTCGCCAATGATGACAATTGTTTTCTCAGGATATCGGCGCGGAACAATCCATGCGAAATCGACTTCACATGGATTCGGTAGTTGATTTTTCGTCGGTTTTAGATCCAGTGATACTGAATACGAATGACGTTTTAAGCCAAAGCTCAGATTGGTATCAAGTTGTTGCAAAGTTAAGGCTACTGGAATAGCGCCTTGCGCATTGCGTTCTGTCCCCAAAATACCAGAGCGTCGGAAGGCCCATTTATTCCGAATGAGTTGAGTCGTTGCATCAAAATTTTCACCGCACATCTGGCACCTGACTCTTTGTTGCAGATCGTCAACTTGAATCCAGCTACTCAACTGGCAATGTGGGCAATTGAGGTCTGAGCCTATGCGAAATAATCGTTTTCCAAGAAGGTAATCAAATACATTTTTTGATGTAAGTGGCGTTCCATGTTCACGTCTTTCAAGATACAAGTCTTTGTAGTCAGAGAAATTTGCATCTGGATTTTCATTGTCTTTACGGCAAATTATTTGAAGTGCAGAGCCTTCGCTGAACGATGATGTTGGGCCATAGGTTTTGATAAGTTTTCGTGCACCGGGAATCTTGAATACTCTAGCGCCTTGAATGCCGCCAAGCTGCGCAAGCAATTGACGTGCAATTAATCCACCCGAACTTACAGTGGCTGTAAAGCCCGCTAGTGCGAAGATTTGCTTAAATAAATCAATCGTTGGCAAGGCATATACGAAGCTATCGCTGTCTGCGGCATCGACAATCAACCCTAGGCGCTCAGACTCAATGCGCAACTTATCGAAGTGAAAGTGCATGTTGCGGGCATAGAACTCGTTTAATTCGGGGACGTAAGGTGGATCAAGTGTGAAATCATCCCGCCCATACAGTCCACCTATAAAGTTGACTGAGGCAACTAGATGCTGTGTATGAAACCAAGGGTCTGTTGAGTAAGGTCTTTCGCTAAGTCCGAATGAAATTTTAGGTTTGTTGTTATCTGTAACTAGCACGCCAAGAGATGCCACCTCGCCTAGGTGCATCATTGGTGGTTTCAGGTTCATACCATTCCAAATGAACTCGTCTATTCCGCAAACAATAAACGGTTCGTTACCAAATTGGGCACGTATTGTTTCGACTTCACCAGCGTCATCCATTTGTGCACGGCGCCACCAAACCGCATATTTTTGGCCTTGTCGATGTAACTGGTGTTTATTAATCGATCCGATGTAGTTTTTCCAAACTGGTATTTGCTGCTCATGTCGAGCGGCATGAGCTTTATCAATGAACATTAGCGCAACGTCGGCTGCGCGTAGGTTCCAGAATGTCACGAGATCCTCTAGGTTTCCAGCGTCTCCAAAATAAAAGCCGTGATAGTCCCAATTGGATTGGATGCTGTGATGTTTACGCAAGCCGTGACGAGATAGATATGCAATGCTTGGGTGTTCTAATAAATCATCAGGTAGAGGTGCATTCGGTTCGAGTATGACTTCGTTTGATCCAAGCGACTCTTTAAACATCAGCTCATAGTCAATGTTAATTTCCGCTTTGTCTGGATATGCGCCTAGTTGTACAAGGTGGATGTCTGCTAGGGGATCCACCGAGGACCATTTATAAATTCTGGGGGTTTTCTCTTGAACATGCTTCCATTCGGGAGTGCCGCTTGCATAGACCATTGCGTTCTGTACATCTAGGAGCTGTACCCTGCCTTCCTGACCTTGCTCCATAAAGATTTCGTTGTATCTGAATGGAGAAATCAAATGTTTGAATTTGGCTGCGAACGATTTGATATCGTCGTTGTCACCAACAGGTTGCACGATGTCGGCTCGAAAACTTTCAATTAAGGTGGAAGCTTCTCTTTCGCGATCCACAATAACAATGGGATTAAAGCGCCCGCCCCAGAGAGCATGGTTCATCCTGACTACTTTACGGAAGGCAGCGTGATCGCCCTCTTTAATTGCCCAACAGATGCGAATAGGGCGGTATGCAATATTTACGCGAACAGTGTCCATACACACCCTTTGAATTGATAGTTTTATCAATCATATATGGATCTAAAACGCTGTTGATGCTCATTTCACACCCCAAGTTTCAGAGGGATAAAAAATAACTAAGCATAGTCGATTGCGACAAGACGGACCTGCAACTTGGCGTCGGGAATCGACTTAATTAGTAACGTTGCAACCATGTCTTAATGTCATTAAAGTCCCTTAGGTCTAGTTGACTCTCCATTAGTTCAGCCTCTTTGATTGCTTCTTTAGAAAAGAAGCTGGTTGTCACAATGATGCTTTTTGTGGGCTTGTGTATGTGATGGACGCCAATTACTTCTCTGACAATTCCGACCCCCACCTTATTGTCAGCCGCGTACCTTTTGCATTCAATATAAGTTAAGTAGCTGCTTACGGCATTTCTAACGTGAGCGATGATGTCTCTTCCGCCATCACGGGTTGCTTGGGTTAGCTCTACCTCGAAGCCCAAGTCTTTAAGGATGCTCGCAACAAGTTCCTCAAACTTCCTTGGCGAAAGTTCATAAAGCTTTTGTGGATTCTTCTTTAGGTACTTTTTGACTTCGTCATCAACAGATGTGACGATAAGCGTCAAGTCATTTTCTTTTTCAATTTCAGATTTTCTGTAAAGATTTTCCTGAAATGTGCCGTTTTTCTCGATGTGATGCGCAGAGGCGTAGAGTTTTGATTCTGCCTCCTGCTGGGTCGATATGCTGACCTCTCCACTCAGGTATCTGTAAATTCCATCCTCTTCTTTAGCTACAAGTACGTATGACCAGTCGTTGTCAATTGGGTCGCGAATGACTGTTCCAGCAATATCTAGAGCTGTGCTTTTAAACCAAGCTCGTTCGGGGAAGAACCCCACGCGTTCGATGCCAAGATAGTCAAACTCTTCCTGAGAAATTTTGAGAATGCTCATCGGTGTAGGTGTAGGTGTAGTAAAGATTAAGCCTGCATGAAATGCAGGTAAGCACAAAATGCTTGGTATGTCCAGTTTACAGAGCTGTGTGTTTATTCATGATACTTAGCTCATGTTCGTACTTTGCAAAGTTCATCCCAGCTCGTTGTGTAGCTTGGTGTCTTGCGTTCTTGCTTCATTTGCCAAATGCTGCGCTGTGTTTTAGTGCCTGAGCTGGCTAGTTTGATAGTGCCGCGCCCGTAGCGTTTATTCACACCATCCAGCGTCTGCATCAAGCGTTGACGTGCTTCGTTGTGCAGGACTTCATCTTCTAGGTCGAGCGTGTATTGATGTCGTGTGGCAGGTTGCAGGTCTAGAAGCATGACGCCACACTTGGCATATTTGAAGTTTGGTTTGTAGATGGTGTGCAGTATGGCGATTGCCGCCTCTGCAATTTGCGCGGTGTCAGCAGTGGGCGAGGGCAAGGGAACTATGGCGCTTCGGCTGTATTGCTTATCGTTTTGCCTGAATGGGCTAGTGCGTATGAATGCCAACACTTGCCCCGCATGGCCATTTTGTTTACGAAGCTTCTCAGCGGCACGACTTGCAAATTCAGTGAGTGCCTCTTGGAGGTGGCGGCGCTCCGTCACTGGTTGACCAAAGCTTCGAGTGCACGCGATTTGTTTTTTGTCATCAGGGTGGTCTTCAAATTCGATGCACTGCATGCCTTGAAGTTCTCGAACCGTTCGCTCCAGCACCACCGACCAACGAGCTTTCACAGTGGCAGGGTCGAGCCTTGAAAGCTCAAGGGCATTAGTTACGCCAGCCTCTATGAGTTGTGCGCTGATGCGGCGACCAACGCCCCACACATCACCCACATCAGTGGCCTGTAACAGTGCATCAAGCTCAGGCTTGCTTAAAGTGCCTAGGTTGCAGACTTGTGCATGGTGCGAGGGGTACATGTTGGGTTTGCGCTCTGCGGTCTTAGCGATGTGATTGGCTAACTTAGCGATTGTCTTGGTTGGCCCTAGGCCTATGCAGGTTGGCAATCCTGTCCACTGCAAGATGCGGGCGCGCACTTTACGGCTTCGCTCTGTGAGGTCACCACGAATCCCAGTCACATCCACGAAGCTCTCGTCAATGGAATAGATTTCTTGTCGATGGCCGAGGCCAGCGGCCAAGCTCATCATGCGGTCACTCATGTCTGCATAAAGAGGGAAGTTGGCAGACAGTCCTACTAGGCCTAATTCGTCTTGGAGCTTCTCTATCTGAAACCAAGGCGCACCCATTTTTATGCCAATGGCTTTGGCCTCATTGCTTCGTGCAATGGCGCATCCATCGTTATTGCTCAGTACCACCACAGGGCGGTCGCGCAAGTCAGGACGAAAGACCCGCTCGCAGCTCACATAGAAGTTGTTTCCATCGACCAGTGCGTACATAGGTCAGCATTTGTGTTGGAGGATTGAAGCCACTACAACGCCCCAGATTTCAAGCGTCTGTCCATCCTTGGGGGTTATGTCAGGGTAGGTGTTGTTGGCAGCTTTGAGGCGAACTCGGCCAGCACGCTGCACAAAGTATTTGCAGAGGTATTCGTTATCAATGCAGGCCACCACCACATGGCCATTTCTGGGTTGAATGGCTTTGTCTACCAGCACCACTGAGCCGTCCATGATGCCCGCATCTTTCATGGAGTCACCGCGCACCCGAAGCATGAATGTGGCTTGGGGATGTTTGATGAGTTGCTCCATCAAGTCGAGCCTTGTGACGGCATGGTCGTCGGCAGGAGAGGGAAAGCCAGCTTGTACGGTGGCAGGTAGCGATTGCACCCACAGGGAGGTGACGTTGAGGGGAAGGGGGGCATTCATGGGGAACAGTCTTTCAGCGACGATTATGCCGAATAGCTGTACATATATCCAGTATTTAATTTAAAATCACATTATGAAATGGAGGTGTCTATGGCATCAGGACGGAAAACTGGCGGACGAACCAAGGGCACGCCAAACAAGAAAACAGAGGAGCTGGTTCAGAGACTGGCAGACATTGGTTGTGACCCCGTTGAGGGCATGGCAGTCATTGCTATGGATGAGGCCAATCCGCCAGAGTTGAGGGGGCGAATGTATGCAGAGCTTGCTCAGTATCTTTATCCCAAACGCAGGGCCACCGAAATCAAAACGGATGATGGACCAAGAGTGGTGTTTCATATTGATACCAATGTCCCAGATGAAGTTAATGCAGGGCTAAAGTAGAGAAAAAAATCTTGGCAGTGGAAATAGGCCAACTCCTTCCTTTCTGCCTGACAACCCCTTTCGCTGGGAAAGTACCCAGTGGGTTCCTACTGGGTTAGCTCTGGGTTAGGGTTGGGTTCCCAAGTATCTGTATCCCAAACGAAGTGCAATAGAAATCAGAACAGATGTAGGGTCGTGTGTTGTGTTTCATATCGAAGCATGCGTGCCGGAGCCGCCTAATGAATGTCCAAAGTAGACAGCAATAGATAGTTCAAATAAATGGCATTGCATCATTTTGGTGCATTCTGGCATTGCGTAATGAGACAAAGTTAAGAAAGACAAAAAAGGAAGCCCCTTAGCCTCATTCTTTATCTTTCCTTTGCACCATTGATACAAGCACGAATGTTTTCACGATTAGCTTGCCACCAATGAACTGCCTCGTCATATCGGGCATTGATTTCGTCAAGTGTTTGAGTCGCCATAACCCATCCTGCGTAGTAATCGAACGACATTGAAACTCGATTGTTATGCCCCTGATGGAAAGTGCTTGCTTGCTCTTTGTAGGGTAGTCCTTGAGGGATTAAGTCTGGGTTAGGGGCTGCCATTCGTTCGCCCAAAAACAGATTCTCAGATTTGATTTTTATCTTGGAGTTGAATTGGCGTTGGAACGACTCCTGCATTACGTATTCAAGTTTCTCAATCTTTTGATGGCGAACAATGAAACTGTCGTGAATAGGAAGACACGCCTCGTTATCTTGCAAAAACGTCATCATGACGTTTTGAGCAATTTCAGACTCGACAAACTGGAGGTGAAGGCCAATGCCAGTATTGAAATGCTTGGCAATCTTTGGGTGGCGTCGTACAACACGAGCATGCAACTCACGACTTGAAATTCCAAGGGTATAAAGTTCGTCATGACTAAGCCTAAATTTGTTGTGCTCATCGTTCAAGATTGCGTTGATGTACTTTTTCACAAGTTTTCGTCTGGGGTCTGATTCATTGATGTAATTCAGACCGATGTCGTATGGATCACCTTCTCCTTGTTGTTCATTGAGAAGTGCGTATAGGCAATTAAGTGCCATCCCAGAGTAGTCAGACTCAACCGTGATTTCTCCATCGATTGAGACGTAGTGCCTGAATGCGCTGGGTGTGTATTGCCACCACCCGCCATAAAACCTCCCACCGCAATCGAATCGATCACGAGCAAAAATGCGGCGCAGTGACACCTTAGAAAAATTGATTGGAGAAATCAACTCTTTCGATGACTTCTTCGCTTGAGTTACAGCCGCCAATCTAATGTTCTCGTTGGTCGTGTCTAGATGGATGCACTTAGAAGTGAGAAGCTCATTTATTTGATTCAGATTACGTTGCCATGTTGGGATTGCCGAGTGTTCGTCCAGGCGAACGAAGCGGCGAATCTTTTTCCTTCTCCCTGATGACATCACAATCAGTTCAGAGGGGGCAGGCGCTGCTATCTTTGTCCAGCCAAATCGATGAGCTTGGAATACACGAGCTAGTTCACCAGCGGCTCGAATGCGACTGACTTGTCCGCCATTAAAAAAATGATTGCCTTTAACTATGTCTATCCATCCGAGGCTTTGAGCAGCTTTAACAATGCGCTGAATACTGCCGAAGTTGTAAGGCAGGCTATTTGCCCCTGACCGCCTATGAAATTGTTCTGATAACGGTAGTGCCAGTGCTGAACTCGGAACGCAATGAAAGGCCTGAAACAAGCCTTCAATAAACCACCTTGCAGTCGTCACCTCTAAGTCCGCAACTTCTCTGGTTAGCCCTTTTGTGGAGCTTCTTGTTCGCTGAATTTCAAATGCTAAAAGGCGAGTTTCATTTAAGTGGCGGTCTTGTTCGGGTTGCTCAAAAGATGTGAACCAAATTGCTGAATCGATTGGTTGTTCAGTCTGAGACGAAAAAACTGATCTGCTCATGATGCTTGCCCTTAGAGTGAGTCAACAAAAGCTTTGAGGTCTGAGACACGCCATGCAACACGTCTTTCTGATAATCGAACTGGTTCTGGGTATCTACCCTTTCGAACTCCATCGAGCCAGCATGAGCGGCTGACTTGCATGTGTGCCAAAACCTGCGGCAGTTTCATCAACGCAAATGTTGAATCTGTTGGCAGTGCTTGGATTTTTCTCTTTTGAACAGTTTCTGGTTTGGCGGTCGATTTATTGACTTCGAAATCTACTAAACACAGAGTTCCGAAAGCGTTAGTGAAATCAACTTTTGATGTGTCTTGTTCTTGCATAAAAACCTTTTTTTCTGTGCACCGATTGAGTCTGTGGTGATGCAGTGAAAGGCATGCTAGTGTGAACAGGTATTTAGAACAAGACGATGAAAGTGGAGTTAGTCGTAGTGAGTAGGGGTTTGTATTCTTTGACAGGATTAGGCAGGAAAAAGAGTAGCAACTATTTTTCCCGCCTTGCCTCATTTATGCATCAAGCTCGCTTTAGCTCAAGTTCAATCACATTACTAATTTCAGGTTGCGCTTGCAGCAGTTGCTCAAGCTTTTTCCCCAGTGCATTGAATGCTTGTGCTTGTTGTGCCTCTCGCCTGTCTTGGATGTAGACACGAGAAATGCGCCGTTGCATCATGTGATTCAGACACTCATCGATGACATCGGTGCTGTGCCCAAGCTTTGCCATTAACGTTGCTGATGTTCGGCGCAAGTCATGAGCTGTCCATTTGCCTCCACTCAAGCTCAAGGCATCTGTCAATTTGCATCTGCGTTGCAATGCAGACGCATTTGGTTTTTGACGGTCTGCCAATTGCTTGCCAACAGATTTTGAACAGACTGGCCCATCACCCGCCTGATTGGGGAATACCCATGGCAGTGGTGCCATTGATGAAGCAACCTCACGAAGCGATTGAAGTTCTTCAAAGCAACTAAGAGCAAAGTCAGACAAATGGATGGTGTGCGACCTTTGATTCTTCGTCTCAGGTAAGAACCATGTGCGGTTCACTAAATCGACATCTTTCCAAAGTGCGTTGCTGAGTTCGCCAATACGACAACCTGTGGCCAAGATGAGTCGAACTGCAATCTCTGTCCGCTTTGACAAATTCGCGTTCTTGAGTTGCGTTCTCAAGGCAATCAACTCGTCTACGCTCAATGTTCGAATTCTTGCTACATCTGCGCCACCTGCTTCTTTTTTTGAAACCGTATCAAGCGGATTGGATGCAATCAGTTCCCTTGTGTGTGCAAAGCGAAACATTTGTTTCATATCTGCCAGAAGCATGTTGCATGTCCTGCGCTTCCCTTCCGATTTCGCCTTATCCAAGATGGCAACTAAATCTGATTTTCGAATGGCATTGATGTCTACGTCACCAAGAGTAGGAAATAGTCTGCGTTCGAATTGGGCAAACGTGTATTTGCCTTCGTCCTTCCTGCCGGTACGACGACCATCAGCACGGAACTGTGGTTTCAGTTCTACGCTTGCCCATTGCTCATACAGCTTCCTGACTGAGATTCGTCTTAGCTTTTCTAAGGCTTCGGCTTCGCTTGCATTCTTTTCTGAGAGGATGCGTTGTGCCTCTGCCACTTTCTCTCTTTCACGCTCCATTTCGAAATGCTTGTGTACGTCCTTGATGCCGCTGCGATACAGCTCAGAGAGTTCGCAGGCTTTTGCATAGGCGTCAGTCAATGTGTAGCCCTTTGTCCCTTTGGTGTGATATGGGCCAATTGGCAACGATTGACGCTTGCCTAAGGAGTTTGTGTAACGAAAGTAAAGAAGACGTTCACCGTTTGGAGTGATTCTTCCCACAAACACGCCAGCCCCCCGTTTAAACGGGCTAGTAAGCCATTGGTCTTTGTCCGTGGGTTTGGCTCGCATGCCCAAGTCCGTGATTGATGCCATCGCTGTTTCTCCATTTAAGTTAAGCACGTGGTTGCCGTTCGGTTGCCGTTTCGTGCTGGATAAAAGTTTATGTAGAAACATCTCGTTGAATCAAATTTGCAAATAACCCATTGATTTCATTGATAAAATTCCACTCCGCCTTTTTTTAAAAAACTTCGCTGGACTATCAAAAATGCAATGTGTGTTGGCTACGAACCAAGGGGTCGTGGGTTCGATTCCTGCCAGCCGCACCAAATTGACTAAGGGTTTGCATCTTCGGATGTAAACCCTTTTTCTTTTGTTCAACTCTGACATACGATTGGCGAATGAAAACACGCATTCTTTCTTTGTCATCGCTGGTGCTACTGGGCGCTGTGTTTGCGAGCGGCTGCGCCACGCCAGTGGCCAAGCCCGCTTTTTATCCCAATGCCCATTACCAGCGTGTGGGGGCTGCTCAGGCTGAAGCCGATGCACAGACGTGTGCCAGTCTGGCGCAGCAATCGGATGTCGGTTCGGTCAACAAAATGGATGCTGCGCAGGCTGGTGCAGCAGGTGCCGCCGGCGTGGGAACTGCCGGCTTGGTAGGTTCGGTCCTGAGTGGTCGCAAGCCCGACTTGAAGAACATCGCGGCTGGCGCTGCGGCCATTGGTGCGGGTGGCGCAGCGGCCACGGCTGCTGGTCAGTCGGTCGGTGGAAGCGGTTTGTACCGTCGATTTGTCCAACAGTGTTTGACCGAGCGTGGCTATCAAGTGATCGGCTGGCACTGAGCTTTAGCCCCCCGTTATGAGCAAAGCCTTCACGCGCGAAAGCGACTCAGACGACGAAGAACTTAGCCTGTCACCACTGCCTGCGGGGGGTAAAAACTACATCACCCCACAGGGATATTCGGTGCTGCGGGCCGAGTTGTTTGATTTGATCGACAACGAGCGTCCCCGCATTGTTGAAATCGTGCACTGGGCGGCGAGTAATGGTGACCGTTCTGAAAATGGCGATTACCTTTATGGCAAAAAACGCTTGCGAGAAATCGATCGTCGCATCCGTTTTTTGACCAAACGCCTAGAGATTGCCGAAGTCACCGACCCGAGCGCGCATTACGGCAAAGACCAAGTCTTCTTTGGTGCCACCGTGACGTATGTGGATGAGGCCAGTGTTGAACGCACTGTGACGATCTTGGGTATCGACGAAGCCGACAGTCTGAAGCAGCAGGTGACCTGGGTCTCACCCATTGCACGCGCACTGCTCAAGGCGCGTGAAGGCGATGTGGTCAAGTTGGTCACGCCCGTTGGCGTGCAAGAGGTGGAAGTGGTCGAGGTGCGTTATCCCGCACCTGCGGTTGCTTAAGGTGTGCGGCCCACACCAGACACCACGCGCTGCGCTTGTACCACCGAGGTCACACGGCGCAAGTTACGCAGCACAGCATCCAAGTGCGCGGTGTCACGCACCGAAATCACAAAACGTAAATCAGTGGCCTCTTGGCCGCTGACTTCATCGGCCATATTGACCAAAGTGATGTCTGCTTCAGCCGAGGTAATGGCCGAGGCCACACGCGCCAACACGCCTTTGCCGTTGCTGACGGTGACCACCACTGCAACTTCAAAATGCCGCGTAGGCTCTTCGGCCCATTCCACGGCAATGAAGCGTTCGCTGTCTTTGTGCTTGAGGCGTTGGCCCACGGCGCATTGATCGAGGTGAACCACCAAACCTTCGCCGCGACCCAAATAGCCCACGATGGCGTCGCCCGGAATCGGATGGCAGCAAGGCGCGTATTGCACCGATGCGTTCTCGCTGCCGTCTACGATCACGCTGCCTTGTGACACGTTTTCGTGGGCAGTGAAGCGTTCACGACTCATCAGCAAGGCATCGGGTTTTTGTCCCATATCGGCGAGCAAATTGGCCAAACGTTTAGCCACGATGCTGGCCACGCGTTTGCCTAGTCCTAGGTCCACCAACAATTCGTCTTGTGTTTTGCTGCCTGTGAAGCGCAGCAGTTTCTCCCACAGCAGTTGGTGCGCATCGTCGGTGTGGGGCATTTCTTCAATGCCTTCAGCGCGCAGCGCTTGCGCCAACAATTTGCGACCCAGCTCTTTGGACTCGACCTGCGCCATGGTTTTGAGGTGATGGCGAATTTTGGAACGAGCTCTGCCCGTGCGCACAAAGCCCAACCATGCGGGGTTGGGTGAGGCCACGGCCGACGTCACAACTTCCACCACATCACCGTTGCGTAACTCAGTGCGCAGTGGTACTTGTTCGCCATTGACTTTAGCCGCCATGGTTCGATCGCCCACATCGCTGTGCACAGCATAGGCAAAGTCCACCACAGTGGCGCCACGCGGCATGGCCATGATGCGGCTCTTAGGGGTGAACACATACACCGCATCTGGGAAGAGATCAACTTTGACGTGGTCCCAAAACTCAGTGGCGTCGCGTGTTTCGTCTTGAATGTCGAGCAACGATTGCAGCCACTTGTTGCCTAAGTTTTCACTGCCCTCGTTGCTGCCATTGGTTTTGTAAAGCCAATGTGCGGCAATGCCAGACTCAGCGACCAAGTGCATGGCCTCGGTGCGCATTTGAAATTCGACGTTCAAACCCGATGGGCCGACCAAGGTGGTGTGTAAGGACTGGTAGCCATTGATCTTGGCAATTGCAATGTGGTCTTTGAACTTGCCTGGCACGGGTTTGTAGAGCTGGTGCAATACGCCCATGGCGGTGTAACAGTCAACCACTTCAGGCAATATCAGGCGAAAACCGTAAATGTCGGTCACCTGCGCAAAGCTCAAATGCTTGCTGTCCATTTTTTTGTAAATGGAATACAGCGTTTTTTCGCGCCCCGAAATCCGCACAGACAGCCCAGCCTTGGCAAACGCCGCTTCGACTTCGTGCTGCACACGCTGCATCAAATCGCGACGGCGGTGACGGGCTTTTTGCACCGCTTTGCTGAGCACTTTATAGCGCCAAGGCATCAGGTGCTGAAACGCCAGTTCTTGCAATTCGCGGTAGGTTTGGTTCAAGCCCAATCGATGTGCAATGGGGACGTAAATTTCAAGCGTCTCGCTGGAGATACGCCCCCACTTGGCTCTGGGCATGTCGCCCATGGTGCGCATGTTGTGGCTACGGTCTGCCAGTTTGATCAAAATGACCCGTACATCACGCGCCATGGCCAAGAGCATTTTGCGAAACGATTCCGCTTGGTTTTCTTCGCGCGTGTTGAATTCGAGTTTGTCGAGTTTGGTCAAACCATCGACCAAGTCGGCCACCTGGATGCCAAAGCGCTCGATCAGATCGGTTTTGGTGATGCCGCAGTCTTCCATCGCATCGTGCAGCAAGGCTGCTGACAGCGCTTGCGCATCGAGTTTCCAGTCAGCACATTGGGCCGCCACTGCGATGGGGTGGGTGATGTAGGGCTCGCCGCTGTTGCGCATTTGACCCAAATGGGCTTCGTCGGCATAGCGGTAGGCCCGGCGCACCATGTCGAGCCCCTCAGTATTCAAGTAGCTGAGTTTTTCGGTGAGCGCTGCAAAGCTTGCTGCGGCAGCATTGGCTGCAGCAGGGCTCACTGCGGGGGGGGCAGTGGGCTTTGAGGAGGGTTTGACGGCGCTCATGAACGTGACTTTACCCGGAATGAAAAAAAGCACCGAAAAATCGGTGCTTTGTGTGTGGTGTGCGCAGAATTAACCTGGCACTTTTTTCAGCATTTCCAGGCCAATTTGACCTGCTGCAATTTCGCGCAAAGCGGTCACACCGGGCTTGTTTTTGCTTTCGACCTTGGCGGTGTGGCCTTGGCTGAGCATGCGTGCACGGTAGGTGGCGCACAGCACCAGCTGAAAGCGGTTTGGAATCTGCTCAAGACAGTCTTCAACGGTAATGCGTGCCATGTGGATACTCCAGAATTCAGGTGATGTTCAAGGCGTGAAAGATATCCGCCCGAGCCCGGCGCTGTGCCAGGTATTTGAGGCGTTGTGCATGCACGATCGCTTTCAGGTCGAACAAGGCCGTCTCAAACAGTTCATTGATTATAACGTAGTCAAATTCTTTAGCCTGTGCCATTTCCTCAGCGGCATTTTTCAGGCGCAGGTCAATGATCTCGGGAGCGTCCTCGCCACGGTTGTGCAGGCGTGACTTGAGCTCTTCCCAGCTGGGCGGCAAGATGAAAATTAACACCGCGTTGGCAAACAATTTTTTGACTTGGATGGCGCCTTGGAAATCGATTTCCAAAATCACGTCCGCGCCTTGGGCAATCCGGTCTTCAATGGCTTTGCGCGAGGTGCCATAGCGTTGACCGTGCACATTGGCCCATTCCAAAAAGGCATTGGCTTCGACCATGTGGTCAAACTCAGGCGGTGAGACGAAAAAATATTCACGCCCGTGCTTTTCTTGGCCACGGGGCTGGCGTGTGGTGTGCGACACGGAAGGCCGTACTTTGGCATCGAGCTCCATCAAGGCTTTGACGAGGCTTGATTTACCAGCCCCACTGGGGGCTGCGACCACAAAGAGGTTGCCAGGAAAGTTGTCCATTATTCGATGTTCTGTACTTGTTCACCTGTTGCGAGGCTCGTAGGTGGGAAAAATTGAAGACTGGAAAAAGATCAAACGCATACTAGTCCGTACGGGCGAAATTTGAATGCATATAAACAGATGCATTATCTGGCAGGGATGACTAAATTTGTTGAGCTAGGGAGTCTTAGAGTGCTGCAAATACTTTCATTCCATGATGTCTATGCGTGTTAGCCGATTAAAAACTGAACTGATAGACACAGCAGGTGTTAAGTCTTAATGGTTCATTTGTCATATCTGATATTTTTATAAATTCTGTATTACGATTCAAGTACTATTTTGACGACTAATTGTCTTGTATGACCTGTCATTGTCCCTCATGTCAGCAACCTAATATCCGTACAGCCAAACTTTGCCTTCGATGCGCAACGCCTCTGTACCCAGAGGATTTTGCTGGGACACTCGCGCAGCCTAATTTGAAGCAGGTCGTACATATGCCGTTCGGCTTCGTGAAAACGCCCAGATTGTGCGTTGACGTGTTTTCTGAGGGGGGCAGTCATAAATCAAAGCCGACCTGGCTTAATTTGTCGAAACTGTTTTACCAGCGACCTCGCACTGCTCATAAGGTAGGGTATCTGGTTTTCTCGATGTTGGTGTTGTTGATCGTGGGCTATGTTCTGTCGTCGCAGCACAAGCATCTAGATTTGCCAGACGTCACCATCAATTCATCATCGACAGGTTATTTCGAGTCAGCCCCTGCCACTGCATCAAAAGGGTCTGCCACAGGCGGCTTCTAAGTTCGATTACATGTCATGAGCCATATTACAGATCGCGTGTCTAAATTTCCGCAGGTGCTTTTGCAAGGCCGCCTCCAGATGGCCTTGCTGTTTGAAGGCTCTAAGTCCGAAGGCATGTATCCTGTACTGATTTGTCAAGATGGCAAACAATACCGTGTTCATATACGTAAAGCAACGCCACGTCGTGCGGGGCTAATTCTCACAGCGTGGATAGGACAGCATGTTGCATTGGAGGGGACTGTCGATGATTTAAGAGGTCACTGGCGTTTGGTGCTTGAGCCTGATTTTGCGGTTGTAGTCGTCACTCAGGACATGCTTAAGCATGATGACGGAGAGCCGGCACCATGAGTTTTTGCACCCAATGTGGTCAACCGTTACGCCCTGGCTCTGTCTCTTGTGAGCATTGCCAGCCTGCGGCTGTCAAACCCCTGGCACATCCAGTCTTCTCGGTGGCAGCTTCCGCGCGAATTGCGGTGTCACATACTTTGTTCATTGCACCGGCAGGCACGGCGCTTGAGCTTGACAAAGCACTGCAGCAACACCTTGCCAAGCCATTGGAAATTTTGCATATCACGGATGCTGATACCGTGCACGCCAAAGCGAACCAAGCCGTCAAGCGTTTACAAGCACGAGGTGATTTGAAATATGTGTGCCTGATTGGTGACTGGTCTCAGGTCCCACCTTTCAAAGTTAGAAATCCTTCTAGGCCGTGTAGCGGTCAAGATCCGTTTTGTTGGACCGATGCGCTGTACGGCGTTCAGGATGCTTACAACGAAGACGACATCTTGACGGCGATTGCCCCGATTCTCGTGGGCAGAATTCCAAGTACTGACATGACAGTGGTGCTGCCTGCTTTGCTTGAGGCTCCTTTGCCGATAGATCCTGGACAAGCGTTTGCATTTGCTGTGACGGCGCAATGCTGGTCCGTGGCCACGCAAACCATCATTCAAGGCTTCACCGATTCACAAACCAAAGCCCCATTGATCCAAGCCCCCAATCTTCTTTTAGGTGTGCCAAACAAAGGCGTGCTAGCTTCACCCGACTGGGAAGAAGATGATTTGCGGCGCGAAATTTCAGAAACAGGCATCACCCCAGGGGCTGTGCTGCTCTTCAATGTTCATGGTTCAGCAGACGAACCTCATTGGGTGGGTGAGGGTGACTGGGGTTATACCGAGATCATGCAGCCCGACACGATTCAAGATTTCAGCAAAGCTATTTTGTTGAGTGAAGCCTGTTACGGTGGCGCCTTGGGCTACGACGAGCCCAGCATGGTGGAGAGTTTCTTCACACAAGGCGGCAAAGCTTTCGTGGGCTGCTCTGTGATTGCTTGGGGTTCATCAGGTAGCGAGTTGTGTGGTGCCGACTTGATTGCCTTGCATTTCTTCAAGGCTTTACGCGAAGGTCAAACTCTGGGGGATGCCCTCAACACTGCCAAACGGACAACCTTGGATGACATGTCTGTTTACGATGAAGTGGCTCAGAAGACGGTGCTGTCGTTCAATTTGTACGGCGCGCCTTGGCATCAACTCAAACGTGCTGCTGCGGCATCGGTGCTACCAACGGCGAGTCCTCAAGAGTCCGTTCTGGATCGCATCAGAAATCGGCGCTCGGGTTCTGACGGTGACAGCGCGTTGGATGCGGTACGCAACCGCTACAGAAGCCGTTTGTCTAGTGATGCTCAGCGGTTCTTATTAGAACGCGATGATGCGTTACGTCAGCTCAGTCGCTTCAAAGACCGCGAGAGAATTGAATCGTTTCTAGATGCGATTCATGTCGAATTTGATGATTGCGACTTTGAAGAAATACGGTTTGACACCGAACACAGTTTTCGAATCTCTGGCAAATCTAAAAAATTTGCCAATGCCAAAGAATTGTTTATCTTGGCCATTAACGGCCAGGGTGAATTGACCCATCAATTGACAACCAAAGGATCGCCATGAAGTGCTCCAACCCTACGTGCGTAGCAGAACTCAAAGATGACGCGAAATTCTGCGGACTCTGCGGATTCAAAGTACCTCAGCCACAAAATTGCCGTCATTGCGGACATTTGAATTTAGCTGGAGCAATGTTTTGTGGTGCTTGCGGTAAATCTCAATCGGAACCTGTAGGTGTCGGTGGCGCTTTGTCCAACGCCGACAGCTTGGGAGAGTTTATTTATGAATTGACCGAAGAACGCGTGCTAAGCGAAGGCTACAAGTCTAAGCCTCAACCTCATATGGGTTTCTATGCTTATAAAGTGGTCAATGGGATTTTTGAAGCGGTTAAAGGCCAGAAGCAAAAAACAGATCAGAGTGAAAAAGACGACACGCCTTCGGTAGGCGGATTTATTAAGAACCTTTGGGACAACTGGATCGTCAAACCTCTTTTGGGAGAGAGAAAAGAAGACGCTGAAAGGAAAAAGAAAGCTACACAAATTTATGTGATGCTTGACCTAAGAGATTCACCACTGCTAAGTAAGACCTTGGCCATTCCCGTGCCAGGGCTACCAGATGCACAGTTACGCTGCGAATTCTGGGTCAATCCTGATAACAAAGAGCAGGTTGCTTTGTTCAAAGAGAGGGTGGTTGGTACGCGTAGTTCTTTAACCTGCTTAGAGTTTACTAATGCGGCCGTTGACATCATTGAAAAGAACATTCTTCCCGGAATTGTTTTGGAGACAATCCCATCCAATCCTCTCGGAGTGCGAACGCTTGTCCGTGAGCAATTGGAAAAACTCTCGGGTATCACCGTTTCTTGCATTTTTAACCGCGGCAAACTGACCGAGCGCCACCAACTCGACATTAGCAAATCATCGTTAGCCTGCCCGAGCTGCGGGCATGCCTTGCGAGTCGGTGCTAATTTTTGCGGTAAATGTGCAACGGATGTTTCGCAGCTGAGCAAGAGCAGTGCAACCAATTTTCTCCAAGCGGCGGGGGGGCAGCAGCTTACGTTGCGTTTGAGCATGTTGATCGATCGGTCGCTCAAGCCTTTGTCAGCCGAAGAAGGTGCGCCTGAAATCAATGTGTCAGATGCCCAAATTACCGATCACGTGATTAACATTTTGGGGCCTGTGTTGCGTCGTTACGATGTGCCTACCCTGATGCGCCCGGTCATGTTGGCGCAATTGAGTAATGAGCTCAACGAGAAACTGGTCAAAGATTGGCGAGGGTACATCACTGAATTTACTGTGGTGGATTTGCGTACCGCAGAGGACGAATGGTTCTTCAATACAGAAGCCTTGTTGGCCGAGAAGCTGCGTGAAATCAAGGCTGACCAGAAATACCTCGCGATCGAACAGAGCCAAATTGAATTAGAACAATCGGCATTCAATTTGGTCATGCAACGCATCCAGCACCAAGATGTGCAAGAGTTGGCGCAACTGCGTCAAGAGCAAAACAAGAAGAAGCAGTTGGCCGAGCTGGAGCTGGATGATCATCAGCTCGAAATCAGCACTGATTTGCGTAAAGCGGTCATCACCGATGATGCGGAAAAAGAGTTGTTTGCGCGTCAACGTGACAAAGAACTGCGTGAGCAAGAGTACCTGAGAGAGCAGGCTAAGGCCAAGCGTAGTGACGAGCTTGAGCATGTCGATCACGACATGACGCTAGAGAAAAAAGTCGCTCAGCACGACATTGACTTGAGTGATTTGACCGGTGAAGCGCAAAGCCGTGCCAAGCGCCGCGACATCACCGATGAATCTTTCGTGGAAGACGAAAGAATTCGTTTGGAAATCAAGGCACAAGAGGAAAAAATTCGTCTGGATGTCAAGGCTCAAGAGGATAAAGATCGTCTTGATGCCAAACGCAAAGAGCTATTGGGCAATATTGACGAAGACTTGGAGGATCGCAAGGAAAAACGTCGCGTCGAAAAGATCAAGGAATTGGCCGCGCTGGATGCTCAATTGGCGCAGCAAGAGCATGAGCAAGAGCTCAAAAAGACCCAGCAGCAGCACGATCAAGAACTTAACTTAACCAAAGAGGCCAATGCATTGGAGCAGGCGAAGCTCGATGCTATGAAGGATAAGAGCGCTGCAGAGATGTTGGCTATGCAAGCTAGAGAACTGGCCAAGGCAGCGGCTGTCCCCGGCGGAGAGGCTGCCGCAGAAATGATTAAAGCCATGGCCGTTGCCAACGCAGATACTGCTAAAGCCCAGCTCGAACTGCAATCAGGAGCTCAAATTGCTGCTATGAAAGCCGCTGCTGCAAAAGAGAATGCCGAGATGCAAGCAGCGATGTTTGAACGCATGCTTCAAATGCAGAAAGAAAGTGCAGATAGCGCTATCCGCGCGCATGAGTCTGCAGCCAATCGTGTGCAGCAAACCAGTGACAAGGCTATGGGCAACATGATGCATGTTGCGCAGTCCACCGCAGGTGAGGCTAATGCGGGTTACAAAGCCGCGGCTGACATTGCAGAACGTGTCAATACCAGCTCAATGGAGAACATGTCGAAGGTGGCATCGGCCTCTGCTGCCCATTCCAATGATGGTATGAAAGAGGCTGTACAAAGCTCCCGTGCTGCAGCAGCCACTACCATTGAAAAAATGGCCGATGTCTACACCGCTGCAGTCAAGGCGACGCGGTACGTTTGCGTGAAGTGCAATAAGTCTTCCTCTGAGGGAAATCATTTCTGCTTAGATTGCGGCAGCCCTGTCCAAGAACAAAGTGGCGATTGATTCGTATGGTCCTGTGTTTGTGCTGTAACAGTGAACGTTTTCCTGATGAACCGATTTGCCAAGAATGTGGTGCAGATTGGCAAGGCGTGGAAGCTTTGGATTTGGACGGACCGCGCGCGCGTTACAAGTCCCAGGTCGAGAAGATGCTGGCCAGAGACCCCAATGGGCAATACGACAAAGAGCTCACTCTTTTACGCTATCAGCTCAAAGTTTCCTTTAATGCTCATCAACAGATTAAGAATGACTTTTTAGCCAGTATCAAAGACATTGAGCATCTCAAATCGTTTGAGCTGAAATTCAACCAATCGACCGAAGGTGTAGCGGGACAAAACACCTTGTTGCAGTTCTTGTTTACCAACACTTCTGCGAGAAGTTATTTCTCTCGCATCAAACTGGCGTGGGATGATGAAGAAACGGTTCAGCACGACGACTTTGAGATTGACCACGAGGAATTCCTCGGTCCTGGCAAACAATGTCAACTGCAGTCCACCTACGTGTTCAAAACACCGGGTACCAAGTTGATCAGCAAATTGATGCTCGAGGTTGAAGGTGCTGCTGGGGAGACCGCTAAATTTCGTGCGTCTGACTTTCAGCTCAAAGTGGCGGATCCAAATAAGACCGACATCCACTACAACAACGTCACCAACAACATCAACGCTCGCATCATGTCTGAGACTACGCTTGGTGGAGCGGGGGCCGAGGAAGAGGGCTCTGCCAAGGGCGATCGTTGGCTTGTGCTCAAGATGGTTTGGATTCCCTCCGAAGGAGGCGTCCCTAAGGCACCGACGGTCAACATGCGCATGCCGGTTGAGCCTTTTGTGTCATCTGCTACGACTGCTCGATCGGCAGCATTGTCCAACGCCTATGGACTGAGTTGCCAAGGGTGTGGCAAGCAAGACAACCCCAGTGATTCAGCTTTTTGTTTGAACTGTGGACGCTCATTGGTTCAAGCCACTGCGCCCGCAGAGGAATCCTTGCCGCCAGTACCTCTTGTTGCCGTTATCCCCCAAGCGGCATCCAGCAGTTCAGAGGTGTCGATTGAGACGCTGCACGATGCTGTTGAACAGACCTTTGAGCTACTGCGCAAATTCAGCGCATTGGCATCTTCATCTGTCAGCAAAGGTGTTTTTTCTGCGGTGGATTTTTCGTTTGATTTGCTGAACGAACTCACCCCTTTGCTGCTGGATCGTGACATCGTCGGTATGGTGTGTGAAAAACCTGCGGGTGTGCAGTTGGACGACGAAGAGTTCATTGTGGCCTTCGCAGGTAAGGCCACCCTTTTCTCGTTGACGGGTATCACTGTGGTGGAGCACTCTGGTGCTGATATTGCGATGGTTGAGTGCTATCAGTGGGGCGAGCTGGAAGAGACACAGCAAGGTGTGTTCAGGCAACGTTTTGGCCCTCAGAGTTATGTGATTTCAATGGGCAATGCCTCCGCGAGTTCGAGCTTTCCAGGCTTGCGCTTTGACATGCGCCGTTACAAGGGGGTCGAGTCGATTGAAGACCTCTACAGCAAGTTGGAGTATTTGCTGGGACAGGTTTTTTCTTTGGCGCCAGAACCTGTCCGTGCGCGCGCAGCTGAGCCAGAATTCGTTGCTGCGAAGATATCTGATGAACAGTCGTCTGTTGCTGTTGCGAAAAGCATGGAGCCATATGCAGACAACACGGATATCGCATCACGCATCGTAGTTGCCGATCATGTAGCGGATATTTCGGAACTTGTAGCCGAGCCGCATCTCTCTGGTTACGTGGTGTGTGGTCACTGTGATGCAAAAAATCACAGCGATGCAAAATTTTGCAAAGACTGCGGTAGTACCTTACGTCTTGTCCAGACGTCATGCAAACACTGTGGCGCTGACAACGCGCCTGGTGCAAAATTTTGCGGAGATTGCGGTTTGTCTTTGCATGAAGACGAGCAATCGACTGTGCAAGACGAGACCGAGACACAAGAGTCCGAAGTCGTGCCATGTGTGGGTTGCGGGGCATCGATCTCTGAAGACTTGGCATTCTGTGGATTTTGCGGTGCCAACCAATCTGCTCCAGAGCCGGAGCCAGAGCCAGAGCCAGAGCCAGAGCCAGAGCCAGAGCCAGAGCCAGAGCCAGAGCCAGAGCCAGAGCCAGAGCCAGAGCCAGAGCCAGAGCCAGAGCCAGAGCCAGAGCCAGAGCCAGAGCCAG
>Ga0228703_1000342_pt1 | contig 35875 bp, 30 predicted proteins | sample McNCre217_Aug_MG_3_FD_178020 | JGI IMG/M metagenome (GOLD analysis project Ga0228703, IMG submission 178020) | Freshwater microbial communities from McNutts Creek, Athens, Georgia, United States - 29-17_Aug_MG | ecosystem: Environmental > Aquatic > Freshwater > Creek | place: USA: Georgia...
GGGGGGGGTAGCCTCAAAAGCGACGTTGGGGGAACGGCCTTCAACCGAAGCAATAGGGGATTAGATGTCGGACAACCAACAGTCCAGTTACAAGGAAGCAAAGGCGGACGCCAAAGCTCAGAAGGCACGAGAAAAAGCTTTGCGCCCTTGGTTCAAAAAGAAGCGTTTCATTTTTCCGATTGCACTAGTGGCAATCATCGCAGTTAGCACTGCAGCAAACGGCGGCAAAAAATCTGACACAAACGCAGCACCAATTGATGGTGCCAACTCGAGCAGCCAAACTACCAAAGTCGCTGGTATTGGCGACACAGTCACTGATGGTAACTTTGCGTTTGCAGTGACAGATGTGAAGTGTGGTGTTGATCACATCGGTGGAGATGTTCTCGGTAAGGATGCCCAAGGCCAGTTCTGCCTCGTGAGCGTTAAGATTCGCAACGATGGCAAGGAATCGGCTTATACCTTTGGCGACAATCAGGTTCTTTACGATAACCAAGACCGTAAGTTCTCGGCTGATACTTCAGCCATGATTTATCTTCCAGAAAAGGAATCTCCTTGGCTGACGGAAATAAACCCAGGTAACCAGATTTCCGGAACCATCGTCTACGACGTTCCAAAGGATGCTGTGCTTGACCACATCGAATTCCACGAAAGTGCCTACAGCACTGGAGTTTCGGTGAGCGTAAAGTAAGAGTCAAAACCAAAAAGGCCAACTCTGAGGAGTTGGCCTTTTCTTTTTACCTTTAGCGCTTAATCCAAGCGGTTGCGTCAGCCGGTAGCTTGCCATCCGCCAGTGGCAAGCTACTGAGAAGAACCTGACCCTTTGGAAGAGCAACCGGCTTTGTGCCGAAGTTGGTAACGCAGTGCCAGCCGTTTGGGCGAACAAAGTGCAGCACGTTCTTGTTGAAGAGGTGCTTCACCCACTTGATTTCCTGAGCGGTGACGAGGCTCTTACGCAGGTTTACAGCCTTGCGATAGAAGTTGAGTGTGCTTGAAGGGTCCTTGTCTTCGGCCTCAACCGAAACGGCGCTGTACCACTCTGGCTGTGGCAGGTGCGAACCGTTTGAGCCAAAGCCAAACGACGAACCCTCGCGGGTCCAAGGCAGCGGTACGCGGCAGCCATCGCGGCTCAAACCGAGTTCAGGGTTGCGGAAGAACTGAGGGTCCTGCATTAACTCTGCCGGAATGTCTAGAACTTCCTGAAGGCCAAGCTCTTCACCCTGGTAGAGGTAGGTGCTACCTGGCAGTGCCAGCAGTAAAGCGGTCATCGCGTTTGCTCGCTTCAGACCCTGCTCAACGTTGACCTTTGGGTCAAAGCGGTTGGCCTTGTACCACTTGCCAATGTCGGTTCCGTTTGGCAAACCAAAGCGGGTGGCGTGACGAATGATGTCGTGGTTGCTGAGCACCCAGGTGGTGTGCGAACCCATGTCGTGTGAGCGCTTGATTGCGCCACCGGCAAGTTCCTTCACTCGCGCTGGGTCCCAACCGGCACCCAACATGTCAAACGCAAATGCCTGCCCTAGACCTTTTTCGCTCGCGTAAGCAGGCAAACGGTCGGCAGCAACCCAAGCCTCGGCCACACCCATTCGTGGCGGGTTGTACTGGTTGAAGATTTCGCGCCAAGACGCATAAATTTCGTGAACGGCATCGCGGTCGAACAAATCATCGGTGCCATTTGGCTTGATAACGCTCATGTCAAAGCTTTCACGCTCTGGCAGGTGACCGTTGGCCAGGTCCTTAACCAGTGCGTGAGCCACGTCAATACGGAAGCCATCTACGCCTCGGTCACACCAGAATTTCACTGTCTTGCGGAAGTCGGCCTTGACCTCTTCGTTGTCCCAGTTCCAGTCCGGCTGCTCCGAAGCAAACAGGTGCATGTACCACTGACCAGGCTCGCCATTTGGCTCGGTGATTCGAGTCCAGGCAGTTGGGCCAAAGTGGCTGCGTAGCTCGCTCGGGCGGATCTCGCCATTGGCGCCCTTGCCGTCGCGGAAAATGTACCGGTCGCGCTCAGGCGAACCCGGTGCAGCCTTCAGTGCATCCTGGAACCACTTGTGACCGGAGCCCGAGTGATTAGGGACGAGGTCTGCAATTAGGCGAATGCCAGCGGTGTGCAGGGTTTCAACCAGCTGGTCAAACTCCTCAAGAGTTCCAATGCGTGGGTCGATGTCGCGGTAGTCGTCTACGTCATAACCGCCGTCTGCCAGCGCCGATGGGTAAAACGGGCTCATCCAAACCGCATCCACACCCAGTTCCTTCAGGTAAGGAACGCGGCTGATGATTCCTTTGAGGTCGCCAATGCCGTCAGCGTTGCCGTCGGCAAAACTACGAGGATAAATCTGGTAAATAACTGCCTGGTGCCACCAGTCTGCTGGTCCAACTAGGAAGGTGTGTTCTGCCATGGCGGCCTCCTTAAAAATCAAAAAGAGCATCGATGAATGTTACTGAGAAGCATCGATGCACTCGTTGATTTAAGTCTAGTTGGGCGCTTTCGGCTGTAAGCGTTGCCAGTTGGAAGTTATCTCCTTGTTACCCAAAGTTCCACCGCGGTGGCGGCATGATCGGTGCGGGGTATCATCACGGTTTTCGCACTATTCACCCAAAGCCCACTGCCAAACAGCAAGTGGTCGATCTGCATGAACGGCTGCATTGGCGGCTGATCCGGACGAATATATGTGGGGAACGTGTAACGTGCCCATGGCCAGTTAACTTTTGCCTCAGCGTCTTGTAGGCCAGTAGCCAGTATTGACTCAAACGGTGCGTGACCGAAACTCGCATTGAAGTCGCCGGCCACAATCAGCCTGCGTCCCTTTGGAACCTTAGGTACATAGTTCGCAATGGCGCGCATGTCACCCGCCCACTGCGTTCGACTTACTAACGGGTTCTGTGCGCGAGTGGCAACCACGGTCACTGGGAAGTTATTGATGGTCACATCGATGGCGAGGGTTGGGTTGAAAGTTCCAGGAACGCGTCGTTTTGCATCGATGGGCCATTTGCTCCAGACAGAGTTTCCATACACCTCAGCTCCAGGTTGCAGGTTGCCGGTGTCGATGGAGTAACGGTACGGCAGCAACTTCTCCATACCAGCTCGGATTAGCCCGGGATTCAGAAACGTGTCGTTGCTCTCAGCAACAATCAGGAAGTCGGCATGGCGGGCACGCACCAGTCGGGTTAGGGCAGTTGGGCTTGCCGTGCCCAGCAGGGCGTTCACCTCTACAACCTGCAGGCTGGTAAGTGAGTGAGGTTTGAGAGACTGGGGCAGCGCCTTGATTGGTGCCTGGTATGGAACCATCTGAAAAGCCAAGGTCATTATGCCAACTAGCAGGGCAGACGCCACTCCAGCCTTCCAATCGCGCAAGGCGAATGCAGCCACTGCCCAGACCAATGTAAGGGCGCACACCCAAGGCGCAATCGCTGTTGCAAAGACACCGATGGATGAGCTGGCGCTGCCGAGCCCAACGAGCAGTCCCCAAGCAAGACTGGCTGCCACGCCTATGCGGGCAACACCCTTGCGCTTAGTAGGGAAAAGAAATCTAAACGCGGTCTTTAGCCTTTGCATCGGCTACTTCTTTCCCTTTGCCGTTGCCGCCGCCGAGGGCTTGGGCGTGCCCGTTGGCTTTTTGCTGGCCACCGGGGTGGCACTTGGGTTGGCAGCGCTGGCTGTTGGTATCGGGTTAGGCAACAACCTCTCAGTGGTTAGCGTCAGCTTAGGAACAGAGTCAACCGGCGAATCCAACGGTGTGCTGGGTAACTTGCCGGTGAACGAGTCCGGCCACTTAGACGTTTGTAGTAGCGGCCAGGCATTCCAAACCGGTGCCAGCCCGTTGTATGCACCCGTGGTCAAAGTCAGTGGATCACCAGCCTTGTTCTGTCCCCAGGTGACCGGAAGCCCGTTTTGGGTTTGAGCTGGGCGCACAACAGCCAACGGCTGTCCGGTTTGGTCGAACAGTTGCACAATGGGAATGCGCTCGCCGTCTTTGTCATACGCAAAGATGTTGGTCACGCTTTGACCGTTCATCTGGAGTCCTTCAATGTAGTTGTTGCTCGGGTAGCGAGTGTCGTACTGGTAGTACTGCCAGCCGTATGCACTCAACACCACCGCAAACGTGGCATACACGGTGAGTACGTGTCCTCCAGATGCAACGAGCTTGAGGAACCAGTTGCGACCCCAGAACTTTCGACTGAGCACGTAACTGGCCACCAGGCAAAGCACCATGAATACGAACTGCATTTTGCTGGCAGGAAGCAGACCGGCGCGCGAGTAGATGTTGGCGAACAATAGGAACACGGCGTAACCGCGCAAGACCCACCAGAAGCCGCGGAAGTTACCTAGCCAGCTCCAAATCTTGGCAAGCAGCGGGTTGCCGCTTAACTTGCCTTGCCACCAGGCTGTTACTTGATCAGTGATGGGAATCCACCTAGGTTTTCTGGTCTGAGCTTCATCGTTGGAAGATTCAGCCTTCTCACCTGTGGATATTCCAGCCGACAACCCTGCAGCGGCACGCAACTCATTCGCGTAGCCCGCTGCACTGCCAAACGCAATACCCTGTTCGGCTGCGCGCTCTGCCAGATCGGCCTCAAGTCCATCGGTGAGGTCCTGGATTTCTTCCTGAGTCAGGTCGCCGAGCGCAGCTCGAACCTTGATGGCGAAATCTCTAATTGCCTTTGTGGTTTCTTCTGGAGTGGTCATTTCTTGGCTCCTCTGGTTGCGGCGGATTTTGCTTTAGTGGTTTGTGCGGGGGAGAGCAGTGCACTCATAGTGCCGGCGAACGCCGCCCAGCTGGCGCGCTGCTGGTTGAGCATTTGTTTGCCCAGATCGTTGATGGCGTAGTACTTACGGTGTGGTCCGCCATCGCTGGGAACCACATAGGTGCTTAGGGCGCCCGCTGTGTAAAGGCGGCGCAGGGTTCCGTAAACGGAAGCATCACCGATGTCTTCTACACCCGCGGCTCGGAGCCTGCGAACGATGTCGTATCCGTAGCCGTCTTCGTTCTCGATTACGGCGAGCACGGCTACGTCTAGCACTCCCTTGAGAAGTTGAGTAGTGTCCATGAGCTACCTCCTTGGTTTTACACACTACTACACAATGCGAAGTAGTGTGCAACAAATGGGTAAACGAAAAAGCCCCGAGCAAATGCTCGAGGCTTCATCGATGAATCTGAAACTGCTAGTGGGTGCTTGGGTCCTGCTCCACCTCGGTGCGGTCTCCGCTCCACAGGGTGTGGAAGGTGCCTGGCAGGTCCACGCGCTTGTAGGTGTGAGCACCAAAGAAGTCGCGCTGTCCCTGAACCAGAGCGGCCGGTAGGCGAGGGGAACGCAGACCATCGTAGTAAGACAGCGACGATGCGAACGCAGGAACCGGAATGCCGGCCAGCGAGCTGTTGGCAACCACGGTACGCCAAGACGAAACGCTCTTGGCAACGGCCTGCTTGAAGTAAGGGTCAAAGATCAGGCTCTCAAGGCCGGCGTTTGCAGCGTAAGCGTCTGCAATACGGTTGAGGAACTGCGCACGGATGATGCAACCACCGCGCCAGATCTTGCTTACTGCGCCAAGGTCAATGTTCCAGTTGTACTCGGCAGCACCGGCGCGGATTGCGTCAAAGCCCTGAGCGTATGCAACCAACTTAGATGCGTAAAGCGCGCGACGAACGTCTTCGACGAACGCGGCCTTGTCTGCAATGGTCCAGGTGGTGGCATCGGCAGGAAGGCCGTCAACTGCGGCGCGCTGTGCGGTCTGAGAAGACAGCGAGCGAGCGAATACGGCCTCGGCAATACCCGAAACAGGTACGCCCAAGTTCAGCGCGGTCTGCACAGTCCAAACGCCGGTTCCCTTGCTTCCAGCCTGGTCAAGGATCACGTCTACCAGTGGCTTACCGGTCTTAGCGTCTACCTGCTTCAGAATCTCTGCGGTGATCTCAATCAAGAAGCTTTCAAGCTCGCCCTTGTTCCACTCGGTGAAGATGTCTGCAATCTCGGCAGGGGAGAAGCCACCTGCGCTGCGAAGAATGTCGTATGCCTCGGCAATCAGCTGCATGTCTGCGTACTCAATGCCGTTGTGAATCATCTTCACAAAGTGGCCTGCGCCATCGGTGCCCACGTGGGTAACGCAAGGCTCGCCCTCTGCAACGGCGGCAATAGAGGCCAGGATTGGGCCAAGAGTCTTGTAGGCCTCTGCCGAACCACCAGGCATGATGCTTGGGCCCTTTAGCGCTCCTTCTTCACCACCGGAGATTCCCGCGCCAACAAAGTTGATGCCCTTGGCGCTAACTTCCTTCTCGCGACGAAGGGTGTCGGTGAACAAAGCGTTGCCGCCGTCAACAATGATGTCTCCAGGCTCAAAACGCTCAGATAGCTGGCTGATCACCGCGTCGGTTCCCTTGCCGGCCTGCACCATGATGATGGCGGTGCGTGGTTTGGCTAGAGATGCCACAAATTCATCGATGGTGGTGCTGGCAATGAAGCCGGCCTCGGGGTGTTCATTGATCAGAAGCTCGGTGCGCTCGTAGGAGCGGTTGTATACGGCAACGGTGTTGCCCTCGCGGCTGGCAAGGTTGCGAGCCAGGTTAGAGCCCATTACGGCTAGGCCAACAACACCGATGTTTGCTTGTGCAGAAGTCATGAAGAATGTCCTAAAGAAAGGTTTGGAGTGGATTTGCGGACTTCTTCAATTATGGCGTTTTCGGCCTGCATCCACTTGCAAATAGGTGAATTGGCGCACGCGGGGTAACTCCACCTTGCAAAGCTTTGATTTAGGCTTGACCAATGGCCAAGTTTGACCGATCCAGCGCTGGAAACCAGGTGCTCAGCATGTCGCTGGGTGTTGGGTTCGCCACCGGCCTTTACGGGCTATCGTTTGGGGCGCTATCGGCCGCATCTGGTTTGTCGCTCTGGCAAACGCAAGTGCTTTCGCTATTCATGTTCAGCGGTGGCTCGCAGTTCGCGGTCATCGGAGTGATTGGTGCAACGGGTGCCGCAGGAGCAATCCCAGCAATTCTTTCGGCCTGGTTGCTGGGTATTCGCAACGGGTTCTACGCACTTCGACTCACCAGCGTTCTGGAAGTTGTGGGGGTACGCAAGGTGATTGCAGCGCAGTGGACCATCGATGAGTCAAACGCCGTTTCCGCAGCTCAGAGCGAGCCCAAAATGGCTCGCAGGGGCTTTTGGCTCACTGGTGCTGCCGTGTTCTTGTTTTGGAATCTATTCACCTTCCTAGGTGCGCTGTTGGGCTCTCAGGTTGGAGATCCATCGATGTGGGGTCTAGACGCCGCAGCCGCAGCCGCATTCCTTGGGTTGCTCTGGCCTCGGCTTCAGATGGGTCACCCGGGCGCCATCGCGGTCACCGCGGCCTTTCTTGCGGGTCTGTTGATTGGCCCGTTGCCCGCAGGTATCCCGGTTATCGTGGCCGCACCTGTTGCGGTTGCCGCGGTCATGCTCTGGCAGCGTTTCGTTTCTAAACGGGTTTCGGAGTAGGTGGGCCACGTGGATCAGATTTGGCTCACCGTGATTGTTGGCTCTGCAGCAGTGTTCAGTTGGAAAATCCTCGGCTACGTTCTTCCTGCACATGTGTCTAAGAACGAGACTGTGGTTCGCATAGCAAACAATCTCACCGTTGCTTTGTTGGCTGCACTTTTTGTGGTGCAGGCTGTGTCGGGCAAGAGCGGGGTAGTGCTTGACTCCCGCATTCCCGCCGTGTTGGTGGCCGCAGTGCTCTATTGGCGCAAGGCTCCATATTTGGTGGCCGTTTTGGCCGCAGCCGTAGTTGCCGCCATCCTTCGACAGATTTTCCACTGGGCATAAAGGAGCACCGAAATGAAGTCCTCATCCAAGGCATTCTGGGTTGCCGGAGTCACTTTCCTAGTTCTGATCTCTGCGGCTGCGTTCCGCTCGACCACATCGGTGCTCTACATGCCAATCGAAATGGAGTTTGGCTGGACTCGCGTGACAACCTCTGGTGCCGTTGGTCTCAACATTCTGGTCTATGGCCTCACCGCGCCATTCGCCGCCGTACTCATGGGTCGCTTTGGCACAAAGCGCGTAGCGCTGCTAGCTCTGGCGCTCATCGCCGGCGGCACGGGGCTTACCACCGTGATGACCCAGCCGTGGCAGCTGTACCTCGAGTGGGGAATCCTGGTTGGCGTGGGCACGGGTTGCCTGGCTCTGGTGTTCGCATCTGCGGTGGCAAATAACTGGTTTGTGAAGCGCCGCGGTCTCATCACAGGCATCTTTTCCGCCGGTTACGCCACCGGCCAACTGCTTTTCCTGCCGGCCATCACAAACGTGGCCGCAGATCAGGGCTGGCGCCAGGCCACGCTAATCGTTTCGGTTTTCTGCGTCATCCTGATTCCGGTGTTCGGGTTCGTGTTCAAAGACCGTCCAACCGGCAACCAAACACCATACGGTGGCAGCATCGATGACGTGCCAGCCCGGCCACCCATCACCGTAAAAGCCAACCTCGCAGCCATGGCGCTCGCCGCAAAGCACCCGGCATTCTGGGCACTTGCGCTCACTTTCTTTGTTTGCGGTTGGACCACAAATGGCCTCATTGGCGCACATTTCATTCCAGCAGCGCATGACCACGGAATGCCAACCACAATGGCGGCTGGGTTGCTCGCCATCGTTGGTATTTTTGACTTCATTGGCACCATTCTTAGCGGTTGGCTAACCGACCGTTTCAACTCCGCATACCTGCTGGTTGCCTATTACGGGCTCCGTGGGCTTGCGCTGTTTACCGTGCCATTCGTGCTTGGCCCAACCGTTGAGCCACCGATGATTTTCTTTATCGTGTTTTACGGTCTCGACTGGATTGCCACCGTTCCGCCAACTGTGGAACTCTGCCGCCGCTATTTTGGCTTGCAAAATTCGCCACTGATCTATGGATGGGTGTTTGCCAGCCACATGATTGGTGCGGCAATCGCGAGTGGTTACGCGGGCTGGATTCGCCAGTTCCAGGGTGACTACTTCATCGCGTGGATTACTGCCGCAGTCCTGTGTCTCGCGGCCAGCGTTTACTCGCTCAGCCTTCGCAAGGCACCCGGCATGGCGGGCAAGTAATGACAACTCATCTGCTCTTTTCGTACGGAACCCTGCGCCAAGCGCAGGTGCAGGTGGCATTATTTGGCACTGAGCTGCCAACTAGGGGAGCAACATTGCCCATGTTCGACCTAGACATGATTGAAATTACCGACCCAGAAGTTATTGCCACCAGTGGGTCTAATCGTCATCCCATTCTGGTCTTCACCGGTGTGCCCAACGACTTTGTGCTGGGTTCGGTCCTGGAACTGACCGATGAACAGCTAGCTGCCGCCGATGCCTACGAGGTGGAGGCCTATGTTCGCAGTGAAGTCACGCTGGAGTCGGGGGAGAAGGCTTGGGCCTATTTGCCCGCTACTAGGCTCAAAGAATGAGCGATGAAGCTATGGGCAATGGCCAGACTGACCCTAACTCGCAGGTCAAATCAGTTACCACCACACAGTGGGGAAAACTTAGGTTTCTGGCGCTCGCCGGCGGGCTCTCTTGGATGGGCAGCACGCTAACTACATTCACGGTTGCACTTCGCTACAAAGATCTCTACGGCCCAATCGGCATCTCCGCCATCATGCTGGCCATGATTGTGCCAACCATACTTGCTGCCCCATACGGCGGCCTCCTAGCCGACAAAATCAGCACCCGCGTTCTGGTTCCTAGCCTCATGACAGTAATGGGCCTAAGCAGCCTCATGCTGGCGCTGGATCTGGGATTTGGCTGGTCGCTCGTGTTCCTAGCCATCACGGCTTTCTGCGGCACACCAGTGGGCGCTTCGTTCAACGCCACACTGCCTGAATACTGTACGCCTGACGACCTGCCCCGCGTAAACGGACTCATGCAAACCGGTGCATCTCTGGGGTCCATGTTCGGTCCGGGACTCGCCGGGCTACTGGTTGCCGCAACTGGCACTTACACCTGGCCATTTATCATCGATGCTTTGTCTTTCTGGATTTTGGCCGCCGTAATCTTGCTGTTGCGCATCAATCGAAAGCCAACCGCCCACGGCGACGAACAGAAGATGAAGGCCATGGACGGCCTCAAGTTTGTCTGGACCGTTCCGCTGATTCGTTCGGTGCTAATCCTGGTTGTGGTCCTGATTCTCTCCATCAGCGTTCTAAACGTTGGAGAGGTTTACTTGGTGATGAACATCCTGCACGCCAATGCCTTTATCTACGGTTTGGTTGCGGCAACATTTGCCCTAGGTTCAACCCTGGGTGCCGCGGCAACAGCAATGGTGAAGGTCAAGGACACTCGCCACGCGCCAGCTGTTGTGATTTCGGTTGGTGTTCTTGCGGCTTCGCTTTTGATCATCGCCTTCGCCTGGCACTGGGGAGTTGTTGCGGTGGTTTGGTTCATCGCGGGAATATTCAACTCCGCGCTAAACGCATACGGAATTTCGCTAATTATCAACCGCACACCTGCCGAAGTTCGCGGCCGCGTGATGGCCAGCGTGGGTGCCCTTTTCTCTTTGGCAAACGTAGTTTCGACCGGTTTGGGCGGCATCCTCCTTGGAGTGTTTGGAGTGCGTGAGGTGTTCACCGTGGCCGGTGTTCTGTGCGTTGTAACCTGGGTGATTTTGAGCCCAGCAGTTTTGCGTGCAGCCAAGAACGAAACTCTGCCCGCTGCCGCGGAAGAAACCCATATCGCCACTGTGGAATAAATAACGAATTGATAAACTTTTCTAAGTAGGCGCCATTGTTGTCGCTGCATTCCTACAGGTTCACTCAAGCGACAAGGCGCGTAACCACCAATGGCAAATCTTCTCTACAAGCTCGGACTCTTCTCTGCTCGTCGTGCCTGGTTGGTCATCATCAGTTGGCTGATCATTCTTGCCACCGCAGTCACCGGTATGACCCTTTTCGCCGGCACACTCTCCACCAGCATGTCCATCGCGGGCACTCCTTCGCAGTTGGTTATCGATGACCTTAAGGCCAGCTTTCCGGTTGCTAACCACGGTTCCGGACAGGTAATTTTCCACAAAACCAACGGTGTTGCATTCACAAAGGCTGAGAAGCAAGCAGTGGCCGGTGCGCTCGACAACGTGAAAGTTTTGGCTTCCGTAATCGACGTGCAAAACCCATTCACAGCACAGGCAAAGCTTGATCAAAACCGTCAAAAACTCATCGATGGAAAGCAAGCGCTACTAGACGCACCCGCAAAACTCCGTGATGCTCAGAAGAAGCTGAACGCCGGAAAAGCGAAGTTGGTTGCCGCGCAGACCAAACTTGACGCGGGTCAGGCCAAGTTGGATGCGGGGAAGAAGAAACTTACCGCCGCGGCCGCAGACCTAGACACACAGGCGGCTCAGGTTGCCGGCGCCATTGCGCAGCTCCAAGCCGCAGGAGCCCCTGCAGAACAGATTGACCCGCTGTTGGCTGCACAGGCAAAGATTCAGGGTGGCCAGGCGGCCATCAAGGTGGAGCAGGGCAAGCTTGTGGCTGCTCAGGCAACCATCGATGCGGGACAGGCCAAGATAGATTCCGGCAACGCGGACGTAGTTTCCGGTCAGAAGAAAATCAAAGCGGGTTGGGCCAAGTTAAAGGCCAACACTCCAAAGGTGGTAACGGGAGCCAAACTCATGGCTGCCATCAAGAACTTCCGAACCGTTTCGGAAAACGGCCAGACAGCTTCCGCAACCGTGATCTACAACAAGCCAATCACTTCGGTGCAGGCAGCAGATAAAGAAGCCGTTGTTGCCAGCCTCACCGCGTTCAATTACAAGAACATTCAGGTTGAGTTCTCGGCTGAAATGACTCGTTCCATGCCACAGCTGCTAGGGCCTGGTGAAATCATCGGTTTAGTTTCGGCCGCCGTAGTTCTATTCATCATGTTGGGCACTTTCGTGGCTGCCGGTCTTCCTGTGGTCTCGGCTATCATCGGTGTGGGCATTTCCGCAACCACCACAATGGCATTTTCCGGCGCAGTAGCCATGACCCAAACCACGCCAATGCTTGGGGTGATGCTTGGTCTGGCCGTTGGTATTGACTACTCATTGTTCATTTTGAACCGACACCGTCGCCAGCTAAAACTGGGCACCGCCGTGCGCGAGTCAATCGGGCTGGCCAACGGTACCTCGGGTAACGCTGTGGTGTTTGCTGGACTAACCGTAATCATTGCCCTTGTGGCCTTGAACCTAACCGGCGTGGATTTCTTGGGCCTTATGGGAACTGTTGCGGCAGGCTCCATTGTGGTGGCCGTGCTTGTGGCACTCACCTTCACTCCGGCGGTGCTGTCGCTACTGGGTGCCCGCGTTCTCAACAAGCGCGAGCGAGCCAAACTGGCAGCTGCCACCCCAGATTCCGAGGACACTGAAAAGCCTGACCAGCCAAAGAACGCCTCCCGCGATGTTTTCGTAACCAAGCATCCTTGGATAACAATTTTTGCCACCGCGTTGATTCTTGTCTTTGCGGCCCAGCCACTCTCGTCAATGCGTCTAGGCCTTCCTGACGGCTCCTCAGAGCCGGTTGAGTCTACCCAGTACAAGACCTTCAAGCTTGCCGAGCAGGCTTTTGGTGCTGGTATCAACGGACCGATTGTGGTGGTTGCAACCAGCGACACTGCTCTTGCCGGCCAGTCCAAACAGGATTTCCAGGCCAACATTGCCTCCGCGCTGATAAAGAACAAGGACGTGAGTTCTGTTCTGCCAGCCGCGGTTTCTAAAGATGGATCAAAATACCTGTTCCAAGTGATTCCAACGGAAGGCCCAGCAAGCGCATCCACTGAGAAGTTGGTGTTTGCCATTCGCGGGCAGTCGGACTCCATCCACGCGCGATACGGAGCCACAGTTGGTGTTACCGGACTGGCTGCCAGCAACATCGACCTGGCAAAGAAGTTGGGCGACGCGCTGCCTGGTTACCTGGCAACCATTCTGGTTCTCTCGTTGCTGCTATTGATTCTGGTTTTCCGCTCCATCTTGATTCCACTCATTGCCAGTGCGGGCTTCATGCTCACAGTTTTCGCCACGCTCGGTGCAACCGTGGCAGTGTTCCAGTGGGGTTGGCTGGGTTCAGTATTTGGCATCCACGATCCGGGGCCGGTTATGAGCTTCGTGCCAACCATCATCATTGGTGTGGTGTTCGGTCTTGCCATGGACTACCAACTGTTCCTGGGTTCAGGAATGCGTGAGGCTTTCGTGCACGGCAAGTCGCCGCGCGAATCCATCAACTTTGGCATTCACCTAAGCCGCGCAGTTGTGATCGCCGCCGCAATCATCATGGTTGGCGTGTTCGGAGGATTCGCATTCTCCGACTCCACCAGCATTCGCCCGATCGGTTTCGGTTTGGCTGCAGGTGTGCTGTTTGACGCATTCCTGGTTCGCCTGTTGCTGGTTCCTGCGCTCATGCGGGTGTTTGGCAAGGCTGCATGGTGGATTCCACAGTGGCTTGACCGCTTGCTGCCTGAGGTAGACGTTGAGGGTGCTGCACTCGAGCGCGAGCACCTGCACTAAAACGGGTTTAGGCAACTATTTGCCACCGTGTTACCTGTCATTTCGGTCGGCGGAATACATCGATGGATTGTGGCAGTTAACCTTGAGGTAAGGCGCGTTTGTAAGTTGGCGCCAGAATGAGGGAAAACAATGTCTGAACAAGCGAAATGCCCATTTCCGGGAGTAAACAGCGCACCGATGGGCACCACAAACAATGACTGGTGGCCAAACCAGATCAGCCTGGATGCACTCCTGCACAACTCGCCTAAGAGCGACCCAATGGGCGAGGGTTTTGACTACTCTGAGGCATTCAAGAGTCTTGACCTAGCCGAGCTAAAGTCCGAAATCGTAACTCTCATGAAGACCTCGCAGGAGTGGTGGCCTGCAGATTACGGTCACTACGGCCCGCTTTTCATTCGTATGGCTTGGCACAGCGCGGGTACCTACCGAACCAGCGATGGTCGTGGTGGTGCGGGCGCCGGATTGCAACGCTTTGCTCCTCTAAACAGCTGGCCAGACAACGTGAACCTAGACAAGGCTCGCCGTTTGCTGTGGCCAATCAAGCAGAAGTACGGCAAGAAGATTTCGTGGGCAGACCTTATGATTCTGGCCGGAAACGTTGCCCTAGAGGACATGGGTCTAAAGACCTTTGGCTTTGGTGGTGGACGTGCCGATGTTTGGGAGCCAGACAACACCTACTGGGGTTCTGAGACTGAGTGGTTGGCTAACGGCCGTTACTCGGGTGAGCGCAACCTAGAGAATCCACTAGCCGCCGTGCAGATGGGTTTGATCTACGTGAACCCTGAAGGGCCAGATGGCAAGCCAGACATTTTGGCTTCCGCCAAGGACATCCGCGAGACTTTTAAGCGAATGGCAATGGACGACGAAGAAACCGTTGCCCTGATTGCCGGCGGCCACACCTTTGGAAAGGCGCACGGAGCTGCTAATCCAGAGGGCCACGTTGGTGCTGAGCCTGAGGCTGCGGGCCTAGAGCAGCAGGGTCTCGGTTGGGCAAACAACCTGGGAACCGGAGCTGGCGAGAACACCATCAGCAGCGGTCTTGAGGGCGCTTGGACTCCAACCCCAACCACTTGGGACAACTCCTACTTTGAGACCCTATTTGGATTTGAGTGGGTGCAAACCAAGAGTCCAGCAGGTGCAACCCAGTGGATCCCAGCCGAAGGGGCCGCTGCAAATGCAGTTCCAGACGCCCACATCGCAGGCAAGAAGCACGCGCCAATCATGTTCACCACCGACTTGGCCTTGCGCACCGACCCAGAGTACCTAAAGATTTCTCAGAACTTCTTGGCAAACCCAGATGCGTTTGCAGATGCGTTTGCTCGTGCCTGGTTCAAGCTGACCCACCGAGACATGGGCCCTAAGGCTCGTTACCTGGGAGCCGAAGTTCCTGCAGAAGAACTGGTGTGGCAAGACCCACTTCCAGCGGCTACCTCCACCGCGCCATCAGCCTCGGACTTGGCAGACCTAGAGCAACTCATTGATGCATCCGGTTTGAGCGTGGCCCAGCTTGTTTCCACCGCTTGGGCGTCGGCTTCAACTTACCGCGACACCGACAAGCGTGGTGGAGCCAACGGTGCCCGCATTCGCCTTGAGCCTCAGCGCAGCTGGGAAGCCAATCACCCGCAGGAGCTATCGGTGATTTTGGCTGCCTTGGAGGCAATCCAGACCAAGTTCAACTCCAGCCACGCAACCAAGATTTCGCTTGCCGACCTAATCGTCTTCGCCGGTGGCGTTGGCGTTGAAAAGGCTGCAGCAAACGCGGGAGTGAAGGTTTCGGTGCCATTTGTTGGTGGCCGTACCGATGCCACTCAAGATCAGACTGATGTTGAGTCGTTCAGCCACCTGCGCCCGTTGGTAGACGGATTCCGCAACTACGCCAGCAAGGGCCACGCGGTAATCGCAGACCGTTTCTTGATTGAGAAGGCATCGATGCTTGCACTCACGCCGCCAGAGCTGACCGTTCTGGTTGGCGGGCTTCGCGTGCTTGGTGCGAACACCGCCGGATCGAAGGTTGGCGTTTTCACCGATAAGGCCGAGACCCTAAGTAACGATTACTTTGTAAACCTGTTGAGCATTGAAAACAGCTGGCACCCACAGACTCCTGCGGGCGAGCTTTACGACGCCCGCGATCGAAAGAGCGGCGCCGCAAAATGGACTGGAAGCCGCGCCGATCTGGTGTTTGGCTCAAACTCGGTACTTCGCGCACTTGCAGAGGTTTACGCCAGCGATGACGCTAAGGAAAAGCTGGTGCACGACTTTGTTGCCGCTTGGTACAAGGTGATGATGCTGGACCGCTTCGACGTGAAATAGGACTAGAAACATTTGCCAGGAAGCCCGTGTCAGATACTTTTCTGTGCGGGCTTCTCTGCTAATAAATATCTAGAGAGTCGAATCTTCGGGGGTCCAAATGGAAAGTAAAGAGACTAAGGTAAATCAAAACTTGAACGCAAGCGCACCAAAGTGGTTGCTTTGGATCGGGCTGGCGATTAGCCTGGTCGGCATTTTCGTTCCGGGGCAATTCTGTGCGGACAGTTGCTCCTTCACCGCGCCAAACTTTTTATTACTAACAGTCGGTTTGGTGTTGTTGGGTGTCAGCCTCCTTGCATTTGCCAGAACAAATCCAGGCAATCGGGTGGCCCTCAAAGTTGGGGCTGCAATTTCGTTTTTACTGGCCCTAAATTCGGCAACACTGGCTATAAATGGTTGGTTCACACTTCTACTAGCCATGGTTGAGCTGACAGCTTTGCCTATTGTCATCTTTTGGTTCATAGTGCGTGTGATTGCCAGGAGTGTTGGAAAAAGGCGGACCGCACATTCAGCTGGAGTTGTAGCAGACGCTGCAACGGATTCGAGCGAGTAAACTTCGCGAGTGAGTAACCCAGCCGCGCGCCCCATAATCAATCCGCTCATGGTGAGTGGCCTAACTTTCATCGATGATTTGCCTTTGAGTTTTGAAGACTACGAAGACATGGACTTCGCTCTCACTGTGGTGGAATCGCTAGAGACCCGCAAGGCGAGGTTTTTAGAGTGCCGAATACAACTGCAGTCCGCTGTTGAGTGGGTGGCAACTGAGAGCCTGTTCCGCAATTCAGAGATTGCAATTGGGCGGGTGGGTTCGTTGGAACTGGCTGGAGTAACCATGAATTCGGTGGTGATATCGGGTATGCGAGCCAATTTTGCTAGCTTGGCCAATAGCAAGCTGCAGGACGTGCTGATTCATAACTGCCGGTTTGACACTCTGGACTTCGTTGGAGTGAACGCAAAACGCGTGCGGTTTGTGGACTGCGTGGTTGAGGACCTGGACCTGCGTCAAGCGATGGCGGAGAGCCTGGATTTGCGTGGATTGGATTTCGCACGAGTTCGCGGGGTTTCGTCAATGGGGAATACCACGATAAATGAATACCAGCTCACCCAGATTGCTTCTGATCTGGCGGAACTGGCATTCATCCAAGTTGACTAGTTGTTGGTAGCGCGAGAAACCAGTTCCACAATGCGAGCTTCGACCTCGGGCGTAATATCCAGCACTGCAAAGGCTGTTGGCCACATCTGCCCGTCATCAAGCTGAGCTGCCGGGTTGAACCCAAGTGTGCAGTATCGAGTTTTGAACTTACTGGCAATCTGGAAGAAGCAGATGTTCTTGCCGTCTAGATAATAGGCGGGCATGCCGTACCAGGTTCGAGCATCAAGGTCGGGACTCGTGCCCTTCACGATACGGTGAATGTTTTCAGCGAGTGCTCTGTCTGGCATTGGCATTTTCGCAATGCTGGAAAGCACCTCGGCTTCTGCTTCGGCTTTTGTGGCCTGAGCCTTAAGTTCTTTTGCGTATTCGCGGATCGCAGCGCGCTCCTCAGCGGAGAATTTAGGATTTTGCTTTCCATCGATGGTCGTTAAGTCTTTGTCAGTCATTCCTTGATCTCCAGTCGAACCAAGCAAGAGGGGGATTAGCTCAGTTCCATACTAGGTAGGCAGTAGCCTGCTCTTATGAGCGATTTGAACCAAGTTGGCATGAATGATGGCTGGCGTTGCTGGCTTTGCGACGAAGCTGTTGACCCGGACGCCAGCGTGAACTCAGACCTTGGCCCCAGCGTTGACGGGTTTATGGTTGCCAAGGCAAAGAAGGGCTCGGCTGCGATTGAGCGTTTGGCGCATCGTGCCTGCAACACCAAGAAGGGCAAAATTGCCCCGGTTGTGCCTTGGGGTTCCGAGTTGTTCGTGGTGGATCCAGCTCCAATTGTTGAAACCGTGGAGCGTCTTGGTCGCAAGGGTGGGCGAGAGGTTGTTGCCCGCTGCCCAAACGAGGCAGACGCCAAGCAGGCTGCCGAGTGGTTGCTAGATCGACTAAGTCGCTTTGCGCCAGACCTGGCCTTTGACGTTGAGATTAAGCAGGGCGGCGGCCAGTTCATGCTGGCGCTTCACACTCGTTAGTGGCGAACGGTATAAATCCGTAATCCTAATCGCATCGATGGGCCGTTTCGATGCAGTTTGTTAGCGATAACATATTGCTTACAAGAGCAACGGAAGAGAACGCAATGAAGTCAAACCACCGCAGTCACTTTGATTTCAACGATGGTTGGCAAGTTCGGCTTCCAACCGGACCATTCGCGGCATTCAATGATGGGCCGCCAAAGGTCAGCGAAGTCACCCTTCCGCACGACGCCCTGCGTGAGCAAACGCGCACACCCGATGCCCCAGCCGGCACTGCTTCCGGTTATCACCCGAGTGCCGCTTTCACCTACGAGAAGACCTGGGATGTTCCAGCAGACTGGGCGGGAAAGTGGGTTGCATTGCAGTTTGACGGCGTGGCAAGTAACGCGCTGGTCTACCTGAATGGCGTTTTGATTGCACAACGCCCTTATCCCTACGCTCGCTTCGCCGCGGACCTCACGGCACTTCTAAAGCCGGGTGAGAGTAATCACCTGCGGGTCGAAGTGCGAAGCCACAAGGACTCGCGCTGGTACACAGGCGCCGGAATCTACCGCCAGGTTGAGTTGCTGGTTTCAGACGCCCTGCATTTTGTGCCAGATTCCTTCTGGGCGTCAACCGTTCGCGTTGAGAACGGAACGGCTTTCATCGATGTCTCTGCCACTGTGGCGAATGCCGGAATGTATGTGAAGTTGGCCCGAGCCCGGTTCACGGTGCTGGATCCAGCCGGCAACAGCGTTGCAATTCGAGAGATTCCGGTCACCACTTTTCCAGCATCAACCGCCGATTCCTCAGGTGGTTCCGACTCGGTGATTGTTCAGTCGATTCAACTTTCCGACGCCCAACTGTGGAGCTCTGAATCACCAAACCTGTATTCGCTGAAGGCTCAGCTGTTGGATCAAGATGGACTTGAGTTGGCTACCGAGGCAACCAGGTTTGGAATCAGAACCGTTACGGTTGACCCGGCTCAAGGCCTACGGATTAACGGTAAATCGGTCAACCTTCGTGGAGCTTGCATTCACGTTGATAACGGTTTGATTGGCTCGGTGTCGCTACCCGCGGCAGAGCTGCGCAAGGTGGCGAAGCTAAAAGATGCCGGTTACAACGCCGTGCGGATTTCTCACAATCCGGCAAGCCAAGCCTTCCTGGAGGCCTGCGATCAACTGGGCATGCTCGTGATGAACGAGGCATTCGATACTTGGTCAATCGAGAAGTCGGACTTTGACCAAACTCGAAACTTTGCCCAATGGTGGGAGCGTGACATTGAATCTCTAGTGTTCGGCAGTCGCAACCACCCCAGCGTGATCATGTACTCCATTGGAAACGAGATTCCTGAACTTGGAACCATCGGTGGTCGAATCTGGAATCGCCGGCTCGCAACCAAGGTTCGCAGTCTAGATTCCACTCGTCCGGTGACCAACGGCATCAACACTTTGTTGACCATCGATGTTGGTGACTTGCTGGCTCAAGCCGGTGGCTTGAACGCTTTCATGGGTGACACGGGAGACATTTCCGCAGGGTTCGCGAACATCGCAGTAACACCAACGGTGAGTGGCGCTATCGAGGAAGTTGCTTCCTCATTGGACGTAGTTGGCTACAACTACGCCGAGAGTCGTTACAGGTTGGATCTAAAGGAGAACCCGCACCGAGTGATTGTTGGCTCGGAAACTTTCCCAAAGACCATTGTTGCCAACTGGAAGTTGGTTGAGCAGTACGCACACGTGATTGGTGACTTCACCTGGACCGGTTGGGATTACCTTGGTGAAGCGGGCATTGGAGCGGTTGCGTACAAAGAAGATTCAGACTACAACGGGCAGTTGGGTCGCGAGTTCCCTTACCTGCTTGCGTACTGCGGTGACATTGACATCACCGGATACCGCCGCCCAGCTTCGTACTATCGCCAGATCGCCTTTGGCTTGCAAGACAACCCGTACATCGCGGTTCAGGATCCCGCCAAATACTTGCAAACTCTGGTTTCAACTTCGCCTTGGGCTTGGGCAGACTTGGTTGCAGGTTGGTCTTGGGCTGGTTTTGAGGGCAGGCCCATCCGAGTGCATGTTTACTCCAACGCACACGAAGTTGAGCTAGTTCTAAACGGTGCATCGTTGGGACGTCAGCCAGTTGCCGCCGAAAACAGCGGGGAGCACCTGGCCAACTCGGCTCATTTTGATGTGACCTATCGGAGTGGTGAGTTGGTCGCGGTTTCCTACATCGATGGCAAGGAATCTGGTCGCTCGGTTTTGCGCTCGCCGCAGGGTGCACCGCAACTCAAACTGGAACTCGATAATGCCAGCCTTGGGGACGCTACCCGCATAAAGGGTGACGGTCAGGATCTAGCCCACGTTGCGGTGTCCATCGTGGACTCAAGTGGTGTTCTGTTCAACCAGGCGCAAGAGAAGTTGACGGTAACCGTGTCAGGCCCTGCGGTGCTGGCAGGTTTCGGTACCTCGCTACCCAACCCAACCGTGCCATACACGTCCGCCGTGCAAACCACTTTTGATGGCCGCGCAATGGCTGTTATCCGCGCCACCGGCTCGGGGCAAATCACGGTTTCGGTCAAGAGCGATTCGTTGGGTGAGCAGCCGCTCACGTTTGTTGCCGAGTAACCCTATTTGAGTTCCTTGAGCCAAACCGCTGAGGTGCGTCCCGCCTTCTTCATCTTTTCTAGGTGAACCGCGAGCCAAACCATCACTCCTGCTACCAGGAGCAACAGCACCCAGAGGAACCATTGGTCCTGACCGGTTTGTCTGAACCCGTAAGGAAGCGCGGAGAGCAAAACTGCAACCAATCCAGGATAGAACATTCCGGCAACCTCGCGCAGCGTTCCAACAATCAAGAGTGTCATTGCCGCAGTGAGCACGATTGCGAAGCGCCACCAGTCCACAGTGGTCAACGAAGGGTTACCAAGAGCAATGAGAGATCTAACTAGCGCGGGAGCTAGCACAATCACAACCGGAAGGCCAACGAACAACAGGCTGTTGCCTGCTAGTTTTCGATAGCGACCCAGCAACCAGAGAGTGACAAAAAGCAATCCACCGATGATCAGAGCTGTGCTCTCAACCTGAGAACCGGGAACTACGTTGTCAGAGTGCATCGCGGTGTTTGGGATAACTAAAAGGGCGAGCCCGATGATTCCCATTGAAGCGTTGGCTAGGTTTCCAAATCTGGCACCGTGAACCAAAAGCGCCGCTGAAACCAAAAGCACAACGATTACGCGGGTTATCTGTGCCGCACCGAGGTCCTGGAAGGGAACGTTCAAAGACGTGTAGGTGAACAGAGTTGAAGGCACCAGGGCTACACCGATCGGGAGACCCCAACTAAATAGGGTTCCCTGCAGCTTCAGTTTTGGCAGGGCAACTAGGTGAGTTCCAAGAACCGCAACGGTGGCTAGCAGGCTGAAGATCTCCGGACCCTCAAAGTTGGTAATCCAGTTTCTGCCAATCACGTTTGCAAGCGCTAGAGCTGTTCCTGCGCTTCCCAGATAAGAAACCACAATCCATGGAACAGGCTTAGATTTGGCCAAGCGCCAGAATGCCAGAGCCGAAATCACAGCGAATGCCATCACCAAGCGCCACTGGTTTGCAATCAAGCTGGGGTCACTCGCCAATGCGTATGCCAGGGATGGAAGCACAAGCACGCCGGTGGTAATACTGTGACGCAGGTCTTCAAGGGTTTTCTTGAATCGAAGCACCAGGACTCTGTGACCAATCAGCGCACTCACGGTTACCAGAATCGCGTAAACCTCGGGTCCTTCAAAGTTTGGAACGAACCAACGCGAAACGCCTGCTCCAAGCCACCAGGCTGAAACCGCGCCTGCTGCGTAACCAACTAATAGCCAAACTGCTGGCTGCTTTGTCTTGCTTCGAAGGTAAGCGTGGGTTGCAATCGCCGCCCAAGCCAAGACGCCGCGCCAGGTGGAAACATCGGAGGATGTGTCCTGACCAAATGCGTAAAACGCCGACACGGCAGCTGCACCCAAAAGTGGAACATCGATGAGCAAAACCGTACGGAGCCAACCAAGCTGTTTGCCAGCCAAAAGGGTGGAAACCACAAACGCGGCCGCGAACCAAATGGTGAATGGTTCCGGCGCCGAACCCCAGTGGAGAGCCTCGGCTGTTACCTGGCCGGCGCCCCAAGCGGTTGAAAGGTTGGCAAGGTAGAACGCAATCACAAGTGCTGGGTTGCTGAGCTTCACGTTCTTGAGTTGAACAACTGCAGCCAGCACAACGGTGGAGAGAATCCAGCGCAGATGTGCCCCAGCAAAGTCCTGATCTGAGGTGATCACTAGGTTGCTGAGAACTCCTAGGCCGGCGTATTCAACTGCCACCCAACCCAACGCTGAGGAGCGGGTTGCCACCGTTGCCAGCCGGCCAAAGCGCGAGAGAAGAACGCTTGCAAAAGCCGCGGCGCTGAGAATTATGAGAGCGGTGAGCAGCCCGGTGAATCCGTCGTGCGTCAGGCTGTATCCAAGAGCCGAAACGCCGGCGATTAGAGTCGCTCCAGTTGCCACGATTGGGGTTGCAATAAGGGTGGATGCTGAGACCTGGGTGCGCTTTCGCAAGAACCAGGTGTGCAGCCAAGTTGCCGCAGAAACCACCGCTAGTTGAAGCGCGAACTTCCAGGCAAACCCAAAACTTCCAACCGACCAATCTGGATTGATTGCGCGCAGGGAATCCTCTAACGACCACTGGTAAACCAGGAACGAAACTAGTGCTGCAGCAAATCCCAGCTGCATTTTCAAGGTGTTCCTGTTGAGGGTTCCAAAAGTGTAGTTGATGATTGCAAGGCAACCAATGAGCAAGGCGTTCGTGGCTATTGTGCCCGGGTGAGTGCTTCCTAATGAAAGCAGGATTCCGTAAACGGTGACCCACTGGCCAAGGTAACTATTAGCCGTGAGGTGAGTGCCAAAGGTTCGGCTGAGTGGGCTCCAGATAGCAAGTGCCTGAGCCAGAATCGAATAAACCATGAAGGTGAGAGACATGGTTACAAGTGCGTTGTGCGCAGCATCCTGAGAGGCCCCAACAATAGGAGTCTGGACGTAAAAAATAGCCAGCGCAGAAAGTCCAAAGCTGAGCCAGTTTGAAGTTGGGCTTGACTGCTGTGCCAACTGCTTTGCAACAAACCAACGAATCGGAAGCTGCAGGTTGGTTCCCGCAACAATCAAAACGGCAACCAGCGCAAACGCGAGTGAACCGTAAGCCGGGCTATTGTGAATCTTCACATCGATGGCAAACAGAACAACACCCAGCCCGTTGACCAGCGGCGCAATCCACCTGTTCCGGTTGATTCCCAAGCGAAGGTCGGCAAGGGAAAGCAAGAGCCCGAACGAGACCAGGAACAAACCTGCGGCAGGCATTTCAACCTGCGTGCCCTGCTCAAGGATTTGCCAGTCAAGCCATGCCGCGGCTCCAACCCATAGGCCGGTAGTGACAACGTTTGCGGTAGGGGACAACTTGCGCAAATACCTGGCGGCAAGAAGCAACACGGTGAATAACACAGCCGCGACTAGCCCGCTTAGCCAAACGTCGGTGCCGCGTCCGAACAATGAAACAGAGGCCGAGGTTGCGGCAAGCGATAGCGAAACATAGATGACCCAGGAGGAGATTTGGGAAACCAAATTCTCGGCCTTGCCGTTCTTTGTCAACTGATCCGACCAGAATCTGGAAAGCAGCCAGAGTGGCACCCAAACTGCAGCAAGCAACAGCAGGGGCACAAGCTCAAACGGCGTTGGGATGCTCAAAAAGGTTCCGATTAGTCCAACGCCGATTCCAACAACAATCTGAAGCGCGGCGGAAAACTGACCAAAAATCCTCAGACTGGAATCCTCGCGCTCGCCAAGTTCTTTGGCGTATTCGGCAAAAGCCTTGTCCGTAACTTCTGGTTGAGGAACGGAACGCAGGAACTTGTTCTGAGCTAACACCACAACCGCCGTCACGCTCAACACAGCAAGGTGAATTGGGAACGCGGTGTGAACCAACTTGTCTTGGAGTAATCCAAGGTCTAAGACCAAGGCAGCACCGGTTGAAGCTAGCAGAGCTATACCCTTCCAGCCAAAGTTGCGACTGAACTTTGCCAGCACGGTTGCCGCGGCGCTCAGGACCGTCAGTTCAATGGCCCACCACCAAGCAGGGGCGTTGCTCCAAATGAAATCCGGACTTATTTGGTCTCCGATGATGGAGAGTGTTGCAAGTTGCATCGATGACGAGAATGCGGCCAAGAAGTTGCTCAACAAAACCGAGATCGCTCGCCCTTTGAAAGCCCCAAAGCCTGTGGCGAGTGCCACTCCGATTGTTATCAACTCAAACTGCCACTGCGGCATGGTCTGGATGTTCGTGCTCACGAACACCGAACCTGCAACCAAAACCAGAATGCTCGCACCGATGATGAGCCACTGTTGTAGCGAAAGGTTCACCTTTGCCTTGGGCGGCTTCACCTTGACAGGAGCGGGAGCAGCCTTACGGGTATCCGTAAACTTTGCGCTAACGGAATCGGAAATCTCAACAGAGGCCAACCTGAATCTAATCTCTTCCAAAGAGCTGGAGGCATCGGCAATAACATCTTGTAGCCGCTTGTACTCGAGCAAGTCTGCGCTGGGGTATTTCCGTCCGCAAACACAGGTAACCTGCTTCCTGTCTTGAAGTTCGGTCACGTTGAAAACGTGTTGGCACGCAGGAGCGATGACTAGATTCGGCTTTGCTCCACCATCAACGGTAGGGCGGGGTGGCTCAGCAAAGTACTTGCTCTGCTGGGTCACAGAGTAGGCATCTGCCTCTGACCCGCCACTCTTAGGCGCTTGAACCAAGTTTCCACGGCCACGTGCCGCTTTACGGGCATTCCTTCTGGAGACCACGATGAGCGTGATCACAATCAAAGCCATGAAGCCAATAGCTATGTAGCTTCCGCCACCGGGTCCTGCACCAAAAGCTAAAGCCGGCAAGACAATGAATAGAACGAATAGTGTTCCACAGCCGATGCCAAAGCAGTTGAGTAATGTTTTGCCTGTGGAATTCTTTGGTGCGCCAGATTGGTCGCTGAAGTTTTGTGAGTTAGCCACGATTCCCCCGAAAAGTATTTAATCCTTGAAGGAAATATGCCACAACCAGCGGAGAGAAACTAGGAATTCGCCACTTTTGGCGAATAACAATAAATCTCTCTAGTACTCGCCTTTGACCACAAAGAAAGTTCCGCGAATTTCGCCAGCAAGTTTTGACTTCTGGCGAGCGAATTTGAACTTGGTAGCCAATTCCTCCGGGATTTCCATGCCCATGGAGAGTTTGAAGCCAACAGCGCGCTTCTTGGCATCATCAAGTGTGTAAAGCACGTTCACGCTGAGTCCACTGTCATAGAAGACGTAGGTCCAGCGAATGCCCTCAACTAGCAGTTCAGTGACTTCCAGCGGCTTGGACGCAAAGGTAATGTCTCGTTCGCTGAGCACGAGGTTCACATAATCAATAAGTTGGGGAGCTTCTGCGGCGGGCACTGTCACGAACTCTGCTTTGTACTTATTCCAGAAATACCGGGCCTCGTTGGCGCGCAAGCCGGCTAGCGCTTCGGCCACTGGTGAACTTTCCAACCCAACGGTGGAAACATTCACAAAATCTACTTTGTAGCCCATCGATGCGTTCCTTTGTTTTCTTACGGGTTCAGCACACCAACTTTACGGCTAGGTTTGAAGGAATAGGCATTCACTGCACTGTGTTTTCAGCACTAGGAAACTTCGGTGAAACTCAAGGGAGAGAAAAATGCCAAAGACTACCCGTTCGGCGGAACACCAGATCAAGAGACTCAGGATCTACAACCTCGTGGCGGGTTCGGCGCACCTAGTTCAGGCTGTGGCCATGATCGCCATCATCGTTGCCCTCAAAGCGCAAGCAAACTTTCCGGTCACCGCCGACTACATGGCGGGTCCTCCAGGGTCACCAATCCCGCCAGAGCGAGTTCACCTATTCGACGTAAATATGGGTTACGGCCTGGTTGGCTTCATGGCGCTAAGCGCGCTGTTCCACTTTTTGGTTTCAACCCCTTACTTCTTCAAGCGTTACTCTGCCGGACTGGTAGCCAACCGAAACTACTTCCGATGGGCCGAGTATTCGCTAAGTGCGTCAATCATGATCTTCCTGATTGCGCAGCTCACAGGTGTGACTGACGTAAACGCCCTGTTTGCAATCTTTGCCCTAAATGCATCGATGATTCTGTTTGGTGCCCTGCAGGAAAAGTACGAAAAGCCTGGCAACGGTAAGTTGCTGCCTTTCGTGTTTGGCTCGATGGTGGGCATTGTTCCTTGGGTGAGTGTGTTTCTCATGACAATCCAGCCAGGCTCCACCAACGAGGCAAAAGTGCCGGGATTTGTGATTGGCATCATGGTGAGCATTTTCATTGCGTTCAACACCTTTGCCATTAACCAGTGGCTGCAGTACAAGCAGGTTGGCAAGTGGCGCAACTACCTTCAGGGCGAGCGTTCTTACATCACCCTTAGTTTGGTGGCAAAGACCGGTCTGGCATGGCAGGTCTTCTCGGGTGTGCTCGCTCCCTTGCTCACAGGTAGCAACTAACGTGAGAGGCCAGCTATCCAGCTGGCGATTCTTTGTCTAGTGGGACTTTATTAAGTATTTTTCAGGTTGCCTACTGAGATGACTAACTCAACAAATACCCCAATTAAAGCCCCACGCGCCTCATGGCTCGCCCTCGCAGTAGTTTTGGCTGGCATGTTCATGGCCCTAATCGACTCAACTGTGGTGAATGTTGCGCTGCCTTCGATACGCACGAGCCTGAATGCGGATGAATCCACCCTTTCGTGGATTGTGTCTGGCTACGCCCTCACGTTTGGATTGGCTCTGATTCCGGCCGGTCGCTTGGGAGACAGACTCGGCCACAAGTGGGTCTTCATTGTCGGTTTGATCTTGTTCACAATCGCCAGCGCTTACTGCGGTTTGGCGCAGAACAGTTTCGACATCGTTGTTGGAAGGTTGCTTCAGGGTCTGGCTGCCGGAATTTACGTTCCAGCAGTAGCAGCATTCATCCAGTTACTGTTCACCGGTCGCGAGCGGGGTAAAGCGTTCGCAATCATGGGATCAATCATTGGAATTTCAAGCGCTATCGGGCAGCTAGCCGGCGGTTTGATTATTCAGGCTGTAGGCGCTGAACAGGGTTGGCGTTGGGTGTTTTACGTGAACCTCCCGATTGGAATCCTCACCGCGATTTACGCAATTCGACTTCTTCCTAGCGGAGACGCTCACGCCGATAACTCCAACCGAATGGACTGGCTGGGTATTGTTCTCCTGAGCGGCAGCCTCACCGCCATTCTGATTCCGCTGATTCATGGGCAGCAAGACGGTTGGCCATCCTGGATTTGGTGGACCATGGCTGCCGGAATCGGTGGCGTAGTGATATTCGCACTCTGGGAGATCTACTACACCAAGCGTGGAGGCACCGCGCTGGTACCACCAAGGCTGTTCCACCACGTTAGCTTCACTTTTGGCGCGATCCTTGCGCTGGTTTATTTTGCTGCGATGGTTTCCATCTTCTTCACCATGTCTTTGCTGTGGCAGGGAGGTCTTGGCCACTCAGCGCTCGAGTCGGGCTTCTTGGTTCTTCCTTTTGCACTGGCAACCGCGGTTTTCTCCTCGCAGAGCTCTAAGTGGGCGGCCAACCTGGGCCGTAATGTTTTGGTCATCGGAGCGGCGCTACTAGTAATTGGTTTGGCCGTAACCTGGCTCATTTTGGCAAACGTGGCTTCGGCGGACTTAACCGCTTGGACCCTTCTTCCTTCGCTGCTGATTGCAGGTGCAGGTAACGGCATATTCTTGGCGCCAAACGTGCAGTTCATTGTTGCAACCGTGGACAACTCCGAGGCAGGAGCCGCAAGTGGCGTGGTTCAGACCATGCAGCGCCTAGGTGCCGCCATCGGTGTTGCCGTAATCGGCTCGATCCTGTTTGGTTCCCTAAAGTTTGGGCCAACCACCACGCACGACCAAATCGTGTCTGGTTTCATGGCCGGAGCCACAAATGCAATGCTCATGTCCACCATCCTGGCCGTGGCGTCATTCGCTCTGGTGTTTAGCCTTCCAAGGCGCATCCAGCTGCACGGTGCAGCCCCTGTTGCCGCGGACTAACCAACCAACTATGTTGGAGAGACTATGACTGGATACGAAATTCTGAACATTGGCGTCCCGGGCGAGTGGCGCAACCACTTTGGCGGCTTTAGGCCTGAGTCTTCCAGAGATGGACGCAGAGTGGTTGATCACGAGATGCACATGCAGTACATCGGCATGACTGCAAACTCTCTGATTGCGGGCGAAGAAGCGGGTTACTGGCACAAGCACTCTCAGGTAGAAGAGCTTTACATCTTCTTGGCAGGGCGGGGTCAGTTGGGTCTCAACGACGACCTTGTTGAAGTTAGCGCAGGCGATGTTGTGCGGCTTAGCCCGGAAAACTGGATTACCTGGCGCTGCCACCCAGAGGAGCCAAATCAGCTTCAGTGGATTTGCATTCGCGCAGGGGCAACCGAGCTTCCAGAGTTCCCCAACGATGCAACCAAAGACACAGAAAGAAAAATGCCCTGGGCCTAAATCTTTTGATTTAGCCCAAGGCAGTTTTCAAGGATGTTTGGTTGCTAGTCCTCAAAGATTGCAACGGCACGACACCAGCCGGCTGAAGCCCCACGAACCTTGGTTGGGAAGCAAGACATTGTGAACCCAGTTGCAGGAATCTGGTCTAGGTGACGCAGTTTTTCAATCTGGCAGTAGCCAACGTCTGCTCCAGCCTTGTGGCCTTCCCAAACGATAGACGGGTCGCCAGACTCTTCGAACAGCTTTCGATTATCAGCAACAGGTAGGTCCCAACCCCATGCATCGGTTCCAACCACTTTGATGCCGCGGTCGGTTAGATACATGGTGGCTTCGCGGCCAAAGCCGATTCCAATGTCGATGTAGTTGTCTTGCCCATATGCGGCAGCCGCAACGGTGTGGAACAGCACGATGTCGTAAGGCTTCAACGTGTAGTTGATCTTGGCCAGCGCATCTTCGATGTCCTTGGCGGAAACCAGGTGACCGCTAGGCAGGTGGGTCAGGTCTAGCTTCACACCTGGGCGGTGGAACCAGTCCAGTGGAACCTCATCCACGGTCCAAGCGCGCTCGCCGCCGTTCATTGTGGGGTGATAGTGCCAAGGCGCATCGATGTGGGTTCCCGCGTGGGTGGAGATGGTGACCGTCTCAGCGGCCAAGCCCTGACCCTCAAGAAGCTCTTCCGGCATAACGCCGTACATCATCTTCATCTCTTTGAGAGTTGCGGTGTGGTTCTTGTACTCAATCTTCGGACGCAGGAAAGGTGGGTCCACAGGAGTCACGTCATCGATGTGCATTGAAAGGTCTACGAATCGCATGTTCCGATTCTAGAAACGGCGACCACTTTTGCTTCATCAGTTTTGTAATGGGTAGTATTCAAAAGAAGCCTGTTGATGGTAATTATTTCGCTTCACTCAAATCCCAATAAGAAGAAAGTGAAGAAACATGAACGAGCAAAAGAAAGCTGAAAAGCTGCAGGAAATGTCCGAGTGGGTTGAACTTCGAGATTCCTGGACCAGAAAGCGTTTTGACTATCAAGAGCGCTGGCATGGTTGGGCATCTCCGTTTGGGCTGGGCCTAGGTTTTGTTCTCCTCTGTGGAGGTCTCTACCTGTTGAGCCTGGCTTGGACCAACCTTGTAGGTTAGTTGCCAGACGAACGGTCATCGATGAAAGTCGGTGGCCGTTTTCTTTTTGTGCCACTTGCAAAAGCGAAATGCTAAGAGGTAAAAACAGTGCCTGTCTTTGAGTCTGAATGAATCCCCAAATCGGGTTAGGTTTGGGATATGAAAAACGTGACTTTGAACAATGGTGTTGAGATGCCAATCCTTGGCTTTGGTGTGTTCCAGATTCCAGATGCCAAGGAGTGCCAGTCAGCAGTTGAGGCGGCGCTCGAGGTTGGCTACCGCTCGATCGATACTGCCGCTTCCTACATGAACGAGACGGCTGTTGGTGCCGCTCTGAGTGCTTCAGGCTTGGATCGTAAAGACCTATTCGTCACGAGCAAGGTCTGGATTCAGGATGCAGGCGAGGAGGCAACCCTCAAGGCGTTTAACAAAACACTCGACAAGTTGGGGCTTGAGTACCTGGACCTATACCTAATTCACCAGCCTTTTGGAGATGTCTACGGCGCATGGCGCGCAATGGAGCGCCTAAACAAAGAAGGGCGCATCCGTGCCATCGGTGTTTCAAATTTCTACCCGGACCGTTTGGCAGACTTCGCAATTCACAACGAGATAACTCCAGCGGTCAACCAGATTGAAACCCACCCGTTTTTCCAAAGGGCCGACTACCAAGAGCTGATGACCAAACTCGGTGTTCAAATTGAGTCTTGGGCGCCTTTTGCCGAGGGCAAAAACGACCTCTTTACCAACGCTGTTCTACAGTCAATTGCTGCCGAACACGGCAAGTCTGTTGCCCAGGTTGTGCTCCGCTGGTTGATTCAGCGTGACGTGGTTGTGATTCCAAAGTCGGTCAGCCCACAGAGAATGGCCGAAAATTTCGATGTGTTTAGCTTTGAGCTTGGCTTAGACGAGATGGAACAAATTTCCACGCTAGACACAGGCGCAAGTTTGTTCTTTGATCACCGCACTCCTGAAGCCGCGCAGTGGTTGGGTGAACGCAAGCTTGATCTCTAGCCGTCAAAGATTCACTAATCAATGCCAAAAATAAATAAGCGACAAACCGCCACTCTCGCACTCATTGGGTCCCTAGGGCCTTTCCAGTTTGACATGTACCTGCCGGCATTGCCGGCCCTCATGTTGTTCATGCACACCAGCGACACAATGGTGCAGCTCACAATAACCGCCAGCCTACTGGGAATGGCGTCGGGTCAGCTCTTGGTCGGCCCCATCATCGATGCTCTGGGGCGGCGGCGCCCGCTAATAATTGCACTTTCAGTTTTCATCCTTTCTTCCATTGCGTGCCTCGCGGCAACCAACATCATTTGGATGATTGTGGCAAGGTTCGCCCTTGGATTTTCTGCCGCCGGTGGCTTCGTTATCAACAACGCCTTCATTCGTGATGTTGCCGCAGGCAAAGATGCCTCAAAGCTTTACTCAACGCAGGCCGCCATTTCTAGTTTGGCTCCGATAGCCGCGCCGCTAGTTGGCGGACAGCTGCTGTTGCTTGGAGACTGGCACGTAATGTTTATCTTCCTCACCGTTTTAGGTGCTGGCGTGCTTTCCATGGCCGTTGCTTTGATGCCAGAAAGCTTGCCTTTTGAAGAGCGTGCTCCGCTCGGGTTCAGGTCCACCTTCAGTTCCTGGGGCTCGTTGGTTCGAGACAAGCGTTATGTATCTTTGGCACTGGTAAGTGGCATGATTTTTGGTGAAATCTGTGTATTCATCTCTGGCGCTCCGTTTGCGTTAGAGGGGGAGTTTAAACTCACGCCTACCCAGTACACATTCGCGTTTGCCTGCGTGACGATGTTGATGTTCGGTGCCAGTGCTCTTAATCGGACCCTGCTTCAAAAATTCGCAAGCATCACAATGCTTAGATTCGGGCTGACCTTGGCGCTGATTTCCGCGGTTTACTTTGAGGCGCTCACGGTTCTTGGCTTGCACGGGCTGGTTACCACTGTCTTCGGTTTCGCACTGGCGGTATCAACGATGAGCCTCAGCATGTCAAACATCATGGGTCTTGCCATGCGAGACCACGGTGACCGTGCCGGAACCGCAGCCGGGCTAATGGGTTTTTCAAACTCAATGATCGGTGCGGCCGTTGCGCCGCTTACGGGCGTGTTCTTTGGACTAACTGTTGTTGGCGTTACCTCGTTTATGTCTTTGTTCTTATTTGTTGCTGCGGTGCTTGGATTCACAGCTTTACGCAAGGAAAAAGGCGCCGTTCTCGCTTAGCGCTCGCGACTACCCTTTGAACCTAAACAGTCCCAAGGCGTGAACGAGCGGAATGGCGCTCACAATCAGCAGTAGGTTGCCAAGCGGGTCGTGACCCAAACGCAGCGCAACACCCGCAAGAAGCAGGGCGGCAAATAGCACGCCAGAGGTTGTTCTGCGAGTGCTGCCGTCGAGGCGGCGTACCGCTTTTTCAACTTCGGGAAGACGAATCGACACCAAGCCCTGATCCAAGCGAGTGAGTGTTGCATCGATGCGTTGCGGTAGGCGAACCAGCGTGCTCGCAAAGGAGAGGGCCTCTTTTTGCAAAGCCTTTAGTGTGCTGTTTGCTCCGCCGCTCAGAAGTGAGCGAGCGAACGGGTCCACCGCGTCCCACATGTTGAAGTCTCGGTTCAGCGCACTAGTAACTCCCGAAATCAAAGAAATCGAGCGAACCAGGAGTAGGAAGTTTTCCGGTAGCTGAAATGGCAACGTGCGCAGCAGGTCGCTGAACTGAAGCGCAAACTCCTTGATTTCGTTTGGGTCAGTTTGGGTCAGTTCTGCAACGCCAACGCCGCCGAATCGCTCAAAAAGCGCATTGACTGCGCGCTCCAACTCAAGCGTGTCGGCTCCTGGTAGCAGCACACCGAGGCGCTTCATGGCCTCAACATAAGCTCGGGCGTCTCTTGAAACTAGAGCGAAGATAAATCCCTGAAGGCCGCGGCGGAGGTCATCGGAGATTTCACCCATCATGCCAAAGTCGATAAATGTGATCTTGAACTCACCGGCACCGGGTTGGCCAGCTGGCGATACAAAGATGTTTCCGGGGTGCGGATCCGCATGGAAGAAACCATGCACAAAGATTTGTTCAAAAGTGGACCGAGCCAGCTCGGCGGCCACGGCGTTCGGGTCAATTCCAGCAGAAACTAAAGCCTCAACATCATTGATTTTGATGGCGGTTACGTCTTCGAGCGTGAGCACCCGCATCGATGCGCGTTCCCAAACCACCTGAGGAGCGGCAATCTGAGAGTCGCTCTCCGAGTTGGCTCTGAATCGCTCCAAGTTAGTCGCCTCGTTGAAGTAATCAATCTCCTGGAGGCTTACGTTGGCAAACTCCTCAACCAGTGCAGGTGCGTCTGCTCGGCGAGACACAAGTTTCACGCGGCTAAGCCAGCCGCCAACCTTGCGGAGGGCTTTGAGGTCTACTTCAACGATTGGTTCAATACCTGGTCGTAGAACCTTGACCACAACGTTTTCAAACCCCACCTCACCCGCAAATTCCGCGGTGAGTTTTGCTTTGTACGCCTGCCCGAGTGATGCGGCCGCTAGAGGCTTTTCCTCGAAAGCCGAATACGCCACCTCAAGAGGCAAGCCAAGTTCCCGCTCGATTTGAGACCGGATGTGGGCAAAGGGCTCAGGGGCCACTTCGTCTTGCAGCGACTCCAGCTCCGAAGTAATGCTTGCCGGAAGTACGTCGAGTCTGGAAGAGGCAAACTGCCCAACCTTGATAATCAAACCGCCAAGATCTAGAGCCAAAACACGAAATTTTCGCGCAATTCTTTGAGCCCGGCGTATGCGATTGCCAGCCACAAACTTGCTCAGTCCAAACTTTGGCAGCACCAACTCGTACCACCAGGTTTGTGCCAAGGCCAAGGCTGCAAATCTGAGGATTCGGTTGTATCTGTGCTTGAGTGTGTGGCTACTAGTTACTTGCGCGCTAGCAATCCCGTCATTGCTTTTTGCCACGTTGACCTAACCCTGCGAAAGCAGATTGTGCATCTGGCGTCTCGCCTCATCGATGATTGCTGCGGCCTGCTGCTGCTGCTCGCGAGTGCCATTCTTGGCAACATCTAGGGTTACGGCGGCTAGTCGAGCGCTGGCGCGTGGAACCACGCCTTGTAGGTCTACCCATTTTGGAAGTGGCCACGCGCTGCCGGATTCTGCTTCGCTGTTATCTAACTTTGGCCCGTTGGCAAGGTACTCGGTTCCTTGCTGGGTGATGCTGTAAACCCTTCGTTCCTTTTTTATCGAGGCGGTGGCAAGGTCCGTGTCCACCAGATTCTCCAGAAGCGGGTATACGCTGCCAGCACTCGGTGCCAGACCAAATTTAGATTCTTCCTTCAGTGCAATAAGCACTTGGTGACCTGTCTTAGGACCATCGGCAAGTGTGCGCAAAATTGCCGTGCGCACAGCGGAATCGCCCATGGCAGCCTCACGAATTTGCTGGGGGCTGAAACCGCCCAACTTGCTCACGTTTTCTTTTAAACTCGTTGCCAGTGCTCGAAAGTCGATTTTCAATCCGGTGTCGCGCATTTGTTCCCTCGATGCTTGTTGGGAGCTCAGAACGGGCTCGTTTACTCAAAGCCTGGGGGAGTGGCGATTATTCCTAGAGTGTGCTGCCTTGCTACCCTCCGCTAGATTCAAGTAGTCGTGTTTGGCACTTGCCAACCCGTGATTTGACCGCAGGACTGAAGGAATGACTTCGATGGTTTCAGTTTCCCAATTCGTAAACCTTGCCGCGCTCTCGCGAGCCGGGAAGGTGGAATCGGTACACCAAGGTGTGGCAGCTGTTACCCGGCCAGATGGTGTGATCATCGATGCGCTCGGTGATGCGACCGTTTCGATTTTTCCAAGGAGCGCTGTGAAACCGCTGCAGGTGGTGGCTATGCGCAGAGCTGGCATGAAACTCACAGGGGCAAAGCTCGCAATCACGGCTGGAAGCCACCAGGGTACACCCGAGCACATTCAACTTGTGCTTGAAATTTTGGCCAGCGTTGGACTCGATGATTCCGCGTTGCAGTGTCCAGTAGCCTGGCCAGCCAGCCCTGAGGCAAGGAAGTCCGCATCCGCAGAGACCACACTCGCATTCAACTGTTCGGGCAAACATGCAGGTTTTCTTGCAGCATGCATCGAATCCGGTTGGGACACCAAAAGTTATTTGGATCCAAGCCATCCCCTGCAAGTTTTGGTCAAGCAGGTTCTGGAGGAGTACTCGGGCGAAGACATTGAACTCTCAACTGTTGATGGATGCGGGGCTCCACTTCACACCATTACTCCAGCCGGATTGGCTAGGGCGTTTGGCACGCTAGCAAAATCCGAACCAGAAATTTCAGCAGCCATGCTAAACAACGCCTGGGCAGTTGGAGGGCAGAACTCTCCCGACAAAATTGTGATGCAAGAAGGTATTGTTGCAAAACTAGGTGCAGAAGGGGTTTTTGCGCTGGGATTGGCTTCGGGGCCAAATGCGGGCGCTGGGGTCGCCGTGAAAATTGCAGATGGAGCGCTCCGCGCAGCACCACTTGTGGCAATCAAGTTACTCAAGAAACACCAAATGATTTCGGGCGCTTCGTATTCTCGATTAGAGACGGCTTTGGCCGTTGAGTCCATGGGTGGCGGGCATGTGCTTGGCCATCTGACCGCACTTTAAATCGCGCCCGATTCTTCGATAGCTCGCTAATTGCAAAGGCTACCTTGAGCGTCATCTTCACTTCCTCGGATTGCCCTAGCGCTCCCTAGAGTTTGACGTTAAAGCCTGCTTAAATGCCATTTTCAAGCGCCGTATTAGGCCCTTGAAAAGTTAGGGCTTATTTGAAATCTAAGTGCGACTTCTTGCCGCCGGTTCTCACCCATGAACTCTTATCTGGAGATGTGTACTTTCTCTTCGTTGCCGCCATCAAAAGGTTTCTTTCGACCATTGGTTGATGAACCGCATCGAGATATTTCCAAGTGACGTGTTGCTGGAGGAAGCGAAGCAGAGGGCTACCTAGATTTGAAAACCAGCGAGCTGGCCTGGAAAATGCCAGGATGTCGAAACGAACTAAGCCTTCATCATCGATTGAAACAATGAAGCTCTCTTCACCGCGCTCTGGATGTCCAGGCAAAGTACCGTAGGCGAAACCCATCCGATTAGGCTCATCGACCACATAAACAACTTGACAGAACGCCCATGTTTGGAACGGACCCCAATGAAGGCCTAATCGATTCTGAGCGCCAGTTGTGACTCGCCCACTTTTCTCGAGACGAAAGCCAGCACCCTTTTGGATTCCCCAGTTGAGTATGTTCTCCCCACATTCGTCAAATAAGACTTTTCCCT
>Ga0228703_1000345_pt1 | contig 35761 bp, 22 predicted proteins | sample McNCre217_Aug_MG_3_FD_178020 | JGI IMG/M metagenome (GOLD analysis project Ga0228703, IMG submission 178020) | Freshwater microbial communities from McNutts Creek, Athens, Georgia, United States - 29-17_Aug_MG | ecosystem: Environmental > Aquatic > Freshwater > Creek | place: USA: Georgia...
TGGTCGGCATAGCTGCGTGGGTAGATCTGATAAACGACGGCTTGACGCCACCAGTCAGCAGGGCCACGAAGGAAGGTGTGTTCGGCCATGATCGGCTCGCTTTCTTATCTAACGAAGAGCTCCAGTTTAAGCCAAAAGGCACTGACCTGGGGTCAGTGCCTTTTGTTGATTCCCTGCCCGGATCCGCACTCGGGCAAAGCTTTTCTTACTAGGAGGTAAGTCTGTTATGGGGTTGGGGTTGGTGCCGGGGTTGCCGGAGCCTTTGGCGCCTTTGGTGCGTGGGTCGGGTCAACGTGAACCGGCTTGGTTGGTGGGGTCGGACGAACCGGTGGAACCGGACGAACCGGAGCCGCACCTAGCGCCTGAATCGCTGCATCGCGAACGGTAGCTGCTGCTGCAACCGCAGCCTTGCGGGCTGCAAGTGCTGCAGCCTTGTCGGCATCGGTGGTGGCTGCTGTCATCGCAGCGGTATAAGCGGTGTTGGCTGCCTGAACGGCTGCCTTGAAAGTGTCACCGACAACCTTCTTGGCACCTGCATAAGCCTGGTTAGCGGTCTTGAAAGCATCTAGGGTGCCTTCGAAAGTGACCTTGTCAGCCTTGAACTGCCCCTGGGCCGCCTTGAACTGCTCCTGTGCGGCACGGAACGCATCCATAGCCACCTTGTTTGGGTTGACCTTTGGTGCCTTAGTTGGGGCTGAAGTTGGAGCTGGGGTGGCGTCGGCTGCGAAAGCGCTAACCGAGACGCCGCCAAGAACCAGAGCGGTAGCAACCGCGGTGGCTAGAAGAGCCTTGCTGGTGTTCTTGAACATTTTGAACCTTCTTTAGAGGGGGATAACTCTGGGTATCACTTGGGGGTGATGAATCAATAATGCGCCGGTGACTTTGTGAGTTTTATGTGAAAAGGTTTCGGGTGGCTTGGGAGTTTGCCTGAGAACTCCGTAGTGCGCCATAGCATTGAGGCATGAGCGCAGCACGAATCCTTGTGGTCGATGACGAACCCGGAGTTCGCGACATGATTTGCGACACCCTGCGACTCTCGGGTTATGAGCCCTTCGAGGCGGCCGACGGCTTTTTGGCCCTGAAGTGGCTGCGCGAAAACAGTGTCGACCTGATGATCAGCGACATCAATATGCCCAACATGGATGGCTATGAGCTGCTCGAGCGCCTGCGCGCAATCGGCGACCACACCCCGGCCCTGATGCTGACCGCCCGAGGCGAACGCGCCGATGTGACCCGAGGCCTTCGCTTGGGTGCCGACGATTATGTGACCAAGCCGTTTGGGCTCGAAGAGTTGATGTTGCGCATTGCCGCGATTTTGCGGCGCACGATGGGTTCGGGAGATGCCACCGCCGAGGACATCATTTGCGGCCCACTGGTGCTAAACGAAGATCGTCACACCGTGACGCTCAACGGCAACCCGGTTGACCTTTCGCCTACCGAGTTCAAGTTGCTTTATGAGCTAATGATCAAGCAGGGCAAGGTGGTTACCAAGGCCACTCTGCTCGATGTGGTTTGGGGCATGGCCTTCGCCGCCAACGCGACAGTGGTCGACACCTACATCTCATACCTGCGTCGCAAACTTCACATAGACGGCTTCGAAGGCATCAAGACCGTGCGCGGCATCGGCTTTCAGATTGCGGCCGACTAAGCGTGCGTCTGCAGTCTCGTCTTTCGATCGCCACCGCCTCGATTATTTCGCTGGTCTCGGTTGCGATTGGCGGCTTCGCGGTTTCGACCTCGTTCAACTCTGATGTAGCCCGCGTCGACGACGCCTTGACCGTCGCCGCCCACCAGGTTCAAAACACCAAGAATGACCCGCTCGGCTCTGCCCTGCTAGCCGCCGATGAGTCTGCGGTGAGCCTGACGGTTGACTTCCTATCGATCAACAATGACCTTCTGGTGCTTAGCCCAGGCAACATCGAGATCACCAAAAAGCCGACGCTATCCCTATTGAAGTCGGCTTCGAAGAGCGCGCTGACCGTGACTCAAGGGGCCGACACCTTTCGCCTGCGCTCGGTAGCTCTGGCCGACAACGAGTTCGTCATCCTGGCCACCTCACTTTCGGCGCAGATCGAGAGCCGCGACGCAAACATCAGGTTGTTGATCTGGTTCATCCTTGGGTCGATTGTGTTTGGAGCGGTCGCGATTGCGCTATTCATCAGGCGTGACGTTCGCAAGATTTCGCGCCTGGTTGATGCGGCCGGTCTGATAGCCGACGGCGATGCCGAGGTTGAATTGCCGGCTGGAAACGGCGAATCTGAGGTTGACCGTCTGGCGCGTGCGTTGCGGCACATGGTCGATTCGCTTCAGCACTCGATCGCCGTCGAGCGAGACACCCAGCAGAGCATGCAAACCTTCTTGGGTGATGCGTCGCACGAGCTGCGCACTCCCCTGACCGTGATCAAGGGTTATGTCGAGCTGTTGCAAAAGAACCCGGATGCTGGACCAGAGCAGACCGCACGAGCCTATGAGCGCATGCTGGCCGAATCTAATCGCATGGATGCCTTGATTCGCGACCTGCTTCTTTTGGCCGAACTCGGCGAGACCAAGACCGACACCAAGGTGATGAGCGAGCTTTCTCTGATTGACTTCTCGGCCGTGGTTGGCACCGCCGTCGACGACCTGCGCATTTTGCAGCCAGAGCGTCCGGTCGCGATTGCCATCGAAGCCGGAATCGAGATTCTCGGTGCCCGTGATCTGATACTGCAGGTACTGGCAAACCTGACCTCAAACATTCGCCGGCACACCCTGGCAACCGATTCGTTGCGCGTTTCGTTGCACACCGAGGATGCCATGTTTGCCGTGCTGACCTTCGACGACAGCGGTCGAGGTTTGCCAGCCGAGTTTTATGAGGCCGGCATCAGCCACTTCCAGCGCTTTGATAACTCACGCTCGCGCGAATCGGGTGGTTCGGGTTTGGGCATGAGCATCCTGGCCGCGATTGTTCGCAAACACGGCGGCGAAATCAAACTCGAGAAGAGCGACCTTGGCGGTCTGCGCACCGAGATTCGGTTACCCCTGGCATTGTAATTCGAACATTTTTCGAGTTAGGCTGGCATTGGACAGGGGAGTCTAATGAGCAAGTTAGCGAACATCAGAAAATCACTAAACGCGGCGGTTGTGGGGATAACCGTAATTGCAATGACGCTGTTTGGGGTGACTCCAGCACTTGCCGCTAACTTCACGGCCACCTCGGCGGCAACCAACGCCGCCGGAACCCAGATTCTGCTGCACACCTCGGTTGCTATTGACCCGGTCAACTCGGCGAAGGTGCCGGCGAACTTCACGGTAACGGTGAATGGAACCGTTCGTGCCAACACCACATACACGGTCGGATTCTCGGCCAACGATGTCGTACTAACTCTTACCTCTGGCACTTTGCTTTACACCGACACCATCACGGTCTCCTACACCCGCTCAGCCAACAACAAGATCGTTCAGCAAGGCGCCAACAATAACACCCTGAGCAACACCACCAGCGCGCTGGCCGTGACCAACAACGTAACTATCCCAGACACGACACCTCCGACATTCACCGCGATGACCGCGAACCCGGCCGGCACCAACATCGCAATCACCTATAACGAAGATCTGTTGACAAGTTCGGTTCCTGCAGCGAGCGCCTTCACCATCACCCAGGATGGCGCGACAATCAGCAACACCACCTACACGGTCGCGGTTGCAACACGCACGGTCACGCTCACCTTTGGGTCTGCAACAATCGTGAACAACTCGACCGTTCGCCTCTCTTATACCGTTCCTGGCTCTGGCCAAATCAAGGATGTTGCCGGCAACAGCGCTGCCGCCATCACCAACAACCTAGTTGCCAACCCGGTACCTGACACCACTGCCCCACGCGTTGTCGGTCGTTCAACCAACGAAGCCGGAACCGTGGTCAGCATCTTCTTCAACGAGCTATTGAGCACTACTAACGTGCCGCTGCCAGCCGACTTCAATCTTTCGGTGAACACGGTTAGGTATTCAAGTTCCGACATCTCGGTTGCCATCTCTGGTTCGCAGGTTAACCTAACCCTCACCGGTTCGCCGATTGTCTTCGGTGACGCCGTGCTGATCACCTACACGCACAACGCTGACCCGGCCAAACAGATTCAGGATGTTGCCCACAACATCGGCAACTCGACCGATAACGAGATTGTGACCAACGCGACCCTCGACCTCGGTGCGCCGATACTCGATGGTCGACAGACCAACCTGGCGGGTGACGAAATCAGCGTCAACTATCTGACCCCGCTGCTCGCCAGTTCGGTACCAGCCGCTAGCGATTACACCTTGAAGATCGACGGCAGCATCTATTCGACCTTCACCACTGCCATCTCTGGCAATAACGTGGTTTTGACTTTGACCGGTCTGCCAGTGACATTCGGCGCAGTTGTCTCGCTCAGCTACTCGGGCACCGCGGTGAAGCGCGCGAGCAACTCGGTTTCTGCCGCAACTTTTAGCAACCTAACCGTTGACAACCTGGTTGTGCCGACGGCGGCTCCGTACGCCGAAAACGGCGAGACCTCGGTGGATGGCTATTACGTTTACATCAACATGTCGAAGCCACTTTACGCATCGGCCGTACCTGAAGCATCCGACTTCTCGATCGAATTCGATAGTGCGCCGTACTCGGGCACATTCACCGTCTCAGTCTCGGGTTCGGTGGTGGCCCTTCACCTGAGCACTCCGGCAAGTCAGGGCACCTACGTCGAGGTTGCCTACACTCCTAATGCCGACCCGGCCAAGCGCCTGAAGGATCTATCCGGCAATGAGGCGGCATCTTGGATCGACCTTGACGTAACCAACCTGATGCCCGACACCATTGCGCCGTACGTGGTTTCGCGAGTAACCAACACAACCGGAACCCAAATCATCGTCACCTTCTCGGAACAGCTTTGCGAGACCTGTTTGCCGCTAACCAGCGACCTCTATCTGGTATTCGATGGAACTCGCTATGACCCGGCCAACTACACGATGAGCATCTCGGGTGCGACCTATACCTTCACCTTGACCGGTGCACCGATCACCTATGGCCAAACGATTCGCCTTTCATACGTGCCAAACACAATCGTTGCCAAGCGCGTGCAAGACAAGGCCGGAAACCAGTTACCACCAACCGACAACGCGGTTATCACCAACCTCGTGCCATCGTCTGGTGCACCTGCCGTAACCTCAAAGTCGATCAACCCGGCCGGAACCGCAATCACCGTCGCGTATGACATCACTCTGGATGCGGCCAGCGTTCCGACAGCGGGCGAGTATGTTCTAAAGGTCAACGGTTCGACCTATGTTGGCGGTTTTACGGTTGCGATCAGCGGAAGCAGTGTGATTCTCACCCTGGCTGGCGCACCGATCGAAGCCGGTTCGACCACGACCCTTTCTTATACCGGAACCTCGTTGAAGTCTTCTGTGGGTGCAGTAGCTGCCCCGCAGTTCTCCGACAACGCCGTGGCCTCATTTGTTCGCCCTGAACTGGTAACCCTGGCCACGGACTCGGTCAACGGTCGGCACATCTACCTGACCTACAACGTGCCATTGAATGCTGGTTCCGTGCCATCGGCCAGTGACTTCACCTTGACCATCAATGGTGTGACCTATTCAACGGCAAACTACACGGTTTCGGTCACCGGCTCATCGGTAGTGCTCGATCTGCAGCTAACCGGCGCAGCCATCAAGCAGACCGACGTTGTGCGCTTGGTGTACACGCCTGGCAGTTCACCGGTCAAAGACACAAGCGGCAACGATGCGGCACCACTGCCGCTGACCGTGGTTTCAAACCGAGTGCCCGACTTGACCGCACCGGAGAACATCTCGTTGGTAACCGACCTGATCGGAAGCCAGATTATTTGGACCTACAACGAGCCGCTAAACCCCGCCCATGTGCCATTGCCTAGTGACATCGTTTTGACTGTTGACGGTGTCACATACTCGAACGCGAACTACACAATCGGCGTTGACGACTCACGAATGGTGGTTTACCTAACCGGCAACCGCATTCGATTTGGGCAGATTGTTGTGCTGGCCTACATCCCTGGTTTGTTGAACAACCGCTTGGCAGACCCGGCGGGCAACATCGTCCAGGATGAGCCGCACGCAACCGTGCTGAACCTGGTCGCAAGCACCGCGATTCCGACGGTTTCTTCGATGGTGACTAACACCGCCGGAAACCAGATCAGCATCAACTACAACAAAACCTTGGACGCCACTTCTGTGCCGCTAAGCAGCGACTTCATAGTGAGCCTGAATGATGCAATCATCAACTCGGCGAATGTTTCGGTAGCCGTAAATGGTTCGAGTGTCGCTCTGACCTTGGGTAGCAACACGATTGCCAACGGAATCCGTGTCGACGTGCTTTATGCCGCGGGGCTGAACAAGATCAAGGATCTTGCCGGCAACTATGCCGATGGTTTCGAGAAGACTCGCGTTACCAACCTCGTGCCAGACACCACGGCACCGACGGTTATTTCGAGAGTCAGCAACACCGCCGGTGACAAGCTCATCGTTACCTTCTCTGAACCGCTAAACGCGGCACGTTTGCCGCTGGCCAGCGACATCGCCCTGGTCTTCGACGGTGTTCGCTATGACCCAGCCAACTACACGATGTCTATCGTCGGTTCGGTCTTCACGTTCACGCTCACCGGCCCGAAGATTCGATACGGGCAGGCACTTCGTCTTTCGTACACCCGCAATCTAAGCGACAGCAACCTTTGGGTTCAAGACCTAGCCGGCAACCTGGTCAACAACTCGGTCAGCCAGAGCGTCGACAACCTAGTGCCAGACACCGCTCTGCCACAGGTTAGTGCGGCGCAGAGCAGCATCCTTGGTGACAAGATCACGTTGACATTTAACCAGGCGCTGGATGCAGGTTCGGTGCCGACCGCTGCCCACTTCACCCTGCATGTTGGAGGTTCTATCTATTCGACCTCTAACATCGCCACCTCGGTGAGCGGCTCGACAGTTGTGCTCACTTTGAGCGGTGACCCGATTGCGCACGGCCAACCTGTTTCACTCACCTATTCGGGTAACGAGATTCGTCGCAGCAACGGTGTTCAGGCGGCTGTATTCGCAAATCTAACCGTTGTTAACGCGGTTCCAGACACCACAGCGCCGGTGGTTTTGCTTCGCGATGAGATCACCATTCACCTCGGCGACACCGCAGTAACCAGTGCTTCGGCGGACGATGAAGTGACCTGGTCTGAGGCAATCGACGACTCCGGTTACTTCAGCATCGATGAAAGAACTGGAACGATCACCGTTAGCAGCTCGGCCGTGGTGGGAACCTATGAGTACACAGTGACGGCAACAAATGACGCTGGAATTCAGACCGATGCGACCATTTTGATCATGGTGCGCCCGGTTCCGATCGTGGCGTCAACCGGCGGTGACCGAGTGCTAGCTGCCCCACTGCCACCGGTGGCAACTTTCGAAGCCCCGGTGACCGGCGTGACGACGACCGTTGCCGAGACCAAGGTCGACGCCTCGATTGACACCTACTTCGGCTACCGTACCGTTTCGGTTCTCGAGCCAGTTGGCGGTGTTCCGGCCGGCGCAACCATCAGCATCAAGCCTGGTCCGGTTGCCGACGAATCGCAGGATGGTCGCTTCACGATTCAGGTTGACGTCACCAGCCCAACTGGAACCGACATCAACGAGTTCCAGAAAATTTTCACCATCAACATGGGCACCTTTATCTCGGGCACGATTCCGGCGCACTCAGCCGACGGAATCAACTGGCCAGCGCTGCCTAAACTTCAGGGTGACTGGCTGCCTGCCGGCAACCACGATGGCTACTTCATCGATTCCTCGGGCAACCTGATTATCCTCACCCGTCACATGACCTACTTTGGCTTGAAGAAAGACCAAGAACTACTGCACGACCTACGCATCCTCACCGGCCCAACCCGGATGGTCGTAGGTGGCGAGTTCCTCTTTAAGGTGACTGGTGGTCTGGGTGCCGGCAAGGTGACTGTCGACAACCTGACCCCAACCTTGTGTTCGATTCAGCCGGACTATTCGGTTCACGCACTAAAGGCCGGAACTTGCCAGATTCGCACCACAAAGCTCGGTGACGGTGTCTATGCCAACGCCGAGTCTGACGTGATGAATCTTTTGATTGAGGACCCTTCGGCTCGAATGCGGGTATACGGCAGCATCAAGTTGCTTCGCGTTGACCTGGGCACAAATTATGCCCGCAAGACCGTTTCGATCATGATGTCTACGCCATCAGTGCACCCATTCACCCTCTATCGCAAGGTGACCCTGGATGAGAGCGGCGTGAAAGAGCTTCGAATCGGCTTCGACTCACACGCGACCTTCAGAGTGCTCGATGGCAAGAAGATCGTGGTTGACGCTAAAGCGAACGACTAGATTGCGTCGAAGGGGTTAACCGAAGCCTCGGCGAGCAGCTTTCGAACGCGAGGCACAACCTCGGTTGCGTAGAGCTCGATTGACGTGAGCGCGTGCTCGTGAGGCACTGTGCCGTTGTCGAACTTCATGTCGAAGCGTGATGCGCCGACTGACTGAATGGCGTGAGCGATCTTCTTCGCGACCGAATCTGGCGAGCCCACATAGAGCGAACCGTGTTCGATCTCTTGGATGTAGTGACCCTTGCTTGCCGGACCCCAGCCACGTTCGCGACCGAGACGGTCGATGAACTTCTCGTAGTGTGGCCATACGAGCTCGCGGGCCTCGGCGTCGGTCGCGGCGATGTGACCAGGTGAGTGAATCGAGATTGGTAGCGGCTTCTGGCCGAACTTCTCGAGAGCCTCGTAGTAAAGGTTCGCGTATGGGGCGAAGCGAGCTGGGTCGCCGCCGATGATCGCAAGGGCCATCGGGATTCCTAAGCGAGCGGCACGGATGACCGACTCTGGGCTACCGCCGACACCGACGCGCATCTTCATGGCGCCTGACTCGGTCTTTGGGTAAATCTCTTGGTTCGTAAGCGGCTTGCGGGTGGTGCCGTGCCAGGTGACCGGACCCTCCTTGAATAGCTCGACTAGCAGCTCAAGCTTCTCTTCAAAAAGCACGTTGTAGTCGCTGAGTTCGTAGCCGAACAGCGGGAAAGACTCGGTGAATGATCCGCGGCCGGCTGTGATTTCGGCGCGACCGCTTGAGAGGGCATCGATGGTGGCGAAGCGCTGGTAAACGCGAACCGGGTCTTCGCTAGAAAGCACGGTTACACCGGTGCCCAGGATGATGTTCTTGGTGACCGTGGCCGCACCGGCAAGCACGGTGTCGGGTGCCGAAACGGCGAAGTCATCACGGTGATGCTCACCGACGTTGAAGTTGTTGAGCCCGAGCTCATCTGCCAGCATTGCTTGCTCGACGATGTTGCGGATTACCTGAGCGGCAGTCTCTGGGGTTCCGTCGGTCTTGACGCTCATCGCACCAAAGGTGTCTAGACCAAACTTGATGTCGGCTGGTTTGATTGCTGGGATAAATTCACTCACCAGATAAGTTTAGGTACATGACCTCAAGACCAAACACCCGCGCCAAGTCAAAGATCACCGGCGACCAGTTCGCCGAGTTCGCCGCCACCCGCCGCAGCACCCGCGACTTCCTACCGACACCTATCCCCCAGGATGTGCTCGACGAAATTCTGCGCGATGCGATGTGTGCACCATCCTGGTCAAACACCAAGCCGATTCTGGTGGCAGTGGCCTCTGGTGAGAAGCGCGATCGACTCGCCGCCGAATTCTTGAACCACTGGAAGGCTGTTCAGACCGCCCGCTCGGGTGGTTGGTGGCCAAAGCTACGCCTGCTGATTACCCGCTATGGGCTGCCAAGCAGCAACGCGTTCATCGCCAAGCAATACGTGAAAGAGCTGCTGCCTAGAGCCCAGCGAGTGGGCAAGGAGATGCTCGGTTCGATGGGCGTTGCCCGCGGAGACGTAGCCGGCCGCAACGCCAGCTGGGCCAAGAACTACAACTTCTTTGGGGCTCCGACCGAGCTATTCATCTTCTCGCACAAGTCACTCGGCAAGTTTGCGGCAAACGATGCCGGCCTGTTCGTGCAGAACCTGATGCTCTCGGCTCACGCTCGCGGCCTCGGCACCTGCGCCCAGGGTGCGCTATCCACCTGGGAGAACGTGGTTCGCGGAGAATTCGAGATTCCGAAGGACTACTGCTTCTTGTATGGAATCGCGATCGGCTACCCGAGCGATGCCGCCATCAACGACTTCGGCGCACACCGCCTCGACATCGAAGAAATTGTGATTCGCTAACCGGCCTAAAACCGACATAGAAAAGGGCCCACCTCGATTGAGGTGGGCCCTTTTCTTTTAGCTAGCTGCTACTTCTTGCCCCAGGTCACGGTAATCTCGACTCGACGTGAGATCCACTTGTTCTCTGGAGAGATTCCGGCTGCGGTGATCGAGTAAGGACCCTTCAGGCCGGCCTTCTTGAGGTAGTTTGCGACGTTGACCGCACGAGCCTTTGACAGCTTGAGGTCATAGCTCTTGTCTGCGGTCTCCTTCACACGACCGATGATGTTGATTGAAACCGCGGTGCCACGAGACTTCGCGATGGTCATCAACTTCTTCAGTGCGGTGATGGTTGCTGGCAATAGGTCGGCCTTGTCACCCTTGAAGTAAACAATTTCCTTCACGGTTAGCGGCTTGACCTCAACAACTGGTGGTGGGGTCGGCTCAACCGGTGGGGTTGGGGTGACCGGGGTGGTTACCGGGGTGCTGCCACCAACGCTCGCCGAACGCACACGATAGTTCGCAAGCATGGTGATGTTGGTTGCCGGCATGGTTAGTGCTGCGCCCGGGGTGTAGCTGACACCCTGGGTGACCTCGGTCCAACCGGTGAACTCATAGCCGTTCAAGGTTGGCGCCTGAGTTGCCACTGCAACGCTCTGGCCGGCTGCCGCAAGCTGAGCCGCAGGCTCGCCACTTCCACCGTTGGCGTTGTATTCAACGACGTAGTAGACACCTAGCCACTGCGCATACAAGGTCACGTCTGAGTCAGGCATGGTGAAGTCTGACTCGGCCGCATAGGCGGTTCCGCTGCCATCAGCCGCGGTGTTCCAACCGATGAAGCTGGCGTTGGTCTTGCCGAAGGTGTTAGCTGGCGCCAACTGAGTGGTGGTGTTGAAGCTCTGCGTGACATCTGCAGGGGCCGGCATGCCTGGGTTGGCTGCTCCTCCGTTTAGGTCATAGTGCAGGGTGATGTTCTTCGGGGTCCACTGGGCATACAGGGTAAGTGCGGTGCCCGGCATCGTGAACGTGCTGCCGTTAGCCTGCGCGGTTCCGCTGCCATTGGCCGCGGTGTTCCAACCGGTGAAGTTATAGCCGGCACGGGTCGGGGTCACCGAGGTAACGGTCACGGTGCTGCTGGTTGCCGCGGTTGCAGCCGCAGGTGCGCCGGTTCCACCGTTCGCGTTGTAAAGCAGGTCAAGGATGTTTGGCACCCAAACCGCATACAAGGTCACATTGCCAGCCGGCATGGTTAGTGAACCGCCGCTTAGGTAGTTGATTCCGGTGCCGTCTGCGCGGGTGTTCCAACCGTTGAACTGGTAACCGGTCTGGCTAGGAACGGTCGAGCTCAGGGTCACCGAAGCGCCGGCATTTAGCGGAGTCTGTGCCGAAGGGGCACCGGTTCCGCCGTTGGCGCTGTAGTTAACCGCATAGTCGATCGGGGTCCACTGCGCATACAAGGTCACATTGCTAGCCGGAACGGTTAGCGATGAGCCACCCGCATAGGCGGTGCCGTTGCCGGCTGACTGAGTGTTCCAGCCCGAGAAGGTGAAACCGGTTCGGGTTGGGGTCGCGTTTGAAACGGTCACCGAGTTGCCATAGCGGGCAGGCTGTGGAGCAACCGAGCCGCTGCCACCGTTCATGTTGTAGTAAACGGTGTAGGCGTTGAGTGACCAGATTGCATAGAGGGTCACGTTGGCAGCTGGCATGGTGAAGGTGCCCGAGCTTGGACGCGGGGTTCCGGTGCCATCTGCCGAGGTGTTCCACGAGATGAAGGTGTAACCAGGGCGGTTCGGGATTCCCGAGGTCGTGGTCACGGTCGAGTTGTAGGCCTGAGCGCTCGCGTTAGGAACACCGGTTCCGCCGTTGCCGTCATAGATCAGCTGGTATGAAACTGCAGCCCACTGTGCACAAAGCTCAACCGTGCTGGCACCCATGGTGAAGACGTTTCCGGCCGAGTATGGGGTTCCGGTGCCGTCGCAGCGAGTGTTCCAACCGGTGAAGGTATAGCCGGTGTAGGCCGGAACCGTGCTTGAAACGGTGACCGATGCGCCGTAGTTGAAGTTCGCTCCGGCAGGTGCACCCGAACCGCCATTGGCGTTATACGTGACTCCACCCGAGTTCAACAACCACTGGGCATAGAGGGTCAGGTTGTTGCCTGGCATGGTCAATGGGTCTGACGCTGCATAGTTGGTTCCGCTGCCGTCAGCAACGGTGTTCCAACCATTGAAGGTGTAGCCGGTGCGGGTAGGCAGGGTTGCCGAAAGTGGCGCTGAGGTTGCGAATACGCGGTTCTCAAAAGCCGGCGCACCCGAACCGCCATTGGCGATGTAGGTCAATCGGTATGAGTTTGCGGTCCACTGCGCATACAGGGTCACATTCGAGGTCAGCATGACCAGGCTGTTTCCGCCGGCATAGTTGGTTCCGCTGCCGTTAGCCGCGGTATTCCAACCTAGGAACACATATCCGGTCTTGGTTGGCACGGTCGACGAAACGGTCGCAGTCTGCTGGTAACCGTATGCGGTTGCATCGGTCGGTGCAGCTGAACCACCGTTCGTGTCATAGGTGAGGCTGTGAGTGATAGCAGTCCACTGAGCCACGAGGGTCACGTGACCTGCAGGAACCACAAACGAACCGTTTACACCGGTGCGGAATGGGCCGGTTGCCGGGCTGTTGCCAGCTGCCGCCCATCCGGTGAAGGTGTAGCCGACGCGGGTTGGCTCCGTTGGGCTGATCGTGTAGGTCGAAGTCGCAGCAGCCGAGGCAGCACCCGGAGCACCGGTTCCACCGTTTGCGTCATAGCGAATCTCGATGTTCGAAAGAACCCAAACCGCATAAAGGGTGACGTCTGAGGCAGGCATGTTGAATGCGACGCCCGGGGCATAGTTGGTGGTTCCACCAGGAGTGGTTGACCAACCGACTAGGTCGTAGTTCGTGCGGCTGAAGTTTGAAGCAGCAACCGAGTATGCGGTGACCGACGACAGGTACTGATAGTTAGTGGCATCGGCAACTGTGGTTGGGGTTCCATAGTTGCTGTTGTAGGTCACGTGATAGTTGTTGGCTGCACAGACTGCATACAGCGTGGTGTTGCCTGCAGGCATTGTGTAAGAGGCGCCACCCGCGTAGCCAGTTCCAAGACCGTTAGCCTGGGTGTTCCAACCCGAGCAGGTGTAGCCGGTGCGAGTTGGGTAGGTGGTCGAAAGGGTGACCGACTGCCCGGCGTAGGCCGAGGTTGCCCCAGGGCCACCGGTTGCACCGTTGGCGTTGTAGTTCAAGGTATACAAGGTTGCTGGAACCCACTGTGCATAAACCGTGACCGAAGCCGAGGTGTAGGTGTAGGTCGAACCGGCCGCGTATGCGGTGCCTGAACCGTTCTGAGCGGTGTTCCAACCGGCGAAGGTGAACCCGCTGAGGGTTGGCACGGTCGAGGTGACCGCAACGGTTGAACCCTGGCTGCCGGTCGGGTTAGTGATTGATGGCGAAGCCGAACCACCGTTTAGGTTATAGACCAGACCGCCGGTTGACGCTGCCCAGACTGCATAGAGAGTGGTTGCGGTTGGCGGCATGGTGTAGCTAGCACCGGCGCTGTAGTTGGTGCCCGGAGTTAGCGGCAGCGAAGGCGCAGCAAGGGTGTTCCAACGCACGAAGGTGTAACCGGTGCGAGTCGGGGTGACCGAGCTTAGGTTTGCGATCGAGCCGGCGTTGCGAACCTCAGAGCTAGGGGCTCCGGTTCCACCGTTGGCGTCATAGGTGAGGGTCACACCGGTCGGGGTCCACAGTGCATAAAGTGTGGTTCCACCGTTTGGCATCATGATGCTTGAACCGGCCGAATAGCTGGTTCCCTGGCCATTAGCGGCGGTGTTCCAGCCGGCGTAGGTGTAGCCGGTGCGAACCAGGGTGCCCGAGTTTGCACTGACCGCAAAGTTGCGGCCAGTCACACCGGTCTGGTTAGCCGGAACAGTTCCACCGGTCGAGCCGTTGCCGTCATAGGTGATGTTGTAGGTGGTTGGACCACCCTGGGTTGACGGAGTCGCGGTGCCCCAAGGCAGCGCCTTGAAGGCCACGCCATAGTAGTTCGGGGTTCCGGCAGCATTCTTACCGAACTTAATGGTGAAGGTGTCGATGCTGCCATAGTTCACGACCACCTGGTCTTGAACCAGGTTGGTCTCGTTGGCCGATGGGCCTTGGAAGCGCAGGCTAGCTGGGTATGAGCTTGGAACCTGGTGAGTGGTGTTGCAGCTGGTTCCGGCCGGGCACTCGTATAGGTGAGTGTCAGAGGCAAGGGTGTAGCTGTCGAAGTTTGAAAGTTCGTTCCACTGCAGATAGTCGATGTCGATTGCGGTCACACCGGCGTTCTTGAGAATCACCTTGGTGCCAGATTCGACGTTGCCAGAAATCGAGTATGTGCCACACACATAGAAGTCGAACTTGAACTCGGTGTAACCATTTGCGGCCGAAATATTGGCGTCAACCTCGAAGTTCGAAGGTGTTCCGCCGGCGTGGGTTCCGCTGTCATAGGCGGTGATGGTTGCGTTAGAGATGGTCTTGGTGGTGACCACGCTGTCGACACAGATGCCGTTGCGGGTGGTCACGTTCTGGTAGAGAACCTTGTCGTTAACTGCGGTTCCGGTGCCCACCTTGTTCACGTGGTTGGCATAGTCGAAGTTAAGCTCGGTCCAGTTCACATCAACGATTTGGTTGGTCGAAACGGTGATCGGAAGAACTCGGCTAGCCGAAGCGTAGGTCTGGTTGTCGCCAGCCATGCCGCCATACTCGACAACATAACCGAGGTTCTGAGAACCGTCGCTCGCCTGAAGGTCGTTCCACTTTCCGGTTCCACCAGAAAGCAGCTGAAGGGCCGATTCTCCTGAGGTGCCGGTGCCGTTAGGTTCATTGGTGTTCCAGTTGATGAAGGCTCCGTTTACGGCACCAGTGCCCTGAACGAAGAAGTTAGTGTCCTTTTCAGGACCATCGGTCCAATACCAGGCGTTAGTTCCAGTGTTGTGTGCGTTGGTTTGATCACGTCGTGCACCCAACCAAACGGCTGCCGAACCGACTCGGCTGGTGACGAAGTCGTTTTCACCTGAGCTGGTCACGGTAGCTAGATAACCACGCATGCCGTTGAAGGTGTAGGTAAGCGGGTTGTTGGCGACGTCTGCCTCGGCCGCAGCCCAGGTAACCACGTTGTTGACGTACTGGTAGTAGTGGCCGTTGGCTGCATAGAAAGCAGGTGATGCGCCACCGCCACTGGCGCCAGCATAGGAGCTGGTCAGGGTGATGTTGGCGCTGCCCGCGCTGCCACCGGCGATGTATTTCAGACCCGAAAGTGCGGTGTTGGCGTCGGCTTGAGTCGACTGCCAGCCGATGCTCGAGTGTGCGGCGGTGTCTAGTGTGTAGCCCTGAATCGCCGAAAGGCCGGTGGTCGCCGCAAGCTGAACGTTGCCCGAGTCGACGCTGACCACGACGCGCACGAGGTCGGTTGAAGGGTAACCGGTCACCTGCAGGTCGTTCGATGCGTCGAGCGTATTGTTCAGAACAGTGGTCGAGTTGACCACCACCGCAACTGTTGAGCTCGGGTTGGTTCCGAGTGACGGGGCCGCGCTAGCCGGCGAGACTCCCATGATCGGAGAGATTGCACCCGCGATTGCGATAGCTACCGCAGCGATGACTCCTAGTGGCTTTTTTACTGAAAAAACGCGCATGGTGATGAAACCCCTTCTTTCGGAACAGTTCAACTGTGCCTCAGGGATTCGCAAAATCCGCCAGATTCAGGGGTTTACCCCTGCTGCACAATCGGGGTTTACTCCAGAGTTAGCTGACCATGGAAACTAAGGTCTAACCCACTCGCGAGAAACCGCGAAGCGTTCAATGATTTCTGGAATCGGGTCGATGCCGATGCCAGGGCCGGTCGGCACATCGATGTGGCCGTCGACCAAGACAAAAGGCTCGGTTAGGTCGGTCTCGAAGTAGCGGCTAGAAGCCGAGGTGTCACCCGGCAGGGTGAAGCCAGGCATTGCAGCCAGGGCTAGGTTAGCCGCGCGACCGATGCCGGTCTCGAGCATTCCACCACACCAAACCGGGATGCCTGCGGCAACCGAAACGTCGTGAATCTTCTTCGACTCGATGTAACCACCGACGCGCGAAGGCTTGATGTTGATGATCTCGGCGGCACCCAGCTCGATGGCATCGCGAGCGATGTCGGCCGAAATGATGCTCTCGTCCAGGCAAACCGGAGTTTCGATGTAGTCGGCGAGCTTGGCGTGACCGAGCACGCCTTCCTCATTGATCGGCTGTTCGATGAGCAGCAGGTTGAACTCATCCAAGCGCTTCAAAAGATCGAAGTCGTCGCGGGTGTAGGCGGTGTTGGCGTCAACCTGAAGCAGCAGGTCGTCGCCGAACTTTTCGCGGACCATCTTCACCGGCTCGTAATCCCAGCCCGGTTCAATCTTGAGCTTGATGCGCACATAACCCTCGGCCAGATAGCCGGCGACGAAGCGCTCGAGCTCATCCATGCTGTTCATGATGCCGACCGATACGCCCGATGGCACGCGGGCCTTGGTCGAGCCCAAATAGGTGGCCAAGGATGTGTTTGCCGCGCGCAACTGCGCGTCGAGAATCGAGGTTTCGAGGGCGGCCTTGGCCATGCGGTGGCCCTTTGCCCAGTGCAGGGTCGGGGCGACGGCTTCGGCGGTTAGGTCGTTGCCGAGCTTGAACAGGTCGGGCAGCAAGAACTGCTTCATCACTGCCATTGCGCCGGTGTGATATTCGCTCGAGTAGTCTGGGCGGTCGTTTGCGCCACACTCGGCCCAGCCTTCGCCGACATCGGTGATTGCGTGGGCCCAGACCACTTCGTGCACGTTGACCGAGCTGAATGATGTGCGGAACGCCGACTTCAACGGCACGTTCAAACGGATTAGTTCAACTGCTTCGAGCTTCATTACTCAGCTTTCTCTGTTGGTAGTTCTAGAACTAGGGCCTGGCGATTCAAGATTCCGCTGACGCGATAGCCTTCGGCGAGCGCCGGCTCGAGCACTTCGCGCACTCGGGCGCGCCATTCGCGGGCTTCGGCCAGGTTGGTCTTGCGCAACGATTCGATGTCTTCGGGCAGTTCGACCAGGATGGCGGAAACCTCGGTGTCGACCTTGGCCGTTGCCGCAGCGGCGGCTTCATCGCGCATCGACCAGTAGACGAAGAGGCGATCCGAGTCATCGCCCGCGTTGATGGCATCGGTCATGGTGCCGTAAAAGTTTGGGAGGTATTCGATGCCGACTGCGCCGAGTTTCTCAAAGTTGAAAACCGAGTTGCGGCGAACCAGAGGGTCGAAGGTCCAGGTGATGGCGTCGATGTCGTTTTCGATCGCCCACTGCTTTTGGTGTTGCTTTAGTGCGAAGCCGACACCAGGCACAGTAGCCGCGGTGACGTGTGAGTGCAGGATGCGCTGGCCTGGGTGGCTATCTAGTGAACCCTGAAAACCGAATGAGGCTCCGACGATCTTGCCGTCGATTTTGGCAACCGCCGAATAACCGCCGACGTGTTGCACCGCCAAGGCTAGGTCGAAGGGCACGACCTCCGGGCCGTCGGCCCATACCTGCATAAAAAATGCGCTCATCGCCTCGGTGTCGGCGATGGACGAGACCAGTTCGATGCGCGCTTGAGTCATGATTGCTTTCAAAAGAAAGGGTGGGCCACCGGGATTACCGTTGACCCACCCCCTAACTTTTTGTGATTACTTCTTGGTGCCGTTGATGGTTGCGGTCTGCACGCCGAATGACGAGAGGTTCCACTTGGCAAGGATCTTGCCGTAGGTGCCATCGTTGATTAGTGACTGAACGGCCGCCTGAAGAGCTGCGGTTAGCTCCTTGTTTGCCTTCAAGATTCCGATGCCGGTGTAAACAGCTTCGTAGCCGTTTGGGTTGGCAGCGTCGGTGATTAGGTCGAAGTACTGACCCTTACCTGAGGTCTGAGCAGCGTAAGCAGCGATCGGTGCATCCATGACGTCAGCGACACCCTTGCCAGCACGAAGAGCGTTTAGCGCCTCTGGGTCTGATGGGTACTCGTTGACGATGACTGCCTTCTTGCCAGCAGTGGTGCACTGTGGGGTTAGAGCCTTAAGCATGTCGCCCTGAACGGTAGCCTTCTGGATAGTTACTGCCTGACCACATAGGTCGGTAAGAGTCTTGATGCCCTGAGGGTTGCCCTTTGCAACGACGATCGAGAAACCGCCCTTGAAGTAGTCAACGTAGTCAAGGGTTGCCTGACGCTCAACGGTGTCGTTCATACCCGACATGATGATGTCGTGGTTGCCGGCCTGTAGTGAAGGAATGATGCTGTCCCAAGCCTGCTTGTTGAAGCTGACGGTTACGCCTAGCTTCTGGCCGATCGACTGTGAAAGGTCGTAGTCGAAACCGGTTGGCTTGTTCTCGTCGTCGAACATTTCCATTGGTGCATAAGGAATGTCGCTGGCAACGTTGATGCCTGCGGTCTTGAACTTCGCTGGCAGAAGAGCTGCTGCAGCCGAGTCAACCTGAACGGTTGGGATTGCGCCATCATCGGTGTTGGCCGATGCGGTTGGGGTTGCGGTGGTGGTCGATGCACAACCGGCAACGAGTAGCACTGATGCGGTTGCCATTGCGGCAAGAGCAGCGAACTTCATCTTTGACATTGATTCTCCAATTTGGGTGGTTTTTATTAGGTTACAACTCTGGGGGCTTGGGGTGGGTTAGAGCACGCTGTTGATAAACGCCTTGGTGCGCTCGTGCTGTGGATTGTCTAGGACTGCAGCCGGTGAGCCGGCTTCGACAACCACGCCCTGATCCATGAAGACCACGGTGTCGGCAACTTCGCGAGCGAAGCCCATCTCGTGGGTGACCACGATCATGGTCATGCCCTCCTTGGCCAGGTCGCGCATAACGTTGAGCACCTCGCCGACCAACTCAGGGTCAAGGGCCGAGGTTGGCTCATCGAACAACATCAGCTTTGGCTCCATGGCGAGCGCGCGGGCAATTGCCACACGCTGCTGCTGGCCACCTGAAAGCTGGGATGGGTAGTGGTCAAACTTGTCGCCGAGACCCACGCGCTCGAGCAGCTTCATGCCGCGCGCCTTGGCATCCTGGGGGTTCTCCTTATTAACACCGATTGGCGCCTCGGTCACGTTTTCGAGAGCGGTTAGGTGCGGAAATAGGTTGAAGCGCTGGAAGACCATGCCGATGTGGCGACGCTGGGCGGCAATCGCGGCCGGCTTCATTTCGTGCAGCACGTCTCCGGATTGGCGGTAACCCATCAGGTCGCCGTCAACGTAGATGCGGCCGCCGTTGATGGTCTCGAGGTGGTTGATGCAACGCAGGAAGGTCGACTTGCCCGAACCCGATGGGCCGAGAAGCACGAGCACCTGACCCTGCTCGACAGTTAGGGTGATGCCCTTGAGCACCTCGTTGGAACCGAAAGACTTGCGAACGCTGCGAGCGTCGACCATTAGGCGGCTCATGCTGACACCTTCTTCTTGCCGAGGCCAAACATCCTGGCGCGCGCGGTGGTCACGTTGAAACCGCGACCGTACTTCTTTTCAAGCTGGCGCTGAGGAATCGAGAGGATTGTGGTCATCACGAGGTACCAGAAGCCGGCGACAACCAGCAACTCAACCTGGGCTAGGTTCTGAGCCGAGATCATGGTGGCCTGGGTGTAAAGCTCGAGTACGGCAACAACCTCGAGGAGGGCGGTGTTCTTGAGCATCGAAATGAACTCGTTGCCCATCGGCGGAATGATGACGCGCATCGCCTGAGGAAGGATGATGCGACGCAGGGTGTATCCGCCGCGCATACCGAGCGATGAAGCGGCTTCCATCTGGCCACCGTCAACCGAAAGGATTCCGGCACGAACGATTTCGGCCGAGTAGGCGGCCTCGTTCAGCGCAAGCGCGATGATGCCCGCGGCTAGCGATGGAATCAAGGCGCTGGTCTGGCCGTGCACGAACACGATGTTGGTGAACGGAATGCCCAAGGTCAGGGTTGGGTAGATGATGCCCAGGTAACCCCAGAACACGATCTGCAAAAGCAGCGGGGTGCCGCGGAAGAATCCGATAAACGCGCTGGCGACCAACTTCAACAGCGGGTTCGGCGAAAGCTTCATAACCGCGAGGATGACGGCCAGGATGGTTGCGATCAGCATCGAGACGACGGTGATCACGACGGTCAACACGGCGCCGTTCAGAATCTGCGGGTTGAATAGGTACTTGACGATGATCTCGTGGTCGATCGAAGGCGACGACCAGAGTGAATAGATGAATAGGCCGAGTACGGCAAGCACAAGTACGCCTGAAATCCAGCGCCAAGGGTGTCGAAGCGGTTTAGCTACAACGTCGTCTTCGTTCATAATCGCAAGCCTAGCGTTATTCGGCTGCGGCCAACTGGCCACAGGCTCCGTCGATCTCTTTGCCACGGGTGTCGCGCAAAGTGGTTGGAATTCCGGCCTTCTCGAGTCGATAAATGAACTCGCGGGTGACATCGCTGGTCGATGCCGTCCAGATTGAACCGGGGGTCGGGTTTAGCGGAATCGGGTTGACGTGAACCCAGCCCTTGCCGCGCTCATTGAGCTTCTGAGCGAGCAGGTCGGCACGCCAAGCGTGGTCGTTCATGTCCTTGATCAGCGCGTATTCGATCGAAACTCGGCGACCGGTGGCGTCGAAGTAGGCGCGAGCCGCGTCGAGCACCTCGTCTACCTTCCACTTTGAATTAACCGGGATGAGTTCATCGCGCAGACCGTCATCCGGGGCGTGAAGTGAAAGGGCAAAGGTGACGGGCACCTTCTCGGCGGTGAGCTTTTCGATGCCCGGCAACAGGCCAACGGTTGAGACCGTGATGTTGCGTGCAGACATGCCAAGGCCCTCGGGCTGAGGGGCGATCATGGTGCGAACGGCCTTCATCACGCGGCTGTAGTTGGCGAGTGGCTCACCCATGCCCATGAAGACGATGTTGGTCACGCGGTCAGGAGAATCGGCGAGCTTGGCCTTTGAACCACCGAGTTCACCGGCGGCGATTACCTGGTTGGCGCGAACAATCTGGTCGACGATTTCGCCGGCCGACATGTTGCGAGTTAGGCCAGCTTGGCCGGTGGCACAGAACGGGCAGTTCATTCCACAGCCGGCCTGGCTCGAGATGCAAAGGGTGATGCGACCGGTGTAGCGCATGAGCACCGACTCAACCAGTGCGCCGTCGTGTAGCTTCCAAAGGAACTTGATGGTGTCACCATTGTCGGTCTGCAGACGCTTGACCGGCGTGAGTAGGTCAGGCAGCAGCGCCTTGACCAGGTCGTCTCGACCGGCAGCCGGCAGGTCGGTCATGTCGGCTGGGTCACTGGTGTAGTGCGCGTAATAGTGTGCAGCGATCTGCTTGGCGCGGAAGGCGGGAACCCCGAGTTCCTTCATCTTTTCGGCGCGCTCTTCAGGGGTTAGGTCAACAAGGTGAACCGGCGGCTTACCGCGTTTTACCTCGGCGAATTGAAGCAGTGGCTTGCCGGTTTTTTCGTCCAGCTTCTGCTTCCAGCCCTCGGTCGCTGGTCTGACCTGTGGTCTCTGCGACATTGGGCTCTCCTAAAGATTTGATAACAGTCAATATTAGAGCGCAGTTGGGACTGTAAACGCTTACATTTTTGGGATAAAGTTAGGCAAAAGATTTATTGCGGAACCGGCCGTGCATTGAGGCACGAGGTTCAAGGAGGAACAAATGTCTGGTGCAAGCATCCTGGTTTATGCGGAGCGCGTCGGTGGCAACCTTGGCCACATCGAAAAGCTACTCAAGGGCCCACTGGCTGACTTCAACGGCATCCATGTTCTGCCGTTCTTTCACCCGTATGACGGCGACGACGCAGGCTTCGACCCGATCGACCACAAGATCGTCGACCCACGCCTAGGCAACTGGTCTGACTTCAAGCGCATCTCTGAGACCCACGAGCTAACCGCCGACCTAATCGTCAACCACGCTTCGGCTCTGTCACCAGAGTTTCTTGACTGGCAGGAAAAGGGCGACGCCTCTGACTATGCCGGTCTGTTCCTGACCTTTGACACCGTATTCCCTAACGGCGGCACCGAAGAGGGCATCACCTCGTTCTATCGCCCACGCCCAGGTATGCCGTTCACCGCATACGAGGTCGCCGGCAAGCGCCGCCTGGTCTGGACAACCTTCATGCCTTCGCAGGTAGACATCGACATCAAACACGAGAAGGGTCAGGCATACCTGCGCTCGATTCTCGATGCACTGAAGTCTGGCGGTGTCAAGGTGGTTCGCCTCGACGCAGTTGGCTACGCGGTGAAGACCCCGGGCACCGACTCGTTCATGACGAAGGAGACCCTCGAGTTCGTCGCTGACATCGCCGACCTGATTCAGTCATACGGCATGCGCGTGCTGGTTGAGGTTCACGCCCACTACACCCAGCAGCTAGAGATTGCCCCGCTGGTTGACCTGATTTATGACTTCCAGACCGCGCCACTACTGCTGCACTCGTTCTTCACCGGAACCGTCGACCGCCTAGACGACTGGTTCAAGATTCGCCCAAACAACTGCCTCAACGTGCTCGACACCCACGACGGCTATGGCGTTATCGATGGCGGCCCAATCAACGGCCGCCCGGGTCTAATCACCCAGGATGAAATGGCCTTCATCTTCAAGAAGGCCGAAGAGAACACCAACGGTCACAGTGCGATTGCTTCGGTTGTGCCGCAGTGGTTCAGCCTGCCTCACCAGATCAACGCGACCCTGCCAAACATCGTCGCGAACGACACCGCTTACGTGATCATGCGTGCGGTTCAGTTCTTCTTGCCTGGCGAACCACAGATTTACTACGTCGGCCTTTTCAACGGCATGGATGACGTTGAGCTGTTCAACCAGACCGGCCAGGGCCGCGATGTGAACCGCCACCACTTCACTCCTGAAGAGATCGAGGTTGCGTTGCAGCAGCCGGTAACCAAGGCGATTCTTGGTTTGGCTCGTCTGCGCAAGTTGCCAGTATTCGAAGGTGCTTACACCTGGTCGGTTACCGGCGGCGACAGCCTGCGCATCGAATGGGTGAACGGTTCAGATTCGCTGATTCTTGACTTCACCACCAAGGTTGGCGCACCTGCGTTCACCATTTCGGTCAATGATGCAGCCGGCTCACGCAGCTACAACTCGCTTGAAGAGTTGGCTTCTGCCCGCTAGGTCTCAGACCTCTACGCCTCGGGCGGTTAGTGCTTCGGCAAACTCATCCGAGTATTTAAGTGACGCGACCAGCAGCGGAATTGTCATTCTGATTGGCGTCGGCTTTAGGCCGCGTGCCGCCTGAGCTTCTTTGGTCTGATTCAAAAACTTCATGATCATCGGAATGGCGTTCATCGTCATCGCGAATGCCAGTGACACGGTTTCAGGTTTGAGGCCTAGGCGCGTTAGCGGGCGCAGCGGTTTCGAGTGCAGGGCTGACTCGATCGAGTCGATCAGGTCTCGCGTCTTTGTGGTCAGCGAAAACAGTGTTGCCAGCAGCATCGCATCGGTGAGCCTGATTGTTGCGTTGAGCACGGTGATTAGATCGGTGCCGAAAAAAAGCTGCGGAATCGTGATCAGGGCGATCAGCAGTTTGAGATTCCAGAGTTGCTGGAAGAACCTGGCGATGCCCTTGAAAGCGAGCGCATACAGGGCTGCGGTTAGGGCTAGGCCGGCAAGGGGTGCCCAGGTGACCGCTGCGATTAGGGCAATCAGCGCGAGTAATTTTGGGCCGGGGGCGGCTCGGTGCAGGGGGGATGTGTTTGTGCCAAAAAGAGGGGTCATGCGTTTTCAGCCAAATATGAGGAGATAACCGCTGATGGCTCGCCTATGTCAACCATTTTTGCACCAGCAAATCGTACCAAGATGTCGCAGCCGGCTGCCAGCTCCAGGTCGTGCGTTACGAGCACAATTTGCTGGGGCAAATCGCCGAGAAGTGCACGCGCAATTCGACGGGAGTTGACGAGGTCTAGAAGCGCGGTCGGTTCGTCGGCAACAATCAGCTTGGGCTCGGTGATCAGAATCGCGCAGATGGCGAGAAGCTGCTTTTGTCCGCTCGATAGCGAGTGGGCGGCGTGGTCGGCGAGATGCTCAATGTCGAAACGCTTGAGGATCGCACGCGCCTTGGCATCGATCTCGGCCTTCTTCAACCCCGAACCGCGAAGCGAAAACGCAACGTCTTCGAGCACGGTTGGCATGATGATCTGAACATCCGGGTTGCTGAAAATGAATCCAGTTTGAGCGCGGGCCGCCTTGGCGTCGACGGCCGGGTCAATGCCCCCGACCAGGATGCGCCCGGAGGTCGGCTTGACCAATCCGTTCAACAGGCGGGCAAAAGTAGATTTGCCCGACCCGTTCAGGCCGATCACACCGATGCGCTGCTGCTCTAGCTTGACCGAGACGTTGTCGAGTGCGGTCGTGCCATCGAAGGCGACCGAAACGGCATCGAGCTCAATCAGCATGAGTTGGCTTGATCTAGCCCGAGGCTAGTTCTTGAATGCCTTTGGGTATGCGCGGTAAAGACCGAACGCAATAACCACGGTCAGCGCAACCTTGATGAAGTCACCGGTCAAAAACGGGGTGACGTAGCCGGTTGCGGTGATCAGGTCGACGTGCAGGTTGGCTGCCATAACCGGGATGCCGATTGCGTAAACCACGGCAATGCCACCGATGACAGTGCCCAGGATGGCGCGAATCACGCTGAACTTGCCCTTGTTGGCGCGAGCGATCAGACCGGTGACGAATGCGCCAGGGATGAAGCCGATTAGGAAGCCAGCGCTTGGGCCGGCAAGAACTGCGAATCCTGAGCTGTGCTCGGCGAAGATTGGCAGACCGACAAGACCTAGAACCACGTATAGGGTGACCGCAAGTGCACCACGGTAGCCACCTAGAACCACGCCGGCGAGCATTACGCCAAGGGTCTGCAGGGTGATTGGAACACCGGTGCCCAGCGGAATCGCACCTGGGAAGGTAAGGGCAGCGATGATGGCTGCGAAGACTGCGATGCGCGATAGGTCGCGAAGGGTGATCTTGGTGGTTACGGCCATGATGGTCTCCTAGCTGGGCGGGGAACTTGTGATTGTTCCTGAACACTGTTCATGATGTTAGTAGACTTGGCGTGAAATGAGCAAACCTGGCACCTATACCCGCGAGTATGTCGTCGAGACTGCTTTGCGCATCCTGGATGAATTCGGCCTAGCCGACCTCTCAATGCGCCGCCTCGCCGGAGTGCTCGACGTGCAACCGAGCGCCCTGTATTGGCACGTGCCGAATAAGCAGACACTGCTCGCACTGGTTGCCAACAAAATCATTGAGCGTGCAGCACCCGTAGATGCTTCCGCCGTCGGCGATTGGCAATCCCGCACCCTCGCCGAATCGATCGCAATAAGAAACGCACTGCTCGCCTACCGCGATGGCGCCGAGGTTGTCTCGAGCACGTTGGCGCTTGGCCTTGGTGCCGATGAGGCTTTGGCGCGCATCCGGGTTGGCATTGATTCGGTGTGCTCTGATGAAGAGGTCGCGCGCGTTTCGGCCGAGTCGATTCTGTTTTTGATTCTCGGGCAGGTTTGGCACGAGCAGCAGCGCATGCAGGCCGACAGCCTCGGTGTGGTTGCGCCAGCAGTTGCCGCCCAACCGAATGACGTTGACGGCGCTACCGATTCGCTCGGTTTCGCGATCAAGCTCATCCTTGATGGGTTGGAAAAGAAGTTAACCTTGAATCATGAATCTCGATGAACTGCTCAAGGTCGCGCTAGACGCAGCCAACACCGGCGCCGCTGAACTGAAGAAGCGCTATCGCGGGCCGCTCGAGATCAGCTCGAAGACCTCACCCGAAGACCACGTCACGGATGCCGACCTGGCGTCTGAGGCCCTGGTGCGCGCCTTGATTCACGAGCGTCGCCCCGATGACAGCATTACCGGCGAAGAGCTCGAAGGGCTCGAGAACGCCGCCGCCAAGGTGCGCTGGAGCATCGACCCACTCGATGGCACCGTGAACTTCACCCGCGGTTTTCCAAACTTCTGCACCTCAGTTGGCGCAGCCGACGTTGAAACCGGCGAGTGGTTGGTTGGCGCTGTGGTCGCCCCGATTCTCGACCTCACCTATTACGCCAAGTGCGGGCAAGGCTCGTTTGTGATTCGAAACGGTCAGCACACCCGGCTAACCGGCCCGCCGGCTGACCGCGCCACCAAGATTCTGGCCACTGGTTTTTCATACTCAGCCGAAAAGCGCATCGCCCAATTTGAAGACATCGCACGAATGATGCCGGATTTCGTCGACTTGCGTCGAATGGGCGCTGCTGCCCTCGATATGTGTGCCGTTGCCGAGGGCTCTATCGACGCCTATTACGAGCGCGACATCAAAGAGTATGACTGGGCTGCGGCCGCGCTGATTGCCGAAGAAGCTGGCCTTACCGTGCAGCGCCCGGCATTCGTCGGCGACCTCTGCCACGTGCGTTTGGTTTAGTCGCCACAGGCCTCGCAGCACCCTAGGGCTTACGAACCAACAAGCTGAAACTTGGCCGCTTAGCCTTCGAGTTTGGCGGCAAAATGGCTGCTTGAATCGTGACCTTGTTAGCCAGACCGGCGGCACGAAGTTGACCGCTTAGAGCGCGAGTCTCGGCAGTTAACAACCTGCGCAATGACTCGAGGGTCAACTTGGATGAGTTTCTGGCCAAGCTAAGGCTCAATTTGAAACCCCTGTTGTCTTGCGTGAGCATCTTGCCTAGGGTACGAAGTTGAGCGGCGGTCAGCAGCTTGGCTTTAGGCAGATTGGTGAACGGTTTTATTTGCCAAAGGTTAAGGCTCAACGGGATAAACACCTTGGAACCTGCGATCGAGGCTTCTGGACCCAGCCCTGCAGAGTTCTTCGCCCGCACGCTGACCTCTAGAAGTTGCCCCGCGCTCAGGCCGGTCAGTCGGCAAGATAACTTAGCGGTGCTGCACTTGACACCCTGAGGTGTAGCGACCTCGTATGAAGTGATTGGCGAATCGCCATCATCAACCGGCGCTGCCCACGACACATCGGCACCCTTCCAGAATGGCACAGCCTTGATGCCACTCGGAGCCCCTGGAACCCCAGGTGCTGCTGAAGGTGTTGTGGTTGGTGTTGGGGTCGGGCCATCCGAACCGCCTCCGGCGTGAGGCATAGCCGGTGGTTCGACGAAAGAAATTGTGATTAGACCGTTGGAATTCTCACCGGCGTTGAAACTGTAGGAAACATACGACGCAGAAAGTGTTTGAATGCCGGCGGTCGAATTTGAGCCGGGTGAAGATGCCAGCGGGCAATAGTCCTGAAAACCGCAGGTCAGATCCATGTTGTATCCACCGATTTTTCCGCCAATAGCACCTCCACCCGCGCCGGAGTCACCACCACCGTCGGACGGAAAATCCGTCCAATCTGGATAGGTGTATGACCAGAGAGCAAGAGCCGATTGCCCGCTTGTTGACGACTGATCAGCCCGAGCCTCGAAAGTTTGCAAGCCGGTTAAGCCCTTGTAACGATCACTAGAACCGGTAGAGCCGGCTGACCCTCCGGCCACAAGCGTCGCTAGGCCTGCCCTTTGCGAACTGTCAGCGATTTGAATCACGGATGCCGCACCTCCGGCGCCACCATAACCCGAGCAATCGTCGTATCCAGGTGAGCCACCGTTGCCACCCGAGTAGCCGCCAAGTGGATTGGAGCCGCCGATGGCGACTTTAGTGTCGAGGGCAATGCGGGAAATGCCGTTTAGGCAGTCTGCTGGCGCATTGCCTGCTGCTTCACCGACTCCAATGGTCAGCACCTGGCCGGCGGCCACACTAACTGTGCCCTGAATTTGACCCTTGAAGCCGGTTCGGTCCGGGAGGGTCGAACCGCGATCGAGACCCCCTTGGCTTCCTTCAGCGCCTTGCACCTGAATTCTCAGCTGAGTCACTCCATCTGGAACGGTAAATTGCTCAACAGCATAAGGGTTCTTAAACACCAGAGTTCTGACTCCGTCCACGCTGCTCTCGAGGCGGCCAAAAAACGTTCGAGCCTTTCGGGTGAATCGGTCGAGCAGAGCATCTCTTTGCGCCGAGGCAGGCAAAGCAAGAATTTGCTGCCGAACCGCCCTGGCATCGACCCCGGATGATTCGAAAACCACAACCGCATTTGCCGTTGATTGAATCGCCCGGCGCGATTTCAGCTCATCCAAGAAAGAGGATTGCGCAGAAACTTGGCCGGCAAAAAGGTTGACCGCGTTCGTTGCGGCGGTCTCATCGACCGACCCGAGTTCAAACTGCCGCACGGCGGCGCTGGCAAGAATGCCCGCATCTGGGTTACCCACTGGAATCTGGTCGAGCGGTAGGTTTTGGTACGCGTCAACAGCTGAGTTCCAGTCACGGATGGTTCCCGAGAACTTGGCCGTTAGCAACTTCATTTGAAAAAGTTGAGCCGAGGTTAGGTCCGATGTTTTTCGCAAACTGAGACGAACCGAGACGCTTCCCGACGAGTTCATGTCCTCGACCGGGCTGGCTTGGTTTTGCTCCACATCAAAGAAATTTGCTACCCCGTTATGGGCAACCCAGTTGATGGTTATGTCGGTGGTTGATGACACCATCGAACTCGTCGATGCTGCCTCGAGTTTGCAATCGCTGGTGAGGGCAACTCCAGCAGGAAGAGGTGTTCCCGAGGCAAGCTGACAGGTTAGTCCAGAATTTTGCGGTGGGTCAAACTGGTCACCGAAGGCACTGATAGAGAATCCGCTGCCATTAATTTCTTGGGTTGCCGCCAATCGCAGACTTCCACCCAGCTGACGGAATCTAACGACTGCGTGATGTGCTCCGTCTACCGACTGCAATGCCACCGAATTATTTATCCCCTCATTCAAGATGTAGCCAAGTCTGGCAGGAGGGTTCCCGGCTGTCGGATTGCGCGGGTCTAAGCAATTGTGAAGCTCGAGTGCAACGTAGGTTCGCCCAAAGAGATCCTTGTCGCCAGGCAAGGTGTTGCAGTCAATTTGAAAGGGTGATTCCGAGGGACCTGTCTCTGTGAACAAACTCGGTCGCGAGTTGCCCCGAGGTTGAACCAAGGTGAGCAACGCTGATTGCCAAACAGATGCCCAAGACCAATCTGTTGGAGCACCCTCAACATAGAGAACCGAACGCCCGACAGGTACGATTGCCGTTTGCCCCACACTGATCAGGCTCGGTGGAAGAATAATAGATTTCAATTCCACTCCTAAACCGAAAGCGCCGGTCTCGATGGTGGTCAATTGGCTATTTGCCTCAAACGAAACCGCCCCGGTGAAATAGAAAAAGGCGTGCGATTTGATCTTTGTCACTCGCGCAGGAACAACTACGTCGCCGGTGCAAAAATCGGCCGAGACCAGCTCATTTTGGTCATTGATGATCAAGCAAGAAGTGCCTGCAGACGCGTCAATAGCAAGGGCAGAAGTGTTCGGCAAAAACACCAGACACACCGAAATTAGCAACGCGCTGATCGCGTTTGAAATAGCTTTTCGCCACCGCGAAGCCATATTTATCAACCCCGGAATCTTGGCTCAATGCTATCTGAAGAGTCCATAAAACGGGCATAGCTTGATTCAAATCTAAGTGCGGAGTCGGTCGCTTTTTCGAATAGGTCTAGCAGCATGGCTCTCGAAATGGAGCGACGCAACTTCTTGGCAGCTCTTGCTGCGGTAATCTCTCCGCTAGCCAGCGAGGTGCTCGCCAAAGAAGCTCTCGATGCGCTGCCAGGCGTCGGCTGCATCGACCGGGTTTGGCTTTGCGCCGGTGACCTTGAGCAAGGTTCCGAAGACCGGCCCGCCGCCCTGCTTAGGGTTCATGAAGGCGTGACCCGAGTTTGGGTAGAGCTTGATGTCGTGTGGCACCTCGAGCTTGGTGAGCGTTGCGTCTAGCTTCACCTTGGCATCCTTGAGCTGGCCATCCTTGCCGCCATAATTTCCCAAAATCGGGCAAGCACCGGCCAGGGCCGCATCCAATTCATTTGGCAACATGCCATAGTTTGAGGTGGCCGCGTCGTAACCCTTATTGGCGAGCAGCAGCGCAAAGCCGCCACCCATGCAGAAGCCGATCACGCCCACCTTGTCGGTGACATCTGGGCGAGCGGTCAGAATGCCCTTGGCAACCTCAATGTCTTCGAAGGCCTGGCCCTTGCCCGCGGCAAGCGCCTTGAAGGTTGCCGTCAAACACTTGCGGGCGCCGCCACGGCTATAGAGGTCTGGCATCAGAACAACATAGCCAGCCTGCGATAGTCGGGTGATCTGGGCTCGCATGTTTTCATCAATGCCGAACACCTCGTGAACCATCACAACAGCCGGCCATGGGCCACTGCCCTGTGGCACTGCTAGCAGACCGCGGAGCTCTGGGGTGATTTGGACTTCGGTGAGGGTTGGCTGCGCTGCCGGTGCTGATGTATTCATGCCTTGAGACTACCTAAATCTCGCCCGCGTCCAAGCCAGCAAGCACCTGTTGCGCGCGAATGCGAAGCTCCGGCAAGTCACTCAATCGGTTGAGCCCGAAGATCTGCTGGCTCATGCGGTGGTTTTTCACGAAACGATCACGATGGCGGTCGAGAAAATCCCAGTAGAGGGTGGTGAATGGGCAGGCATCCTCGCCCACTCGCTTCTTCGGGTCATACTTGCAGCCCTTGCAAGACTGGGTCATCTTGTTCAGGTAAGCACCACCGGCCGCATAAGGCTTAGTCATGAGCAGCCCGCCATCCGCGTGCGTGGCCATGCCGATGATGTTTGGCACCATCACCCATTCGGCGGCGTCGATGAACTGCTCGCGCATCCAATCGAGAAACTCCTGCGGGCTGACACCGGTGACCAACGCAAGGTTGCTGAGCACCATCAGGCGGGGAATGTGGTGAGCCCAAGCCCGCTTCTCGACATCGCCCACCACCTGCTTAACGCAGGCCATCTGTGTCTTGGATGAGTCGGTGAACAGCGGCAACAGCTTGCGAGTTGCCTGAAGTTCGTTCTTCTCGCGGTAGTCGGGGCCGAGATACCAATACATGCCGTTGATGTATTCGCGCCAACCGATGACCTGGCGAACAAAAGCTTCGACCGAAGCCATCGGGGCGCCGGCGCGGAAAGCGACCAGCACGGCTTCGATCACCTCGGATGCGTGCAACAGCCCATTGTTTAGATACGGGCTGAGCAGCGAGTGGTGCAGCGCCCAGTTATCGGCGGCAATGGCGTCTTCGTAAGGGCCAAAGCCAGCCAAGTGATTGTCAATAAAGTACTTGAGTTGCGCCAGCGCACCGGCTCGGGTGGTGGCCCAGGTGTTGGTGGGGGTCATTCCGAGTTTGGCCGCGACCGACTGGTCAATCTCGTCACGCTGGTGCTCTAGGTATGGCGGCCAAGTGTAATTCTTCGGCGGCGGCAAGCGATTATCGGCATCGAAGTTCCATCGGCCACCGTCGGGCTCTCCCCCGGTAACCATGATGCCGAGGCGCACTCGTTGGGCGCGATAGAAGTTCTCCATTACGAAGGTCTTTTGGCGGTCGGCCCAGAGCTTGAAGTCTGGTCGCGAAGTCAGAAAGAAGTCGTTCGGGGTGAATTCGACACCGAATTCGCGCAGAAGTTCGAGTTGTTTGAAAGACGATGGTTCGGCGGCGTGAATCGGCAGGTTGCCAAATTCCTCACGGATGACCTTCAGCCCATCGATAGTTGTTTGGGCTTTGACGTAGCGCACCCGGTAGCCCTCGGCCTCGAGCTCCGCGGCAAAGTGGCGGGCCGAAGAGATGAGAAAGAAGAGGCGTTCGGGGTGCCAGGGGCGGCCGGATGTCATCCGGGCGCTTTCAACCAGCACAATGAGGTCGGCGTTTTTGTTGGCGACCTTCAGCACACCTCTATCGCGATTTAAGTGGTCGTGCGCTATGTAGAGGATTCGCTCGGGTGCCTGGTTGATAGTGATTTGGCACCTCCAGCTTTGCACTTTTGTGAGCAGTACTTGACTTTATCCCAGTCACGCTCCCACTTCTTGCGCCACTCGAAGGGTAACCTGCAGCGCTCACAGATTTTCGGGGCGTGCCCATTCTTCGTTAACGCAATGCGAGCTTTTACCATCGCAGGTTACGGAGTATATGAAATGGTGAGGTTCACTCGGCGCGACCAGGCATTTGCGGCCGACAAGCGTCCGCCACCTCGTGCGAAGTAGGTTCCCTTGAGCCCTAGCTTCTGCAAGTATGCGTTGACTGCCTTTGCTCGTGCGCTTGACAAGCTGATGTCGTTCTTCGACTGAGCGGTTGGATAAACAAAGCCAACTGCAGTTGCGGTGAGCTTTGAATACTTCGAACCGAAGCTCGCTACCAACTTCTTCAGCGTCTTCATGCTCGATGCGGTCAGCTTCGCCGAGTTGGCATCGAACTGCAGCGCAGTGGTCGAAACCTTCTGTGCTGTGGCTCGTGCTTCCACCGCAATGTCTGCAGTGCGAATGACGCCGTCAAGTGTGTAACCGGTGATCTGAAGAATGTGTTCGCCAATAGTTAGGTTGCTAGGCGTCATTACTTCGCCGGTGAACTTTCCAGCATCGTCAGTCTTCAAGATGCCGAGTAGCTGTGGCGAAGAGAAGATGTAGATATGAACATCGGTGTTTGGCTTGAAGCCAGTTCCAGCAGCATGTGCCCATTGACCGAGTTGCACGATCAATTGGTGCTTAGCGTTCAACTGGGTTGCACCGCCGGCAGCAGTGAGCATGCTCCACTTCAGAGTCCAACCATATTCGCCGGCGCTTAGTTCGGTTCCAGCAGCGTTTGGCACCAATGGAACAGTGTGTGAAGCACCGCTCTGAGTGATTAGAGCCGTTAGTGGTGCAGGGATGCCCGATGGGCCTACCGGACCAAGAGGAGGCAATGGCTGTACCACCGGTGGATTAACCGGAGGATTCGGGGTTGAAGGAGGGTTGTTCACGATGCTCGCGGCGCTAGTCGTCTGAAGGTTCAGCGGAGCTGGATCAGAAACTGGCTGAGGAGTCGCAGCATTCTGGGCAAAAACCTTGAAGTAGTAAACGGTGCCTCCGGTAAGCCCGGTGACAGTCGTTTCAACATTCTGGTCTGCGGTTGCATCAGAAAGCGCACCAGCCACGAGAGTCACCGAGTTGGTCTGGGTGCAGCCAACCAACGACTCTAGAGTCGAGTAGCAGAAGTAGTAGGTGGTGTCAGCATTACCTGGGTTCACGACACCGTGCAAAATTGCGCTGTGATCGTTTACCGCAGTCGCGGTGCCAGTCACTGCGGTTGCTGGAGCCGAAATTGTAAGGGTGAAGACCTGGGTGCTAACCGCCGAACCAACGGCGTCGGAAAGCCTGATGGTAAATGTGTATGTTCCTACCGTGGTCACGGTTCCGCTCAACACACCAGAACTACTCAATGTCATGCCCGCTGGAAGAACTCCAGAAGAAACAGACCACGTATAAGGTGCGACTCCGCCGGTGTTGGTGAAGGTATAGGTTGCCGAAACATTGGCCGATCCGGTTCCAGTTGACGATGATGTGATGACCAGAGGGGCCGCCGCGTCAATCACCAGAGTCATACTTACAGAGTCTGCAGAGAGCCCCGGAGTTGAGGTGTCGGTTGCCGTGAACACAAGCGTTGAGGTTCCGGTTGCGGTAGGGGTTCCGCTAATCACACCGGTACGGTCATCCAGGGTTAGGCCGGCAGGCAGGGTACCCGACTTGATGACCCAGGTACGGAACGTTCCCGATCCACCATCGGCATGAAGAGTGGTGGTGTATGGGCTGGCGATGGTGCCGTTAGGAAGAGTCGTAGTTACGAACGACGCACCTAGGGTTGTCGTGAAACTTCCGGTAACGGCTGTCGAGCTACCGACTGAGTTTGTAGCTACGAAGCGGTAGTAGTAGGTCTGACCAGGGGTAAGCCCATTCATGACCTTATCGACCTGGGTATCGGTGATGCCCAACAAGCCACTTGCAAGAGTCTCTGGGGTGCAAGAAGTGAAGTCGTTAACGGTGTTTACGCAAACGGTAACAGCAGTCGCATCGTTTTGCGCATTGGCATGCACAGACACTGTCGCACCCTGAGAAGTTGGCCCGAGAATGTGGAAGAACGTAAGGAGAGGCAGGTCAATAATCTTCATGGATAGGGTTGACGACTCAGCAGTGTTGCCGTCTGAGTCTGTGACCATAACCTTGAAAGTGTGCGTTCCAGCTTCGCCGGCTGCAGGAGTGCCAGAGATTAGACCGGTTGCACTGTTCAAAGTGACGCCAATTGGCAGCTCACCCTGGCTAATCGACCAGGTTGGATACGTGCCCGAGCCGTTGATGGCAACAATCTGATTGACAACCCCACTCTGCCCAACACGACGAGTGGTCAAAGCGCCGGTCGTAGTGATCGAAGGGAGGCTCTTTGTCGTTATCGCGATCGATGAAGATGTCACGGTTCCCGAACTATTCGAGGTTCTCACAAATAGGTAGTAGGTGGTTCCAGGCGTCAATCCTGTGATGCTCTCGGTTACAGGAGCGGTTGAGCCGGCAGCAACGGTGGCGATGCTTGCAAATGAAGAACAGGCATTGACGTCATTAGTGGTAACCACGCAATAAGTGACAGTTGTTGACAAGTTGCCGGTGCTCGGTGTGGTTGTCCAGCTGGCCGTTGTGTACGTCTTGGTTGGAGTCGCGGTTGTCGAGCTTGGATCTCCGTAGACCGAAAGCACGTAAGTGAGCGAGCTAGTTGCCGAGGTTGAGTCGGAAACAGTCACAGTAACCGAGTAATTTCCGGTCGTGCCAAGTGCCGGTGTGCCTGATAGCAAACCGGTCGAGGTGTTAAAGGTGATTCCGGTTGGCAGTGTCCCGGTTAGTGACCAGGTAATTGTTCCGGTTCCACCTGACTTGGTGAACTGCTTGCCAGCGAAGGCTTGGCCTTCCTTGGTGGTGTCATCTGAGGTAGGCGTAATCGTGAGCCCAACTGGAGCAGCGGCGGTTGTGAAGTTGGTTGGATCTGAAATCGACTCGCCCGCTGCGTTTACTACGCGGATTCTGTAGAAATAACCCTGTGATGGTGAGAGGTTGCTCAGCGGGATCGCGATATCTGAAGTTGAAATCGATGATGCTGATAGAACGGTCGAAAGCTGAGTCCAGGAGCAGGTGTTGACTGCAGACAAGGTCGTTTCGACACAGTAGTAGACGGTTGTTGCAAAATTCTTGGTGTTTACGGTTGCATTCAACGTGATTGTTGAATAACTCAAACCTGATTCAGCGTTTACCTGAACAGTTGGCACAGCACCAACAACGATGGTGTACGTTGCGGTCGTCTGGGTAGAACCAATTGAGTCATCCAACGCAACCGTAAAGGTGTAGTTACCGATTGCTGTCGGCGTTCCCAAAATCTGGCCCTGCATTGAGTTCAAGGTCAAACCTGGTGGCAAGAATCCCGAGGTCAGGCTCCAACTGTAAGGCTCAGTTCCACCGGTTCCAGCCAATAGCTGGTTGTATCCGCTTCCCAGAGTTGCTGCCGGAAGGCTTGGAGTGGTGATCGCAAGCGCCGGCGGGGTTACGAACGAGCTAGGAGCAGTTGCGTATCGCAATGTTCCGGCTGAAGTCGATGAAGATC
>Ga0228703_1000346_pt1 | contig 35670 bp, 42 predicted proteins | sample McNCre217_Aug_MG_3_FD_178020 | JGI IMG/M metagenome (GOLD analysis project Ga0228703, IMG submission 178020) | Freshwater microbial communities from McNutts Creek, Athens, Georgia, United States - 29-17_Aug_MG | ecosystem: Environmental > Aquatic > Freshwater > Creek | place: USA: Georgia...
CTTGAAATTTAGCCATGTGTAATTTCCAATCCGATTAGAACTGCAAGCCAGCTTCGCGGGCTGCGTCGGCCAAAGCCTTGACGCGACCGTGGTAAGCAAAACCTGAACGGTCAAACGCCACTTTTTCGACGCCAGCTTTTTTCGCTTTTTCAGCGATCAGCTTGCCAATCACTTGCGCTGCATTGACGTTACCGCCTTTGCCAGTTGCGCCCAGTTGCTTGCGCACATCGGCTTCGGCTGAGGATGCTGTTGCAACCACTTTGGTACCGCAAGCGGAAACCACAGTCGCGTAGATGTGCAAGTTGGTGCGGTTCACCATCAAACGTGCAACGCCTTGGTTGGCGATGCGGATACGTGTTTGACGTGCCCGGCGGAGTCGCTGCTCTTTTTTGGTCAACATGTTGCAGCTCCTTATTTCTTCTTGGTCTCTTTGATCGTGATCTTCTCATCCGAATAACGGATGCCCTTGCCTTTGTAAGGCTCTGGGGGACGAATTGCACGAATCTCAGCGGCCACTTGACCGACGCGTTGACGGTCAGCACCTTTGATGATGATCTCGGTTGGAGCTGGTGTCTCAACCTTGATACCTTCAGGCATGTCTTTGTTGACTGGATGAGAGAAACCCACTGCCAAGTTCAATTTAGAACCTTGTGCAGCAGCTTTGTAACCCACACCAACCAAAGTCAGCTTCTTCTCGAAGCCTTTGGTCACACCGGTCACCATGTTGTTGACCAATTGACGCAAAGTACCGCTCATGGCGTTGGCTTCGCGAGAGTCATCAACTGGCGTGAAAGTCACTTGACCAGCTTCGTTGACAACCTTCACCAATGCGTGGGCAGCAACCGACAGCGTACCGCCGGAACCCTTGACACTGATTTGGGCGCTATTGATAGACACGTCCACACCTTGGGGGACGGTCACAGGCATTTTTCCTACTCGGGACATTTCAGTCTTTCCTTTAGCCTGCGGTTAAGCGACGTAGCACAACACTTCGCCACCGACACCGGTAGCGCGTGCTTTACGGTCAGTCATCACACCTTTAGGTGTTGTGACAATTGCCACACCCATGCCGTTCATGACTTGGGGGATAGCGCCGCAGCCTTTGTAAACGCGCAAGCCAGGACGGCTCACACGCTCAATGCGTTCGATCACTGGACGGCCTGCGTAGTACTTGAGAGAAATCTCAAGCTCAGTCTTGCCAGCGTCTTTTTTGATTTGAAAACCGTCGATGTAGCCTTCGTCTTTCAGCACTTGCGCAATGGCGATCTTCACTTTGGAAGAAGGCACCATCACAGTGGGCTTAGCCACCATTTGCGCGTTGCGGATGCGAGTCAGCAAGTCGGCGATTGGATCACTCATGCTCATATTGAATCTCCCTGCCTATTACCAGCTGGCTTTGGTGATGCCGGGAATGTTGCCTTGGAAGGCTAATTCACGAATCTTGGCGCGGCCAAGGCCGAATTGGCGGAACGTGCCACGTGGACGACCGGTGATTGCGCAACGGTTACGTTGACGTGTTGGGTTCGCGTTGCGAGGCAACTTTTGCAGACCCAAACGGGCAGCTGCGCGCTCTTCATCGCTACGCTTGAAGTCATTGGCAATCGCCTTCAACTCTGCGTGCTTAGCAGCGTACTTTGCAACCAAACGGTCACGCTTGAGCTCGCGCTCGATCAATGCTTGTTTAGCCACGTGCCACCTCTGTCTTGAATGGGAAACGGAAACCAGCGAGAAGCGCCTTGCACTCTTCGTCGGTCTTAGCCGTCGTGGTGATGCTGATGTTCAAACCACGCAAAGCATCAACTTTGTCGTATTCGATCTCAGGGAAAATGATTTGCTCTTTAACGCCGATGTTGTAGTTGCCACGGCCATCGAAGGCACGGACAGAGATACCACGGAAGTCACGGACGCGAGGCAAAGCCACAGTCACGAAACGGTCCAGGAATTCATACATCTGAACGCCACGCAAAGTCACCATGCAACCGATAGGCTGACCTTCACGGATCTTGAAACCCGCGATAGCCTTTTTAGCCTTGGTCACCACAGGCTTCTGGCCCGCGATTTTGGTCAAGTCGCTCACAGCGTTGTCCATGACTTTCTTATCAGCCACAGCTTCGCTCACACCCATGTTCAACGTGATTTTGGTCAAACGTGGAACTTGCATGGGCGATGTATAACCGAACTTAGCAGTCAGTTCAGCAGCTACTTTTTCGCGGTAGTGTTGTTGGAGTCGTGCCATATTTATGCCGCCTTGATTTCTTCGCCGCTGGACTTGTAAACGCGCACTTTGCTGCCGTCTGCCAGGACTTTGATGCCAACACGATCAGCCTTACCCGAAGCAGCATTGAAGATTGCCACGTTGGACTGATGGATAGGCATTGTTTTTTCAACGATGCCACCTTGCGTGCCAGCCATTGGATTTGGCTTAGTGTGTTTCTTCACCAAGTTAATGCCATCGACCACCAAGTGGCTGTCATCTTTACGCAGCGACACAACGCCACGCTTGCCTTTGTCACGCCCGGTAAGAACGATGACTTGGTCGCCTTTGCGAATCTTGTTCATTGTGAGCCCTTACAGAACTTCAGGAGCCAAAGACACGATCTTCATGAACTTCTCAGTGCGCAACTCGCGCGTCACTGGGCCGAAGATACGGGTGCCGATAGGCTCCAACTTTGCATTAAGCAACACAGCTGCGTTGCCATCGAATTTAACGAGCGAACCGTCGCCACGGCGAATGCCTTTGGCAGTACGGACCACAACAGCGCTATACACCTCGCCTTTTTTGACGCGGCCACGCGGAGCGGCTTCTTTGATGCTCACCTTGATGATGTCGCCCACACTTGCATAGCGACGCTTAGAACCGCCGAGCACCTTGATGCACAAAACGGACTTCGCACCGGTGTTGTCAGCGACATCTAACCGTGTTTCAGTTTGGATCATTTCAATATTCCCAACTTGCATCAGCCTTTGCACAACTTTCGTTACACATCGAACCGATCAGTCTTGGGCCCGTCATCCACATCGCGAACCACTCGCAACGCTTCAACTTGGGGCAGATAAACCCCGCTTTTTTAGCGGAGCCGCAGATTATGCCATAACTTTTTGGGCTGCGTCAAACTATTTTTACGAATCTTTCTGGATTGACCGACAATTCTTGCATGTCTACACCCTCGAATACCCCTCAAACCCTTGCATTCATTGGCGGCGGCAACATGGCCAGCGCCATCATCGGCGGCCTGATCAAGCAAGGCACGCCCGCCAGCCGCATCTTGGTGGTTGAGCCTTTTGAAGAAGCGCGCCAGCGCCTGCAAACCCAGTTTGGCGTTCGCGTCTTGGCTGCAGCTGATGCAGCCTTGACCGAAGCAGACTTGGTAATTTGGGCCGTCAAACCCCAAACTTTCAAAGAAGCAGCCCAACAAACCCGCGATTTCTGCACCAACGCTCTGCACCTGAGCGTGGCCGCTGGCATTCGCAGCGACAGCATTGCCAACTGGCTCGGCACCGAGCGCGTGGTGCGCGCCATGCCCAATACGCCCGCACTGGTGGGCCTGGGTCAAACCGGCTTGTTCGCACGCTCTGCCGTCACGCCCAGCGAGAAGACCTGGGTTGAACAAGTGGTCGCCACCACAGGCGCACTGCTCTGGGTCAAAGATGAGCCCCTGCTCGACGCCGTCACCGCCATCTCAGGCTCTGGCCCTGCTTATGTGTTTTTCTTTATAGAAGCGATGGTTGAAGCAGGCGTGAAGATGGGCTTGACTGCAGAACAAGCCACGCAGCTGGCCATTGGCACGTTTGAAGGTGCCTCACAGCTGGCCAAAACAGCCAGCGAGCCACCTTCTGTCTTGCGCGAGCGCGTGACATCCAAAGGCGGCACCACCTATGCGGCCCTCACCTCTATGCAAAACGCCCACGTGGGGGAACTGTTTGAAACCGCACTGAGGGCCGCACAAATACGTGCGCACGAGCTGGGCGACGAGTTTGGCGCGTAAGTTATTGCAACACTCTGGTGAGACAATATCCCCGTTGATTTTTAATACCTCGATTCCATGAACAAACTTCTTCTTTCTCTTTTATCGGCAGCCGCACTGGGCTTGCCACTGACTTCTGTGGCACAACAAGCGCCCGCCATGCCGGCCGCTCCCGTGGCTCAACCCGAGCAAGCCACTGCCCCCGCCGTGACCAACACCGATGCAGCCACGGCGAAAAAAGCCAAAAAGGCCAAGAAAAAGAAACTCAAAAAGAAGAAGTCTAAAAAGGCCAAAGCTCACTAAGCCAAACGCTGAGAGCTTCAAACAAAAAGCGCTTGGGCATTCGCCCAGGCGCTTTTTTTCATGGCCACATGACGCGCACGATCAGCGCAAGGCGTAACCCAGAGCCAGCCCCACAAACACCGTCGCACCCAACCAATGGTTCAAACGAAACGCTCTAAAGCACCCCTCCCGCGAGCGATCCATGATGAGCAAAAAGTGCCACAACGCTTGTAAGCCCGCCAAACACAAAGCGAACGCCCAAATCCATCCCAGCTTTTCTTGCTCCAACAACCCGTACCAACCGCACAGATAAACCGCATAAAACGCCATGACCGCCGACACATCGTGGCGACCCAAGGTGATGGCCGAGGTCTTCATACCAATACGAATATCGTCATCACGGTCCACCATGGCGTATTCGGTGTCGTAGGCCAAGACCCAAAACAAATTGAACAGCATCAAGCCCCAAGCTTGCATGGGCACCACATCGTTCAAAGCTTGCAAGTCGATGTCTTGCCACGTCAAATTGGCGCCGCCGACTGCGGCAAACGCCAAAGGAATACCAAAGCTAAACGCCACGCCCAGCACCGCTTGCGGCATAGACACATAGCGTTTGGCATAGGGGTAAATCAAAGTCACAGCCAAGCCTGCAAACGACCACACGATGGCGGCCGGATTGGTGGTCAACACCAAGCCAAATGCAGCCAGCGCCAGCACGGCACCCACGACCAAAGCCTCACGCACCGACACCGCACCACGTGTCACAGGCCGCTCTGCCGTGCGTTTGACGTGACGGTCAAAGTCACGGTCTGCCACATCGTTGATGCAGCAACCCGCACTTCGCATGAGGATGGTGCCCAACACAAACACCACCACCAAATGCCAGCCAGGCCAGCCATCTGCCGCCACCCATAACGCAGCGAGCGAGGGCCACAGCAACAGCAACCAACCTGCGGGGCGGTTCCAGCGAATCAAATCCAAATACAAAGCCAAGCGTTCACGCATCACAAACACACCTTCAAGACAGACGGGTCACACCGGGCAACTCACAGGCATAGATGGCGTTGCGCAAAGCGGCAATCGCCTCGTAACGGGTGAAGCTGCGACGCCACGCCAACACCACACGGCGCGTGGGTGGCAATCCACCCTTGTCATCTGTGATAGGCAAGTAGCGCACATAAGTTTCTTCGCTCTTTTTGCGCTTGACCTGTGTGTCCAACGCTTCTTTTGGCACGCTCAAACGCGGCACCAGCGTCACACCCATACCTGCGGCCACCATGTGTTTGATGGTCTCCAACGACGAGCCCTCAAAGCTCTTTTGAATACCCTCAGCATTGCTTGAAAAACGCGCAAACTCAGGGCACACCTCCAACACATGGTCGCGAAAGCAATGGCCATTGCCCAGCAACAACATGGTCTCGTTTTTCAACGCATCGGCGCTGACTTGTTTCAACGCGGCCAGCGAATGGTTGCTGGGCACGGCGGCCATGAAGGGCTCGTCATACAAGGGCGCGGTGGCAAGGCCCGTGTCTGGAAAAGGATCCGCCATGATGGCGCAATCGATCTCGCCGGTGCGCAACATTTCCAGCAACTTGACGGTGAAGTTCTCTTGCAGCATCAGCGGCATTTGGGGTGTTTTCGCAATCGCTTGGCGCACGAGGCTCGGCAACAAGTACGGGCCAATCGTGTAAATCACGCCCAACTTCAGCGGGCCTGCCAATGGGTCTTTGCCCCGCTTGGCAATTTCTTTGATGTTGGCCGCTTGCTCCAACACGCTTTGGGCTTGGCGAATGATTTCTTCGCCCAAAGACGTGACGGCGACTTCATTGGCGCTTCGCTCAAACAGCTTCACATCCAACTCTTCTTCAAGCTTTTTAATCGCCACCGACAGCGTGGGCTGCGACACAAAGCACGCCTCAGCCGCGCGACCAAAGTGCTTTTCGCGCGCCACAGCCACGATGTATTTGAGTTCAGTGAGGGTCATAGGTTTAAGCCTTCAAGAAGTCCGATTTTCCACCCAACCAGCGGCTCACATGCCGCTCGGCTAACTTGGGGTATGTGTCGAGCATCAACGGCGCCAACTCTCTGGCCCATTGCAGCAGGTCGCCATCTTCGGCCAAGTCGGCAAAGCGCAACAGCGCAGCACCCGATTGGCGCGCACCCAGAAATTCACCAGGGCCACGAATTTCTAAATCGCGTCGCGCAATTTCAAACCCGTCTGAGGTTTCCACCATCGCCCTCAGCCGTTCACGCGCGGTCTCGCTCACGCGCCCACTCTCGCCTGTGGCGTACATCAGCACACACGCCGATGCAGCCGCGCCGCGCCCCACGCGCCCGCGTAACTGGTGCAACTGGCTGAGGCCAAAACGCTCCGCATGCTCAATCACCATCAGCGAGGCATTCGGCACATCCACGCCCACTTCAATCACCGTGGTGCTGACCAACACACCCATGGCACCGCTTTCAAACTGGGCCATCACCGCTTTTTTCTCAGCAGGTGGCATGCGTGAATGCAACAAGCCCACCAACACGGACTTCATGCCCGGTGGGTTCAGCGCCTCGGTCAGCAAGGCGTGCGTTTCGGTGGCATTGGTCAAATCCAGCGCTTCGCTTTCTTCGATCAACGGGCACACCCAATACACCTGGCGACCTTCATCCAGCTGGTGGCGGATGCGCTCAATCAACTCATCGCGGCGCGTCTCTGACACGAGCTTGGTGACCACCGGCGTGCGGCCGGGCGGCAATTCGTCCAAGGTGGACACATCCAGGTCGGCGTAATAGCTCATGGCCAACGTGCGCGGAATAGGCGTGGCGCTCATCATCAGCATGTGTGGCTCTTGTTCAGGCATGCCGTCGTGCGTGAGCATCTTCTCGCGCAGCGCCAAACGCTGCGCCACACCAAAGCGGTGCTGTTCGTCGATGATGGCGAGCGCTAAATTTTTGAACTGCACCTGCTCTTGAATCACCGCATGCGTACCCACCACCAACGCTGCCTCACCACTGGCAATGAGGCTCAACATCTCGGTACGTTCTTTTTTCTTTTGGCTGCCCGTGAGCCACGCCACGCGCTTGCCCAACGGCGAAAGCAAAGGCTCCAACCAAGCAATGAGTTTGCGGAAATGTTGCTCAGCCAAAATCTCGGTCGGCGCCATCAATGCGCATTGCCAGCCACCATCCATCGCCACCGCAGCGGCCAGAGCAGCCACCACGGTTTTGCCCGAGCCCACATCGCCTTGCAACAAACGGTGCATGGGCACTTGACGCATGAGGTCTTGCGCAATTTCTTCGCCCACGCGGCGTTGCGCGCCGGTCAGCCCAAACGGCAACACGCCCAAGAGTTGCTCGTGCAAACCACCTTTGGTCAGCACCAGCGCAGGCGCGCGCAATTCGTCACGCGCGCGCTTGGACTGCAACTGCGACAGCTGTTGCGCCAGCAACTCTTCGGCTTTCAACCGTTGCCAGGCGGGGTGGGTGCGATCTTCCAGTTGAGCCAGCGACACATCGGGCGTGGGGTGATGCAGAAAATGCAAGGCTTGTTCAAGACTCCACGCCTTGCCGCCCACACGCATGGCCGAACGCGGCATGTGCTCTGGCGGAATCGTCTCGACAAACGCACCATGGCGTGCCGCATGCACCAACCCGCTGTGCACCGCCTTGCGCAAATACACCTGCGGCAAACCCGCCGACGTGGGGTACACCGGCGTGAGCGCATTGGGCAGCTCGCCGCCCGCCATGTGAAAGCTGGGGTGCATCATGGTGCGCCCCATGAAGCCGCCCTTCACCTCACCACGCAAACGCAAGCGGTTGCCTACGGCCAGCGCTTTTTGTTGCGAAGGGTAAAAGCTGAAAAAACGCAACGTGCAGGTGTCCGAGCCATCGTCCACCACCACCAGCAATTGGCGACGCGGTTTGTAAGCGATGTCGCAGGACACCACCGTGGCTTCAATCTGCGCCACATCACCCTCGCGCGTGTCGGCCAGTCGCACGATGCGCGTTTCATCTTCGTAACGCAGGGGCAGGTGCAAGGCCAAATCAATGTCGCGGTCCAGCCCGAGCTTGCGCAACGCTTTTTGCGGTGCGGAGAGGGGTTTGGTTTCGCGAGTCATGGGACAATTGTGCCTCTCTCATTTGATCCCCTTCAACTTGGAACGGGCCCGTCCGGCCCTCAAGCGCATGTCACACACTTACACGCTCAGCGATTTCGATTTCGAACTGCCTGAGGTCCTGATTGCCCAGCACCCCGCTTGTGAACGCAGCGCCTCGCGCTTGCTCGATGGCCGCCATGCTGAGTTTGCGAACCGCACTTTCAAAGACCTTCCCTCTCTACTCAAAGCCGGCGACTTGCTGGTGTTCAACGACACCCAAGTGGTCAAAGCCCGTTTGTTTGGCGAGAAACCCACTGGCGGCAAGCTAGAGCTGTTGGTCGAGCGCGTACTCACGAACCACGAAGTGGTCGCCCACATGAAGGTGAGCAAAAAACCACCGATGGGCACCGAGTTGTTGATGGTCGGTGGTTACACCGCCACACTCTTGGGCCGCTGGCCCAATGAAGATGGCCAACTGTTTCGCTTCAAGTTCAGTGACGAGCCACATACGCTGATGCAACAGCATGGCCACATGCCGCTGCCGCCCTACATCGAGCGCCACCAAAACACCGCTGACGCGCAGCACGAAACTGAGGCCGACAAAGCCGAAGACGAGCGCCGTTACCAAACCGTGTTTGCCAAACACCCGGGCGCAGCCGCTGCGCCCACCGCCGCCCTGCACTTTGACGAAGGTGTGCTGCAAGGGCTAGAAGCCCAAGGCGTGTCACGCGCCAGTGTCACACTGCATGTGGGCGCGGGCACGTTTCAGCCGGTGAAGACCGAGAACTTGGCCGAGCACCGCATGCACAGCGAGTGGTACAACATCCCACCCGAAACTGTGCAAGCCATTGCCGACTGCCGCGCACGCGGTGGCCGCGTGATAGCAGTGGGCACGACCAGCGTGCGCACGCTGGAGAGTTGGGCGCAAAGCGGGCTCGCCAGTGGCGACACGCAAATCTTCATCACACCGGGCTTTACGTTCAAGGTGGTGGATGTGCTGATCACCAACTTCCATTTGCCCAAGAGCACCTTGCTGATGCTGGTCAGCGCGTTTGCAGGCTTTGAGCACATGCACGCGCTGTACCGCCACGCCATTGCCGATCAATACCGATTCTTCAGCTACGGCGATGCCATGCTGCTAGAGAAAACCAACGCATCAAGAACCGCTTGAAAGACCAACCATGTTGAAGTTTGACGTTCTCACCAAAGACACATCCAGCCATGCCCGCCGCGGCACGCTCACACTCAACCACGGCGTGGTGCAAACGCCTATCTTCATGCCCGTGGGCACCTACGGCACAGTCAAAGGCGTGATGCCGCGCAGCCTCGAAGAGATGGGCGCACAAATCATTTTGGGCAACACCTTCCACCTGTGGATGCGACCCGGCCTTGACGTGATGCAAAGCTTTGGTGGCCTGCACAGCTTTGAACGCTGGAACAAACCCATCCTCACCGACAGCGGCGGTTTTCAGGTTTGGTCGCTCGGCGCCATGCGCAAGATCACCGAAGAAGGGGTGACGTTTGCCTCACCCGTCAACGGCGACAAGCTGTTCATGTCGCCCGAGGTGAGCATGCAAATTCAAACCACGCTCAACAGCGACATCGTGATGCAGCTCGACGAATGCACGCCCTACGAAACCAAAGGCCACCTCACCACAGAAGCCGAAGCCCGCAAGTCCATGGAGATGAGCCGCCGCTGGGCCGTGCGCAGCAAGGATGAGTTTGCGCGCCTAGAAAACCCCAACGCTTTGTTTGGCATCGTGCAAGGCGGCATGTTCACCAATTTGCGCCAAGAATCACTCGACGCGCTGGTGGACATGGATTTCCCAGGCTATGCCGTCGGCGGCGTGAGCGTGGGCGAGCCCAAAGAGCAAATGTTGGAAATCATGGCGCACACGCCCCACCGTTTGCCTGAACACAAACCACGCTACCTGATGGGCGTGGGCACACCCGAAGACTTGGTGCAAGGCGTGGCCGAGGGCGTGGACATGTTTGACTGCGTCATGCCCACACGCAATGCACGCAACGGCACCATCTTCACCCGCTATGGCGACTTGAAGCTGCGCAATGCCCGCCACAAGGCGGACCACGGCCCGCTCGACAGCACCTGCACCTGCTACACCTGCGCGGGCCACACACGCCCCGACGGCAGCACCAGCGGCGGCTTTAGCCGTGCGTACTTGCACCACTTGGACCGTTGCGGCGAGATGCTCGGCCCCATGCTCACCACCGTGCACAACCTGCATTACTACCTCAACCTCATGCGTGAAGTGCGTGAGGCTTTGGATGCTGGTCAATTTGCTGCGTTCCGCGCCAAGTTCAAAGAAGACCGCGCGCGCGGCGTGTAAACCCTTGATCGTGTGGAAACCCACATGACAAAAGCAATGGCAGGGGTGTAAATTTCTTTAGTTAAAACTTGGAAAGTACACATGTCCACCAAAAAACCAATTTACAAATCGCTTTACGCCCAAGTGCTGTTCGCCGTGGTTGTGGGCGTTTTGCTTGGCCACTTCTACCCACAAGTCGGCACCGACATGAAGCCTTTGGGTGACGGCTTCATCAAACTCATCAAGATGATCATTGCCCCCATCATCTTCTGCACCGTGGTGGTGGGCATCGCCGGCATGGAAGACATGAAGAAGGTTGGCAAGACCGGTGGCTTGGCGTTGTTGTACTTTGAAGTGGTCAGCACCTTGGCGCTCATCGTGGGCTTGGTCATCGTCAACTTTGTGCAGCCCGGCGTGGGCATGAATGTGGACGCGTCAACGCTCGACACCAAGAGCATCGCCGCCTACACCGCGCCCGGCAAGATGCAGGGCACCGTGGACTTCTTGTTGAACGTCATCCCCACCTCGGTGGTCGATGCGTTTGCCAAGGGCGAAATTTTGCAAGTGTTGTTGTTCTCTGTCTTGTTTGGTTTTGCGCTGCACAAGTTTGGCGGTCGTGGCACGATGGTGTTTGACTTCATCGAGAAGCTGTCGCACGTGTTGTTTGACATCGTCGGCATAATCATGAAAGTGGCGCCCATTGGCGCGTTTGGCGCGATGGCCTTCACCATTGGCAAGTACGGCGTGGCTTCTTTGTTTTCGCTGGGCAAGCTGATGGGCACGTTCTACCTGACGTGTTTGATTTTTGTGTTTGTGGTGCTCGGCATCATCAGCAAGTTGCACGGCTTCAGCATTTGGAAATTTGTGAAGTACATCAAAGAAGAGTTGCTCATCGTGTTGGGCACCTCCTCTTCTGAATCTGTCTTGCCACGCATGATGGAAAAACTGGAAAACCTTGGTGCGCGCAAATCTGTCGTGGGCTTGGTCATTCCCACCGGTTACTCATTCAACTTGGATGGCACTTCCATTTACTTGACGATGGCCGCTGTGTTCATCGCGCAAGCCACTGACACACCCATGAGCCTGACACAACAACTCACCTTGTTGGCCGTGTTGCTGCTCACCTCCAAGGGCGCAGCAGGCATCACGGGCAGTGGCTTCATCGTACTGGCCGCTACCTTGTCTGCTGTGGGCGGTGTGCCCGTAGCGGGCTTGGCGCTCATCTTGGGCATTGATCGCTTCATGTCTGAAGCTCGCGCCTTGACCAATTTGGTGGGCAACGGCGTGGCGACTTTGGTGGTGGCCAAGTGGACCGGCGACTTAGACATGCAGCGCTTGCATGACGGGTTGAACAACCCAAGCCCCGAAGAGCTAGAAACGCCTGAGGTCATCCTTGACCAACAAGCAGCGCGCATGGCGGCCAAGCACTAAACTCAGCAAAGGCTTGGGGTTCAAGCCTCTGTGGTGAACACCGTCAACACGCCGGTGTAACCATGCAGTTCTTGGTGGGCGATTTCGCCACCCGCAAAAAAACCCACCAACGGCACATCACCCAACGCGCGACGGATGATGTGCAACTCTGCACTTGGCGCACCAAAGTGCGGGCCGCCTCGGCCCGCACAACTCACGTAAATCGCGCCAGCCATGCGACGTACTGGGTGCGGATTGATATTCGTGTCTGCACTCAACTCACCGGCCAAATCCGCGGTCATTTCTTCAGGCTCTAAGGCCTCACGGATTTCGGTACAAATGCGCGTGAGGTCTGCACGAGCCGCAGCGGCATTGCGTTCGCAAAACGTCAGGCGCATGCCCACTTCCACGGGATGTGCCACGGCCACCGCCTCGCGCGCAGGGTCGATGCCAATGATGTGGCGTACCAGTACCGCATCGTCAAACTCACCCGTGCGTTTGATGGTGGGGTCATGTTCAGCCGACAAGCCCACCAGCGTGGCGCGCACTTTGGCAATGGCGGGTTGTTTGTCGGTCAAGCTAATTTTCAAATCGCGCTCCAACACATGAAGCGCTGGCTCGTTGTCTAAGGTGAGCACCACATGGTTGTCTACGCTCGTGATGGTGTGGGTTTTGGCCACAGGCAAACAGCCTTGCGTGACACGCGACACCATGGCCACCTCGGCATCAAACGCCACGCCACTCAAGCCACCATGAAACACGCCCGAGGCTTTGCCTTGACCAGCCATGTTGCCGTCACCGTTCAGCGCAAACTGCACCACGTCCGTTCGACTGGCCGACAATCCGCCAAACACATAGCCACTGGCTGTGCGTTGCGCCAGCTCTGCAATCAACTCTGGCACATCTGGGGTATGTGCATCGGCATGCAACAAGGCTGTGTGCGGCACAAAGCTGCTGCCATGTTTAGCGCCCATCCCCGCTTGCGCCAACGGGGCCACGCCGCTGAACACACGGTAATGCTCGGGCGAGATGTCGCACAGCATCACGCTGAGTGCAGGCTCATCAAAGTACTCCACATTGTTGGCCGCAATACCCACGCCCACCGTACCCGCCCAGTCAGTGACCTCAGATAGCTCGGCGCTCAGGTGCGACAAGATGTCTTGGGCATGCTTGGCGTAATGGTCGGTGATGTAAATCAGCCCTAAGTGCGGCGCACTGGCGTATTCGGGCAAGGCCATGTGCGCACGCAACTGCGCCAGCACCAAGCCTGCGGCCATTTCCCACTGTGGGTGGGTGGCGTGACCGTAGGGAAAAAGTTTCATCGCTTGGATTTGGTTGCGGTTTTACGCGCCGGTGTTTTGCGTGCGGCGGGTTTGCGCGCTGTTGTTTTGGGTTTATCGGTGGCAGCATGCGCTTGCGCACGATGCGCCATGTCGTTCATGGCATGTGTGGCGATGTGCTGAAACTGGTCCGTCAAAGCACCCCACCAGTGAGAGGGGTCCACACCGGCAGCTGCTGCTTTTTTGCTGCGTGATTTGCTGACTTTGGGCTGAGCTTTTGGCTGTTCTGCCGCAGCCTCTGCCTGCGCAGGTGCAGCCTGCGTGAATGAATATTTGGGTTGAGTAGCCGCTTGTTCCGTGGCCTCTTGCGGCTTGACCTTGAGCGACTCAGCCAAATCGTTGAAGCTCATGTTCATACCCTTCAGGGTGTTGAGCGTCATGCGTTGCACTTCGAGGGCTTGAATGGTGGCACCCACCGCCTTGCTGTTTTGCTCCAACCAAAACTGAACCGTCTTCAATTCTTGAATACGCTTGTCCAGCTCTTCGGGGTCTAGCGTGGGGGCAACCCAGCCAGGTGCAGCAGATGCCGAAGCACCGCTACCAGGCGTGAGGTTCTTTAAAAAGTCAAAGCCCGGAACGAACTTGGTGAAATCAAAACCGGCGGGGTTGGTCATGGCTGTCTCCTGTTTGGGTGGTTCACACACATTAAACCAAAACAAAACCGCCCCCGGTGTGCGATATACAACTCAGTGCTTGTGGTCAGCGTGGTTGTGTTCCATCTGTTTTGAATGCTGCATCATGGGCGCTTGCATGCCCACTGGTAGTTTCAACTCGACATTCGACTTCACGCCTTTGGCATCTTGAAACGTCAGCGTCACAGGCACGGTGCTGTCTTTGGCCAAAGGGGCTTTCAAGTCCATCAACATCACGTGATAGCCACCGGGTTTGAGCTCCACCGCCTTGCCAGCAGGCAAGTCGAGGCCATTGGGCAACGCGGCCATGCGCATCACATCTTTGTCCATCTTCATCTCGTGAATTTCAGCCACGCCGGCGATGGGGCTGCTCACGCTCACCAGTTTGGCGTTGTCTTTGGCTGTGATTTTCATGAATGCACCGGTGGCCTTTTGTCCTTGCACGGTGGCGCGCGCCCATGCATCGGTCACGGTCACGTTTTGAGCAAATGCGCTGGCAGCACATACGGTGGTGAACGCCGCGGCCATGAGGTGTTGAGCAAATTTCATAAAAAACTCCTTGGAATTAATGGTGGTGTTCGTGTTTGGGTGCGGCTTGCACATCCAACAAAGCTGCGGGCAATTTCAAGCCGCGTGTGGATGTGCCATGGGCCGGAATTTCTGACCAATCATTTTGACCGCGCTCACAGGTCTGCAAAACCTTGACCCACAAAGGTCCTGCTTGGTCAGGCAAATGGCCCATAAAGGCGAATTCGTCAAACTGGTCATCTGGCAAAGCAACCTCTGGGTTGGCAGCCCAGCGCAGCTCCACCACGTCCTCCGCCACAGTTTTGCCATGGCTGTTGTAAGACTGCGCGAGTTTGGCCTTGCGTGTGGCGATGGTCCAACCCACTTTGGGTTGGGGCTTGGCTCCCTGAAAACCTTCAGGAATTTGCACCACAAGGCCCGTCGTCGCAGCGCCATTGCAACCGTGCCCCACGCGCAAAGTGGCCTTGTAGGAACTGCCCGCGACAGCTTGCGGATCGGTGAGCACGATGTGGGCTTGTGCTTGCAGCACCGCACCAGCTAGGCAAGCCCAGATGCACTGGGCCAGTGTTTTAAAAAATTTATTCATCTTGTTTCCTTCTGTTTGAACTTATGCAAGTCGCATCTGGCATGTGCGCGAACGCGCAGCACAAAGCCAACAAACGAGGCGGCGACGCAGAGCCGCGCGCCCGCTTTAAAGATCAGAGGAAAAGTGCAGGCGGTCCACGCGAAGGCAACGGGGGCGCAGTGAGGACCGCCATGTGCGCTGCAGCGATGGGCTGCATGGCATGGGCCAGGGGAGAAGGTTGCGTCAACGCGGTGTTGAGCGCAGGGGGCGGTGCGCTGATAGACGCACACAAGGGGCAATCTAGTGTGTGGCTGGATGCGCTCGCGTCATCGTCACCTTGCACCACCAGTTTCATGCTGCCCGTGCTGGTACAGACCAAGTCCATGCCCTGCGGGTTGACGATGGGCGATGCAATGGCCACCCCAACCGACAAGACAAGCCACACCAGCACAAGGCGGATGAGTTGGATGGCGTGACGCAAGGGTTGCATGCGTTTGATTATGTCGTATCCCACAAACAAGCACTGGTTTATTGACCTCCGTCAATAAATCTCAGGCACGATGGGTGCAACATCCAACCATACAAAGAGGAGTCTCCATGGACGCACAACACGCCACCGCCTTCAAGCAAAAGCTTGAAACCCAACGTGCCGACTTGTTGGCGCAAATTGCACAACAACGCGGCGGTAAGGCCAGTCGCGCAGAAGTGGCGGCCGAGCACTTCGCGCACAACGAAGACTCAGACGCACAGGTCAACACCGCACGCGACTTGGAGTTCGCCATCAACGAACACGAAACCGCTGAGCTAGCTGCCATCGACGATGCATTGGCTCGCTTAAGCGCAGGCACTTATGGCCATTGCGTCGATTGCGATGCCACGATTTCCGAAGCGCGCCTGAACGCAGCACCCGAAGCAGCGCGCTGCATAGGCTGCCAAGAAAAAGCTGAACACAACCACCACTAAGAGAGAAAGAAAAACACATGACCACTTTTCACGCCGTTGTTTGGATGGACCACCAAGAAGCCCACGTGCTGATGTTTGACCGTGAACACGTGGAGAGCCAACGCGTCAAATCACGCACGCACCACAAACACCAAGGCAAACCCACCGACACCGCACACCTGTATGCCGACATTGCCAAAGCCCTAGAAGGAACACACGAAGTGTTGGTCACAGGCCCGGGCATTGCCCGCGACGAGTTTCGTGACTGGTGCAAACAACACCACGCCCACGTGAACGTGGTGGACAGCGTGGCCAGCGATCACCCCACCGATGCACAGGTGGTGGCCATGGCGCGTCAGTACTTCAAGAAGTTTGACAACATGGCCGCAGACCCAGCACACCTGAAGTAAGCCTTCAGCCACGTGTATGGCGAAAACAAAAAGCCCGCTGTTGCAGCGGGCTTTTTGTTTTGGCAAAACGGTTTCTTAAGCGTCTAGCGGCGCCAGCTCTTGCGCCATCGCACCAAACACGCTTTGGCCATCTTTGCCTTTGGCTTCGATGCGCACAGTGTCGGCAAACTTCATGTACTCGGCGGTGGCCTTGCCATCCAGCGCAGTTTCCATGGCACGCTTTTCAGCGATGCAGCTGTAGCCCTTGGGCCATTCTGTTTTGCCGTTTTTCTCGAAGCCCGCATTGCTGATGGTGCCGCTGCTCACCACTGTGCCTGCGCGCAGTGCGCGCGTTTTGCTAGCGTGTGCGATGAGTTGACCAAAGGAGTAAGTCATGTCGGTGCCAGCATCACACATGCCCACCTTGCGGCCATTCCACGCCACCTGCACGGTGAGGTGCAAGCAGCCGTTGTCCCATGCGTCGCCCAACTCGTCGAGCGTCACCGCCACAGGGCTGAATGCGGTCGCGGGTTGGCTTTGCACAGCCTGCATGACGTGGCGCAGCGTGATGTTGTTGGACAGCATGACCAAACGGACCGCTTCCAACGCATCGTCTGCAGATGCACCCGTGGGCACGTCGTCGGTGATGACGGCGATTTCAGCAGAAAAATCCACGCCTAAGTTTTCGTTGGCACACACCACGCGATCGTGCGCGCCCAACATCACATCGCTGGCGGCTTGGTGCACGCGCAAGTCGCCATCGCCGTCACCCAGCAAAGTGGCGTGGCTGGCGTACGCAGTGCCCGTCAAGCGTTGGTAAGCGCGGGGCAGCGGGGCCATGCACAAGGCGGGGTCAAACGGGAAAGCATGACGTGCTTTGCCGCTGTTGAGGGTTTCATACAAGTCTTGCAGTTGCGGGGCGATGAAGCCCCAATCGTCCAGCGCTTGCTGCATGCGGGTGGCAATGCCCGTCGCATAATGCGCGGTGCTCAAGTCACGCGAGACGACCACCAATTGGCCGTCGCGTGTACCGTCTTTGTAGGTGGCTAATTTCATGCCACGATTCTATGAAAGTTCGCTCCGCCCCCATGCACGCCCGTGCCCAGCCCTCCAGCCCAGTGAGCCTGCCCCACTTGCAACGCAAACATGCGGTGCTGTTGGTGGTGGGCGTGCTGCTGTTGCACCTGTGGCTGTTAGCGGGCCTGCCGCTGTGGTTCACGCCAGAATCCGGCAAACCTCTGCGCACGCAGGCCTTGATCACGCGTCAAATTGAAGTGGCCGCACCGCGGGCGCCCCAAGTACCCAAACCTGTGCAGCCGCAGCCAGCCAAACCAGCACCTGCGACTGCGGCCGAAACGCCAGCAGAAACCAGCGAAAGCGCCAAGCCTTTGACGTTTGACGACTTTGGCCACGACCTCACAGCCCCTGTGAGTCTGCCCGCACGCAGCGCCACAGGCGTGGACTTGCCGCCCTACAAACGCGCAGGCAGCGAAGGCCTGACCGACGTCACCGCCTTCAAAGCGCCAGACTCGGCGTTTCTGAAATACCAAGTGCAAGGCCAAGCCAAGGGCTTTCACTACTGGGCCTCGGCCGAATTGAACTGGACACAAAATGGCAAAGAGTACGAAGGCCGTTTAGAGGTGAGCGCCTTATTTCTCGGTTCACGCGTGCAGACAAGCAAAGGCATGTTGGGTGCCGAAGGCCTCATGCCCACCCGTTTTGGCGACAAAACCCGCAGCGAGCTGGCGGCACACTTTCAGCGCGATAAAGGCATCATCAGCTTCAGCGCCAATTCACCGGATGCACCACTGCTCAAAGGCGCGCAAGACCGCTTGAGCGTGGTGCTGCAACTCAGCAGCCTGTTGGCCGCTGACCCGACCCGTTTCCCGCCGGGCACCATGCTGTCGTTCCAAACCGTGTCGCAGCGCGAGGCCGAGGTGTGGCAGTTTTTAGTTGAAAAAGAAGAGGTGTTGCAATTGCCATTTGGCGAAATCAACGCCATCAAGCTCAACCGCAAGCCACGCCGCGAGTTTGACCAACACATTGAGCTGTGGTTTGCGCCCACATTGAGTTATTTACCGGTGCGTTTGCGCATCACCAACGCCAATGGCGACTTTGTAGACCAACTTTTAAGCAAAACCGAAAAGCCCAGCCCTTGAATTTGGCTTTTTGAATCCGATATGCTTAGATGCAATTCGTTTTCCGTCGAAAGATTCCCATGGACATGCTCTACAACTCCGACACGTATTCGGTCATGCACCTGCAGGTGGATGACGCGTTGGTGCCTGTCCGTCCCGACGTGCCCGCCTTGGCTCGCCACGGCTTTGAAATCGTAGACAAACGCTCAGGCAAAGAGATTTACCTCGAAGGCTCTTGGGCTGAACAGTTCCAAGCCCATTTGCGCGCTTGGCAAGAAAATGCCCCCACCCAAGAAGAGGTGGAAGACACCTTGGCTGGCTACGCAGAGCTGGCCCAAAACCCGGTCGTGGTGCACTGAACCTGCTACCCACACGACACCCAGGGCGCTTAGGCGCCCTTTTTTGCGCCCTGGCCTACCTACAATTGCGCACATGACTGCATACATCCTTAATTTGTCTTGCCCCGACCGCCAGGGCATCGTGCACGCTGTGTCTGGCTTTTTGCTGGAGCGCAAAGGCAACATCGAAGAAGCCGCTCAATACAACGACCATGACACCGGTCTGTTCTTCATGCGCGTGCAGTTCGCATGCGATGCCGTGCAGCAAGACGCGTTGCGTAAGCAGCTTGCCACCTTCGCCACGGGCTTTGACATGAAGTGGTCGTTGCACGACACCACACAGCCCATGCGCACCGTATTGATGGTGAGCAAAGAAGGGCATTGCTTGAACGACTTGCTGTTTCGTTGGAAGAGCGGCCTGCTGCCCGTGGACATTCGCGCCATCGTGAGCAACCACCGCGACTTCTACCAACTGGCAGCCAGCTACAACGTGCCGTTCCACCACATCCCCGTCACTGCAGCGACCAAGGCACAAGCCGAAGCCAAGGCATACGAAGTGATCCAGACGGAAGGCGCAGAGCTGGTGGTGCTGGCCCGCTACATGCAAATTCTGAGCGACGACTTGTGCAAGAAACTGTCAGGCCGCGCCATCAACATCCATCACAGCTTCTTGCCCAGCTTCAAGGGCGCCAAGCCCTATTACCAAGCGCATGACCGTGGCGTCAAACTCATTGGTGCAACCGCCCACTACGTGACCGCCGACTTGGATGAAGGCCCCATCATTGAACAAGACGTGGCCCGCGTGGACCACAGCAAAACCGTGGAAGACTTCACGGCCCAAGGCCGCGACACCGAAAGCCAAGTGTTGGCCCGCGCCGTGAAGTGGCACAGCGAACACCGCGTGCTGTTGAACGGCCACAAGACTGTCATCTTCAAATAAATCTGCATGACCAGCCGCATCCCGCCCATCCAGTGCTTGCTCACATTTGAGGCGTTGGCGCGGTTGCGTTCGGTCACCCAAGCTGCAGAAGAACAATGCGTCACGCCCAGCGCGGTGAGCCACCGTGTCAAACAACTGGAACAGTTGCTGGGCGTCAAGCTGTTTGGCCGGGCCGATTTTTCGCTCACCACCGAAGGCAGCGAATACCTCGCCCATGTGCGCGAAGGTTTGTCTATTCTGGAGCGCTTCCCTGGGAAAGACGGCAGCGCTACCTCCGGGAAACGCAAACTGCGTTTGGCCGTGACGCCCACCTTTGCCCGCTCCATCTTGATGCCGCGCCTGCGCCAGTTTGCAGACGCATATCCCGAGATTGACATCATCTTGCAGGTCAGCATCCCACTGCTGGATGTGGTGGCCGAAGACGCCGACCTGACCATCCGTTTTGGCACCGGCCGCTACGCCGATGTCGAGCATGTGTGCATCATGAAAGACGACGTGACGCCCATGGCCTCACCCGCCTACATCCGCGAACACGGCCCGTTTGAAACGCCCGAAGACTTGGCCGACGCCACCTTGTTGCGCAGCCCCTTGGAGCCTTGGCGCACCTGGTTTGCCGCGCATGACCAAGACTGGCCCGAGCCGATTGACGGCAGCAGCTTCAACGACATCGGCCTGATGTGCGACGCCGCAGCGCAGGGCTTGGGCGTGGGCTTGGTGCGTTTGAAACTGGGCGCACCGTGGCTAGAAAACGGCACGCTGGTGCGCATCTTCCCGCGTCAAGTGCCTAGCCCGCACGGGCATTACCTGTGTTGGCGCACGGGGGCGATGGACCGGTGGGAATGTGCGGCGTTTGCTGACTGGCTGATGAAGGCTGTACCTTAATTTCGTTGCGTTGTTTTCTCTCGCTGTGAACGAGAGAGGCCGGTACCGCCACACGGCTTACATCGCTGCGCGACGAATGGCGCCGTATGACGGCACCGACCCCTCCCATTCACGACGTTTGAACTAGCGCAACGAAACACATACCTTTTGACGCACATTGATTGGCCAACGCTGCGCAGCCAGCTTTGGCCGTGGATTTCGACCTTGCGCGACCACACATCTGTCAAGTGGGCAGTGGGGTACGTCATGCGGCGCCATTCGTCGCGCAGCGATGTAAGCCGCAGGGCGTACCCCACTGCTCACTTGACGCGAACGAAGTAAGCCAACAAAACCTTTTCAAAACAAGCTGTAACTTTCTTCACACGCTCAACGCCCGTTTTGCCGTAAAGTGCCACACATGAACGCACCACTCACCTCCGACCAGCAAACCACCCTTGCCCGCGCTGAACGCCAAGCGCAAGTCGTGCAAGCGCTGCTGCAAGTGCTGCCCCAGCACGCCCTGCTCTACACCACCGAGGACACCGTGCCTTACGAGTGCGACGGCCTCACCGCCTACCGCGCTCGCCCCATGTGCGTGGCTTTGCCTGAGACGGTGGACCAAGTGCAAGCCGTACTCAAGACCTGCTACGCGCTGGACGTGCCCGTGGTGGCACGCGGTGCTGGCACGGGTCTGTCGGGTGGCGCGATGCCACACACCATGGGCGTGACGCTGTCGCTGGCCAAGTTCAACCAAATCCTCAACATCGACGTGACGGCCCGAACTGCGGTGGTGCAGTGCGGCGTGCGCAACCTTGCCATCAGCGAAGCGGTGTCGCAATACGGGCTTTACTACGCGCCCGATCCATCTAGCCAAATTGCTTGCACCATCGGTGGCAACGTGGCCGAGAACTCCGGGGGCGTGCATTGTTTGAAATACGGCCTCACCGTGCACAACGTACTCAAGGTGAAGGGCTTCACCATCGAAGGTGAACCCATTGAGTTTGGCAGCGATGCGCTCGACACACCGGGTCTCGACCTGTTGCCCGTGGTGGTGGGTAGCGAAGGCATGTTGGCGGTGACCACGGAGGTGACCGTCAAGCTCGTACCCAAGCCGCAACTGGCGCGCTGCATCATGGCCAGCTTTGACGATGTGCGCAAAGCGGGCGACGCTGTGGCTGCGGTAATTGCCGCAGGCATCATCCCTGCAGGCCTAGAGATGATGGACGGCCCCATGACCGCCGCCGTGGAAGACTTTGTGCACGCTGACTACGACCTGAGCGCCGCCGCCATTTTGCTGTGCGAGAGCGACGGCACGCCCGAAGAAGTGGAAGAAGAAATTGGTCGCATGAGCGACGTGCTGCGCGGCTGCGGCGCCACTGCCATTACGGTGAGCCGCGACGAAGCGCAACGCATGAAGTTTTGGAGTGGTCGCAAAAACGCGTTCCCTGCCTCGGGCCGCATCAGCCCCGACTACATGTGCATGGACAGCACCATCCCGCGCAAGCGTTTGGCCGACATCCTGCAAGCCATCTCGGAAATGGAAAAGAAATACCAACTGCGCTGCCTCAACGTGTTTCATGCCGGTGACGGCAACTTGCACCCGCTGATTTTGTTTGATGCCAACGACCCCGACCAACTGCACCGCTGCGAGCTGTTTGGCGCAGACATTTTGGAAACCAGTGTGGCCATGGGCGGCACGGTCACGGGCGAGCACGGCGTGGGCATCGAGAAGGTGAACAGCATGTGCGTGCAGTTCAGCGCCGAAGAAAACGAGCAGATGTTTGGCGTGAAGCGCGCCTTTGACAGCAAAGGTTTACTCAACCCCGGCAAGGTGATCCCCACCCTGCACCGCTGCGCCGAATACGGCAAGATGTTGGTGCGTGCGGGGCAGATCAAGCATCCTGATTTGCCACGCTTCTAAATGCATACATCGGCGCGCAAGCGCTGGTGTGTTGCCTCTGAGTGAATGAACTTAAGCGGTGTAAGTTCGCCCACCAAAGATCGCCGTCCCCACCCGCACCATCGTGCTGCCCGCGTGGACGGCAGCCTCTAGGTCGCCCGTCATGCCCATCGACAAGGTGTCGAACTGCGGCAGGTTCAACGCAGCTTTCACGTCGTCAAACAACGCACGCGCTTTGGCGTGCACGGCGACTTGGGCGTCAAAGCCATCCACAGGGTCAGGGATGGTCATGAGGCCTCGCAGAACCAATCGAGGCAGCTTGGCGACTTCAGCGGCCAGCACAAGTACCTCGCAAGGTGCGATGCCTGATTTGGTTTCGCCACCGTCGATGTTGATTTGCAAACACACATTCAACGGCGCGAGGTGCGCGAGGCGTTGGTCGCTCAAGCGCTGCGCAATTTTGAAGCGGTCTACCGTGTGCGCCCAGTCAAAGTGCTCGGCCACAAGTTTGGTTTTGTTGCTTTGAATGGGGCCAATGCAGTGCCACACCAAGGGGTGTGCACCACCTTGCAAAGCGGTGATTTTGTCTACCCCTTCTTGGATGTAGTTCTCTCCAAAATCGCGCTGTCCACACGCAGCTACCTGACGCACATCGTCGGCACTGAAAGTTTTGGAAACGGCCAGCAGTTGGACCGCATTCGCAGGGCGGCCACTCGCGGCGCAGGCCGCTGCAATGCGAGCTTGCACCGCGTGGAGTTTGTCTTGTAGCACGTGGTCTGGCGTATTCATCTTGGGTACAACTTTAACAAGGAGAACGGCGTGCCCCACACAGCGCAGACTTTGAACCAACTCCTCACCCAAGCGGTGGCGCTGCAAGCCTCTGATTTGCACTTGTCTGCGGGGCGTGCACCGATGGTGCGTCAGCACGGTGTCTTGGTAACGCTTGCGGCGACGCACCCAACGCCCCATGTGCTGACCCACGATGCGCTACGCATGATGTTGACCCCTTTGATGGACGAAGCCCAACAAGCGCAATTCAACCAAGGCCATGAGGTAGATTTTGCGTTTGCCGTGCCAGAGCTGGGGCGTTTTCGAGCCAACGCCTTCATGCAACAGCACGGCTGTGGCGCGGTGATGCGGCACATTCCCAGCGGAACGCCCACGCTGATGGCCTTGCACACCCCATCAGCCCTTCCCGAGTTGCTCACGCGCGTCGGTTTGCTGTTGGTGACAGGCCCCACGGGCTCCGGCAAATCCACCACCTTGGCGGCCATGGTGCAACACCTGAACACGCACACCCAACAACACATCGTGACGCTAGAAGATCCGATTGAATTTGTGCACACCAGTGATCAATGCCTAATTACGCAGCGAGAAATCGGCACACACAGCCAAAACTTTTCGCATGCGTTACGCGCAGCCTTGCGCGAAGACCCCGACGTCATTTTGGTGGGCGAGCTGCGAGACTTAGAGACCATTCGCCTCGCCCTCACCGCCGCCGAAACCGGGCACTTGGTGCTGGCCAGCCTGCACACACGCAGCGCCGCAGCGACGGTCGAGCGCATGGTGGATGTGTTTGACGCGCACGAAAAAGCCTTGGTGCGCACCCAACTCAGCGATGCGCTGGTGGGCGTGGTGTCGCAAGCACTGTGCCCTACGCCCACGGGCGATGGCCGCGTCGCGGTGTTTGAAACCATGGTCGCCACACCCGCCATTCGCCATCTCATACGGGAGGGTAAAACTGCGCAAATGCAAAGCGCGTTGCAAACAGGTGCCGCGCAAGGCATGCAAACCATGGCGCAAGCCCTGCAAAACGCTCGTCACCAAGGGCGAATTGCTTAGTCAGCCCCAAGGTTCCCTGGGTGACACACAGGATTGTGCCTAGCCCCTATGATTCAACGCAGTTCAACCCTTATTTTGGAATAACCATGTCTAGCATCAACGCCAAAACTTACGAACCCACTGCTTCTGCTCACGTCGCTTTCATCGGCATGGGTGTGATGGGCTACCCCATGGCCGGCCACTTGGCCACCGCAGGCCACGCAGTGACGGTGTACAACCGCTCGCCCGCCAAGTCCGAGGCTTGGGTCAAAGAATTTGCCGCCACCAAATCCCCAAAAAGCGCGCTGACGCCACGCGAGGCGGCCAAAGGCGCCAGCATTGTGTTTTGCTGCGTGGGCAATGACGACGATTTGCGCTCGGTCGTATTTGGCGCAGACGGCATGTTGGCAGGCATGGAGCCAGGCACCGTGTTAGTGGATCACACCACCGCATCGGCCGACGTGGCCCGCGAGATTTACACCGCGGCTAAGAATCTGGGCGTTCACTTCATCGATGCCCCCGTGTCGGGCGGTCAAGGCGGCGCACAAAACGGTTTGTTGACCGTCATGTGCGGCGGCGAGGCACCTGTGTTCGAGCGCGTCAAACCTGTGGCCATGGCCTTCTCACGCGCGTTCACCCTGATGGGCGAACCCGGCGCTGGCCAGCTGACCAAGATGGTCAACCAAATTTGTATCGCCGGTTTGGTGCAAGGCCTGAGCGAAGCCATTGCCTTTGGCCAAAGAGCAGGGCTCGACATGAACCTCGTGCTCGACGTGATTGGCAAAGGCGCCGCGCAGAGCTGGCAACTGGACAACCGCGGCAAGACCATGGTGGCCGACAAGTTTGATTTCGGCTTTGCGGTGGATTGGATGCGCAAAGATTTGGGGCTGGTGTTTGACGAAGCCAAGCGCAACGGCGCTGTGTTGCCTGTGACGCAAATGGTCGATCAGTTCTACGGCGACGTGCAAAAAATGGGCGGTAACCGTTGGGACACGTCTAGCTTGATCAAGCGTTTGCGGTAAACACCAGCGTCCATAAAAAAGCCCCGCATGCGGGGCTTTTTTTATTTGTCATCCGTGATTATTTGATCGGCGTCACAACGGGTTGCTGCGAAGCATTGGGTTTCGATGCGTTCAGATCCACAGACTGCGAGTCACTGCGCTTGGGCTGCATCGCGCGTAATTCGTCTTCGGTGATGTACTCAAACACGCGCACCACACGTTTCACGCCACTCACGCCACGCACCACATCGGTGGCACGTTTGGCTTCACGTTGAGTGACACGACCCATCAGGTAAACGGTGCCGCGCTCGCCCACCACTTTGAACACATTGGAAAATACATCTTCCGTATCGACCATCGCTGCTTTGACTTTGGCAACCAACACCGCGTCGCTTGAACGGTCACTGAAACTCGATGCGGGGCCAACGGCCAACTCGTTCACCACCGCACGGACGTTTTCTACGCGGCTGATCAGGGATTCCACTTGGCGACGTACGGTATCGCTGGTCACCTCACCCGTGATCAGCACTTGGCGGTTGTAGCTTGTGATGTTGATGTGCTCTTTGCTGCCAAAGTTTTCACGAATGGCTGTGGCGCTGCGTTGTTCAATGGTTTCGTCTTCCACTTGAATCCCGGTGGTTCGACGATCGCTTGCGACCATGGCGCCACCAATGACACCACCAAACATCAAAGGTGCGGCACAGGAGGCCAACCCCAGACACATCACCAACGTAGACAGCAACGAAGCTGTGGATTTATTCAAAATCTTCATTCTTTACTTTCTGTATCACCCAGCAATTGCGCATCCACACCATCGCAAATGCAGTGGATGGCCAGCAAGTGCACTTCTTGAATACGAGCCGTGCGGTCGTGCGGCACACAAATGTGCACATCGGTTTCGCGCAAGGCTTGGCCCATCTTGCCGCCGCCTTTACCCGTCAGCGCCACCACCGTCATGTCGCGCTCGTGCGCCGCTTGAATGGCCGCCAACACATTGGGCGAGCTGCCGCTGGTGGTGATGGCCAACAACACATCGCCCGACTGTCCGAGGGCGCGCACTTGCTTGGCAAAAATTTGTTCGTAGCTGTAGTCGTTGGCAATTGCCGTGATGATGGAGCTGTCGGTGGTCAGCGCAATTGCGCCCAGTTCTGGACGTTCGCGCTCAAAGCGACCCACGAATTCGGCCGCAAAATGCTGCGCATCGGCGGCTGAGCCACCGTTGCCACACGCCAGCACTTTGCCACCACTGGTGACACTGGCCAACACGGCAGACACAGCGGCGGCGATGGGTTTAGACAAGACTTGGGCGGCCTGGTATTTCAGGTCGGCAGAGTCAATGAAGTGTTGTTCGATACGTTGCTCAAGCATGGGGGCAATGATACCTTTAAGCGTCAAAAGCGGCTTTGAACCACTGCAAGTTGTCACCCTCGACAGCGACCACATCAAACCGACATGGGGGCGTCTGGCGCAGTTTCAACAAATAGTGACGCGCAGCAAAGACAATGCGCCGCTGCTTGACAAAAGTGATGCTGGCCAAAGCCCCGCCATGCTGGGACTTGCCGCGTTGTCGCACCTCCACAAAAACCAAGGTGCCATCGCCATCTTGCATGACCAAATCTATTTCGCCGCCACCCCGCCCGGGCGTTCGATAATTGCGTTGCATCAGCTGCAGGCCTTGGGCTTGTAAATGTTGTAACGCGCGGTCTTCGGCCGCATCTCCTTTTTGCTTGGTGGTTGATTGCACTTGCTTTTGACCATTGGGTTTGTTCACAGCACCTCCTTGATGAACGCCAACTTTGATTCCGCCCTGTCTGCCGCACACGCTGCCGCAGCCGCCCAAAACCACCCGGCAGGCACGCTGTATGTGGTGGCCACGCCGATTGGTAACTTGGCCGACATCAGCTTGCGTGCCTTGCATGTGCTGAGTCTTTGCGACACCTTGGCGTGTGAGGACACGCGCCACTCACAAACTTTGCTGCGTGCCTACGGCATCGACAAATCGTCCTCGCATTGGCTGGCCGTGCATCAGCACAACGAAGCCGAAGCCGCTGAAGAAGTCATTCGGCGCCTGCAAGCCGGTCAGCGCGTGGCGTACGTGAGTGATGCCGGTACGCCTGCCGTGAGTGATCCTGGCGCACGCTTGGTTTGGCAGGTGCAAAGTGCTGGCTTGCGCGTGGTGCCGTTGCCTGGCGCCAGCAGCGTGACCGCGCTGCTGAGTGCTTGCGGCACGCCCGCGCATGACTCGTCTGGTTTTGTATTTGTGGGCTTCTTGCCATCCAAAGCCACCGAGCGTGGGCATGCCGTGGAGGGGCTGGCCCAAGAGCCTCGCACGCAAGTACTGTTAGAGGCCCCGCACCGCATCGAAGCCCTCGCCACCGCCTTGGGCGTGCTGGGCGAACGCCCCGTGACGGTGGGTCGCGAACTGACCAAGCAGTTTGAAGAAATTGCCACCGTGGCCGCCCAAGATTTGACGGGTTGGCTGCAAGGCAATGCACAGCGCACGCGTGGCGAGTTTGCTTTGGTGGTACACGCCCAGGCACAAGAACGCGCAGCGGGCTCTGACAACGACCGCCTGCTGAAAATCTTGCTGCAAGAACTGCCTCTGAAAACAGCCGTAAAAATGGCAGCTGAAATCAGTGGCGAAGCAAAGAACGCTTTGTATGACCGCGCCCTAGAACTCAAAGCAGCCACCTAAACACGCAAGCACCACCGCCAAAGAAAAAGGCTTTGCATCGCTGCAAAGCCTTTTTTGTTGAACTGCCGTTTGGCTTAGAAGCCCAAGGTATGCGGCAACCAAGTGGAGAGTTCTGGCACAAACGTCAGCAGCACCAACACCACAAAGTGCGCCAACAAGAAGGGCGGCAATTCACGGGTGAGGTCGGCCATCGACACGCGTGTCGCCACAGCAGTGACAAACAACAAGCCCCCCACTGGCGGCGTGATCATGCCCAATGTCAGATTAACGATGACCACCATGGCAAAGTGCGTGGGGTCAATGCCCAAGGCCAAAGCCACGGGGGCCAAGATAGGCACCAAAATCATCACGCCGGGCAAGGGCTCCATGAAGATGCCAAACACCAGCAACAAAACGTTGACCACGATCAGAAAGGTCACAGGTGAGAGGTTCCATTCCACAATGGTTTGCGACACCTGTTGCGGCACACCCTCCACCGTCAGCACCCATGCAAATGCCGCCGAGGTGGCCATGACCAACAACACCGAAGCCGTCAACAGCGATGAACGTGCAGCGATGCCGGGCAAAGCCTTCCACTCCAAAGTCCGGTAAATCCATTTGCCGCAAATCAGCGCATAAAACACAGCCACCACCGACGCCTCGGTGGGCGTGAAGATGCCAAAGCGGATGCCCACCAGAATCAACACAATCAACATCAGCGCAGGGATGGCTTTGAAGCTGGTGACCAGCATTTGGCGTGCGGAGGGACGTGGCTCGGTGGAGCGGTAATTGCGCTTGCTGCAAATGCGCCAGTTCACAAAAGCCATGGCCAGCGCAATCAAGATGCCGGGAATGAAGCCAGCCATGAACAAGCCGCCCACCGACACCTGCTCGTCCTGCATGGCGTAAATGATCATGCTGATGGACGGTGGAATGATGGGACCCACAATGGCGGTGCTCGACGTCAATGCTGCTGCGTAAGCACGTGAATAGCCTGCCTTCTCCATCATCTTGACCATCATGGAACCAGGACCTGCAGCATCTGCCAACGCAGAACCGGAAATGCCAGAGAACAAGGTCAGCGACAGCACGTTGGCATAGCCCAAGCCCCCGCGCAAATGCCCCACAAATTGCGATGCAAAGCGCAACAGCACCAAGGTGAGTGCGCCGCCCGACATCAGCTCAGCGGCCAGAATGAAAAACGGCACAGCCATCAACGGAAAGCTGTCGATGCCTGTGAACATTTCTTTGAACACCACCAACTGTGGGTAACGCCCCCCCGCAAACACGGCGAGCGAGGCGGAAATCGCAAGTGCAAATGCCACAGGAAAACCAAGAGTCATCAGCACGATGGCTGCGATGAAAAGTGTGAGTGTCATAGTGAGGCAGCGGATTCAGCATCCATCTCGTCTGAAGTGATGTAGTTGCCCTGGCCGATGTAGCCGCGCACGATGAAAAGCAAATGCACAAAGAGCAGCAAAAAGCCAATGGGCATGGCGGCATAAATCCAAGCGATAGGAATGTCCGTTGCCGCTGTGGTTTGAAAGCGCGTGGCCCAAACGTAAAGGATGGAGAAATACATCATCACCAAAAAGAAAGCCCCTAGACCCAGCGCAACGATTGCACGTACCACACACGCACCTTGCTCGCCCACAGTGTGGTGGAAGTTATCAATCGCCACATGCCCCCCAAAACGCAGCACCAAACCTGCGCCTAAGAAGGTCACCCAAATCATCATGTGACGTGCCACCTCTTCGGCCCAGACGATGGAGTCGCCCGTGGTGTAGCGCAACACCACGTTGGCAAACACGATGCAGGACATGGCCAGTAGCAACAGAATCAACACCCAACGGTTGGTGGCCACCAACACGCGCTCAAATCGGTTCAACATGTGCGTTCAACAGCAAGTGCTGTTTTAAAAGAGAAAAGAAGAACGCCCGGACAAGTCCGGGCGCAATACGAAAGCAAAGCTTGGCTTATTTGGTTTGCGTGATTTTGTCGATGGTGGCTTGACCAAACTTGGCAGCGTATTGCTTGTACGCAGGCGCCACACCTGCTTGGAAAGAGGCCACGTCCACTTTGGTCACCACTTGGACACCGTGCGACTGGATTTCGGTCACTGCCTTTTTCTCGACATCGTCCACGAATTTGCGTGACGCCAATGCACCCGCTTTGGCACCTTCAATGAAGGCGACTTTTTCGGAGTCGCTCAGCGTACCGAAGAAGGCCGGCGACACGATCAAGGCCATAGGCGCATAAACGTGTGAGGTCAACGACAAGTTCTTTTGCACTTGCCACAGCTTGGCAGACACGAACACTGACACTGGGTTTTCTTGACCATCAATCGTGCCTTGTTGCAAAGCGCCAATCACTTCAGGCCAAGCCATGGGCGTGGGCGAAGCACCGAGCGTGCGGAAGGCGGTGATGTGCACAGGATTTTCTGTGACGCGAATTTTCAAGCCCTTGATGTCATCTGCTTTGGTCACGGGACGCTTGTTGTTGCTCAGGTGGCGAAAGCCTTGCTCACCCCATGCCAGAGCGATGAGACCGCGCTTTTTGAACTTGGTCAACAAGTCTTGGCCAAACTCACCATCCAACACTTTGCGCGCATGCGCCGTGTCACGGAACAAGAAGGGAATGTCGACCACGCCCACCTCTGGGACAAAGTTGCTCAATGCACCTGTGGACACGATCACGGCCTCAACGGTGCCCAACTGCAGACCTTCGATCAGTTCGCGCTCACCGCCCAACGCACTGGCAGGGAATTGTTTGAACTTGTAAGCACCTTTGGTGGATTTTTCAACCGAATCCGCCCAAGTTTGAGCAGCGGCACCGTAGTGCGAGTTGACAGCCAAGGCGTAGCCCACTTTGACTTCTTTTGCAGTTTGTGCAACGGCAAAGCCCGTCGAGGAAGCCAAAGCGACCAAAGTCATCAAGGCGGTGCGGCGAAGAGTCGTCATTTGTAAGTTTTCCAGAAGAGTGCAGATTAAAGTTTGGTGCGGCTGGCGGGGATCGAACCCACGACCCTTGGCTTCGGAGGCCAATACTCTATCCACTGAGCTACAGCCGCGCTTTTGTGACTTGGCATTGTAGGCGCCCCGCTATAATTTCCGTCAGTTCTAGAGCCCCTCCCTACAGGATTTAAAAATGAGCAACCAACACCACGAAGAAGACCACACAGGTCCTATCAAAACTCCGAAGCAGCTTTTGTTGGCTGTCTTGTATTCTTTTGTGCTGCCTGTGTTCATCATCATTGGCTTGGTGGCCTATGTGACTTCTGGCAACAAGCCACAAGCTGGATCTTCCAACGAACCAGAGGCCGTTGCAGCTCGTATTCAAAAAGTGGGCTCAGTTGAGATCAAAGATGCCAACCGCGCTGCTCGCAGTGGTGAAGACGTGTTCAAAGCTCAGTGCTCTGCTTGCCACGCCACAGGCGCGGCAGGTGCACCTAAGTTTGGCGACGCTGGCGCATGGGGTGCGCGTATCGGCAAGGGCTACGACGCGTTGGTGACTTCTGCGCTCAAGGGTAAAGGCGCAATGGGCCCTCAAGGCGGCGGTGATTTTGAAGATTTCGAAATCGGCCGTGGCGTGGTTTACATGGCCAACGCAGGTGGTGCGAAGTTCACAGAACCCAAGAAGCCTGAAGGCAAATAAGCTTTCGCTTCTTACAAAAAAACCGGCTCAGGAGCCGGTTTTTTTTACGCCTTCACTTGGTTTGCGGCACTCTGCTGCGGGCTGCGCACATAGCCAAAGCGTTTGGACAGTTCGCTGGCAGCCACCTCTTGCGGCACCCATAAGCCTGCCTCCACCAAATCGGCTGCTTGCACTACGTCTTGGGTGTGGAGCAAGCCAAAACCTTGCTCGGTATCAAGGTACAAGCGCCCGTATTCATCGACGATGCAGCGCTGCATGCGCGCAGATATGCCGGTGTGCGCTTGTATCGAACCGTCGGGCTGCAAGCGCCAGATCCAAGGCGTAGCTTCTAGCTCAACAAATACACGCTGCGGCCCATTTTGAAAATACCACTGACCTTGTTTGTCACAGCTGTAGTTTCGGCCAATGAATGCAATGAGCTTTTCATGCTGCAGACGAGAGCCTTTGCCTTTGGGAAAAGGGCCCAATGCCTGCGTTTGGTCATCACGCATGTACCAATCGCCGCGAGCATCCAGCCCCAACCAACCGTAGCAGTCAGGGACATTGGGCCATTTGGCCATGGCTTGTTGAACGAGATCATCCATGCTGTGTCATCCATTCCGTCACGGCCCAGGGCATTTCTTTCAAATCACCAGGAAATGTGCCTGAAGCAAAACCGACATGTCCGCCAGTTTCAGGCTGCCAAAGAACGACATGATCGCTGACGTGCGCTTGAGAAGGCAAGCAACTGGCCGGAATGAACGGGTCGTTGCGTGCATTGAGCACCAACGCAGGGACTTGAACCAGCGACAAACCAGGCTTGGCACTGGCGCGATCCCAATAGTCGTCCGCGCCTCGAAAGCCGTGCAGCGGTGCGGTGAACACATCGTCAAATGCGTAGAGAGTATTCGCCGCCATCAGCTCTTGCGGATCAAACAGCCCTGGGAATTGTTCTAGCTTTTGCATGGCACGCGGTTTCATGGTCGCTAAAAACATGCGCGCATAAACGGCTTTGTTAAAGCCGGTGTCAATGGCATGACCGCTTGCACATAAATCGATTGGCGAGCATACGGATGCAATGCCATTCACGACCTGCGCTGCCGTGTGACCCATTTCCCCCGCCCATCGCATGAGCGCGTTGCCGCCCAGTGAAATACCAACCGCAAAGATTGGACCTTCGTGATGCTGGTGAAAGCGCTGAAGCAGCCAGCCTATTTCTTCAAAATCACCCGAGTGGTAGGCTCGCGGCGCCCAATTAATTTCACCACTGCAGCCCCTGAAGTGCGGAACAGCCATGTGCCATCCTCGCGCCTGCGCTTCTTGCGCGAAGGCCTCGGCATAGTGGCTGCTGGATGAGCCTTCTAGGCCGTGGAAAAGCACCAGCAGTGGGGCATCTTCTAGCAGGACGATGCCATCACTGCGCCAGTCCACATCGACGAAGTCGCCATCTGGGGTGTCCCAGCGCTCGCGCGTCCAGCACGGCTTAGCGCCTGTGTAACGACGCGCAAATTTGGCTGAATAAATCGTTTGTACGTTTCCACCCGGTAGCCACCAAGGCGCGTGGTAGTCCCAAATCAATGCAAGACCTGTGGCGCTTCGTGTGCTTCTGCGTGTGTGGGCGCTGTGCCTGGGCTGGCGTGGTGCGCCACCATGCGCCATCCTTGTGCGGTGCGCTGGTACACATTGGTGGCGACCACCACGGCTTCTTGTGTGCCATCTGTGGTGAGCAAGGCCACACGTTCAATCACGTTGTGCATGGCGCTGGTGAGTGATTCGACTTTGCAAATATGTTCTGGCCGCGCGGCAATGGTGCCGTTGGCAAACATGGCCTCAAAAGCGGCACGAATGCTGGCGCTACCAATCAAACGTGGCCCGCCTGGGTGAACGCACACGATGTCGTCTTCATCGGCCCAACAGCCCATGAGTTTTTCTATGTCACCTGTTTGCAAGGCTTCATAAAACTGGTTTTCGATGACGTCTGCTGTACCACCCACAGTGGCAGCTCGGAGTTTGGCTTTAGGCATGGTTCAAATTGTCCATGTTTTTAGAACAAGCAATAAAAAAGCCCCGACCGTGAGGTAGGGGCTTTTGAACGCTGACGCGCACAGCAATTACTTGTGAGCGCGGTAGCGGCGCAAGGCCGACAATTCAGCAGCCAAGATGGCCAGCTCAGAACGAGCACGGGCCAAATCAACATCTGATTTTGCGTTCTTAACGGCTTCTTCGGCTGCGAGTTTGGCTGCGTTTGCTTTTTCTTCGTCCATGTCTTTGCCGCGCACAGCGGTGTCAGACATGACGGTGACGCAGTCAGGTTGCACTTCCAGAATGCCACCTGCGACGAAAACAAACTCTTCACCACCATCAGCCGTGTGAATGCGCACCGAACCGGGACGGATGCGTGAAATCAGCGGCGTGTGGCGCGGATAAATACCGAGCTCGCCCGCCTCGCCTGGCAAAGCCACAAAAGTGGCTTCGCCGGAGAAGATGGACTCTTCTGCGCTGACGACATCTACGTGGATGGTACTCATAGGATCTCTCAGATCTTCTTAGCTTTTTCGAACGCTTCGTCGATGGTACCGACCATGTAGAAGGCTTGTTCTGGCAAGTGGTCACACTCACCGTTCACAATCATCTTGAAACCACGGATGGTTTCGGCCAAGGTCACGTACTTACCGGGTGAACCAGTAAACACTTCAGCAACGTGGAAAGGCTGAGACAGGAAACGTTGGATCTTACGAGCGCGGGCCACAGCCAGCTTGTCTTCAGGTGCCAATTCGTCCATACCCAAAATCGCGATGATGTCACGCAATTCTTTGTAGCGTTGCAGCGTACCTTGCACAGCGCGTGCTGTGGAGTAGTGCTCTTCACCCACAACCAATGGGTCCAACTGACGGCTGGTGGAGTCCAATGGATCCACAGCTGGGTAGATACCCAAAGAAGCGATGTCACGAGACAACACAACGGTGGAGTCCAAGTGAGCAAACGTTGTCGCTGGGGATGGGTCGGTCAAGTCATCGGCAGGCACGTAAACGGCTTGGATGGAAGTGATAGAACCCACCTTGGTCGAGGTAATACGCTCTTGCAAACGGCCCATTTCTTCGGCCAATGTAGGTTGGTAACCCACAGCAGAAGGCATACGACCCAACAAAGCGGACACTTCGGTACCGGCCAAGGTGTAGCGATAGATGTTGTCCACGAAGAACAACACGTCTTTACCTTCGTCGCGGAACGATTCAGCGATGGTCAAACCAGTCAACGCCACGCGCAAACGGTTGCCAGGGGGCTCGTTCATCTGACCGTAAACCATAGCAACTTTGGACTCGCCCAAGTTTTCCAAGTTCACAACGCCAGAGTCGGCCATCTCGTGATAGAAGTCGTTACCTTCACGGGTACGCTCACCCACACCAGCGAACACGGACAAGCCGCTGTGCGCTTTAGCGATGTTGTTGATGAGTTCCATCATGTTCACGGTTTTACCCACACCCGCGCCGCCGAACAAGCCGACCTTACCGCCCTTAGCGAAAGGACAGACCAAGTCGATCACCTTGATACCGGTCTCGAGCAATTCTTGCGAAGGGCTGAGTTCGTCATAGGCAGGGGCCTTGCGGTGGATAGAAGCAGTTTGTGCTTGGTCAACAGGACCACGTTCGTCGATGGGGTTACCCAACACGTCCATGATGCGGCCGAGGGTGGCTTTACCCACGGGAACGGTAATCGCCGCGCCAGTGTTCGTCACCATCAAACCACGACGCAGACCGTCAGAAGTACCCAGCGCGATGGTACGGACGATGCCGTCACCGAGCTGTTGCTGAACTTCCAGAGTCAGTGCAGTGCCTTCGAGCTTGAGCGCGTCGTAGACCTTGGGCATTTGGTCGCGTGGGAACTCGACGTCCACCACC
>Ga0228703_1000347_pt1 | contig 35562 bp, 33 predicted proteins | sample McNCre217_Aug_MG_3_FD_178020 | JGI IMG/M metagenome (GOLD analysis project Ga0228703, IMG submission 178020) | Freshwater microbial communities from McNutts Creek, Athens, Georgia, United States - 29-17_Aug_MG | ecosystem: Environmental > Aquatic > Freshwater > Creek | place: USA: Georgia...
ACGTCAAGAAGCTGGTGCAACAGCTTGAAGCCCAAAAACGTGAAGAGCTGTCATTGCACCGCAAAGTGCACCGCCCTTGGGGCTGGTACGACAGCGTTGACGAAGGTGAGCGTTTCAAGGTCAAACGCATTCAAGTCAATCCTGGTGCAAGCCTGAGCTTGCAAAAGCACCACCACCGTGCGGAGCATTGGATTGTGGTCAAGGGCACGGCTGAAATCACCAATGGTGATCAGGTGCTTGTGCTGACCGAAAATCAATCAACCTACATCCCCGTGGGTGAAATACATCGCTTAGCTAACCCCGGCAGCATTCCTCTCGAGATCATCGAGGTTCAGTCTGGTAGCTATTTAGGGGAAGACGACATCGTGCGTTTCGAAGACAGCTACGGGCGAAACTAAGTTAATCCTTATTGGTTAGTGGTGTGGGTGTGGCATCGTTGATAATTACGACTTTGCTAATGAGCGAAAGGGCGGTAGCGTGCCCTAAGTTTCAAAATTTAACCCTTACTCTTGTCAAAATTAAATCTTCCGCAACACATTGCCATCATCATGGATGGCAATGGCCGATGGGCTCAAGGCCGACACATGCCCCGCACCGTTGGGCATGCCAAAGGTGCTGCGGGTGTGCGGGCGTTGGTGGAGTCTTGTGCAAAGCAAGGCATTCAGTACCTCACGCTTTTTGCATTTAGTACAGAAAACTGGAAGCGCCCAGCTGACGAAGTGTCGACCCTGATGGGGTTGTTCGTTCAGTACCTTGAGAAAGAAATGGGCGCGTTATCAAAAGCAGGTGTGCGTCTGAAGGTGATTGGGGACATCTCGGCTTTTCCTCAAGAGTTGCAAGCTCGTATCGAAGCTGCTGAGCATTCCACCCAGCACAACCGAGTGCTCACGCTCACGGTGGCTGCTAACTATGGTGGGCAATGGGATGTGGTGCAGGCTGTTCAGCAGTGGCATCAACACAACCCGTCAGCTGACATTACGCAGCTGACGCAAGCGCAACTTGCTCAGTACTTAAGCACGGCTGGCATGCCCGACCCCGATTTGCTCATTCGAACAGGGGGAGAGCAGCGCATAAGCAACTTCTTGCTTTGGCAGGCTGCTTACGCAGAGCTGTACTTCACAGATGTGCTTTGGCCCGATTTCGATGAGGCTCAGTTGGCCAATGCGCTCTCTTGGTACTCAGACCGAAGCCGTCGGTTTGGTCTAACGACTGAGCAAATTCAATCCAAAACACAAACAGCCTAAATGTTGCAGACAACCACCAAAATATACGTGGCAGGTCATCGGGGCATGGTGGGCTCTGCCATCGTTCGTCAGTTGCTGGCGGAAGGCCTCGCGCAAAGCCAAATCATCACCCGCACACATGCCGAATTGGATCTCACCAATCAAGCCGCCGTGCAAGCGTTTTTCGCCTCAGAAAAACCTACGCAGGTGTATCTGGCCGCAGCGAAAGTTGGTGGCATTCATGCCAACAACGTGTATCCAGCGGACTTCATCTACCAAAACCTCATGATGCAAGCCAACGTCATTGAGGCTGCATTTCAAAACGGTGTGCAAAAGCTGCTGTTCTTAGGCTCTAGTTGTATCTACCCGCGATTGGCCGCCCAGCCCATGAGAGAAGATGCGTTGTTGACAGGCACGCTTGAGCCCACCAACGAGCCCTATGCGATTGCCAAAATTGCTGGCATCAAGTTGTGCGAAAGCTATAACCGCCAATACGGTGCGAGCCATGGCGTGGACTATCGCAGTGTCATGCCCACTAACCTTTATGGTCCAGGCGACAACTACCATCCTGAAAATAGCCACGTTATTCCGGCGCTTATTCGTCGTTTCCATGAGGCCAAGCTGGCCAACGCTACCAGTGTCGCCATCTGGGGTACTGGTACGCCGCGCCGGGAATTTTTGTATGTCGACGACATGGCCGCAGCCAGCGTGCATGTCATGCAGTTATCCAAAGCCACCTACGACCAACACACTATGCCGATGCAAAGCCACATCAACGTGGGCAGTGGCTCGGACGTAACCATTGCGGAAGTGGCGCAAACCATTGCCCAAACCGTGGGCTACACCGGTCAAATTGAATTTGACACCTCCAAGCCCGACGGCGCCCCGCGCAAGTGGATGGACAGCTCGCGTCTCAACGCTTTAGGCTGGCAGGCGCAAGTTAATTTACATTCAGGTCTGGCTGCGGCCTATCAAGACTTTGTGAGCAAACTATGACGAAACAAAACCAACAAAAAGTAGCCCTCATCACTGGTATCACAGGCCAAGACGGCTCTTACCTTGCCGAGTTTTTGCTAGAGAAGGGCTACATCGTCCACGGCATCAAGCGTCGTGCGTCGTTGTTCAATACCCAGCGCATTGACCACATTTACCAAGACCCACATATCGAGCACGCCAACTTCAAGTTGCACTATGGCGACCTGAGCGACACCAGCAACCTCATCCGCATCGTGCAAGAAACGCAGCCCGATGAAATTTACAACCTCGGCGCTCAAAGTCATGTGGCCGTGAGCTTTGAGAGTCCCGAATACACAGCTGACGTTGACGGTATTGGTACCTTGCGTTTGCTGGAGGCTATTCGCATCTTGGGCCTAGAAAAGAAAACCCGTTTTTACCAAGCCAGCACCTCAGAGCTGTATGGTTTGGTGCAAGAAATTCCCCAAAAAGAAACCACGCCTTTTTACCCACGCAGTCCCTATGCTGTGGCCAAAATGTATGCGTACTGGATCGTCGTCAACTACCGCGAAGCCTATGGCATGTATGCCTGCAACGGCATCTTGTTTAACCACGAAAGTCCACGCCGTGGCGAAACCTTTGTCACCCGCAAAATCACCCGTGGCCTTGCCAACATCGCTCAGGGTTTAGAGCAATGCCTGTACATGGGCAACTTAGATGCCTTGCGTGACTGGGGCCATGCCAAAGACTATGTGCGCATGCAATGGATGATGTTGCAACAAGGCCAAGCCGAAGACTTTGTCATCGCCACCGGCGTGCAATACAGCGTGCGCCAGTTCATCCAGTGGAGCGCTGAAGAACTGGGTATCACCCTGAAGTTTCAAGGCCAAGGTGTCGAGGAGACTGCAACTGTGTTGGCTATCGCGGGCAACAAAGCTCCAGGCCTCAAGGTGGGTGACGTTGTTGTCAAGATCGATCCACGTTACTTCCGCCCCACCGAAGTCGAAACCCTGCTGGGCGACCCTTCCAAGGCCAAAGCCAAGCTAGGTTGGACGCCAGAAATTACCGTGCAGCAAATGTGCGCTGAAATGGTGGCAACAGATTTGGAAGAGGCCAAAAAACATGCGCTTTTAAAAACGCACGGCTATGCACAAAGCGTGAGCATCGAATGACCATGAAAATTGCGATTGCAGGCACTGGCTACGTTGGGTTGTCAAACGGCATTCTGCTGGCGCAGCACAACGAAGTGGTGTGCCTTGACATCGTTGCAAGCAAGGTTGAAAAACTCAATCGCAAAGAGTCACCCATTGAAGATGTGGAAATTGAGGCGTATTTAAAAACCCAAAAACTCAATTTCAGAGCGACGCTAGACAAACGCGAAGCCTATGAGGGCGCAGATTTTGTGGTGATCGCCACTCCAACGGACTACGACCCTCAAACCAACTATTTCGACACCCGCTCCATAGAGGCGGTCATCCGTGATGTACAAGCCATCAACCCGAATGCGGTGATGGTTGTCAAATCAACTGTCCCAGTGGGGTACACGGCAAAAGCGCGTGAAGAACTCAATGCACCCAATCTCATTTTTTCACCTGAATTCCTGAGGGAGGGTAAAGCGCTTTACGACAACCTTCACCCCAGCCGTATCGTGGTAGGCGAGAAGTCTGCGAGAGCACAACGCTTTGCCGCTCTTTTGCAAGAGGGGGCTATCAAGCAAAACGTGCCCGTGCTGTTTACCGACAGCACCGAGGCTGAAGCCATCAAGCTGTTTGCCAACACTTACTTGGCCATGCGTGTGGCGTACTTCAATGAGCTTGATTCATATGCGTCAATGCATGGCTTGGACACGCGACAAATCATTGATGGTGTTGGCTTAGACCCCCGCATTGGTAGCCACTACAACAACCCCAGCTTTGGTTATGGCGGTTATTGCTTGCCTAAAGACACCAAGCAACTGTTAGCAAACTACCAAGACGTTCCACAAAACCTCATCAATGCCATAGTGGCATCCAACGCAACGCGTAAAGACTTTGTGGCTGAAGATGTGTTGCGGCGACAGCCTAAAACTGTGGGTATTTATCGACTCATCATGAAGGCGGGCTCAGACAATTTCAGAGCCTCCAGCATTCAAGGGGTGATGAAGCGCATCAAAGCCAAGGGGGTCGAGGTTATTTTGTATGAGCCAGTGTTGACGGAAGACGAGTTCTTCCGCTCACCGGTCTACCGAGACCTTGAGGCATTCAAACGCAAAGCCGATGTCATCATTGCGAACCGCATGCAAGCCGAGTTGCAAGACGTGGCAGACAAGGTGTACACACGAGATTTATTTGGCAAAGACTAAAGCACCATGGCAAACCACTTCACCACCCTCAATCTCCCTACGTTTGGCGACTCGCGTGGGGCTTTGACTGTTTTGGAAAATGCGTTGCCATTCACCGTGGTGCGCACCTATTGGATTTATGGTGCAGATGGCCAAACCCGCGGAGGCCATCGGCATACTTACACTCGGCAAGCCTTGATCGCCCTCAGTGGCGAGGTGTCTATTTACATGAACGATGGCATCACCGTCGAAACCATTCAATTGACTAAGCCGAGCCAATGCTTGATTGTTGAGCCCAAAGACTGGCACACCATGACGTTTGGCAAGGGCTCTGTGTTGTTAGTCATGTCATCGCATCCGTATGACAGAAGCGAATACATCGACACCCCTTATGAGAACGCATAATGATTGAATACGAAAGCCTAGCTAATTCAAATGCGGCCTATTTTTCAGAGCTGGAAGCTGCCGCCTCACGCGTGATTCGTAGTGGCTGGTATGTGTTGGGGCAAGAGGTCAGCGCGTTTGAACAAGAGTTTGCTCAATACGTGGGGGCCAAGCACTGCATCGGCGTAGCCAATGGTTTAGATGCCCTCATCTTGTCGATTGAGGCCTTGAATTTGCCTAAGCGTAGCGAGATTTTGGTGGCGTCTAACACGTACATCGCTACCATTTTGGCCATCCTTAGGGCTGGGCATCAGCCGGTGCTGGTCGAGCCAGTGCTTGAAACCTTCAACATGGACCCCGCACTGCTGCCTGCTGCGTTGACGCCCAACACACGCGCCATTTGCGTAACTCATTTGTTTGGCAAAGCATGCCGCATGGATGCCATTGGCGCATTTGCTAAGGCGCATGGTTTAAAGGTCATCGAAGACTGCGCCCAATCCCACGGCGCCAAGTTGGCAGGCAAGATGACGGGAACCTTTGGTGATGCCGGCTGCTTTAGTTTTTACCCCACCAAAAACTTAGGCGCCGTGGGTGACGCTGGCGCCATCGTCACCGATGACGACGAACTGGCCGATCGCTTGCGCCACCTGCGCAACTATGGGGCCAAGCAAAAATATGTGAATGAGTATGTGGGTGTCAACTCTCGCCTAGATGAAATACAAGCTGCCATGCTTCGCGTAAAGCTCAAACACATGAGCGGCATGACAGAGCACAAGAGAGCGCTAGCCCAAATTTACTTTGCCGAACTTCCTGCTTTCGTCAAATTGCCCATGGTAAATCCAGATGAATTTGATGTGTTTCATATCTTTGGCATCCGAAGCGCCAAGCGAAACGACCTCAAAGAGTTTTTATTGGCGCACAACGTCAAAACCGAGATTCATTACCCTATCCCGCCAAACAAACAACGTGCCATGCAAGGCATACTTCTCGGCCAATATCCTATTGCGCAAGAGCTGCATGACACCGAGCTGAGTTTGCCTATTTCTTATGGGCATACAGCACAAGATATCCACGAAATCTGTCAAATCATTCAACAATTTGAAGGCTAATTAATTATGTTGTCACAACAAACCATCCTCATCACAGGCGGCACAGGGTCATTTGGGCATACCTTTGTACCGATGACGCTTGCTAAATACAACCCACGCAAAATCATCATTTACTCTCGTGATGAAATGAAGCAGTGGGAAATGGCGAAGCTCTACAAAGATGACTCGCGTGTTCGATTTTTCATTGGCGATGTTCGCGACCGTGACCGTCTGTACCGTGCACTAGATGGTGTCAACTACGTCGTCCACGCCGCAGCAACCAAAATTGTTCCCACGGCTGAATACAATCCATTTGAGTGTGTCAAAACCAATATCAACGGGGCGATGAACCTGATTGACGCCTGTATTGACCGTGGTATTAAGCGCGTCGTGGCACTGTCCACAGACAAAGCATCAAGCCCTATTAATTTATACGGTGCAACCAAGTTGGCATCAGACAAATTGTTTGTTGCTGGCAACTCCTACTCGGGCAGCCATGACACAAGGTTTGCCGTTGTACGCTACGGCAATGTGATGGGCTCGCGTGGTTCTGTCATTCCGTTCTTTATGTCTATCCGCGACAAAGGTGTGCTCCCTATTACAGATGACCGCATGACGCGCTTCATGATCTCACTCGAACAAGGGGTTGAGTTGGTGTGGCATGCTTTTGAAGACATGATTGGCGGAGAGATTTACGTTAAGAAAATTCCCTCGATGAAGGTCACAGATCTGGCACGTGTGGTTGCGCCTGAGTGCACGCAAGAAATTGTAGGTATTCGTCCGGGAGAAAAGTTGCATGAGCAAATGATTAGCCCGGAGGATGCCTACTACACATATGAATACCCTGAGCATTTTAAAATTCTGCCAACAATCAACGACTGGGCCAGTAGCCCAGAGCGTATTAAGGATGGCAAAAAAGTACCTGAAGGTTTTGTTTATGCCAGCGATAACAACACCGAGTGGATGACGGATGTCGACTTACAAGCTTGGATTGATGCTAATCGCGAGAAAATCGGAGCTATTTGATAATTATCTCGAAGTGTTGATTTGATTTTGCGAAAGCAATATGGCTTGTCAAAAAAATCCAAAATAAGCTACAAACTAAACTCTAGCAATATCTACTTGCCGCAAATACCTGTCACGCATCGTGATGAGGAATACGAGCAGGATGGTTTTGTTATGTTGCGAGAGATGCAAGAGAAGCATTTTTGGTACCGTGGTCGGCATCGTTTTTTGCTTGGCGCTCTTGAGCGGCAGCTCGCAAAGGCTTCAACTATACGAAGTGCAATAGACTTGGGTGGTGGCGCAGGAGGCTGGGTTAGCTACTTAGCTGCAAAACGCCCCGGCATGTTTGACCAACTAGCGCTTGCCGACTCATCGCTGCAGGCCCTTAAATATGCAGAGGACGTGTTGCCACCAAGTGCGCAGCGCTACCAAATTGATCTGATGGATCTGCGCATGCATGAAGAATGGGATGTCGCGTTCCTCTTAGATGTCATTGAACACCTTAACGATGACCAACGAGCATTAGAGCAAGCGAAGGATGCGCTGAAACCCGGTGGGCTATTGTTTGTAACAACCCCGGCATTTCAGCAGTTCTGGAGTTACAACGACGATCTTGCGCATCACCAGCGCCGTTACACGCGAGCTGACTTTAACCGGTTGGCTGCAGCTGTCGGCTTAACGTTGCTAGATGCCCGTTATTTTATGTTTTATCTTAGCCCCTTGTATCTATTAAGCAGAATTAAGCCTGGGTTCGACAAGTTAAATGAGCGCGAAAAAAAAGCACTATCAATTAGCCAGCATGCAATACCAGTCAAGCCTATTAATGGTTTGTTAAGTGCGATTTTCTGTGCAGAAACTCCATTGGGCCATTGGTGGCATTTTCCCTGGGGTACATCAGTTTTAGGGGTCTTTCGTAAACCATTTAATTAAAATGCCTAAATGAAAAAACCACATATCTCAGTAGTTTCTCCAGTTTACGGGTGCGTTCAAGCGCTTCCTGAATTATGTGCTCGTTTGCATGCTGAGCTTTCTAAAATCACAAACAACTATGAGGTTATCTTGGTGAATGATGCAAGTCCAGATGCCAGTTGGGATGTGATTTGTCAATATGCTGAGATAGATAAGCGAATAAAAGGTATAAACTTATCTAGAAATTTTGGGCAGCATTATGCAGTAACGGCTGGGCTGGATTTCGCATTTGGCGATTGGGTTGTCGTTATGGATTGCGATTTGCAAGATAATCCTGAAGAAATTGTGCGCCTATATGAAAAAGCGAATAGCGGTTATGATATTGTTTTTGCTTGTAAATCGAAAAGGCAAGATAGCTGGACTAAGAGAAATCTATCAAGGTTGTTTTTTTATATTTATCAGTACTTAAGCGAGCGAAAAGTAAATGCTCGAATGGGTAATTTTGGTATTTATTCTCAAAAAGTTATTGCGAGTATTCGATTGCTTAAGGAGCAAAATCGTTCGTTTGGTCTTTTTGCTTTGTGGGTGGGGTATAGACGTGCAGAAATTGATGTAATTCATTCTGCGCGTTTTTACGGGCAAACAGGCTATACATTTACAAAAGCAATAAGCTTGGCTATAGATAGCATACTTGCAGACTCAGATAAGCTATTGCGACTCACAATTAAATTTGGATTCATTGTTTCATTCATATCAATGATATCGGCGTTTTATATCATATTCAGATATTTTTTGTACGCAAAATCAGTTGAAGGATGGACGAGCTTATTCGTGTCGTTGTACTTCGCGACGGGACTAATTATAGGAACAATTGGAATCGTTGGACTTTACGTGGGCAAGATATTTGACGAAGTAAAACGTAGGCCACTTTATATTATTGACGAGTTAACGTTTGACATTAATACAACACCTGCAGCACATACTTCGGATGGAAGTGGAAGTGGAAGTGGAAGTGGAAGTGGAAGTGGAAGTGGAAGTGGAAGTGGAAGTGGAAGTGGAAGTGAGAGTTAAATGAGCGCTCCTAAATAAAATTTAAAACTTAAAAAAGGGAATGAATGATGACTGAAGCAATAGCCTCAAAAGAAATTTTTCTAGATTATCTGAATACTCGCAATAAAGGACTCTATTGTTTAAAGCTAAGAGCGCTTTTAGAGTTAGGTCAAGACTGCAAGCTAGATTCGGCATATTTATCGCATTTGCCCCCGATTGGTATGGGTAGCATAACATTAGTGGACCAGGTGGCGCTGGTTTTGTTTGTGAAACTATTTAAACCAAAGAGGTGTATTGAGATTGGAACTTTTAAAGGTTTTACAACGCGACTGCTGTTGGATAATACCAATAATGACTGTGAAGTGGTTACGATTGATCTGCCAAGCACTCTGACGGAGAGCATGAGTGCAACTGATGAAACGTTGGCACGCAAGAATGGTGAATATAATGATGAGTATCTTACAGTTATACAGGCGACAGAGGGGCAGCCGCATCTTAATGGAATAACTGCAGCGCAACTCAATCGTCTAAGGATGGTTAAATCAGATTCCACTACACTAGATTTCCTAACCGAATTTGAATCGGCTGAAATGGTCTTTATTGATGGGGGACATTCGCTGAAAATCGTAAAAGCTGATACTGAAAATGCGAAAAAAATAGTAAATAAAGGCGTAATTGTATGGCATGACTTTTCCTCTGGCTTGCACACTGAAGTCTCGGATTATATTAATTCTCTAGCACATAGTAATCTGGTGTTTCATATAGAGAACAGTCTGATAGCGTTTCAGTTCATTAATTTTACAAAGTGATCTATTTTTGGATGGTGACATGGTAGTTAGATTGACTAATGATGAAAAATATACTATTTCACATAGAGATAATCTAATACCAGCGTCTGATCTGCTTCTAAGAGTGGCGATGCATCTCGCTTTATATATGGCGATGAGTTATAATTTGTACAATTTAAATTATTTGAATTTGGTTTTTATTGCATATATCAACTCGATTATTTGGCATTTCTGGGGGTATGCTGGTATTGCTCATGAGTTGCATCATGGAACTGTATTTTATAGTAAAAAAGCGAATAGGATATTGTTTTTTGTTTGTTCATATTTGACGTGGAATAATCCATATTATTTTTCTGCTAGCCATAGAATTCATCATAGAAATATATTTTCTCAGGACGATGTGGAGATTTATAAGGCGCTGCCGAATCCTATGATTCTTTTTGTGCGTTTTGTAGTATTTGATTATGTAGGTTTTGCCAAGCAGATTGTTTATGTGGTTACGAATCTATTGGGTCGGCAGATTTATCTTAAAGGTTATTTTTTTGGAATTAGTGTAATACGTGCAGATCGAGGGATTGTGGCATTTCATGCTGCTATGATATTGCTTGTAAATGTCGGACTCTCATGGGTATTATTTCTTGTAACAGGGTCGTGGGTGCTCGCTATTATTTTTTTAATTACACCTTTTGCGGGGAAGTTTTTGAATGCAATATTTGCTATTGCTCAGCATATAGGGCTGGAAGGTAGTCGAGAAAAGGGGTGGTTATATAATTCTCGAACAATCATTTTACCGGCTCCTTTGGAGTTCTTATATGCAAACATGAATTATCATGCGGAACACCATCTTTTTCCATATGTTCCGTACTATCGCTTGCCAGCACTTAATATTTTATTAAAGGAAAAAGGGGTTGATAGGCTTCCTGAGGTTAATCTTCTATTTCTAATATCTAAATATTTTCGAATCCATCTGACTAAATTGTATTCTCGGAAGTAAAGCAAGGCAAATATTGATTTAATATTTTCTCATCACACGAGTGAATTTTATAAGGGGCACTGGAATGCATAAGAAAATGAATCTTGGATTTATTGGAGGAGGAGTTAATTCGGCGATTGGTGCGGCACATTTTTCTGCTATACAAATAGATGGGTTGTTTCAATTGCAAGCTGGTTGTTTTAGTCGAAATTTAAAGATCAATCAATTAACTGCAGAAAAATGGGGGGTTAATGAAAGGAGCGTTTACGGCGATTGGCGTAATATGCTGGAGGCGGAAAAAGAAAAGTTAGATGCAATTGTTGTTTTAACGCCAACACCCGAACATTTTGAACCTGTCATTGCCGCTGTAAAGTTAGGATATCCGGTAATTTGCGAGAAATCACTTGCAAAAAATAGTGCGGATGCGGCGGTAATAAAATCTGCTGTTTCTGAGAGTGGTGGATTTCTTGCGGTAACGTACAATTACACAGGCTACCCAATGGTCCGTGAGTTGCGTCAAATGATTAAAAGCGGCAAGCTTGGAAAAGTTGAGCAGGTTCATATAGAAATGCCTCAAGAGGGGTTTTCTAGATTGGATAAAAACGGTAATCCAGTGATTCCACAGCAATGGCGTTTAAGTGATGGAACAGTTCCGATAATTTCATTGGATCTTGGTGTTCATATGCACAATTTAGTAAGTTTTTTAACTAGTGAAAAAGCACTTGAAGTTGTCGCTACGCAACATAGCTTTGGACGATTCAAGCAAGTCGTGGATAACGCAATGATTCTTGCTCGATACAGTAATGAATTGGTGTGTAACTATTGGTATAGCAAGGTCGCATTGGGCAATCGCAACGGCTTGAGAGTCAGAGTCTATGGTGATAAAGGGGCGGCAGAATGGTATCAAATGGAGCCTGAGTATATTTTGTATGCAGATAATTCAGGCAATCAAATGAAAATTGATCGTACCAATTCTACGTTAACAGTTGCCTCTGAGGGTAGATATAATCGATTTAAAGCAGGGCATCCTGCTGGCTTTATTGAGGCCTTTGCCAATATATACGCTGATGTGGGCGAGCAGTTGAAGTCAAGGTTGGAAAATAATCTACTTAATTCAGACTATGTCTTCTCTGCTACTCAGGCTCTAGAAGGCTTAATGTTCTTTGAGGCAGTGAATGTTTCTGCCAATACACATAAATGGGTGCCAGTAAACTAAAAATTTATCAATCATGACTTCTTCATTTAATTCCATTCACCACGCTGAAGAGTATTCGTTGAATTTTTGCAGAAAGTTTTTAAGCACAACAAAAAAGAAATACATTCTGGGTTGTAATGCGTGGGCAGCCAGCATTGCAAGAGTTGTGAAAATTGATGGTTTCATTGATGATTTTATAAATGCAACAGAGTATTGTGGTAAGCCTGTTTTTAAAAAAGGTGCCATAGAAGAGCCCTCAATGATCATTAGCGCGGTGGTCGGAGAGCGGCCTTTGACTGCATTAAATAATGCTAATGCCATTGCCAATGCTGAGGTGCTTGACTATTTTTCATTCCAAAGATATTCTGGCTTAGACTTGTTTCAGGTAATGTTTTTGGGTGATTTTGACTATGAATATGGAAAACATTCAGATCAGTATGAATGGTTGCTAAAACGTCTTAAGGATGATGAATCGAAGCGCACACTTCAGTGTCTAATTAACTTCAGGCTTTCACGCGATCTATTGCATATGCATGGATTCGAGAATAAACAAGATCGGCAATACTTTGAGCCATTTTTAAACTTGGCGAATGAGGGCGAGTCCTTTGTGGATGTAGGCTGCTTCGACGGGTTTACAACTGCGGAATTTATTCGCTACTGCCCTAATTATGATTCTATACAAGTGTTTGAGCCCGATCCTAGCAATATGGAAAGAGTAAAGTCCAAACTGGGTTCAAGTCGTAACATTAACTACCATGCGTTCGGAGCATCGAACCGTGAAGCCGTGCTAACTTTTGAGGCTGGGGGATCTGCATCCCGATTTAGCGAATCAGGTAAGCTATCTATTCAAGTAAGACGCATTGATCATATGATCAATGAACCCTTTACATTTTTGAAAATGGATATAGAAGGAGGAGAATTGGAGGCCTTGGAAGGAGCGCGCGAATCAATAAATAAATATTATCCACGATTGGCTGTGAGTGTATATCATAAGCCTGATGATTTGCGGAAGGTGCCCAATTTGATTCTTTCGTATCGTGATGATTATGATTTATATTTGAGGCATTATACTGAAGGTGTTACTGAAACGGTCATGTTCTTTATTCCTAATAAAAATGAATATTAATAAACCTAAACCCAGGCTGCTAATTGCTGGTGGTGCACATTCGGATATTCCCTTGATTAAAGCGGCGCAACGGCTAGGGTTTTATGTTATTACTAGTGGTAATCGAGCAAATGATTTAGGTCATGAATATTCTGATGAGGTTCACCTTGCTGATTTCTCTGATGCAGAGGCGATGCTCTCCCTTGCACGGCAACTCAAAATTAATGCAATATGTGCTTCCTGTAATGACTTTTCTGCCTTGACAGCTTCATATGTGGCGGAACGTTTAGGCTTACCAGGGCATGATTCATTCAAGGTTGCCAATATACTCCATCACAAAGACAAATATCGAGAATTCGCACATAGAGTTGGAATCCCTAGCCCGCTTGCTTTTGGATGCGGTGATATCACGTCAGTTCGAGATGCACTTCAAAAGCTAAGGTTTCCAATAATTATCAAGCCAGTTGATTTGACGGGTGGAAAAGGAATAACGAGAGTAGATAATCATGCTGACGCGTTGCTGGCAGCAGAAAATGCCTTTTTAATATCAAAAGCTAAACGTATTGTGGCTGAAGAGTTTATTGAAGGAAGTCGACACGGGTTCAGTGCAATCTTGATTAATGGTCGAGTAAGGTTCAGTTTTACTGATGATGAACAATACCATCTTTCGCAATATTTGGTTTCTGCTGCTTCGGCTCCAACTAGCAGTCGGCCTGAGTCGATTAAGAAATTGATGGAATACAGTGAAGTTATTGCTCGTGAGCTTAAATTGGTTGATGGTATCTTTCACATTCAATATATAGAACCTAATGAGGGAGATCCGGTAATTATTGAAATATGTCGACGTCCACCTGGGGACTTGTATGTGGACTTAGTCCGTCACGCAACAGGAGCTCCATATGCGGAATGGATAGTGGCTGCCTGCAGTGGTTTATCAACTGATGCAATAAGACAAATGCCAGTAACTCAACCTGTTACACGTCATTGTTTAATGGCGTCATCGAGTGGTAAATTTTTTGATTTTGATTTTGACGCAGGCATAGAAAAAAGGATAGTAGAGAAATTGATATGGGGAAAGAAGGGCGAACTGGTTATTGACCCAAACACTCATAAATTTGGGATAGTTTTCGTATTGCACGATAACATAGAGCAGATGCTAAAGGTTGCCCCTAGCTTGCAAAAATTGCTAGCTGTAAAAGTAATTTGAGTTATCTAATTTTGATAATTTTCCGATATAAAGAGTTCCTTCGCTATGTATTGGTTGGTTTTGGCCTTAATTCGTTAGGCTTTTTAATATATTTGGCTTTGACGAATGCAGGCATGCATCCGCTAGTTGTAGTGTCAATTTTTTATCCAATGAGTGTACTATTGGGGTTTCTTAGTCATCGCAAATTGACTTTTCAGCGTCAAGAACGGCAGCTTCAGGGATGGGTATTTTTTCGATATATTTTGGTATACGTAGTAGGGTATTTGATGAATTTATTGATGCTAAAAGTCTTATATGAAAAATATGGATTTTTACATGAATACGTACAACTCTTGTCGATTTTCACAATTGCTTTCTTTCTATATTTTTCTATGAAGAAGTTTGTGTTCAAAGATTGAGTTTATTACGATGGTATTGAAGATTGTGTAAATTGTCTTGATTGAAGAGCAGCATATGATTCCATTTAATAAACCATTTCTAACTGGAAATGAGTCAGATTATATTACTACTGCGCATGATAATGGTATCCTGAGTGGTGATGGTCCATTCACGAAATTTTGCCAGCAATGGATAGAGCGCAAAACTGATACGCATAAATCCTTGCTAACTCATTCTTGCACCGCAGCTTTGGAAATGGCTGCACTATTGTTAGACATACAACCAGGCGACGAGGTCATCATGCCGTCGTACACTTTTGTTTCGACTGCAAATGCTTTTGTTCTACGGGGGGGGGTGCCGGTATTTGTTGATATTCGAGAAGATACGCTAAACATTAACGAAAAGTTGATTGAAGCTGCAATTACACCAAAAACTCGCGCAATTGTTCCAGTCCACTATGCTGGTGTAGCGTGTGAAATGGACACTATCATGGAGACCGCTCATCGCCATGGTTTGGCGGTAATAGAGGATGCTGCGCAAGGGGTTATGTCGACCTATAAGGGACGTGCGTTAGGCTCTATTGGTGATATGGGGTGCTTTAGCTTTCATGAAACTAAAAACGTTATATCGGGTGAGGGGGGGGCGCTATTAATAAATAATCCGAAGTATGCAGAGCGAGCCGAAATAATCCGAGAGAAAGGGACAAATCGGACTCAATTTTTCCGTGGCCAGGTAGACAAATACACATGGGTAGACGTTGGTTCTAGTTATTTACCTGGAGAAATTATTGCAGCGTTTTTGTGGGCTCAATTACAACAGGCGGAGTACATTACAAATAATCGCATGGAAGTGTGGGCCACTTACCATGAGGCTTTTGCCGACCTGGAGTCGCAGGGTATTTTGCAGCGTCCCAGCTTGCCAGAACACTGTCAACACAATGCGCATATGTATTTCCTCATAATGAAAAGCTTAGAAGAGCGAACGGGATTTATTACGTTTATGCGGGCTCAAGGCATTCATTGCGTATTTCATTATGTCCCTTTGCATAGTGCTCCATATGGACTGCAGGCGGGTCGTACGCAGGGTGATTTGCTAATTACTTCGGATTTATCAGAGCGTCTGGTACGAATGCCTCTGTGGATAGGTATGGGAGCTCAACAAGAGCGAGTTATAAAAGAGGCCATCAAATTCTTTAAATCATAATTTACTTGAACATAGTATTTGCTATATAAAATTTTCAATAATGATCAAATCTCGAGCCCTCTGTTCTATAGTTGCTGCGCTAATTTTTCTGGTTGTTAAAATTTTTTGGGTTTCAATTCCTGCATATTCAATGGGGGGGGCAAGACTGGGAGATGATTCTTTGGTTTATTTGCTATCCGGGAAGAGTAATATATTAAATCCTACACCACATCAAAGAATTCAACTTGAGATTAGAAGCTTAGGGAATACATTATTGAGCGATGACTCATTGGAATTCAATCGGGCAAGAGTGTTAATGAGGAATACTTTTGTGGCCGCTACGCCATACGCACTTATAGCCGAAGCTGTGGAGGGTATGAACTTTTCCATCAAAGTGACATTCATGGTGCTGGAGATTATGGTTGCCGCCATATTGACATATTCAATATGGTTTTTTACGCGAATTATTTTTAATGATGAAATAAGTGCGCTCGTTTTGCTATGCTTGTCATTCGCTATACTCCCCAACCAAGGTTTGCATTATTTAGTGCCAAGTGTGTTGACGTTATCGTTTGGCTTAATTCTTTGGGGTAAGGTCATAAATGGAAAAGATCATATATTTTCTATATTTCTAGTTTCGTTTTTGCTTATGGCAAGCCATCAAATAGGATTATTTTACTTGGCTGTTGCTGGTGTTGTGTTGACTTATAACGTAGGTAAATCAGAGTCTTTGAATATTTCAAGTTTTCGCGCATTATTTGCATTGATTTTTGGATTGATTTTCGCAATCATATACTCGAAAGTTGGCGGTGCATATGCCTCTGGGCGTGGTACGGGGGGTATAAATATTGCTGGCTGGAAAGAGAATTTTGTTGGACTAAGTGGTTGGCTCCTGCTTTTTTTGAAAACCCAGCGCTTGGTATTTATTGCGGTCGCGGCAGCATTTTTTTTATTTTTATATAGGAGAAAATTTAACGACACAAAAGCCGTTTTGTTTATCTTGCTTTATTCTGCTTTATTCGTTTCACTTTTTCATGAATTGGATGGTTATCCAGGTGAATTGGCGTCAAGGGTATTGGTCCCGTTGGTTATTTATTCTTTGGGATTCTTTTTTGATGAAGTAATAAAATGGAGCGAGAGTAAGTATAAATTGGTCTTGGTGTGCGGGCTTGCTGTGCTCATTAGCATTTCGCAAATATCCTACTTTAAGACTATTTTCTACAGAAACATGTCCTCTCGGCCTGATGTTGTGAATGAGGGTTTGGTTGAGGGCGAGTTAAATCAATTGAAGAGCGGGGATGCGGTCATTTGGATTGATACCGATTATGCGATGCAGCTTGGTATTCTTTTGGGGGTGCCGGGCTACTTAAATAATCTGCCTCTGCCGATGGTCGATAAAGAATATACGACTGCTTTCATAAGCAGAGCAAGAGGGGATGTATATGCAGTAAATGTATATCCATATAACCTTAACGCTATGTCTGCTGCTCAAGTGCGTACTTTAGACGGAAGATATTACGGATTTGGATTTAAATACTTTGACGATGTGAGGATAAATTTTGATAGTGATTCAAATAAAGATGTCTACGTAAAGCTTAATGGCGCGCGTGTCGAGGATATTCGTTTCGTTGATGAGGATGGGTTAACGTGTGTGGCCGATTTCGTGAGTAGGAGCGAAAATGAAATTTGGGTGAGGGTTAATAAATGCAAGAGCTTCGGCATCGACTCTAAATCGGGGGAGGGATCAATAAGAGGTATTCAAACTGCTGAGCCCAATTCTGCGGTGGCTTGGCCATGGGGTCATAAAGAGATAACGATAAGTGGCCGGGTCAAGGGGGGCAAGCAGACTATTTCTCAGAACTTTGGCTGGTCAAATGTTATCGATAAGCATTCATTTTCCTCGTTGATAAATGAGTACAATGAATGGACTGTTGTTTCTGATAACAGCGGACTAATTTGGATGAGAAGAAAGAACTAGAGCAGATGATACGAGTTTTTGTTGGCTATGATCCCAAAGAGGCTGTGGCTTTTAGCGTGCTTTCGCATAGCATACATGTCAACTCGTCAGCGCCGGTGAGCATTGCGCCACTGATGCTATCGCAACTGAATGGGGCTATGTGGCGCGAGAGGAACCCGCTGCAATCTACGGACTTTTCGTTTTCAAGATTTCTAGTTCCTAATCTTTGCGCGTATGAGGGATGGTCCATCTTCATGGATTGCGACATGCTGATGTTGGAGGATGTTGCCAAGCTTTGGGCGCTGCGTGACGAAAAGTATGCCGTGATGTGTGTAAAACATGCGCATCAGCCTAAAGAAGAGGTTAAATTCTTAAACGCTGTACAAACCAAATATGAGAAAAAAAATTGGTCTAGTGTCATACTATTCAATAATAAAAGATGTAGAGCTTTAACGCCTGAGTATGTGAATACGGCGACAGGCTTGGAGTTGCATCAGTTTAAGTGGCTGAAAGATGAGTCTGAAATAGGCGCTATTCCTGCTGAATGGAATTTGCTAGTTGGGTATGATGCGCCCAGAGAGAATGCTGCGCTTGTCCACTATACGACGGGTGGTCCGTACTTTAAGCAATGGGTGGACTGTGACTATTCAAAGGAATGGTTCGAGTCTCGAGATGACATGCTTAAATGCAACCAAGTTGATTAACTTGAGCTATGTCGCTTGATAAACAAGCAGTTATTGCTGTAGATCATAGTGACCTACAGCGTTTAAGTATATTTGCTAAAAATAACTTGGTCATATGTGGAAGTTTCCACTTGTACCAAGTTTCTAGAGGATTGGAGGGGAATTTTGTTGCCCCGCCTGTGCTCAGCCAAGCCAGTGATGCATTTTTGCTAGATTCCGTTTTAGAAACGATCAATCATGTAGATTCGATTTTGGCTGAATGTGGTCAAAGCCAAATGTGGCGAGAGAAGTGCATTGCTTACTTGTTGCCGACTCTCTTCAAATACTTCATGCGACAGCTAATTGAAAAAGAGTTGGCCGTGAGTGGTGTGCCGCATTGGCCAAGTGGTTCGAAGACAAGCTCAAAATTGCCCTTTACTTGCCTTCCATTTTTATATAAAAATAATATTACTCAAAATAAATATCACATTGATTTTCGGACGCCGATTGTGCGAGGTGAAAAATTTTATTCTGGTGAAGATACCACAGATTTAGATGTTATTCTCGTCCGAAATGATAGCTACGGGATGGGGGCATTTTTACGAAATTTGCGGAGTCAATATAAATCTCAGGGCGCATACTACATTGGACTTTCCCTTCCTGCAAAAGCTAAACTAATCCATGATTTGACGCGTCAAAAGTTGGCTCGTATCTTAGATCTAGATCTGGCTGAGTTGGTTTTTGCAGAGTTGAAGAGAATTGATGCGGAGTTTTGTATGGGGTTTGGGGCGATGTCCAAATTCTTAAGCTCATCAGTTAGATTGCCTCAGCATGCCTTATTTAATCATGTTGCCGATCCTATTCATTCGGGTTTTGTTACTGCACTCGCTCAAGCTGGTGTGAAAACTTATATGAGTTCACACGGTGCAATGGTGGTGACAGGTAATCCAACGCAACGAAAGATTAAAGATATTCTTTCTAAGAATATATACAATGATCATCCTGAAATATCAGTCGCTATCCCTCGGTCGATTCAACAGATTACGTCCAGTCGAGATTCTGATGAGGAGCGTACTAAAAGAGCTGACTACATAAATTATAGAAATTACAAAGTTAAAGCCTCTCGTGTTGGGCAGAAGTATTTTATAGGTTACGCGCCTAACTTCTTACCGTGGTCAGATTGTTACCATGGCCTGACTATCAGTTGCTTCGAGACTCAGGTTTGCTTAAATGCGTTGATTCATGCTGTTAGCAACATGGTTGACATTAGTCTTGGCGTACGAATTAAAACTACAGTTAAAGATAAAAATTCTAGTTCTTCGGAGGTGACAAGTCGGGGGGTCAATCCCGTAGATGTAATTCACTCGATTTCGAATAAAAATGTAATTAACTGCTCAAGCGATAGTTATAAAGAGTTCTTGTCTAGGTCTGATCTTGTCGTCACAGAGGGGGTATCGTCTGTGGTTTTTGATGCTTTGGAGCAAGGAATCCCTGTGCTTCTCTTGAATTGCGCTGGCAATAGGTCGCCAATGGTAGCTGCCAAGAGGGTTGACGAGCTTTCAGAGGCGCAGCGGGCTCCTGTTTATTGGGCGAGCGTTGAAGATGACCTGCCAAGGGTGATAGATTCCATAAAAAATAAGCATGTAGAGCCTCTATCGCTAGAAGAGCTCTCTGCGTATGTTTGGGTAAGAGGGTGATCGAGAATAGATGTTCCCTCGCATAGAAGAAATAATTTATTTGGTACGGCTGTGTGGGTTTTTGTGAGGCCATAATTGCTATGGGCAACCGGCATGTGCTTGGTTTTGCACGGTTCATCATTGGTAACTTAAGTCGCAAATTTAAAAATGACTTCTAAAATGATCCCATATGGGAGGCAGGACATCACCCAATCGGATATCGACGAAGTCGTAGCCGTACTGCAGTCAGACTATTTGACGCAAGGTCCGCAAGTTCCTCGTTTCGAGCGGTTGGTGGCGGAACACGTGGGTGCTCGGCATGCTTTGGCGGTCAACAGTGCCACTTCGGCTCTGCATATCGCGTGCATGGCCTTAGGTCTGGGGCGGGGGGACTGGCTTTGGACGACTCCCGTTACCTTTGTTGCTTCTTCAAATTGCGCTTTGTATTGTGGTGCTCAGGTCGATTTTGTGGATATCGACCCCCGCACCTACAACCTCTGTCCTCTGGCTTTAGAGCGTAAGCTGCAGCAGACAAAGAAACAGGGGAAATTACCCAAGGTATTGGTGCCTGTCCACTTGTGTGGACAGCCTTGCGACATGGCTGCTATACATGCCCTGAGCATTGAGTATGGGTTCAAAATCATCGAAGATGCTTCGCACGCCATTGGCGGTCGGTACAAAGGTGACTTCATTGGCAATGGGCGGTTCAGCGATATCACTGTGTTTAGCTTTCATCCTGTCAAAATTATCACGACAGCCGAAGGCGGCATGGCGCTGACTAACAGTGAAGAGTTAGCTAACAAAATGGCCTTGTTGCGCAGTCATGGTATTACGCGTGACCCAGCGCAGATGACGCACAAGCCTGACGGCCCTTGGTATTACCAGCAGATTGAACTGGGTTATAACTACCGCATGACGGAACTCCAGGCTGCTTTGGGTGCAAGCCAAATGGCGCGTCTTGACGACTATGTGGCCCGCCGGCACGCCCTGGCTAAGCGCTATGACGCTTTGTTGGCGCACATGCCCGTGACTTTACCGTGGCAACATCCAGATAGTTACTCTGGACTTCACCTGTATGTGGTGCGCTTGCAGTTGGACAAGCTGGCAATGAGCCATCGGGAGGTGTTTGAGGCGCTACGCGATCAAGGTATAGGTGTGAACCTGCATTACATTCCGGTACATACTCAGCCGTATTATCAAAGTATGGGCTTCAAGCCCCATGACTATCCAGAGGCCCAAAACTACTACGCGCAAGCGATCAGCCTGCCTTTGTACCAAACCTTAACGGAGGCGCAGCAAGATTGCGTTGTGGCGACGCTTGAGCGGATTTTGTGCGCATGAAATTGGCCATCATTCCGGCGCGTGGCGGTAGCAAGCGAATACCTCGCAAAAATATCAAGTCGTTTTGTGGCAAGCCCATGATCGCTTGGTCTATTGAAGCGGCACTAGCTTCTGGCTGTTTTGACCACATCATTGTCAGTACCGATGACGACGAGATTGCTGATGTCGCTCGTGCACACGGGGCAGAGGTGCCTTTCATGCGCCCACCTGAGCTGTCGGATGATTACACTGGCACGATTCCTGTTGTGGCGCATGCGGTTAACTGGATGAATGAGCGGGTTGGTCCAGTGCAATACGTTTGCTGTCTCTATGCGACCGCGCCTTTTGTGAGGGCTCAAGACTTGCGCAAAGGTTTTGACCTGTTGCTCCAATCGAGCGCCCAATATGCGTTCACGGTAACTAGTTATCCATTCCCAATTCAACGCGCAATTCGAATTCGATCGGACGAGCGGGTGGAAATGTTGAATCCAGAACACTTCAACACACGCTCGCAAGATTTGGAAGAGGTTTTCCATGATGCGGGCCAGTTTTATTGGGGACAGTCAAGTGCTTGGCTTAGCCATTCAACGATATTTGGAAAAAACTCAGTCCCAGTGATACTGCCTCGCGAAAGAGTTCAGGACATTGATACGGTTGAAGACTGGAAGGTCGCTGAGTTTAAGTTTAGATTTTTAGAATCAGATTGAAATAAAAGGGTTGAAGATGCTTACTTATTGTAAGAAATGCGTGATGCCGTCCACCAAGCCAGACTTGCATCTGGATGAGGAGGGCGTCTGCAATGCATGTCGAAGTTATGAAAATAGAAAAGAGGTTGACTGGCCTCAGCGACGCGCCCAACTTGTCGAAATTTTGGATAAATACAGACAAGAAAATGGAAGTAATTGGGATTGTATTGTTCCTGTGAGTGGTGGTAAAGACAGTACGTTCCAAGTTCTTCAAATGCTGGAGCTTGGTATGAATCCACTGTGTGTTACGGCAACGACGTGTGACGTAACGGATATTGGGCGTCGCAACATTGAAAATATTAAAAAACTTGGAGTCGATTATGTTGAGTTCTCTCCAAATCCTTTGGTTCGCTCTAAATTAAATAAGATTGGATTGACGCAAGTTGGTGATATTTCTTGGGCTGAGCATGTTGGAATTTTTACCATACCAGTGCGTGCTGCAGTTCAATTTAATATTCCATTAATCGTTTGGGGTGAGAATTCTCAAAATGAATATGGAGGTCCGGCTGGTGCAGCCGAGAACAATACGCTTGATAGGGCTTGGTTGGAAGAGTTCGGTGGCTTGCTCGGGATGCGGGTTGCTGACCTTGTTGGGTATGAAGGCATACGTGCAAAAGATTTGATTCCCTACGTATATCCAGAAGATGCTGAATTGAAAAGGGTTGGTGTGACTGGTCTTTTCCTTGGCCATTACATCCCTTGGGATGGATTATCGAATACGCTCGTAGCACAAGCATACGGCTTTGAGGTGCCGCCTCACCCGACACTTGGCTCGATGGTGAATTATGAGAATCTCGATAATCACCAGGTCGCCATACATGAATATTTTAAATTTCTAAAGTTCGGTTTTGGTCGTGCTACAGACCATGCATGTTTGCATATTCGTCGAGGAAGACTGACGCGCGAGATGGGTTTGTCAATTGTGAAACGATTGGATGGTCAGTTCCCTTGGGAATATCTGGGTAAGTCACTTGAGAACACATTGGAGCCCTTGGATATATCGCTCGATGAGTTTATTAAGATTTGCGATCAATTTACGAATAAGAAAATCTTTAAGCGCGATGTCAGCGGTGCTTTGGTGAAGGACCATAAAGGTAATTTAACAAAGATCAACTACGACAATGTTTAAGGGTTAAAGAATGAAAGTCGGCGTCATCGATTACGGCGTGGGAAATTTAGGCTCTGTAGTTCGGGCATTGGAGGTGTTGCGCGTCACGCCAGTGCTGGTTGACCGAGCGTCAGATATGCATGCGGCGGACTGCCTCATACTCCCAGGCGTTGGTAATTTTGCCGACTGCGTACGAATGCTGGAGGCTGGGCATTGGCGTGAGGCCTTAAAAGAAGAGGTGTTGGGTTATAGCAGACCGCTTCTCGGTGTATGCGTCGGAATGCAATTACTGGCTGACAGTAGTACCGAGGGGGGCGCTAATGGTGCGTCGGTTCCAGGTTTGGGATTTGTGCCAGGGCATGTGAAGCACTTGAGCGCTTTAGGCTGTCAATTGCGAGTCCCTCATGCAGGGTGGAATGCCGTAACGGGTAGTGGTGCTGCTGACCCATTATTCCGCGAAATTCCTGCAGAAACAGACTTCTACTTTGTCCACAGTTACGCTTTTGAGGCTCAAGACGTATCCGACGTCATTGCTACCACAAACTATGGCATAACAGTGACCGCCGCTGTACGTCGAGGCCATGTCTGGGGTACGCAGTTTCACCCCGAGAAGAGTTCGAAAGCTGGGCTTAAAGTGATCAAAAATTTTATTGAGGGGCCGGTATGCTGAAGGTGCGCGTTATACCGACCTTGCTTTGGAAACAGTTTGGTTTGGTGAAGGGCGTTGCTTTTGACAGTTGGCGTCGTGTCGGACCTGTGCTACCAGCTGTCAAGGTATATAACCAGCGCGAAGTGGATGAATTGGCCCTCTTTGATATCGTCGCACACCTGTCTGCTGATGATCCAGACTTTGAGTCAATTGCAGAATTTGGCCAAGATTGTTTTGTACCTCTAACCGTAGGCGGTGGAATTACAAAACTCGATCAAGTTCAGCGCTTATTACGCGCAGGTGCTGATAAGGTTGCTGTTAACACGGCTGCCTATGCTTGCCCTAGTTTCATCAACGACATCGCCGACAGGCATGGCGCCCAGTGTGTGGTAGCCAGTGTGGACGTGCGTTTGCAAGATGGTGCGTGGATGTGTTTCAGCCACGCTGGATTACAAGCGACTGGTCGCGATGTGATTGACTGGGTCCGAGAGTTGGAAGATCGAGGTGCGGGGGAAATACTCATCACCTCTATTGACAGAGATGGAACGATGCAGGGTTATGACTTGGGCTTGATTGAATCGGTTGTGAAAGCGGTCAACATCCCGGTGATTGCATCCGGTGGTGCAGGTAATTACCAACATATGGTGGACGCGGTGAAAGAGGCTGGGGCTTCGGCTGTGGCTGCTGCAAGTATTTTTCATTTCACAGAGCAAACGCCAGCAGGGGCAAAGATGGCCTTGTCTGCTGCAGGGCTGCCGGTGCGACAGCCATTTGCCATCTGAAATGCGCATAGTTTTTCGAACCGACGCATCGATAGACATTGGTACCGGCCATGTCATGCGTTGTCTGACTCTGGCGCGAGCGTTTGTAGAACAGGGAGCGCAGTGTCAGTTTATTTGCCGAGCCCATGAGGGGCATCTCATTGAATACGTACGTGGTCAAGGCTTTCAGGTCCATGTATTGGACGTGGAAAGCGCTGTTAGCCAACCTTCTGGTGGGCCAGTGCATGCCCATTGGTTGGGCTCTAGCCAGGCCCGAGATGCACAAGTATGTGCCCTGCTATTAGAGGTGATTCGCCCCGACTGGCTGGTGGTTGATCACTATGCGCTGGATGCCCAATGGGAGCAGCTGCTGAGTAACTGCTATCAACGCTTGATGGTCATTGATGACTTGGCCGATCGGCCCCATGTGGCTGATGTTTTGTTGGACCAAACTTTGGGCAGAGACACGTCAGCTTATAAAGCTTATGTGCCCGCCAACTGCACTTTATTGTGTGGCGCTGCTTATGTTTTGCTTCGTCCTGAATTTGTTGCCTTGAGACCATACAGCCTGCATCGTCGCGCAGCACCGATCCTCCGGCAGGTGCTGGTGACCATGGGCGGTGTTGATAAAGATAACGCTACAGGGCGAGTATTGGATGCATTGTCTCGTTGCGTATTACCTTCGGACTGTCGTGTGGTTGTGGTCATGGGGCCAAAAGCTCCACATTTACAGTCAGTGAGGACTCAAGCGCAAACGCTGCCCTGTTCGACACAAATCTTGTCTGGCGTTAGCAATATGGCGCAGCTGATGGCTGACAGCGATTTGGCAATTGGTGCTGCAGGCGCGACTGCGTGGGAGCGTTGCTGCTTAGGTCTGCCCACACTTATGTTGGTGTTGGCTGATAATCAACATTACTTGGCTGAGGTTCTTGTTGGTGCTGGGGCCGCTAAGTTGCTAGACCTAGAAGAACTCAATAACTCTGAATTGATTTCTTCACTGGGCATGGGGCTGACAGCCAGTACCCTGGTGGATGGAGAGGGTGTTGCAAGGGTGCTGCAGGCTCTGAGGGGACTTTGTGATTAACGACTCCACGCTCGTTATCCGCCCAATGACCAGCAGTGATTTGGTTGAAGTTTTGCGTTGGCGTAACCATCCAGACGTTCGTCAGCATATGTTTACGCAGCACGAAATCAGTTTGGAAGAGCACACGCGTTGGTTTGGGCGTGCATCACAAGATGTTGCTCGTCACCTTCTGATTTATGAGCGTGCAGGTGTGCCTATAGGTTTTGTTCAAATCCATGAAATCGCCAAGGGCGGTATTGCTGACTGGGGCTTTTACCTCGCGCCCGACGCTCCGAAGGGTTCTGGGGCAGGATTAGGCTTTGCTGCATTGACCTACGCATTTAAAACTGCGAACTTGCATAAACTCTGCGGCCAAGCTTTAGCGTCTAATGAACGTTCGATTCGCTTCCATGAAAAGCTTGGGTTTCGTCAAGAAGGTAGATTGTGCCAACATCATTTTGATGGGCAGTCTTACCATGATGTGTTGTGTTTTGGGCTCTTGGCCAGTCAGTGGTCATCCGTTATATAAAAGGTTCAAGCATGTCGAATTTTCCTGAATTAAAAATTAATGGTCGTCCTATTGGTGTTGATTACGCACCTTTTGTTATTGCTGAACTCTCTGCCAACCATAATGGTCGGCTGGATATTGCAATGCGAATCATTGAAGAAGCTAAAAAAGCCGGTGCAGATGCTGTCAAGTTGCAGACCTACACAGCAGATACGATCACCCTAAATTGTCAAACCGAAGACTTCCAAATTCATGGGGGTCTGTGGGATGGGAAAAATCTTTATCAGTTGTACCAAGAAGCTCAAATGCCATGGGAATGGCATAAACCCTTGTTTGAACATGCTCGTAAACAGGACATTACTATTTTCAGCTCGCCATTTGACAATACAGCAGTTGACTTGTTGGAAGACTTGAATGCGCCAGCCTACAAAATTGCATCATTTGAAGCGGTGGATTTGCCACTCATTCGCTACGTGGCCAGCACCGGAAAGCCCATGATCATCTCGACTGGCATGGCCGATGCGGGAGAAATTCAAGAGGCAATTGACGCAGCTCGCGTCGGAGGCTGCAAAGAACTCGCGGTGCTGCATTGTGTGAGTGGCTATCCTGCGCCAGCTGAAGATTACAACCTGCACACCATCCCTGACATGATGCAACGGTTTGGGTTGGTTACGGGGTTATCTGATCACACCCTGGATAACACGACAGCGATCACCAGCGTTGCGTTGGGGGCAAGTATCATTGAAAAGCACTTCACTTTGGACCGTAACGGTGGTGGGCCCGATGACAGCTTCTCACTAGAGCCAGCCGACATGGCAGCGCTGTGCCAAGGAGTCAAGACCGCATGGCAAGCCTTGGGGCGGGTTGATTACGGGCGTAAATCAAGCGAGCAGGGCAACGTTAAATTTAGACGTTCGCTATATTTTGTACGTGATCTCAAAGCGGGAGATATGGTGACTACAGATTCAATCCGTAGTGTTCGACCTGGTTTTGGCTTGATGCCTCGCGATATTGACCGTGTGATCAATCAACGCGTCGTCAAAGATGTAACCGTCGGAACCCCTGTTAGTTGGGCGTGTTTTGATGATTCAATCAAGATGTAAAACTTAATATCTACCAACAAAAAGACAATGACTCAAAAATCAGTTGTATCAGCGAGTAATAAACCTAGGGTCATGGTCGTTGGTTTTGGTGAAGATATTCATCAAGCATTGGCACAAGTTTTTACCTTGGTTCACGTAGTGGCCAACTCTCAATTGGCGGATACTCAATGGGACGACTTATATGCTTTTAAGTTGAAAGGGGCTAATCCGACAAGCATGGCGTTGAACGATGGTTCATATCAGTATGTTGTTAAAAATTATCGACGTTATGCTGATATAAATTCTCGTAGGTATATAACTATCAACGCCAGAGAGAGTGAGATTTTTAATGGGTTCATGTACTATTTTTATTGGGCTCATGATGTTTTAACTCGAGAAAAACCAGAATTGATGGTTTTTCATAATCTGCCGCATGAAAGCTTTGATTATGTCTTGTATCTGATCGCTAAGTTTTTTGGAATCAGGACTATTATTTTGCATCAGTGTTTCTTGATGTCTGATAGATTTTGGATTTCTGAATCTATGGAAACATTTGGCGATTTTGATGCTCAACCAGAAATTAATGAACGAGTGAGATCTAACTATAAGCTGCCAGAAAACTGGTATTACATGAATGATGTGAGCAGTAAATGGTTATATACGCTACGAGATTTTTTGAAAGAAGTAATCATGAGGCCATGGCGAATGCCTGTGGCAGCAATGCGATTTTATTATAACAGGGCGTATGACGTTAATAGAAATAAATATGTCAAAGCGTATGATGAAAAATCCCGATACATATACTTTCCGCTACACTTGCAACCTGAGTTAACGACGTCTGCTATGGGGGGCATTGATGGCCGATATGGGGACCAAATTCAGGCGCTTGAGCAGTTGAGTTTATTAATCCCAAGCGATGCTGTTATTTATGTAAAAGAAAATCCTAAACAAACTGCTCAGCAAAGAGACGAGCAGTTTTTCACAAGGCTTTCTTTATTACCTAATGTTCATTTGGTTTCGCCAGCTACGGCAAGTCGTGAGCTAATTAAAAATTCAATTGGTGTTGCAACAATCACGGGCACAGCAGGATGGGAGGCATTATTCTATGGCAAACCTTGCATAATTTTTGGTAATGCATGGTATGCTAACTTTCAGGGGGTGACTCGATTTAAGTCATCTTTAACATTTGATGACTGGATGCGTAATTTGCCTGAAGGCAATGAAGTTCTAATAAATAGCTTAGATAATCTATTAATGAAAACCGGTAGGGGAGTCGTGGATCCCTTGCATGCTGTAATGGTCAAAGACTTCGAATCCAAGAGTAATGGTCGTGACGTTGCTGATTCATTGGAGAATTATCTTAGATTAAGCAAATAAAAATGATTAAGAAAATTTTTCATTTAATTTTTGGAAAAATTCCAGATTCAGCATTTGTTGCGCTCGCTTCTGGAAAAATAGCGAAATGCGCTAAGCTTGAGTCGTCTTCTAATGCTTCAAAGACTATTGCTGTAGAGGTGATAAATGATCAGCTATATTTTGGATTTACTGCTGCATTGCTTGAAGATATCTTAAAAGACAAAGCTCAGAATGTAGTCGTCTCAGCATTGGTTGTTCGTTCTGTTAATGCAAGTTTTGGATTCTCATTTATCTCCGAAGTAAAAAGAAGTTTCTTATTAAATTGGTTGGTGATGAAGCAGTGGATCGCTGCTTATGGCGCATTAATCAATGAGGTAGGATTTCGCGCTAGCTCGTTGCAAACGCTGATGGGTAACGCTAAAGATATTTATACTGCATATTTATATTGGACGAGCTTACGAAATGGTGATTCGTCGAATAGATACGATGAGTTTAAAGTAGAAGGAGTGTTGTGCGGTGATCTGATAATTGATACTTATCTGCGGTACAAGCCAAGTCCGACGTTCAATCCGAATGATATATTTGTATGGCGCCTGATTTGGCAAGTGATCAAGGACGTTAAAAAGGTTAGGAAATACTTTAAGCTACGTAAGCCTACATTATATTTTACAACTTATTCCACATACATTGAGCATGGCATCTCTGTTCGCGTTGCAATTGAACAAAAAATACCTGTTTTCTCATTTGGAAACTTCTTTCAGTTCGGTCTTCAATTAAGTTCGAATCATTTTAGGCACACGCCTGATACTAAGTTTTATAAAAACATAATCAATCAACTTTCTGAGCAAGAGCTGACTAAGTATTTAAAACAGGCAGAATCAATTCTTGAGTTTAGAATGTCGGGCGGTATCGATAATGCAACGGGCTATATGCGTCAGTCAGCATATCAAGAGAAGGATATTCTAGCTCTAGATACAGACTATCTAAATTCATTAAATGGGGCCGTTGTAATTTTCTTGCACGACTTCTATGACAGTCCTCACGTATGGGATGATTTCATATTTACAGATTTCTGGGAGTGGTTGATTAAAACAATTGAAATTTTAAGAAGAGAGAAAATTAATTTTTTTATAAAACCACACCCGAATCAAATTAATGATAATGCCATAAAGGTTCTGCGTTATAAATATCCCGATTTGAAATGGTTAAATTCGGCATATAACAATCGAATTTTGGTTGAGGCTGGAATTGTTTGTGGCGTGACTGTTTATGGCACAGTGGCGCATGAGTTGGCTTATCTTGGCGTACCTTCAATAGGCGCGGCTTTACATGTGCATCAAGCGTTTTCATTTTGTCGCCAAGCAAAAACGATAAGAGAATATGAGAGTCTAATAGTAAATTGTCGCTCACACTATCTTTCTAAAGATGTTCTAAAGCGAGAGGCCCTCGAGTTTGTTGTTGCACATAACTCGCTTTATGATGAACAGTCTCGAGAGTTGTCAGAGGCTTATATGAATTATTGGGTTTTATCTGCAAAGGCCACCTCTGCTCGAGAATGTGAAGAGGCGATGAAGGCTTTAGCGACTTTGAGAGCCACAACGGGATATAGAAAATTTATAACAAAAATTAAGAGGTTGATCAGTGAAAGTTGAAAATAGAACAATTTCGTATTTGCTTAGGTTGTGGTTCTATTTTACGATTAAGCGCAAAGTACAGTTTTTTTTGCTAATTGGATTGGCGTTGTTAATGTCGGTCGCAGAGCTGGCCACAATTGGTCTTATAGTTCCCTTCATTACAATCTTGATTTCTCCTGATAAAGTAAAAGAGGGAGAAGTCTACGCCGCAATAATTAGCAAGGTTGGACATATTGATGATGCAAATATGTTGATATATGTTTGCATGTTATTTGCAAGTGCAGGCGTGGTTTCGGCTAGCATTAGACTACTTAATCTATATGCCGTCAACAAGTTCACATTTAGACTTGGAGGGGAATTAAGTGCATTGATGTACGAGAGGACGTTGTGTCAATCCTATGAAAAAATTACATTATCAAATAGTAGTGATTTGATTGATGGCATTGTTAACAAATCTTCCTTGTTAATAAATAATATTATATTGCCGGTTGTTAATATTGTTGGAGGGGCGCTTGTTCTGATTTTTGTCGTTTCTGGGCTTGTATTTATTCAGCCTTTTGCTACGGTTTTTGCATTTTTAGCGCTTGCGCTAGCGTATGTGTCAATGGTTTATCTTGTTAAATTTAAGACTCGTGAAATAAGTAAAGTTCTTAATAGTGATTCGGGAGCTCTGATCAAAATTTTACAGGAAGCGTTTGGTAATATTCGCGATATTATATTGTCTGGCGTTCGTCAAAAGTGTGTCGATTCATATCGAATGGTAAATTCGCGACTTCGAAGTGCGCAAGCATATTCTGTATTTATTGGTCAGTCGCCACGATTGGTTATTGAGGCGTTTGCTATTTGCCTTGTTGCATTGGCGGGATATTGGATATCTAAACGTGGGTTGAGCGCAGAAGATAGCTTCCCAATACTTGCGGCACTAGGCCTAGGAGCGCAAAGATTGCTGCCAATTATGCAGCAAATATATAATTCTTACAGCACAATACAAACACATTATTTGTCATTGATTTCTAGTGTTGAAACTTTGGATCTGCCTCAGTGGTTGCCAGATAATGACGAGCAGGTTGAGGTTTATTTTAATAGCAGTATTGAATTTAAAAATGTCAGCTTTAGATATTTGGGTGGGCAAAATGATGCTCTTTCTTCGGTTAGTTTCATCATCCGAAAAGGCCAGAAAGTTGGTGTTATTGGTTCGTCTGGAGGTGGGAAAAGTACTCTGATTGATATATTAATGGGTTTGTTGCAGCCTAAATCTGGGACTATCTTAATAGACGGAGTGCCTCTCACTCAGGCTGAGCTCAAGGGGTGGCAGAAGCACATTACACACGTTCCTCAATCCATATATCTTTTGGATGGATCAGTGGCAGAGAATATAGCTTTTTCTGAGCCCGGCAAAACGATTGATTGCTCTCTTGTAGAGGAAAGTGCGCGTAAGGCTTGTTTAGATGAATTCGTTGCAGAGTTGCCTGAAAAATACCAGACAAGGGTGGGTGAACGCGGAGCGTTACTTTCAGGCGGGCAGAGGCAGCGAATAGGTGTTGCTCGAGCGATTTATAAAAGCAAAAAGGTATTCATCTTGGATGAGGCAACCAGTGCCTTAGATGCCGACACTGAAAAACAGGTCATGCATTCTTTACTGAATGCCTCGGACGATGCAACATTTTTTATTGTGGCTCATAGATTGAGTACGCTTAGAAATTGTGATTTAGTATTGGAACTTTCCAAGGGGAGTTTGGTGAGAATTGGTTCATATGATGAAATAATTGGCTCATAAATTTATATTATATGAAAATAACAATTGTTGATACTTATTACGCTGCTTTTCTGGCTCGCTTTTATGCGGCAAACCCGGAGTTGGCATATAAATCGTATGATGAGCAACTGCAATCATTGATCGATGCTTGCTTTGGTACATCAGACTTCTACAGCAGACACTTGAATAAATTAGGGTGTGTTGCAAACGACTTAATTGTTAATTGCGAGCCTCTGCAGAAGAGGTGGGCCAAAGACTGCGGATTGGATGTTTCTAGTTTGGCGCTGCGGATTCCACATCGAATGTTTCGATTGCCAGTGTTGGGTAAGTTCTTGGCAAACCTCCCAGGCTTAATGGAGGTCGCTGTTGCTCAAATTAAGCTAACGAAGCCAGATGTACTTTACTGTCAGGATTTGTCATTCTTTCCTCCGGCGGTCTTAAGAGAGTTAAAGAGTTATGTGAAATTAGTGGTTGGCCAAATTGCTAGCCCGCTACCGCCTAAGGATTTTATTCGTGAATATGATTTGATCTTAACTTCATTTCCTCACTTCGTAACGACCTTGCGAGAGCATGGTGTGAGGTCGGAGTATTTCAAGATCGGATTTGACGATCGTATTCTTAAGCTGCTTAACTCTGCCAATAAAGATATCGCTTTTAGTTTTGTGGGAGGTGTTAGTCGTCATCATGAAGGCGCTATTCCATTGATGGAGTATCTTGCTTGCCATGTTGATAGCATGCGTTTCTTTGGGTATGGTGCTGATCGCTTACCAAAATCTTCAATAATTAGACAGCGTCACGGCGGCGAAGTGTGGGGGTTGAATATGTACGAGACCTTGTCTCGAAGCAAAATTACGCTAAATCGTCATATTAATGTCGCTCAAAATTACGCTAACAACATGCGCCTTTACGAGGCCACTGGGGTTGGTGCAATGCTGTTGACAGATCGTAAAGAAAATTTGCAAGAATTATTCGATGTTGGTAAAGAAGTCTTGGCTTATTCGAACAAGGAGGAGGCGTTGGAGTTTGTTCGCTACTATCTTGATCATCCGTCTGAGTCTGAAGAGATTGCAAAAGCCGGGCAAGCTAGAACCTTACGCGACCACACCTATTCACAGCGCATGCAAGAGCTTGTTCCCATGTTGAAAAAATACTTGTACCAATGACCGTGTCTTTGCGCTCTTTTTGTACGCTATTCGACAGCGGTTACCTGCTAAAGGGTTTAGCAATGATCCGCAGTTTGGTGCGTTTTTGCCCAAACATGAAAATTCATGTGCTTTGCATGGACGTTCAAACCAAAAATATTTTGGAGTCATTGGCGCTGCCTTACGTGAGTTGCATCACATTGGCTGAAGTTGAGAATGAGGCGCTGTTAAAGGCCAAGGCTGACCGGGGGGTGGCTGAGTATTGTTGGACTCTGTCATCAGGTTTTACTTCTTACGTGATGAATCGCTTCCAGGAAATTGATTTTTTAACTTATGTCGATGCAGACTTGCTGTTCTATTCGGATGTTCAGCCTCTGTTTGATGAGATTGGAGAGGCGTCAATTGCCATCATTGAACACAGATTCACCGAGCGACTAAAAGACCGTGAAGTTAACGGTCGCTTTTGCGTCGAATGGGTGAGCTTTAAACGAGACGAGCAAGGTATGGCGTGTCTAACACGTTGGCGTGATCAATGCTTGGAATGGTGTTATTACCGTCTGGAAGACGGCAAGATGGGCGACCAAAAATACTTGGATGAGTGGCCTGAGCGCTACAGCAAATGTCACATTTTGATGCACCCCGGTGCAGGAATTGCCCCGTGGAATTATGCGCAATATCATTTCGGGAAGGATGCTCAAGGCCGCATCACAGTCGACGGTGCTTCGCTGATTTTTTACCATTTCCATCAATTCCAACTGTTGGATAACGGCAATTTTGATCGCTTGTCTACTTTTTACACGTCGGAGTGTCCAGAGCCGGCGAATATTTATGAGGCTTATGAGATGAGTTTGCAAGGTTGCTTGCAAGATGTTCGTGCGGTTGTGCCAAGTTTCAAAGGCGGTCTAAAACCGGCAGCCAATGTGATGGGACGTCGCCTGGTGCAGCAATACGTGCCGATGTGGGCCAAAGAAATTGCGCGGCGATTTTTGCGCTACTAAAACATGTTGACAAACCCAGTCGTGACGGTAATTACCGTTTGTTACAACAGTGCCAATACCTTAGAACAGTCATTGAAGTCTGTCATTATTCAAGATTGGCCTAACGTCGAGCACATTGTGATTGACGGAGGGTCTACTGATGACAGCTTGTCCATTTTGGAGAGCTACCAAAATCATTTGGCCCATGTGGTGAGTGAGCCGGATAAAGGTATTTACGACGCCATGAATAAAGGTCTAGATAGAGCAACAGGTGATATTGTTTGTTTTCTTAATGCAGACGATCAATACGCATCGAGTCATGTTCTATCGCGAGTTGCAGAACAGATGCAAGCGCATCAGCTAGATGCGCTTCTAGGGGATGTGGCGTTTTTTCATTCCGCCGATCCAACGCGAATCGTGAGGCGTTATCGTTCGAGCCGCTTTACACCTGAGCGCTTGGCTTGGGGGTGGATGCCCGCGCATCCGGCATTGTTTTTAAACAGGTCTGTGGTGCAGCGCGTAGGTCGATTCAAGTCTGACTATCGAATCGCTGGCGACTTTGATTACATCGCTCGCGCTTTTCACAAGCACGACTTGCAATATCAGCACTTGCCTGAGGTGTTGGTACATATGCAAACCGGTGGAGCCAGCACGGCAGGGTGGCGTTCGAAGGTGTTGCTGAATCAAGAAGTCTTACGCTCGTGCAGAGAGAATGGTATTTCAACCAATATTTTCAAAATACTCTCTAAATATCCAATGAAATTGTTGGAGCTGTTCGCGAGATGAAAGTTTTAGTGACTGGTGCCAATGGCTTTATTGGGCGTGCTTTGTGCGCCCACCTGCAACAGGGTGGACACCAAGTGGTGGCTGCTGTGCGGCGCCCTTGCGGATTAGTCAATGAGTTAGTGGTGGATGAAAACAGCTCCACATGGGCGCAGGCTTTGTCGGGGTGCGATGCGGTTGTTCACTTGGCGGGACGTGCCCATGTCATGCATGAGGGGGCCATTGATCCGTTGCAAGCATTTCGATCCGCTAATGTGGATACCTCGGCTCGGCTGGCCTTGTTGGCGGCGCGCGCAGGCGTGCGTCGTTTTGTTTTTATGAGTTCTATCAAGGTCAATGGCGAGCGTACAAACTTGGATTGTCCGTTTACACCGAATGACATACCTGCGCCCGAGGATGCTTATGGTGTGTCTAAGTGGGAGGCTGAGCAAGCGCTTCAATCGATTGCTCAGACATCCCAGATGGAGCTGGTCGTGATTCGTCCTCCCTTGGTGTATGGGCCGGGTGTGAAAGGCAATTTTTCTCGGCTCATTCAATGGGTGAGGGCAGGAATCCCTATGCCATTGGGGGCGGTGTACAACAAGAGATCAATGGTGGCTTTGGATAATTTGGTGGCGTTTA
>Ga0228703_1000348_pt1 | contig 35528 bp, 32 predicted proteins | sample McNCre217_Aug_MG_3_FD_178020 | JGI IMG/M metagenome (GOLD analysis project Ga0228703, IMG submission 178020) | Freshwater microbial communities from McNutts Creek, Athens, Georgia, United States - 29-17_Aug_MG | ecosystem: Environmental > Aquatic > Freshwater > Creek | place: USA: Georgia...
TGCGCCAGCGCGGTTATAGAGGAGTATGCCATCGCGGAAAGCCATCAGGGTTGGAATCGAAGTGATCTCTAGCGACCCAGCCAACATTTGCTCTTTTTCGGTATCGACCTTGGCAAAGATGATTTCTGGCTCTGCGTCGCTGGCTGCCTCAAAGATCGGGCCAAACATGCGGCAAGGGCCACACCACTCAGCCCAAAAATCAACGAAGACGATGCCAGGGGAGGTAACTACCTCGCCAAAGCGTTGCTGATCTAGTTCAATGGTGGCCATGATTCTCCTGACTGTTAATCCCAGAATAGGGTAGAAAAATGATGACTTTTGTTCTCGGGGGCGGTTGCTTCTGGTGCCTTGACAGCGCTTACGTTAATTTCAACGGCGTAATTTCGGTAGATGTTGGTTACATGGGCGGCACTCTCGACAACCCGTCATATGAACGAGTTTGTGATGGCAATACTGGACATGCTGAAGTCGTGCGACTTACTTTTGACGAGGAATTGATTCCTGCTTCAGTAATTCTGGATATGTTTTTCACGATGCACGATCCAACCCAGTTGAATCGCCAAGGTCATGATGTCGGCACCCAGTATCGCGGTTGCATGTTTTACGCTGACGATTTGCAGCGTGAAATTTTTGAGGCAGCGCGAGATCGGGCGAAGGCTTATTGGGGTGAGGGTGTAGTCACGGAAATTTCACCAATCGAAACTTTCTGGATGGGTGAGGAGTATCACCAGGATTACTTTGCAAAGAATCCTGGAAACGGCTACTGCCAAGCAGTGGTGCTACCAAAAGTGGCAAAAGTTCGCGCGAGTTTTGCACAGTACTTGCGTGACTAAATTGTTTTCCACACTTTAGCTTTTCACTCGTTTCTGGCGTTTGCTTTTTGTCAATCTTTCTTTGCGGACTTCGCAATAGAAAGGTAAGAAGTTGTCAGAGATTATTTCAGTGGCCGGTTTAGTTGCCACTACTCCTCGCCACCTGGTAACCCAGGATGGCCTTCCAATCACTTCGTTCAGATTGGCAGCTTCACACCGCCGATTTGATCGAGCACAAAACAAATGGGTAGACGGCGAAACCAATTGGTTTACCGTGACTTCATTTAGGCAATTGGCCATTAATTCGGCCGGATCAGTTTCCAAGGGCGATCGCATCCTGGTTGCCGGAAAGCTGCGCGTGCGCGACTGGGATAACGGTGAACGAGCCGGCACCTCGGTTGAGATTGAGGCCGACAGCGTTGGGCACGACCTGTGTTGGGGCTCATCCGTGTTCACCCGTACGGTGTTAACTCGCGAGGCCGAGCCCGAAGACGTTGCCGAGAAGGAACTCGAAACCGTCTAACCCTCAGACTGCTGGGTTGATGGCACCCCCCCCGTTTTCAACCCAGCACACGCCTCTTCGAGAGCGGCGTACGACGCCCACTCGTCAGATTGCGGTCGGTAAACTTATCGATAGCAAACGACGCGAGTGGGCGTCGTTTTTTCACGAAAGCGGTTTATCTTGGCTGAATTCATCTATCAGATGATCAAGGCGCGCAAGGCGCATGGCGACAAGGTCATTCTTGACGACGTCACTTTGGCATTCTTCCCAGGCGCAAAGATCGGTGTGGTTGGCCCTAACGGTGCCGGTAAGTCAACCGTCTTGAAGATCATGGCCGGCCTAGATACGCCTAGCAATGGTGAAGCGCGACTTTCGCCTGAGCACAGCGTTGGCATCCTGATGCAGGAACCAAAGCTAGATGAAAACCTAACCGTGCTCGGGAATGTGGAGCTCGCGGTTAAGGAGACTAAGGCAAAGCTCGATCGCTTTAACGAGATTTCGGCGCTCATGGCAGAACCAGACGCCGATTTCGACGCGCTACTTGCGGAGATGGGAACGCTACAGGAGCAGATCGATCACCTCGATGCCTGGGACTTGGACTCACAACTGGAGCAAGCGATGGATGCTTTACGTTGTCCACCTGGTGACACCGAAATCAAACATCTCTCCGGTGGAGAAAAGCGTCGCGTCGCCCTTTGCAAGCTGCTACTAGAAAAGCCTGATTTACTTTTGCTCGATGAGCCTACTAACCACTTGGATGCCGAGTCAGTTTTGTGGCTCGAGCAGCACCTGGCGAAGTATCCTGGTGCAGTTTTGGCGGTTACTCACGACCGTTACTTCTTGGATAACGTGGCTGAGTGGATACTTGAACTCGACCGTGGACGCGCATATCCATACGAAGGTAACTACTCAACTTACTTGCAGAAGAAGGCAGAGCGACTAGAGGTTGCCGGCAAGAAGGATGCCAAGTTAGCCAAGCGTCTGAGCGAAGAACTCGAGTGGGTTCGATCTACGCCAAAGGCTAAGCAGACTAAGTCGAAAGCGCGTTTGGCGAAGTACGAAGAAATGGCTGCCGAGGCGGATCGCACTCGCAAACTGGACTTCGAAGAAATTCAGATTCCGGCTGGTCCACGATTGGGAAACATCGTTTTGGAAGCCAAAGGTCTGCGCAAGCAATTTGGTGAACGCATTTTGGTTGATGGTTTGGACTTCACGCTTCCTCGTAATGGAATCGTTGGAGTAATCGGTCCTAACGGTGTTGGTAAGACCACGCTGTTCAAGACCATCGTTGGTTTAGAAAAGCTTGATGGCGGAGAGCTCAAGATCGGTGAGACAGTAAAGATTTCATACGTCGATCAGACTCGTGGCGGCATCGATCCAAACAAGACTTTGTTTGAAGTTGTTTCCGGTGGTTTGGATTACATGCAGGTTGGTAACCAGGAAATGCCATCGCGCGCCTACGTGGCGGCCTTTGGCTTCAAGGGGCCAGACCAGCAGAAGCCAGCCGGCGTGCTATCTGGTGGTGAGCGAAACCGCCTGAACTTGGCGCTGACTCTAAAAGAGGGTGGCAACCTATTGCTTCTTGATGAGCCAACCAACGACTTGGACGTTGAAACGCTTTCGTCGTTGGAAAACGCGCTACTTGATTTTCCTGGTTGCGCTGTTGTGATCACTCACGACCGTTGGTTCCTAGACAGAGTAGCAACTCACATCCTGGCTTACGAAGGCACCGACGATAACCCGTCTAACTGGTACTGGTTCGAGGGTAACTTCGAGGCTTACGAAGAAAATAAGATTGCGCGTTTGGGTGCTGAGGCTGCCAAGCCGCACCGTTCGACATACCGTCGACTAACTCGCGACTAATTAGTTAATTTCGGGAACGCGAATCATGCCCTCTTGGGCAACGCTCGCGACAAGAATTCCGTCGCGCGTGTAAATTCGCCCTAGCGATAGCCCTCTACCGCCTTGCGCGCTATGCGACTCCTGCACGTAAAGTAACCATTGATCGGCGCGCGCTTCACGATGAAACCACATGGCGTGATCTAAGCTCGCGGATTTCAAACCCGGGTGCGCCCAGGCAATTCCGTGTTTGCGGATTATGCACTCCAGAATCGTATAGTCACTCGCATAAGCAATTGCTGCACGATGAAGGTTTTTGTCATTAGGTAAATCACCCAGTGACTTAATCCAGACGGCTTGATGTGCGATTAGCTCGCCTTCCACTTTGAAATAAATAGGTGACGGCACGTGGCGCAAATCGAAAGGTCTGGCTTTTGCCCAGTACTGCGCAACCGGGTGGGGATTTTCACCTATCAGTGTCGCAGCAGTTGGCAATGTCTCTGGACCAGGAATGTCGGTTGGCATTTCAGTTTGATGTTCGATGCCTGGGTCGTGATCCTGGAACGATGCAATCATCGAAAAAATCGCCTGGTCATTTTGAAACGCTTGCACTCTGCGTGTGCTGAAACTTCTGCCATCGCGCAGGCGATCCACCGTGAAATGGATCGGCTGTTCAATGTCTCCGGGGCGCAGAAAATATCCGTGCATCGAGTGCACTGTGCGATCCTGATCTTCGATTGTGTGTTGAGCGGCCATCAAACATTGAGCTAAGACTTGTCCGCCAAATACGCGTCCGGTCGGCATCCACTGCGACGGGCCAACGAAGGCGTCGTCTCCAGCAGGATTTTTGTCGAGGGAGTCGAGGGATAATGCTCGAACCATGTCTTCAAGTGGGCTTTGCGGAACGCTCATGAGGGTAAGTTTAGATACCGATGAATAAAGACTTCACTCTCATCGATCAGCAGTCGGCGCTTGATTTGCAGGCCTATCTGAATCGAGCCAAAAGACTAGACCCAGAGGGTTTGGTGCGATTGCGCGCCTTCGGCAATGTTCTTGCCGCCTACGTGGCACCGATTTTCGCTGGAAGTTTCATGGACAACGGTCTAACCGTTCTCGGATTGCGAACAATCGAATTAGCTGGCGATGCCGAGGTGGACACAGTCGTCCAAATTGGTTCAGTGCTTGAACGCCTGGCGAAAATTTTGGATGCCGGCTCAAACGATTTCACTATCGAGGTTCCACCGGTAACCATGCGCGCAGCTTGGGCTGGAGTGTCTGCTCCTCGCAGCGGTTGGTCGCAGACCGGTTCCATAAACGAAGCCGTGCTCACGAAAATTGCCCGTGACGGCATTGCCGAAGTTGCAGACACATTACCGGCATCAGTCGGTGGTCCTATTGCTGCGCGTATTCGCGGAGAAATCTGGGGGCGTGGCATTAAGGAAGATGTCACGATTCCCACCGGCGCCGCATTCGTAGCTGCCGGATTGGGTTTCATGACTGAAAACGAAGAGGTCGGAATCTTCCACGCCGACAATTGGGTCAGGCTAAGCACAGATTTTGGTCACGTGCTTTCAAGAACTGCAGCGACAGTTATTTAGTCTTCAAAGGTATTGAGCATTGCGGTTGCTGCTCGATCGAGATACGCCCAAAGCTCTGCTTCGAGCAATTGTGGAAGTGCGAGTGAATCCAAGGCGTTGCGCATGTGAAGCAACCATCGTTCGCGCGCCAATGGATTTATCTTGAACGGCTGGTGACGCATGCGCAGTCTCGGGTGTCCACGCTGTTCCTGATATGTTGCTGGGCCACCCCAATATTGCTCGAGAAAAAGTTGCAGGCGTTCGGCAGCCGGACCGAGGTTCTCTTCTGGATACATGGGACGCAGAGTGTCATCTGAGGCTACGCCTTCGTAGAATTTGTCGACGAGTCTCTTGAAGGTTGCGGATCCGCCAACTCGTTCATAAAAATTGCCAGCAAGATTGAAGTCGCCATTCAAGCCTTTTATTCGAACGGTTTCTACCCGTTCCTTATCTTCAAATTCACCTTCGTGCGACAACTTAGTTGACTGCCTTGCCTGCTACTTCAACGTATAGGGGAGTATCGGCAAGTGAAATCTTGGCCTTGTCCAGGTTTTCTTTAACTCGAAAGCGCAACTCACGAGCCACTGCGTCGGCATCCTGTGGGCCTACCTGCTGCACTAGGCGAAGCACCATCTGACGACCGGTAAGTGACTCGATTCCCCAAATCTCGGGCTTTCCAAGCATGCGCTTGCTAAAGCCGTTGTCTTTGAGCAATGCGTTGGCTGCATCCAAAATCGCGGCTTGTGCCTTTTCCAATTTGGTGTCGTAAGGCAATGCAATATCCAAAATCACACGGGACCAACCCTGGGTGTGGTTTCCCACGCGGGTGATTTCTCCGTTTCGTACGTACCAGAGCGTGCCGGTGACATCACGCACCTGAGTTACTCGAAGTCCAACGGTTTCGATTACGCCATTGGCTTGGCCGAGATCCACTGAATCACCAACGCCAAATTGGTCTTCGAAGATGATGAACATACCGCTGATCAAATCTCTAACCAGGCTCTGTGCACCAAAACCAATAGCCGCACCTACGATTCCAGCGCTGGCAATTAGTGCACCCACGGCAATGCCAAGTTCGGAGAGTACCGATCCGGCGGCAAACAAAATTAGTGTCCAGGTTATCAAGTTACTGAGGACTGATCCCATGGTCTTCGCGCGTTGAACTACTCGTGCTTTTGCAATTGGTGAATCCGATTTTCCGTGCTTGTGGTTTCTAGTGCCATCTTCGATACCGCGGACTACTCGCTTCACCAAGATAAGTGCAATCCAGCGAACAATAAGCGTGCCAAGAAGAATCAGCACGATTCGGATCGCAGTTTGCCACTGATCCCAGAATGCAAGGAATTGATTCATCAGTTGTCCTTTGCGTCTCTAGCTTGAGCGGCCAGCGCTCGCTCAACAGCTGCAAGATTTTCTACCAGTATTCGGCGCAAAGCTGGGATTTCTTTAATCTGCGGTTTTGCAATCCATTCCTTGGTTTTAGCCACGAGCTCATCGCTTGCTAATGCGAGCGGATATAGGTTTACCATCAGGTACTCGGCAATCTTGAAAGTGTTTTTCTTCCAAACGTGCAATGCCTGCTCGAAGTATTTATCCACGTAAGGGGCCAGGAGGCTAGGGTCATTGACTCGAACAAAGCCCAGGCTCGCAGCTTGAACTAGTGCATTCGATAGGTCATTGCCCTCAATTAGCTGATTCCAAGCGGCTGCCTTGCCAGCTGCAGTTGGAATGGCTGCCCTTGCGCCAGCCGCAGCTCGCTGCCCGTTGGCCGTGTTATCCGCGGCGAGGGCTGCGTCAATATCGTTTTCACCCTTGCGTCCGGCAACCACGAGTCCAGTGAGTAATTCCCACTTGAGGTCAGCGTCAATTTCGAGCCCATTGATTTTTTCGGTGCCATCGAGGATTGCACTTAGTGCGGAGAGTTGACTCTCGGTGCGGGCGAATTGTGGGAAGAATTTGAGCAACTGTAGCTGCAGATCAGAACCAGGTGTCGCATTTCGCGCCAAGATCAATAACCCATCGCCAATTGCAATCAAGAATTCTTCACGATGAGAATTAGAAACGTAAAGATTTCCTGTGGTAATTAGCTGACGGAGCAGAGTGAGGATCGTGGTCGATTCGGTTTCTGCTGCGATGTTGCCAAGGACTAATTGAATGAATTCGCGTGGGCTGGTTTCTGCATCGCGAGTTGCATCCCAAGCTGCACCCCAGACCAATGTTCTTGGCAGCGAATCTTCAAAGACTGCCAAATGTTTTACTGCGTTGCTCCATGAATTTTCATCGAGACGAATCTTGGCGTAGGCCAGGTCGTCATCATTGAGCAATAGTAAATCTGGAACGTTGATACCTTCAGCTTGCGGAACTGAAGTTACGTCGCCATCCACATCAATCTCGATGCGTTGCGTGCGCTTTAGCTTGCCACCAACCAAATTGTAAAAACCAATTGCCATTCGATGTGGGCGGATGGTTGGGTGCTCGGCAATTGCGGTTTGCAAAATTTCAAGCTTGACGATTTTTCCTTCAGCAGTTTCCAACTTCGGTCGAAGGGTATTTACTCCGGCGGTTTCTAGCCAGTTTGCCGACCAAGACTTTAGGTCGCGTCCCGATTGCGCCTCAAGTTCGCGAAGCAAGTCTGGTAGTTCGGTGTTTAAGAAAGCGTGTTTCTTAAAGTAGGCGCTAACTCCGGCCATGAACTTCTCTTGACCGACCCAAGCCACTAGCTGCTTCAGTACCGAAGCGCCCTTGGCGTAGGTGATGCCATCGAAGTTCACTTGAACGTCCTCGAGATCGTTGATTTCGGCAACAATCGGGTGAGTCGACGGCAGCTGGTCCTGGCGGTAGGCCCAAGATTTTTCCAATGCCGCAAAGGTGGTCCACGCCCCATGCCATTCGGTGGCTTCGGCAGTGGCCAGGGTTGAGGCGTACTCGGCGAAGGACTCGTTAAGCCATAGGTCGTTCCACCAGCGCATAGTAACGAGGTCGCCAAACCACATGTGGGCCAGCTCATGAAGGATTGTGACTACTCGGCGTTCACGTGTTGCATCGGCAACTTTTGATCGGAAAACGTAGGTCTCGGTAAAGGTAACCGCACCGGCGTTTTCCATCGCACCCGCGTTGAATTCAGGAACGAATAGTTGGTCGTACTTGTCAAACGGATAAGGCACATCGAATTGCTTTTCGTAGAACTTGAATCCCTGACGAGTTTTTTCAAAGATGTACTCAGCATCCATGAACTCAGCCAGGGAAGCGCGGCAGAAGACGCCAAGTGGAATTACTTTGCCGTTGCTGGAAGTAAGTTGTGAACGGCTTTCAATGTATGGGCCGGCAATCAATGCCGTAATGTAGCTGGAAATGCGAGGAGTTGCACCGAACTTCCAGGTAGCTGAACCATTTCCATTCGCACTCGGCTCTGGGGTTGGCTGGTTTGAAACCACTTTCCATTTTTCCGGAGCGGTTACGGTGAAAGTGAATCGAGCCTTTAAGTCTGGCTGCTCGAATACAGCGTACATACGGCGAGAATCCGGAACTTCGAATTGGCTATAAAGGTAAACCTCGTTGTCCACCGGGTCAACAAATCGATGCAGTCCCTCGCCAGTATTCATGTAGTTGGCGTCTGCGTCAATTACCAGTACGTTTTTGGTCTGCAGGTTTGGTAGCTGAATGCGAATGCCATCGGAGTGGGTCGCTACGTCTAAGGATGTTCCATTGAGCTCAATGCTGCGAACTTTGTTGGTGATGGCATCGATAAATGTGCTTGCACCTACTTCGTTACAGTCGAAAGTTACTGTGGTCTTCGACCCAAAGACTGATTCACCTTTAGTTAGGTCAAGTTCGACCTCATAGTCATGGACCTTCACGATTCGGGCTCGGTCTTGAGCTTCGATTCTGGTGAGGTTTTCTCCTGGCATTTCTACTCCTGCATTGTTTGCGGCAAGTTGCGGCAATTCGTCAACTAGCCTAGTAAGCATGCGAATCCACATTGCTACCGACCATGCCGGCCTAGAACTCAGCCACTTTTTGATTGCAGAACTGGGTAAGCAGGGGCACGAGGTTTTCGATCACGGGCCAACCAGCTACGACCCGCTTGACGACTACCCAAGTTTTTGCATCAATGCCGCACTTGCCGTGGTTCGCGATCAGCAGGCTGGTATCCAGGCGCTTGGAATTGTTCTTGGTGGCTCAGGCAACGGAGAGCAAATTGCCGCTAATAAAGTGGTTGGAATTCGTGCTGCTCTAGCCTGGAACGAATCGACGGCAAAGCTAGCCCGTGAGCACAACGATGCCAACGTAATCGCTGTAGGAGCAAGACAGCACAGCCAAGCTGAAGTGCTTCATCTGATCGAACTGTTTATTGCCGAACCGTTTAGCAATGATGAGCGTCACGTGCGCCGCATTGGCAAAATTGCAAGTTACGAAGAAACCGGCGAAATTCTTTAAGTGCCTGAGGGTCACACCGTTCATCGAACGGCAAACGATTTCAACAAATTGTTTGCCGGCAAGGTGATGACGATTGATTCACCTCAGGGTCGATTCACCACAGACTCAAAACTGATTACGGGTCAAGTCTTGATTAAGGCGTGGGCAGTCGGAAAACAACTTTTCGTGGAGTTTGGCAATTCAGCAATCTTGAGAATTCACCTGGGTATCTACGGTAAGTGGCAATGGCATTCTGCCTCGGAGTTGCCAGAAGTTGTAGGTGAAGTTCGAGCCCGTTTTTACAGTGGGTCAGCGTTAGCCGAATTGCGTGGGCCAACAGTATGCGAAGTGATTGATCACGAAGAACTCCAGTCCGTACTCAAACGACTTGGACCTGATCCTCTGAATTCAGACCGAGCAGGCAAAGAAGTAAAACGTTTTGTCGACAAAGTGTTAGCCAGCAAGAAGACCATCGGCGAGCTGCTCATGGATCAGTCGGTGATTGCGGGCATTGGAAATGTGTATCGCGCTGAGCTTTTATTTAGAGCAAATATTGAGCCACACACCCCGGGCAATCGAATTACTCGAGAACAGCTTGATGCAGTGTGGGCTGACGCCGTCAAACTTCTTAAGGTAGGTGTGAAGACCTCATACATGATTACCAGAGATGATCTCTTTACCAAGCGTCCGAGTAAGGCTGAACGAAACTGGGTTTATAAGCGCGAGGGGCAACCCTGTCGGGTTTGCGGAACTAAGGTGCAAATCGAATTGATGGCCGGTCGCAAGTTGTATTGGTGTGACCGCTGCCAGAAGTAAGTACTGGAGCGGATGACGGGAATCGAACCCGCGTCATCGGTTTGGAAGACCGAGGCTCTACCATTAAGCTACATCCGCGAAGTTGGCCCGTAAAAAACGGACAACCGCTCCATTCTATGGGATAAGATAGGGAAGTTGTCTGCTCGTTGTCGAGCGAACCTCCGGGATGTGGCTCAACTTGGTAGAGCACCTGTTTTGGGTACAGGGGGTTGCAGGTTCAAATCCTGTCATCCCGACCACTGTTACATAAGTGATCACTAGCAATAAAAACCCAGCTCACGATTAGTCGTGAGCCTTTTCAGGAGAAGGTCCATTGAAATCAACTGTTGAACGCATCACTCCAACTCGCGTAAAGCTAAAGATTGAGGCAACCACTGCTGATTTGAAGCCAAGCATCGATCACGCTTACGAGCACATTGCCGAAGACGTATCAATCCCTGGCTTCCGTAAGGGCAAGGTTCCGCCAGCGATTCTTGAAAAGCGCGTTGGTAAGCCAGCGATTATTGCTCACGCAATCAACGACGGAATGGACTCGTTCTACCGCGCCGGAATCGAAGAGCACAAGCTCCGTCCGCTTGGCCAGCCAAAGGCAGACATTCTTAAGGCACCAGATGAGAACACCTGGGAAGGCACTCTTGAAATTGAAATCGAGGTTGAGGTACGCCCAGAGATCAAGCTTCCTTCTTACAAGGGCTTGAAGGTAAAGGTTGCCGACGTAAAGGTCGATGCCAAAGATGTTGAGGCAGAACTTGAGGCACTTCGTGCTCGTTTTGGTTCACTCAAGACCGTTGAGCGTGCTGCCAAGAAGGGCGACTTCACTTCAATTGACTTGAAGGCAGAAATTGACGGCAAGGTAATCGACGAAGCTAAGAACATTTCTTATGAAATTGGTTCAGGCAACTTGCTTGATGGCATCGATGATGCTCTTGACACTCTTACCGCGGGCGAGAGCACTACTTTCAATTCGAAGCTTGTTGGTGGAGATGCTGCAGGTAAGGAGTCACTAATCTCTGTGACTCTAAATGCAGTTAAGGAACGCGAACTTCCAAAGGCCGACGATGACTTTGCGAAGTTGGCGTCTGAGTTCGACACCATTGCTGAACTGAAGAAGTCACTTGAAGAGCAGCTTGCAGAATCAAAGAAGTGGGGACAGGGCCTAGAGGCTCGAGACAAGGTCACCGACACTCTTCTTGGCCTAGTTGACATCGCAATTTCTGAAGAATTGATCAACGACGACGTAAACCGCCACCTCGAAGGTGAGGGACGTCTCGAGGACGACAAGCACCGCGCAGAGGTTAAGGAACAGAGCGAGAAGTCATTCCGCGTGCAGATGCTGCTTGACGAAATCGCTCTTGCCGAAGATGTTAAGGTCAACGAAAACGAACTTATGCAGTACCTAGTGCAGAGCTCACAGCAGTACGGCATGGATCCAAGCGAATTCATCAAGATCATCGACCAGAACGGCCAGATTCCTTCATTCGTAGGTGAGGTGGCTCGTCGTAAGGCACTAGCCATTGTTCTTGAACACGCTGAAGTTAGCGACAGCAAGGGCAAAGTCGACCTTGAGGCATTCACCAAGACTGACGCTGAATTAGCGATGGATCCACACGCTGGTCACGACCACGACTAAGCGCCCAGGCTCCATTACTCGCTCAGCGAACACTGCCAAGCATTTCGATGCTTGGCAGTTAGCCTTTAAGTCGCACCAAGGAAAGAGGAATTCATGGCTGAACATGGCCCGGAACGCAATGGCACATTCGAGCGTTTGCTTCGCGATCGCATCATTTGGCTAGGCAGTGAAGTTCGCGACGACATGGCGAATGAAATCTGCGCGAAGATCTTGCTACTCGCAGCCGAAGATTCAACCAAGGACATCTTCCTCTACATCAACTCACCTGGTGGTTCAATCACCGCGGGCATGGCAATCTACGACACCATGCAGTACGTGCCAAATGACATCGTCACAGTTGGTATCGGAATGTGCGCCTCGATGGGGCAGTTCCTGCTTTCATCAGGCACTAAGGGTAAGCGTTATGCAACACCTAACACTCGTGTGCTACTGCACCAGCCTCACGGTGGATTTGGTGGAACAGCAGCCGATGTACAAACTCAAGCTGAGCTCATCATGTCTATGAAGCGTCAGCTCGCATCTATCACCGCAGAACAAACTGGCAAGACTGTTGAGCAGATTATGCAAGATGGAGATCGCGACCGTTGGTTCACCGCTCAGGAAGCGCTCGAATACGGATTTATCGATCACATTCAAGAATTTGCTGGTTCAGCAACTGGAGTAGGAAAGAACTAATGAAGAACTTTATTTCACCTGAGTCTCGTTACATTCTTCCGAGCTTTACTGAACGTACTTCTTACGGATACCGCGAGCAGAATCCATACAACAAGCTTTTCGAAGATCGAATCATCTTCTTGGGTGTGCAGGTCGACGATGCATCTGCAGACGACATCATGGCTCAGCTTCTGGTGCTTGAATCTCAGGATCCAGATCGCGACATCACCATGTACATCAACTCGCCTGGTGGTTCATTCACCGCGATGACCGCAATTTACGACACCATGCAGTACATTCGTCCTCAAATTCAGACAGTTTGCTTGGGTCAGGCAGCCTCGGCCGCTGCAGTATTGCTTGCGGCTGGAACACCTGGCAAGCGCTTGGCATTGCCAAACGCTCGCATTCTGATTCACCAGCCTGAAACTGGGGGTGGCCCTGGTCAGGCATCTGACATCGAGTTGCAGGCCAAGGAACTCCTTCGTTTGCGTAGCTGGTTGGAAGAGACCATCTCAAAGCACACCGGAAAGCCAATTGCCGAGGTCAACAAGGATATCGACCGCGACAAGATCCTCACTTCGGCTGAGGCTCTGCAGTATGGCCTCATCGATCAGGTGCTTACCTCTCGCAAAAACGCATAATTAGCGGCGTTTTAGGCCTACCCCGATATAGGGTTTTCCTATGACTAAGTTGGGCGAATCAAGCGACCTGCTCAAGTGCAATTTCTGCGGAAAGAGCCAAAAGCAGGTACGCAAGCTAATCGCCGGGCCTAGTGTTTACATTTGCGACGAATGTATTGAGCTTTGCAACGAAATCATCGAGGAAGAGCTCGGCCAGGTTGCTAAGCAGGTTGAAGAAATTGATCTGCCCAAGCCTCGCGAAATCAAGGGCTACCTGGACGAATTTGTAATCGGTCAGGATCAGGCTAAGAAGGCACTTTCGGTTGCCGTTTACAACCACTACAAGCGAATTCGTTCTCGTGGCACTTTAACTTCTGCTGGTAAAGAGCACGACCAGATTGAAATCGCTAAGTCAAACATTTTGATGATTGGCCCTACCGGTTGTGGCAAGACTTATTTGGCGCAGAGCCTGGCAAAGCGTCTGAACGTTCCATTCGCAGTTGCGGATGCAACCGCGCTCACCGAGGCAGGCTATGTTGGTGAAGACGTCGAAAACATTTTGCTCAAGTTGCTTCAGGCTGCTGATGGCGATGTGAAGCGTGCCGAGACTGGAATTATCTACATCGACGAGATCGACAAGATTTCTCGTAAGGCTGAGAATCCCTCTATTACTCGAGATGTATCGGGTGAGGGAGTGCAGCAAGCTCTACTTAAGATTCTCGAGGGAACGGTTGCATCTGTTCCTCCGCAGGGTGGGCGCAAGCACCCACAACAAGAATTCATTCAGCTGGACACAACCAATGTTTTGTTCATTGTTGCTGGAGCTTTCGCTGGGCTGGAAGAAATAATTTCTGCTAGATCCGGCAAGAAGGGAATTGGATTCGGCTCTCCGGTTTTTGCCAAGGGCGACGTAGCAGAGATTTTCAGTGAAGTGCAGCCAGAAGATCTTCGCAAATTCGGTTTGATTCCAGAATTTATTGGTCGACTACCGGTGATTGCAACTGTGAAAGAGCTTGACCGAGACGCTCTAATCGAGATTTTGACTGTGCCTAAAAACGCACTGGTGAAGCAGTACCAGCGCATGTTTGAGCTGGATGGCTTCGAATTGGAATTCGACAAAGATGCGCTCGAGGCTATTGCCGATCAAGCCATCGGACGTGAGACCGGGGCTCGCGGGTTGCGCGCCATCCTGGAGGAAATCCTTGGCCCAGTGATGTTTGAAATTCCTGGCAGCGATGTGCAGGGTGTGGTGCGGATTACCAAACAGGTCGTTGAAACCAAGGAAGCACCGGCAATCCTTCCATTCAAAAACAACAAGCAAGAGAAATCTGCCTAAAGGAAATGACTTTGCGCTTTAGCGACATCAAGGCGCCTATTCTTGCTGGAACCGTTGCCTCAATTACGGGCCAAGCAGCTTCTACAGGTGTGGTTATTGCCGCCACCACCGCACTTGGGGCAAGTCCCGCGCAAATAATCTCTGTGATTTTCGTAATGCTTTTGCTTTATGGATCACTTTCGATTTTGCTCAGTTGGCGCTACAAAATGCCGATCAGTATTGTTTGGAGCACTCCGGGAGCCGCGCTTTTGGTTTCGGCCGGTGGTTTGAACTATGGATATCAAACTGCGGTTGGTGCATTCATGTTTTCGGCGGCATTGATTGCGCTAACCGGATTGTGGCCAGCGTTAGGCAAACTGGTCAGTTCCATTCCTAAACCAATTGCCAGCGCCATGTTGGCTGGAGTAATTTTCTCGTTCTGCATTGCGCCGTTTAAGGCAGCTGGTCAATTTCCTTGGATTATGTTGCCGGTGATTTTGGTGTGGTTGGTGCTTTACAAATTTGCACAAATTTGGGCGGTGCCGGTGGCTATGGTGTTGCTGTTTACACTTACCGCAATTTCCGAAAAGATTTCAGTGCCAATCGATTCAATTTGGCCTTCGGTTGAAATCATTACTCCGCAGTTTTCAATTCCGGCGATAATCTCAATCGGTATACCGCTCTACTTGGTGACCATGGCTAGTCAAAACATTCCGAGTATCGCCATTATGAAGAGCTTCGGCTATGAAATTCCATTCCGACCAATTATGTTGGCCACCGGATTTGGTTCGATCTTGGCAAACTTTTTCGGCGGATTTGTGACCAACATGGCTGCGATCACCGCGGCACTCAATGCCAACGAACATGCCCACAAAGATCCGAATCGCCGTTGGATTGCTTCGGTCTTTGGGGGAGTGATCTACCTTGTTATGGCGGCAACCACTGGCGCCACCATCAGCTTTGTGATGCAGGCGCCTAAGGAGATCATCCTGGCCGGAGCCGGCCTTGCGCTGCTTGGCACCATGATTGGAGCGATCACTTCAATAGTTGAAGATCAGGCATTGCGAGTGCCAGCAGTTGTTGCCTTCCTGGTGGCATCCTCAGGCTTCGCGGCATTCTCTATTGGCTCAGCCTTCTGGGCCTTGCTGATGGGTGTTGCCGTTTGGCTCTGGTTAAGAGTTAGAGCAAACCGCGACGCTTGAGTAGCGGCTCAATGGTCGCATCCTTGCCCCTAAAGTTTCGGAACAGCTGCAATGCGTCGTCTGTTCCTCCACGAGACAACAATTGCTTCCGGAAGTGATCACCGTTGGCGCGAGTCAATCCACCGTTTTGCTTAAACCAATCCACGGTATCGGCGTCGAGAACTTCGCTCCAAATGTAGCCGTAGTATCCGGCAGAGTAACCACCAGCGAAAATGTGTGAGAAATAACTGCTGCGATAGCGGGTTGGTACCAAATCAAAATCCAGACCGTAATCTGCAATGGACGCGGTTTCGAATTCTTCGACGGACGTAGGGATTTGGTCCGGCGTGAGTTGGTGCCAAGCCAGGTCCAAAATCGCAGCAGACAAATATGAAACTGTGGCATGACCCTGATTGAAAGTTTCTGCGCGATTGAGGTTATCAATCCATTCCTGCGGAAGTGGTTCTCCGGTTTGGTAGTGCTTTGCGTAGTTTGCAACCACTTCTGGCCAGAGCATCCACATTTCATTTACCTGCGAAGGGAACTCGACGAAGTCACGAGGAGTGCTGGTGCCCGAGAACTTCGGGTACTTTACGTTGGATAGCAAACCGTGCAACGCGTGACCAAATTCGTGGAACAGTGTTGTTGTCATATCAAAGGTCAACAGAGTTGGTTCGCCCTTTGGTGGCTTTGGTGCGTTCAGGTTGTTTACGACAACAGGGAGCTGGCCTAAAAGGTGATTCTGATCGACCAGGCTGTTCATCCAAGCCCCACCTCGCTTGGAATCACGGGTGTAAAAGTCACCGATGAAGAGACCCAACTTGCTTCCGTCCTCATTGAAAACTTCAAAGACTCGAGCCTCAGGGTGGTACGCAACAAGGTCTTTGCGCTCTTTGAATCTGATGCCAAAGAGTTTGTTGGCGGCAAAGAAGACACCGTTCTGCAATACGTTTTCAAGTTCGAAATATGGCTTGAACAAATCGGTATCGATGTCGTACTTTGCCTTGCGAACTCGCTCGGTGTAAAGATCCCAGTCCCAAGAGTGCATGGTGAAACTCTCGCCGTCTCCGGAAATGGCGGATTGAATGTCGGCTGCCTCGAGCTCGGCATTGCGGCGGGCCGCTGGCGCGATCTTGCGCAACATCTCGTGCACGTTACTTGGGTTTTTGGCAGTGCGGTCGGTCAGTTCGTAGTGGGCATGCGATTGGTAGCCGAAAAGTTTCGCTTTCTCGGCTCTGAGTTTTACCATTTCAAGCAATACCGGACGGTTGTTGTTTTCATTGTCACGGCCGCCCTTGAGCAGAGAATTCTTCATGATTCGCTCACGTACCGAGCGATTGGTTAGCGAGGCAAGCATTGGGTTGCCGGTGAAGTTAACCATGTTGATTAGCCACTTGCCAGGGTGTCCGCGGTCTTTAGCGGAGTTGGCTGCGGCTTCAATTTCGTTTGCACTGAGTCCGTCTAGTTCACTTGCATCATCGATCAATACAGCGAGGTCGTTGGTGTCATTGAGCAACTGCTGGCTGAACTTGGTGTCGAGTTCGGCTAAACGCTGATTGATTTCCATGGCGCGATTTCGTTCAGCGTCGCTGAGGTGTGCGCCTGCCTTGCGAAACTCTTGGTAATAGCGAACTAGGAGCCACTTGCTTTCGCTATCTAGGTTTAGGGATTCAATTTGCGTGTGGAGTTGCTCGACTCGTGAATAAAGGTCTGGGTTCAACTGAATTGCATCTGCGTGAGCGGCTAGCTTGGGTGCCAGCTCAGCTTCGATTTTGTCTAGTTCGGGTGATGTGTCGCTTGAAGATTTATTGAAGAACACCAGGAGCACTCGTTCGAGAAGTTTGCCGCTCAACTCAAGGGCTTCAATAGTGTTCGCAAAGGTCGGGTCACCCGACGCGAGAATTTGCTTTATCTCAGTTAGCTGTTGTTCACAGCCCGCGTAGAAAGCAGGTAGGTAATGCTCTTCTCGAATTTTCTCGAACGGAGGAAGTTCGTAATCAAGGGTGCTGCGAAGTGCAAATGGATTCTCGGCGCTGAAAGTCATACCTAAGAGGCTACTTCAAGCACCACATCCGTTACCTGAATCTCAGCGGCTTCTGCATAGCTCAGTTCAGCAATTCGTCCAACGGCCTTGAGGTCGCTTTCAAAAACACGAACGCTGGTAAGCGCTGCTGCCGGCGCCTGCAATGTAGCCGAGGTAACTTCAGCCTTCATCGACGCCTTGGCATCAGACTTGGCCTTCCGCAATCCAAATAGCGCAACCGAAGCAATTTCCATGAGCCCGTGGTTGCCGGCATCTAGCCCGTCGGTTAGTTCGGCGACGGTAGGCCAGGATGCACGGTGAATCGATCCGGCATTCTTTTGCCACCATCCCCAAACCTCCTCGGTAGCAAAAGGTAAGAATGGCGCAAACAAGCGCAGCATCACGTGCAAAGCCTTGCGAAGAGCAAGAGCAGCACTCGCCTGAGTGGCAGTGGTTGCGCCGCCTTGGCCGTATGCGCGCTCCTTGACTAGCTCTAAGTAGTCGTCGGTGAAGTTCCAGAAGAACTTCTCGGTAAGTTCAAGTGCCTTGGTGTGATCGTAATTTTCGAATGCCACCGTTGCGTCGCGAACCACATCGGCAAGAGCAAGGAGCATTGATTGGTCAATGGCTTCGGTTACCTGATTGTGTCCGGTTGGCACATCGAACGACAGCGCAAATTTCGCGGCGTTCAATATTTTGATGGCGAGACGACGGCCGATTTTCATTTGTCCGGTGTCGAACGCAGCATCGGTGCCGAGGCGAGCAGACGCTGCCCAGTAACGAACCGCGTCACTGCCGTGTTCTTCCAGCATGTCGCTAGGAGTTACTACGTTGCCCTTCGACTTAGACATCTTCTTGCGATCTGGATCAAGAATCCAACCCGAGATTGCTGCGTTACTCCAAGGCAACTGCCCGTGTTCTTGTTCGCTTCGCAAAACTGAGCTGAACAACCAGGTGCGAATAATGTCCTGACCTTGTGGGCGAAGGTCGTATGGGAAGACCTTGGCAAATAATTCTGGATCTTCGATCCATCCGCCAGCGAGTTGTGGTGTGAGCGAAGAAGTCGCCCATGTATCCATGATGTCCATTTCGCCAACGAAACCGTTTGGCTGGTTGCGCTGACCCTCGGTGTAGCCGGTAGGTACGTCGCTGGATGGGTCTACTGGAAGTAGTGAGTGATCTGGAGTGATTGGCGCATCGAAGTTTGGTTCGCCGTTGGCATCAATCGGATACCAAACCGGAATTGGTACACCAAAGAAACGTTGACGAGAAATTAGCCAGTCTCCGGTTAGGCCGTTAACCCAGTTCTCGTAACGCACTCGCATGAAGTCCGGGTGGAAATTTAGGTCCTTGCCGAGAGTAATAAGTCGCTCACGCAATGCCGCGTCGCGGCCACCGTTGCGGATGTACCACTGACGGGTTGAAACGATTTCGAGTGGCTTATCGCCTTTTTCAAAGAACTTCACCGGGTGGGTGATTGGTTTAGCCTCACCAACCATGTCGCCAGTTTCCTGCAGTAGTTCAACGATGCGCTGCTTCGCCGAGAACACTGTCTTTCCGGCAATCTCAGCGAATACTTCTTTACCGCGAGCGCTGGTGATGGCTTCCGGTGCGTCGGTCAGGATTCGGCCGTCCCAGCCAATGATGGCGCGGTTTGGAAGGTCGAGTTCTCGCCACCAGATCACGTCGGTGACGTCACCAAAGGTACAGATCATGGCGATTCCAGAACCCTTGTCGATCTGTGCCAATCGATGAGCAAGCACTGGAACCTCGACGCCAAACAATGGAGTGGTGACAGTTTTGCCAAACAGCGGCTGGTAACGCTCGTCATCTGGGTGTGCAACGAGGGCAACACAAGCTGCGAGCAATTCCGGACGAGTGGTCTCGATGTAAATTTTGCCGTCAGGCCCATCGAAACCTATGCGGTGATAAGCACCCGGCTGATCGCGGTCTTCAAGTTCGGCCTGTGCCACAGCGGTGCGGAAAGTGACATCCCAAAGTGTTGGCGCCATCGACTGGTAAGCCTCGCCACGAGCGAGGTTATTCAGAAACGCCTTCTGCGAAACTGCTTGAGCGCTTGGTGCGATGGTTTGGTAGGTCTGCTTCCAGTCGACGGATAGACCAAGCTGACGCCAGAGCGATTCGAAAATCTTTTCGTCTTCTACCGTTAGTTTTTCGCAAAGCTCGATGAAGTTTCGGCGGGAAATTGGAATCTGATCAGCTGCCTTGCTGCTTTTGTTGTCGCCGCCTTCGAATGGGGGCTTGAAATCTGCCTGGTAAGGCAGTGTCGGGTCGCAGCGCACTCCGTAGTAATTCTGCACGCGTCGTTCGGTGGGTAGTCCGTTGTCGTCCCAGCCCATTGGGTAGTAAACCTCGTGGCCGGTCATGCGCTTGAAACGGGCCACTACGTCTGTGTGGGTGTAGCTGAATACGTGACCCACGTGCAATGAACCGGATGCAGTAGGAGGAGGGGTGTCGATCGAATAGACGTCTTTGCGGTCAACTTCGCGACGGAAGCGATAGACGCCGTCATTTTCCCAAACTAGACCCCATTTGGTCTCGAGACCCTCGACGCCGACCTTTTCAGGCGCGTTGGCGTTGGCTAGCAAGTCTGTACTTTGGGCAGGCTGATTCACTAAAGGTTCTCCAATTGGGCTTTATAAAAGGTTAACATTGATGGAGTGTCTTGACCCCCTAGAAAGCCCCCTATGTATCCAAAGGTTAATGCTGCCGGCGACGGCGTAAACCCGAGCCCTAGCTTCCCGAAGCTTGAAGAGCAGACCCTCGAATATTGGGGTCAGGACGGCACTTTCCAGGCCAGTATTGATCAGCGCAGTGGCGCCGACGAGTTTGTCTTTTATGACGGCCCTCCGTTCGCCAACGGCCTCCCGCACTACGGGCACCTGCTAACCGGTTATGTCAAAGACATGGTTCCTCGATTCAAGACCATGCAGGGCTACAAGGTGGAGCGTCGCTTCGGCTGGGATACTCACGGACTGCCTGCTGAGGTAGAGGCCGAGCGTCAACTTCAGATCTCGGGTAGACCTGAGATCGAAAAGTTCGGAATCGACAAATTCAACGATTACTGCCGTAGTTCAGTGTTGCGCTATACCGAGCAGTGGAGAGAGTACGTTACCCGCCAGGCGCGCTGGGTCGACTTCGACAACGACTACAAGACCTTAGATACTCCATTTACCGAGAGCGTGCTCTGGGCTTTCAAGCAGCTACACAACAAGGGACTGATATACGAAGGCTTCAAGGTGTTGGCTTACTGCTGGCGCTGCGAGACTCCGCTGTCTAACCACGAACTTCGCATGGACGACGAGGTCTACCGCAATCGTCAGGATCAAACACTTACCGTTACTTTCCCAATTTCGGCTGGGCAGAAGTACGAGGGTGTCCGACTATTGGCCTGGACTACAACTCCATGGACACTACCGACTAACTTCGCGCTCGCGGTTAATCCGACCATTGAATATGCACTCGTGGTTGCTGCCGATGGAGTCAAGTACTTCATCGCAAAAGCGCTTTCCGGTGGATATGCAAAAGATTTTGGTTACGAGAGTGCTGACGAAATCAAGATAGAAAAAACCGTCTTGGGCGCCGAGTTGGCCGGTATTCGTTACGAGCGCTTGTTCGACTACTACGCCGATGAATCAAAGTTTGATGTAGCAAATGCATGGCAGGTGCTTGCTGCCGAATATGTTTCTGCAGAAGACGGCACCGGCATCGTTCACCAGGCACCGGCCTACGGTGAAGACGACCAAAACGTCTGTAACGCGGCAAATATTCCAACCTACATTTCGGTAAACGAGCGCGGTCAGTTCAACAGCGTCATTACCGACTTCGAGGGGCAGCATGTCTTCGATGCCAACAAGCCAATTTCTCAGCACCTTAAAGATGCTGGGCGAGTATTGCGACAGGCTTCATACGAGCACTCTTACCCGCACTGCTACCGCTGCAAGAATCCACTGATTTACAAGGCGGTATCGTCTTGGTTCGTTGAAACCACAAAGCTGCGCGAGCGCATGCTAGAGCTAAACCAGCAGATCGACTGGACTCCAGAGCACACCAAAGATGGCTCATTTGGAAAGTGGCTCGACAACGTTCGAGACTGGGCGATTTCACGTAACCGTTTCTGGGGTGCGCCGATTCCAGTATGGAAATCAGACGACCCAAATTATCCACGCATCGATGTCTACGGTTCGCTTGAAGAACTGGAACTCGACTTCGGAGTGCGACCAAGCGATTTCCACCGTCCGGTAATCGATCAGTTAACCCGTCCAAACCCTGACGATCCAACTGGAAAGTCAACGATGCGACGTGTGCCAGAAGTGCTCGACTGCTGGTTCGAATCTGGCTCAATGCCTTTTGCTCAGGTGCACTATCCATTTGAAAACCAAGATTGGTTCGACACTCACAACCCTGGTGACTTCATCGTTGAATACGTTGGTCAGACTCGCGGTTGGTTCTATACGCTTCACGTTTTGTCTACTGCGCTATTTGATCGCCCGGCGTTCAAGGCTGCTGTGTCGCACGGCATCATTCTCGGCAATGACGGCCAGAAGATGTCAAAATCGCTTCGCAATTATCCAGATGTAAATGAAGTATTCGATCGTGATGGATCTGATGCGATGCGTTGGTTCTTGCTTTCGTCGCCAATTCTTCGCGGTGGAAATCTTGCGGTTACCGAGCAAGGTATTCGCGAAGGCATGCGTCAGTTTGTGTTGCCGCTTTGGAACACTTATTACTTCTTCACGCTTTACGCGAACGCAAGCACCTACGAAGCAAAAATCTCATTCGGCAGCACCGACGTGCTGGATCGCTATTTGCTATCGAAGACTCGAATCTTGATTGAAGAAGTCGAAGCCGACATGAACAAATTCGATTCATACTCGGCCACCAATCGACTTCGTGATTTTGCCGATGTACTTACCAATTGGTACGTACGTCGCAGTCGCGATCGTTTCTGGGTGGGCGACGAGCAAGCATTTGACACTCTGTACACAGTTCTCGAAACCCTTTGCCGCGTAGCTGCGCCGCTAGCCCCTATGGTTACCGAGCAGGTTTGGCGCGGACTAACCGGTGGTCGAAGCGTTCACCTGGAGAACTGGCCTTCGGCTGGTCAAGTGCCGGCAGATCACGAGCTGGTTGGCGCGATGGATGAGGTTCGCTCCATCAGTTCGGTGTCGCTAAGCCTTCGCAAGACCAATGGTTTGCGCGTGCGTCTTCCACTTGCCACGCTCACTGTGGTTACTAAAAACGTTTCGGCTCTAAATGATTTTGCCGACTTGATTGCAGACGAACTAAACGTGAAGCAAATCAAGTTGGTTGAGCTCTCAATGGAATCAACCGAAGAGTTTGGTGTCACTAAGCGACTCACCGTGAATGCCCGAGCAGCCGGACCTCGAATTGGTAAAACTGTTCAGGCAGTTATTCAGGCGGCCAAGGCCGGCGACTGGTCGGAGACCAACGGAGTAGTTGTTGCTGGTGGAGTCGAACTTGTCGCTGGTGAATACGAACTTGATTTAGTGGCAAACCTCAGTGAGGGCATTGACCTAGCAAGTGAAAAAATTGAGTACATCGGAATTTTGGCCAGTGGCGGATTCGTGATACTTGATGGCAAAGTTTCTCCGGCTCTAGCTGCAGAGGGATTAGCTCGCGACGTAATTAGAGCGGTGCAGCAGGCACGTAAGGATGCAAACTTTGACGTTAGCGACCGAATCAAACTCACTTTGATTGCAGAGTCAGACGTTATCGAAGCGGTTAATAACCACGCCGAGTTGATCAAGGGTGAAACGCTTGCACTCGACTTAGCCGCGGAAATTGGCACTAGCTCAGACGGTGTTGAAGTAGGCGAGAACCAAAAAGTTTCTGTAGCGGTGGCAAAACTTTGAGCGAAGCCAGCTACTGGGCTGCCCGCGCAGATCAGGTGCTCGAATCTCTTCTGACGCGAATTCCTGAAAATAAACTCCGACCTCGTCTCGAGCCAACTGCGAGAGCCGTTGAATTACTTGGTGAACCCCAACGTTCATACCGAGTCATTCACGTCACCGGCACTAACGGAAAAACCAGCACCACCAGATTCATCGAGCGCATCTTGCGCGAGTTCGGCTTACGTACCGGTCGATTCACCAGCCCTCATCTGGTGCGCTTAAACGAGCGCATGGCCATCGAGGGCGAGCCGGTATCGGATCAGGCTCTAGCCGAGGTTTGGGAAGATACCGAACCGCTGCTGGCCATAGTTGATGCCGAACTTGAAGCCGCTGGGGAAACCAAACTCACCTTCTTCGAAGCTCTGGCGGTGCTCGGCTTCGCGGTTTTTGCAGATGCTCCAGTTGATGTTCTAGTGCTCGAGGTTGGCATGGGCGGGGAATGGGATTCCACAAACGTTGCGGATGGCGATGTGGCGGTGTTCACTCCGATTTCACTGGATCATGCCGAACGCCTGGGTTCAACCATCGGTGAAATCGCAAAAACCAAGGCTGGAATTATCAAGCCTGAGGCAATTGTCCTAAGTAGCAGTCAAACTCCGGAAGCGCTTCAAGTTATTCAGAACCGCGCGAATGAAATAGGAGAATCTTTCGCACACTACGGCGCAGACTTTGAGGTGTTCAATGTCGTCGCCGAAAAATCTGGACAGCGATTCTCGGTACGCACTCTTGCAGGTGAATATCACGATTTGTATATTCCGTTACACGGTTCGTATCAAGCTGAGAATGCAGCATTGGCAATTTGTGCCGCTGAAGCATTTATTGGTGGCGGTAAACAACGTATTGCTGAAGATGTCTTGCGTGTAGCGCTTGCGGACTTCAGTTCACCCGGGCGCTTGCAGGTGATCTCCCGTGATCCACTCACCATCCTTGACGCGGCGCACAATCCGGATGGTGCTCGATCCCTGGCCAGATCGTTGCGGGATAGTTTTGAATCGCCGCGCACTATTGCCGTGGTATCGATACTCGAAGAAAAAGATGCACACGGATTTTTCCATGAATTGCGCAATGCTCCAATCGACCAGGTGATCATCACAAAGTCCAACTCACCTCGTGCAATGGATATCTCAAATCTCAGCGAAATCGCTCTCGAATACTTTTCTAAAGTTACAAATGCGCCTTCGGTATTCGCAGCTCTCGAAGCCGCAAAAAAACTTATTGCACCAAACGGAGCAATTGTTGTGGCGGGTTCGATTACCTTGGTTGGCGACGCCCTGAAGAATTTGCAAGATGAAACCTTTGAAGACGATGGAGAAGAAGATGAAGAGTAAATCAGTAAAGCGCATGCTTGGATCAATACTTTTAGCCTTTGAGGCATTCATAGTTTTCTTCGCAACTCTTGTTGCGTTCGGTCTGAAGGCGGCAGACGGTCCAGTGGTTTGGGCGGTTGGTCTTACTCTTTCGTTCTTGATGATTCTCACCCCTGGCGTACTGGGTAGAAAGTACAGCTATTACTGGGGTTGGGCTCTGCAGGTGGCGCTGATTGCCCTTGGATTCTGGGTGGTTGCCATGTTCTACATCGGAGTTCTATGCGCCTGCCTTTGGGCCTGGGCGATGATTGCCGGAGGCACAATTGACCGAGCAAAAGCTGCCTATGAGGCTTCTGGCTTGGGGCAGACTGGAATCGAAGAGAACTAAGGAAAAGAAATGACCGAACAGACACTTGTACTGCTAAAGCCAGACGCCGTAAAGCGGAACCTAATTGGTGAAATCATTTCACGCATTGAGGCCAAGGGCTATGTAATTGCCGATGTAAAGAAGTTCACTCCAGAAGCTAATCTTCTTGCCGTTCACTATGCCGAGCATGAAGGTAAACCGTTTTACCAACCACTAGTTGAGTTCATGATGAGCGGCGACGTAGTTGCCCTGAAAGTTGAAGGCCACCGAGTAATCGAAGGTTTCCGCTCCTTAGCTGGCGCAACCGATCCAACCGTCGCAGCACCGGGCACTATCAGGGGAGACCTTGGGCGTGACTGGGGTCTAAAGGTTCAACAGAACTTGGTACACGGTTCAGATTCAGCCGAGTCAGCAGCTCGAGAACTCAGTCTCTGGTTTTAAGCGCCTGTTTTCTAGAGGCTAATTCCAAAAAACTGTAGCCAAAGATTCCAGAAGTGAATCAAGATAGTTACCGCAATGGCTAGTGCGTGAATTAGCGCAATCACCCAGGCGTAGTCATATGCACGCACAAAGAATCCAACGCTCTTTAGCGGCACTGGGATATATCCTTCACGAGTTCCATGGGCGAGCAATTGCCAGAACAATGGAATTGTGGCTGCCCAGGCAATCATGCAATAAGGGCAAAGCGCACCGATGTCGAACACAGCCACAGTGAATAGCCAGGTAACAAAAACCAAAGCCAGTACGTGACCTAAGAAAAATACTCGCCAAAACCAGGCTGTAAATTTGGCTCCGGCCAGAATCGCGAATCCAATAAAAAATGGAGCCATGAAAGCGGCAAGACCGATAAGTGGATTAGGAAAACCAAAGAGTTTGGCTTCCGGGCTCAGCATTACCGATTTGCAGGAAATAAAGGTTGCGACATCGCAGCTAAGTGTGGCGTTTGGATCTGCAGCCACGTGAAAACGCTCCAGGGTTAGCAGGAAAGATGCAATCCAGCCAGTGGCACCAGCCACAATCAGAAACCAGGCGAGACCCTTAGAAGCCTCAATTGACGGGGTTTTTGCACTGATTTGTTCGCTCACAGGGCAAGTCTAGGCGTGTTCCGCTCTGTCTAAATCGAAGATTGGCTGTCATAATTGTCGTAGTTGCTTGAGGCCACACCCTTAGCGACGAAGGTTTTCGAGTTTTCAGTGAGCCACCAGGTAAGTCCCATCGGGCACCGGTCGTCCCAGTCATTGGGCCACGTAAGTAATAACTCGTTAGGTTTTGTTGATTGCAAACGTAATCAACGTGGTTTTTAGGCTTTGAGTCTGGTGAGTGTGGCCCAGCCAAGGCAGCTTGGAGTGCACCAGAAATGGTGGAAAAAGAAAACGAAACATCAGTAGCCAATAAAAAGGCTGCACCTAAAAAAACTGCCGCTGAGAAAAAGCCTGCCGCCGAAAAGAAGCCAGCTGCTAAGAAGCCAAAGGCAGAGGTTACTGAAAAGAAGCCGGCCGCTAAGAAGCCTGCTGCAAAGAAAAAAGTTGAAAAAACTGAGAGCGCAGCTCCAGTAGCAGCCGCGGTTACCACTCCGGTTGCCGCAACTTCAATGTTGTTCATGGCGCCTGATCTACCAACGCCGGTAATCGATAAAAAGCGCGGACGTCCGGTAGAAGACAAAAAGCAAAACAACAAGGCTGCCGCAGCTACTGATGAGAGCCATGTTCGTCGTCGTACCCGTCGTCGTGAGGGTGAAGCTGCCGATGTTTCAGATCTACCACCAAATGCGGTTGTCAAGGTTCGCGCACCACGCGAAATAAAAGAGAACAACGAGCCTCAGCGTGTAAAGGGTTCAACTCGACTTGAAGCCAAGAAACAACGTCGACGCGATGGCCGCGACGCGGGTCGTCGTCGCAGCACAATTACTGAGTCAGAATTCCTAGCCCGTCGCGAAGCAGTTGATCGCAGCATGATTGTTCGTTCTAAAGACGGCAAGATTCAACTTGGCGTACTTGAGGATAAGGTGCTCGTTGAGCACTACGTCGCAAAAGCCTCGGAGGCTTCACTAATTGGCAACGTCTACCTAGGTAAAGTGCAAAACGTTTTGCCGTCGATGGAAGCCGCCTTCGTGGATGTGGGTCGTGGGCGCAACGCGGTGCTCTACTCGGGCGAAGTCGACTGGGAGCTTGCAGAGACTGGTAACCAGCCTCGCCGCATCGAGTTGGCTTTGAAGTCTGGCGATCGGGTTTTGGTGCAGGTCACTAAGGATCCAGTAGGGCAGAAGGGTGCTCGTCTTACCTCCCAGGTGTCGCTGCCTGGTCGTTACCTGGTTTACGTGCCAAACGGTTCGATGAATGGAATCTCGCGCAAACTACCTGAGACCGAACGCGTTCGTCTGAAGAAAATTTTGAAAGAGATTCTTCCTGAAGATGCTGGCGTAATAGTTCGTACTGCTGCAGAAGGCGCAACCGAAGAACAATTGACTCTCGATGTTCAACGTTTGCAACAGCAATGGGAAGAAATTCAGCGAAAAGTTGAAATTGGCGATGCGCCTGCACTGCTGCACAGCGAACCTGACTTGCTAGTAAAGATTGTTCGCGATGTTTTCAATGAAGACTTCCAGCGCATGATCATAAGCGGAGACGACGCATACTCGGTGATTACCGAGTATCTGCAGGTAGTTGCACCAGATTTGATCGAACGTGTTTCGATGTACCAGGGTGAAAAAGATATTTTCGATGAGTACCGAATTGGTGAGCAAATTGCCAAGGCACTTGATCGCAAGGTGTATTTGCCGAGTGGTGGTTCGCTAGTAATCGATCGCACCGAAGCAATGACAGTAGTCGACGTAAACACTGGAAAGTTTGTTGGCTCCGGTGGAAACCTCGAAGAGACAGTTACCAAAAACAATTTGGAGGCTGCCGAAGAAATTGTTCGCCAACTACGTCTTCGTGATATCGGTGGAATCATCGTGATCGACTTCATCGATATGGTTCTCGAGTCAAACCGAGATTTGGTACAGCGTCGATTGATCGAATGTCTCTCTCGCGACCGCACCAAACACCAGGTGGCCGAAGTGACTTCACTTGGTTTGGTCCAGATGACTCGAAAGAAACTTGGAATTGGTTTGCTCGAAGCGTTCTCTGAGCCTTGTGAGGCGTGTGCTTCTCGAGGCGTGATCGTGCACCACGAGCCAATCATGCGTTCGAAGAACCACCACCCGATGGAAGACAATTCCGGCGGAAACGGTAATGGTTCGAACAAGAACCAGAAAAAGAAGCAGAAAAACTCGGAAAACAAGCAAGAAAAGAAGCACGAAGTCGCCAAAATATCGTCACCTGAGCAGGCTCAACAGCTCGGAAGTGTGATTTCGGCGATCGCGGCCTCTACCGTGGCGGCCCACGAGGCAGCCGGGGAAGAAAGCCCAATCCCAGCTCAGGCGGTAAAAACCGATGAAAATCCGGCGGATTTACTGGAATCTGTGCTGGATGCGCTGCCTGAGCCGAAATCTGCTGGCCAGGGCAAACGAAAGCCTAGAACTCGCCGAGGATCTTCGAGCAAATAGGTTTGACCGAGGCTGGATTCGCGGGTAAACTAGAACCTCGTTGCCCGCTACTTTTCAGCAAACGCAACATCCCAAATTTTTGAACAAAGGATATCCCTGTGGTTTACGCAGTAGTCCGCGCAGGCGGTCGTCAGGAGAAGGTGTCAGTAGGCACCATCGTTACCCTTGACCGCATCAAGGCAGAAGCAAACAGCAAGATTGAGCTTCCGGCACTTCTTCTAGTTGATGGCGACAAGATCACCAGCGACGCAGCAGCTTTGGCGAAGGTAAAGGTTACCGCTGAGGTTCTCGGCAACCTTCGTGGTCCAAAGATTGTTATTCAGCACTACAAGAACAAGACCGGTTACAAGCGCCGCATGGGTTTCCGTGCAGAGCTAACCCGCGTCCAGGTCACCGAGATTAAGTAAGTAAAGGACTGACGCAAAATGGCTTCCAAAAAAGGTGTTAGCTCGACCCGTAACGGTCGCGATTCAAACGCACAGCGTCTTGGCGTAAAGCGCTACGCAGGTCAAGAAGTAAACGCAGGCGAGATTCTTGTTCGTCAGCGCGGAACTCACTTCCACCCTGGCGTAAACGTAGGCAAGGGCAAAGACGACACACTATTCGCTCTAGCTGCAGGTGCAGTTTCATTCGGCACCAAGGGTGGCCGTCGCGTTGTAAACGTGGTTGAAGCTGCTTAGTTAGCAAATAATTTCAGCAGGGCGAGCCAATGGCTCGCCTTTGCTGTTTCCGAAACATAAACCGAAGGGAAGAAAGTCATGGTTACATTCGTCGACCAAGTGACACTTCACTTGCGTGCTGGAAATGGTGGCGATGGTTGTGTTTCGGTCAAGCGCGAAAAATTTAAACCACTTGCTGGTCCTGACGGAGCAGACGGCGGTAACGGCGGCACTATTTCGCTGGTTGCAGATCCAAACACCACAACGCTTTTGGAATATCACTTTCAGCCGCATCGCGCAGGTGGCGATGGCGCAGATGGCGCGGGAGACTTCCGTAACGGAGCGACTGGCGCCGATGTAGTGCTTCCAGTTCCAATCGGCACAGTAGTGAAGAACGCTAAGGGCGAATTCATTGCCGACCTTCTAGAGCCAGGCATGGAGCTAATCGTTGCCGAAGGCGGTATGGGTGGTCTTGGTAATGCGGCACTTTCCAACTCGAAGCGTAAGGCTCCTGGCTTTGCACTTCTCGGTGTTCCTGGTTGGAAGGGCGACATCATCCTTGAGCTCAAGGCGGTTGCTGATGTTGCTCTGGTTGGTTATCCATCTGCGGGTAAATCAAGTTTGATTGCAGCGATGTCTGCTGCTCGTCCGAAGATCGCAGACTACCCATTCACAACCTTGCACCCGAACCTTGGTGTAGTTCAGGCTGGCTCATCCCGCTATGTGATTGCCGATGTACCTGGCCTAATCGAAGGCGCGAGCGAGGGTAAAGGGCTCGGATTGCAGTTCCTGCGTCACGTTGAGCGCTGCTCGGCTTTGCTACACGTGATTGACTGCGCAACTATCGAACCAAACCGCGACCCAATTTCGGATCTAGAGCGCATCTTGAAGGAATTGGACGCATATCAAGTGCCTGAGGGTGATGTTCCGCTAACGCAGCGCCCACAGTTGATTGCGCTAAACAAGGCTGACGTACCTGATGCAAAAGAACTTGCAGAATTTGTGAAGGCAGACTTCGAAGCACGAGGTTTCACTGTATTTATTGTTTCGGCTGCAACTCACGAAGGTTTGCGCGAACTCAACTTTGCGCTAGCCGCCATGGTTGAAGAAGAGCGAAAGAACCGCGCGGCACTAGCGCCGGTGCGTCCGCGAATTACGTTGATGCAAGCTCGACGCGACGACAGTAAATTCACCATCACCAAGGAACAAAACTACGAGGGTGAATTCTTCCGAATTCTTGGCGCCAAACCTGAGCGCTGGGTTGCTCAAACTCAATTCGGTAACGACGAAGCGGTTGGCTACCTTGGTGACCGTCTATACAAACTTGGTGTCGAAGATGCACTATTTAAAGCCGGTGCCGTTTCTGGTTCAACAGTGGTGATTGGCCCTGGTCAGGGAGTTCTGTTCGACTGGGAGCCTTCGGTTGCCAGTGCCGGTGAGCTAATTGGTGGTCGTCGAGGCGAGGACATTCGTATCGACCAAAACGATCGACGCACCACAACTCAGCGCCGAGCCGAGTACAAGGAAATGATGGACGCTCGTACCAAGTTGCGTATTGAAATGGAAAACGAGCGCAAGTCAGGTGCATTTAATGCCACTCCAGCAGTCGACGAAGAAGACGAAACCGAAGAGAATTAGAAGATGTTGCAAAACCGTGCCGAGCTTAGTAGCGCAAAACGCGTTGTGGTTAAGGTCGGTTCGTCTTCAATTAGTGGCGCCAATGAACACAAGATCGACAAGCTGGTCGATGCTCTTGCCGCGGCTCACAAACGCGGGCAGCAGGTTGTGCTGGTTACCTCAGGAGCAATCGCAACCGGTTTACCATTGCTCGGCATCGAAGTAAAACCAGAAGACTTAGCTACATCGCAGGCACTTGCTTCGGTAGGTCAGGGTCGATTGATTTCTAGATATCAGCAGAGTCTGGAACGCTACGGCATTATTGCTGGACAGGTATTGCTAACCGCACAAGACCTCGAGGGCGAAGAGACTACTTCGAATGCCCAGCGTGCAATGGAACGCCTACTCGAGCTGCGAGTGATTCCTATTGTGAATGAGAACGACACAGTAGCCACCGCTGAAATTCGTTTTGGCGACAACGATCGTTTAGGCGCTTTGGTTTCAGTCTTGATCGAGGCTGACGCTTTGGTTCTACTTAGCGACGTGGATGCCCTGTATGACATGCCACCTTCGAAGGTAGGCGCTAAGCGCATCGACCGAATCGAGTACGGCCAGGACATTTCAGGAATTGAAATCGGCGGAAGTGGCACTGCGGTAGGTACCGGCGGCGCAGTAACCAAGGTGTCTGCCGCCAAGGTGGCCAATGATGCTGGGGTAGCGGTGCTACTCACCAGTTCGGATTTAGTGAATGAAGCACTATCAGGAGCCGACATCGGTACCTGGTTCGCCGCGAAGGGATAACTGCGATGACTACCGCACAAGACAAAATGCGTTTGGTGAAGGCTGCCTCAGTGGGCTTGGCGAATGCAACTTCTCAACAACGCGCTGATGCACTGCACAACATCGCAAAGTTACTGATCGAGCGCACCTCTGAAATTATGTCGGCAAATGCCAAGGACATCGAGCGTGGGCAGGCCAACGACATGACCGTGAGCACGCAAGATCGAATTCGACTCGATGAAAAGCGCATTCGCTCGATTTCAGAGTCGGTAACCAAGATCACAACGTTGCCGGATCCACTTGGTGATGTACTTCGCGGAATGACACTGCCTAACGGTTTGAAGCTCACCCAGATTCGCGTGCCTCTTGGCGTAGTAGGCGTAATTTACGAAGCACGCCCAAACGTAACCATCGACATTGCAGTGCTTGCCATTAAGAGCGGAAACGCCGTGGTGCTTCGCGGTGGCCGCGACGCACAAAGCAGCAATGAGATTTTGGTTAAGTTACTTCAGGATGCTCTGGCGCAGGCGGGCCTATCGGCCGATGCAGTACACACGCTTGACGAGTTTGGTCGTGAGGGTGGCGTAGAGATGATGAAGGCCGTCGGCCTAATCGATGTCTTGATTCCACGAGGTTCCGCAGGATTGATCCAGGCAGTAGTTGAAGAGTCGAAGGTGCCTGTAATCCAAACCGGCGATGGCGTGGTGCACATCTTTGTTGATGAAACCGCTCGTCTGGATTGGTCGGTGGATATCATTCACAATGCCAAGGTTCAGCGCCCATCGGTTTGTAACGCGGTAGAGACTCTGCTTGTTCATGAGAAGGCAGCGGAGCGCATTTTGCCTTCGGTGCTCAAGAATCTCTCTGCAGCGGCTGTCACCATCCACGGCGACGACGCCACGGCCAAACTCGGCGACGGGGTAGTGCCTGCGACAGAGGAAGATTGGAAGGCCGAGTATCACGATCTTGACCTAGCCGTGAAAATCGTAAAGAACCTCGACGAAGCACTGGATCACATAGCAAAATACGGCACTAAGCACACCGAGTCGATCATTACCGAAAACGTTGAACACGCAGAGCGCTTCCTAAACGAAGTAGATGCCTCTACCGTGATGGTCAATGCGTCAACCCGATTCACCGATGGCGGCGAGTTCGGCTTCGGTGCCGAGGTGGGAATCTCTACTCAGAAGCTGCACGCCCGCGGCCCGATGGGCATTTTGGAACTCACCAGCACTAAATGGCTGGTTCGTGGGGCCGGTCAAACCCGCGCCTAAGGTAGTCTTTTCTAGAAGTTATTAGGAGAACAATGATCCGCATTCTTGCTGAGGCCGGGGTAGTAAACCCGCTTCCTTTCCCTGGTGTTGTTTTTGGCGCAATCGCAATGACCGTTTTTATCCTCCTTGGTTTCGTCACCTGGAGCTACCGCGACGTGGCAAACCGCCACAGTCACAAGGATTCAGACTCTAAGGGTCACCACTAAGCCTTCTGGCGTTTTAGGTTTTTATGGCCAAACTTCGATTAGGTGTAATGGGTGGCACTTTCGACCCAATTCACCACGGACACTTGGTTGCGGCAAGCGAAGTAGCCGCTCAATTCAAACTTGACGAAGTAATTTTTGTGCCAACTGGCATGCCTTGGCAAAAGTCGAACGTTTCAAATTCCGAAGATCGCTATCTGATGACGGTGATTGCCACGGCCTCAAACCCGCGCTTCAATGTGAGTCGTGTGGACATAGATCGCGATGGACTTACCTACACAGTAGACACACTGCGAGATATTCAGAAGGAATATCCGGATGCCGAGCTGTTCTTTATTTCGGGTGCAGATGCAATCACTCAGATTCTTACCTGGAAAGATGTTGACCAAATCTGGCCGCTTGCGCACTTTGTGGCGGTTACCCGACCTGGTTTCAAAATGGAACTTCCAGAAACCGCTCCCGCTGGCGCAATAACCGTAATCGAAATTCCGGCGTTGGCAATTTCTTCGACAGACATTCGTGAACGCGCCGAGCGTAAAGAGCCGGTTTGGTATCTAGTTCCAGATGGCGTGGTTCAGTACATAAACAAGCACAAGGTTTATGGCGGCAAGAATGTCTAGTGAATTCTTCGATCCAGATGATTTTGAAACAGCACCTACACAGAAGTCATCAGTTGCTCAAGTTTCTGCGCCAGTAAATCTTGAACCGGTGATTACTGAGAAGCCAAAATTCTTTGAGTTGAAGCCGGTTGCTGGGGTCAATGTCGCCGTGGAGGCGTTTAAGGTGCCCGAGGGTATCAAGATGCCTGAGCCCATCGAAATTCCTACAGAATTCCCGAGTTTTCAGGCTCCAGAGGGTTATCACGTAGACATTTCGGATCTGCCAATCGACACCGAGCAGCCAATGACCCGCCGTCAAATGCGCGAAATGGAAAAACTCACCGGCAGCGACTTCTCGGTTGAGGTCGAGCCAGACTATGAAGTTGAACTGCCGTTCACATCAGATTTGGCAGAGCAGGTGCCGGCCGCTGCTGAAGAGAAGCCAGTGCTAGTGGAGCCGATCGCGTTCACTAATAATGACGCAATGTTCAATCTGTCGCCTGGCTTGCTGGTGGAGCCAACCACCAACTCGATTGTTATCGATCAGGTGCAGGATTTGACCAACTACACCGCGACCGTGACTGAAACCGGAGAAATTCTCACCACCGGTGCGATTCAACTTCCGATTCTCACCAACATCGACACCGCCACTGGCGAAATTGCAGTCATCCAAGAAGCCGAGGCTTTGGACGAAGCCATTTCAATTGATAACGCAACCGGCTTTATTAATACCATCGCTCCGATGCGCGTTACTGGCATCGTCAACGCAGCCAAGAAGTTTCACGTAATACCAACCAACCTAAAGCGTGGAAAGAATCACCCGTATCTAGTTCTCACTGCCGCGATTGTGATGGTGGCCATTGGCTGCCTTACTGTCGCCGCATTCATGCTAAAAATCATCTAAGGAATCCGTGACTGCTTCAGCAAACGCAATTAAGTTGACCAACATCGCAGCTAACGCTGCTGCAGACAAGTTGGGCGAGAACATTGTTGCCCTAGATGTCACAGAGTTAATGCCACTTACCGACGTGTTTCTTTTGGCATCCGGAAGAAATGAACGTCAAGTAGTTTCAATTGCCGATGAAATCGAAGAGAAAATGCTCGAGGCGGGTCACAAAATGTTGCGCCGCGAGGGTAAGACTCAGGCTCGTTGGATCTTGCTCGATTTTGGTGATGTGGTTTGCCATGTGATGCACGAAGAAGATCGTATGTACTACTCACTAGAGCGACTTTGGAAAGACAGCCCAGTAGTCAAGCTGGAAATAGCCGAAAACAACAGCTAAACTGACCTAGTTACATATTCGGGCCTATGGCGCAGCTGGTAGCGCACCTGCATGGCATGCAGGGGGTCAGGGGTTCAAATCCCCTTAGGTCCACGAGTTGACTAACCAAAATAAAAAATCCCTCGAGAAGTCGAGGGATTTTTGCTTAACGGTGTTTCTTATCGATCTCGACTACTTTTTGCACTCGTCGGGCATATTTTTCATTTGATTCGCCCAACCAATCGGTAGACATCCAGACTCGCACTATTTCAAGCGCAATGGCAGAGCCAATGATTTTCCCTCCGATACACAGCACATTTGTGTCAGAGTGCGACCGTGCCAATTCGGCACAGAACGGATCTTGACAGACAGCCGCGAATACGCCCGGAAGCTTGTTAGCGATCATCGCGCTGCCGTAACCGACGCCGTCAACGAATATGCCGCGATCTACTTCGCTATTGGATACCGCAAGCGCAGCGGGGTAGACATGGTCGGGCAGGTCTGCCGGGTCTGAGCTATTGGTGCCAAAATCCACTATCTCGTGACCCTGTTTTTTGAGCACCTGGGCAATTTCTAGTTTTAACTCCAATCC
>Ga0228703_1000351_pt1 | contig 35457 bp, 61 predicted proteins | sample McNCre217_Aug_MG_3_FD_178020 | JGI IMG/M metagenome (GOLD analysis project Ga0228703, IMG submission 178020) | Freshwater microbial communities from McNutts Creek, Athens, Georgia, United States - 29-17_Aug_MG | ecosystem: Environmental > Aquatic > Freshwater > Creek | place: USA: Georgia...
TAGCGGTCACGCCACCCCAGATGCCGTCATCCGCGTATTTGAGCCCATACTCGGCGCATAGTGCAACGGCTGGGCAGTCGGCACAGATTTTCTTGGCTAGTGGGATGAGTTGGTGGTCTCCCTCGTTCTCTGGAAACCACGCTTCGGGGAATGTCGCGCATGGTGTTGGGTCTCCGTCGAATACGTCCATGAGTTGAATGAAGTCTTTGGCTTCTTGCTCGCTAAAAATGCGCTCAATTTCGACGCGTTCACCTAATACATTGCTCATTGTTTTCCCTTCAAAATAAATGTCACAGGTTGTGTTTACAATCACTCTAGTAATAGAGTTCAGAGGAAAGCAAAACCGCCCTCAGATAATTCTGAGAGCGGCTGCTTCCACTAAAGAAGGGAATAAATCTAGTGGCACTAAAAACTATAACGGACAATGTTTACGAAGTTCTGAGTCGCAACGCTACTTTCCTCGGTGTTTTCGAGGGTGAAGAGTGGCTTGAGGTTCGTCGAGCCGGTATCGGTGGCTCCGAAGTCTCGACTATTTGCGGCCTGAACCCGTGGCAGTCGCCTTACACGTTGTGGGCGTCGAAGCGTGGCTTGATTGCCCCTCAGAGCGAGTCTCCTGCTCTTGAGTGGGGTAAGCGTCTTGAACCTGTGGTGATTGACAAGTTCGTTGACTCTCACCCCGAGCTTGACGTTTACACGAGCGTTGGCACGTGGTCGGGCATCGTTGACTGGCAGATTGCCAACCCGGACGCGATTTTTGAGACTCCCATGGGTGAGCTCGGCATCTTTGAAGCGAAGACCACGCTCTACCCGGATGGTTGGGGCGCGAACGGCTCGGGTGCTCAAGGCGTGCCTCTTTACTATCGCACGCAGGTTCAATGGTATTTGCAGGCGATGGGTTTGAAGCGTGCAATCGTTGGCGTCTTCATCTTGTCGATTCGTGACTATCGCGAATACGAGATTCTTGCCGATGATTTCGAGCAGCTCACGAATTTGGAGATTGTGAGCGAGTTCAAGCGCAACTTCCTCGACGTTGAGGGTGAGCCCACGTTTAGCGAACCGATGATGAGCACGTTCGAGACGGTTCGCGAGATGCACCCGCTCATTGACGATTCTGATGTTGAGTTGGGTGAGCTTGGTCTCGAGTATTTTCAGGCTCTCGAAGTGTTTGAGAAGGCTCAAAGCGTTGTCACGGAACTAAAGACACGCGTATTGAGTGCAATGGGCAATGCCAAGCGCGGCCTGATTTACGATGAACTTGCATTAGTAAGGCAAGCCAAGAGCGGTGGAACACCATACTTGGTGAACAAGAAGGGAAAGAAATAGAATGGCTGACAAATACAAGGGTCCGTTGGACTACATTGACGTTGCCACACGTATCGTCGAGTTTCGTGAGAAGTATCCGAATGGGAGTCTTCAGCAGCTCGACTTGAAGTTTATTGACTTCGCTAACTCCTCGTGGGTTGTTTACACGGCAGCCGCGTATCGCACTCCGGATGATGCTCGCCCGGGTGTGGGTACTGCTTGGGAGCCTGTGCCGGGTAAGACGAACTTCACTCGCGACTCGGAGCTTCAGAACGCCGAGACGGCTGCTTGGGGTCGCGCCATCGTGGCCGCTCTTGCAGCTGACACGAAGAAGGGCATCGCATCCGCTGAGGAGATTCGTAACCGTCAGGTTGACGAGCCCGCGAAGGTTGCCCCTCGCATCGTTCGCGATTGGTCGAAGAGCATTGTGGGAGTGAAGACGGTTGAAGAGGCTCGCAAGCTCTATCAAGAGGCGCGTCAGTCGGGAGCTTCAGGCGATGTCATCGAAGCAATCAAGACTAAAGCCGCAACTCTTGGATAAGAAGGAGCTTTTCTCTCGTCGCCGCATCCTCATGGAGGCGATGAAGGAAGTCGCAGAGTTAGTGTCTGAGCGTTTCAAGAGTGACCTAGAGACGGAGGCTCTCCGCAACGAGGGTCTTCGTCTGGGTCGTCGCCTCAGTGAGGTGCAGGACGCTATTGAGTTAGGTGGTTATGAATGATTGAGACTCCCGCGGATGTTGTGCGTGAGCTCGCAGAGATTAGAGCGCAGTCTGAGAAGGGTGTTGCTTATCTCGCCGAGATTGAAGAGAAGTATGTCCGCTTAGATAGCGAAGCGAACAAGCTTGAGTTGTCTGAGTTTCTTGATGCTCAAGGCACTGTGGCTGACCGTCAAGCGATTGCGAAGTTGCGTGCCGATGACTTGCGTTTTGAAGCGGAGTTGGCTCGTGTCGAGATGAACCGCGTCAAGAACAAGTTGAAGCACTTGAGTGAAGCTCAGATGAGTGTGCAAACTCAAGCTCGAATGGTTGAACTTGAATGGAAGAGTCGTTGAGTAAAGTCATCGTTCGCGAGCGTTGCGGGTTTTGTGGTTCGCGCATTGAGCTCATCTACGCGGAGACGTGGCATGACGCGCTGGCGACTTGGAGACGAGAGCACGCGTGTGCAGTCGCGGACACGACAGACATGACGCCTACGAGCGGCCTAGCGTCGGTGGAGAGCACGTCTGAGGATGAGCGTCGCATGGGGTTCCACGCTTGAACAAGACAAACTTCGCGAAGCTAGTGAAACGTGATTCGTATTGCTTGCACTGTGGTGAGACGGAAGCTATTTCGCCGAATCATCGTGCAAACCGTGGCATGGGTGGTTCGAAAGAACGCGACGTGCCATCAAACATCGTGTTGCTGTGTTCGATTTTGAATGGGCAAATTGAAACCGATTCACGTTGGGCGCAGCTCGCAACGAAGTATGGTTGGAAGGTCAGTAAGTTTGCTAATTGGCGAGAAGAGCCAGTTTTCGACATGCTTACCGGCCAGTGGTTTCTTCTTCGTGATGATTGGAGTCGCGAAGAAGTGAAGGGAAAAAATGTCAGTAATTAACTTGTATCGCAAGGACGCTCAACCGTTCTCGCAAATTCCGAATGAGATTATTCGAGACCCCGAGATTTCATCGAACGCGTTTCGCTTGCTCGCGTATTTGATGAGTCATCGTGACGGCTATGAGCTCACCTATGACCAGATTGAGCGTCAGACGGGTCTAGGTCGCTTCGCAATCAATCAAGCAGCCAGTCAACTCAAGGCCAAGCATTGGCTTGACTTCGACCGACCTACGCTCCCGAATGGTCGTTTTGGCCCGAAGTCTTGGACTGTGCTTGACGGCACCAGCGTTGGCCATTCCACTATGGAACCGCACCAGGTGGTGCAGACAACGCACTTAAAGAAGAACACTAATAAAGAAGAACACTACAAAGAAGAATTACATGCTCAAGTCAAGCTTGAGCGTGAGTCTTTGAAGAGTGACTTCAACGCGTTTTGGATGCTTTACCCTCGCAAGGTTGCGAAGCAGGCAGCGTTCAAGGCGTTCGAGAAGGCATGCAAGCTGCATGACGCGAGTGACGTGCTCGCGGGTGTTCAACGTCTCGCACGTGACCCTAACAAGCCCTCTAAGCAATTTCTCCCTCACCCCGCGACGTGGTTGAACGAGGGGCGTTGGGAGGATGAGCCATACCCTGAGCGCGAGTTGACCGCTGAGGAGAAGCAAGCTCGTGCAGCTGAGGACAACGCTCGCCGTCGCGAAGCTGAGAAGCGTCACAACGAAGCGATGCGTCGCGAGATGGACGAAGCGAAGGCTAAGGCTACTCCCCCACCAATTTGTGTTCACGGAAACAAAATCACTTCGTGTCGCGAGTGTCTTCACGATTTATCAAAAGCAGTAAACTAGAAACTACCTAGGAAAGGGAATAAACATGGCTCTAAGAATTGAATTCGAGGGTTGGGTTAACGAGGTCAAGGACTTCTCGTGGGGCTCGGTCTTGAAGATGTCTCACAATCAGCGTGCGAAGAATGACGCTGGCGAGTGGGAGACTGTTGGCAAGGATTACATTGACGTGAAGGTTTCGCATGACCGCGCTCTTGTAATCCCTGACGCGAAGATTGTTCGTGTCTTCGGCACGTTCAAGCTTGAGACTTACACGAAGCGTGACGGCACTCAGGCGACGGCAATCGTTGTCAACGCGGACAGGCTTGAGAGTGTTGACCGCGACCCGATGCCAACTCACGTCCCTGCAAGCGGTATTCCGCAGGGTTGGACTCCAATCGACGAGGATGCACCGTTCTAATGAGACGCGCATCGTTTGTTTTCGTCGCACTCGTTGACTTCGCTCTTGCGGTTGTCTCGTGGAATGACGTTCACACGTCAGCAAACATTTGGCTTGCGCTTGCGAATGGTCTCATCGCAGGTTTGTTCGTTCTAGCTGGGGTTACATCCGGCACGCGTGCATTCCGTGACTGAGCTTCGCTTCACAGCGTTAGGTGAGCCGGCTCCTCAAGGGTCGAAGAAACACGTCGGTAACGGTCGTTTCGTTGAAGCTTCGAAGAAATTGAAGCCTTGGCGGGCGGCCGTTGCCGATGCTGTTTTTCGCGTGTGGGCGCAAGACGGTTCTCGCGTATTCGACACGCCTGTTGTTGTGTATGCAACCTTTTACATACCGCGCCCGAAGAGTGTGCGTCGCTTGCTTCCTAGCGTGCCACCGGACTTAGACAAGCTTCAAAGGTCGTTGGGCGATGCTCTTAGCGTTGACGCGGGTGTTCTCGCGGATGACTCATTGATTGTGAAGTGGGTTGCGGAGAAGCGTTACGCGGATGAGCACGAGCCGGGCGTGGTGTGCAGGATTATTGAATTCGATGACTATAACGAATTGGTAACACAATAGAAGAATGTGTTTGCTTTTCTCTAGTGAATACCCTAGAGTTTTTTTAGAGCACAAAAAAGCTCTAGAAAGATGAGAAAGAAAATGAACATCGAAATCGGAACCGCAGTAACTGCTTGGAACCCTGGTTGCGACAACAAGACAATCGGCAAGTTTGTTGGAATGACCGTTGACGGTTACTTTCGCGTTGAGTGGACTCGCGCTGGTGTTGGCGTTTGGGGAAACAAGACTTATGTCGGCACTTTCAAGAATGTTGAGGTGAACGCATAATGGGCGCGTTCCTCTTCGGCGCAGGTTTCGCCGGTCTGCTCGCATCAGACTTCATCACCGACCACAACGCATACATTGGCGTTTGCATCGCCTCAATTGCGTCTCTTGTCATCGCTTTTGGATACGCAGTAAAGAAGGTGCTCTAATGCCTCACGCACGTCACACCGACCCAACAACCTCACACGAAGCAGCTGGAAGCGTCACAGGGCTCTCGACCACGATGAAGAACATCCTCTTCATGTTCGAGTCTTACGGCCCCATGAGCGACGAAGAGCTTGCACGCATGTGGGCTCTCCGCGTAGCACGCTTCATAAGCGACTCAGGGCTTCGCTCGCGACGCTCCGAGCTCGTTGCACTCGGATACATCAAGGACTCTGGTGCACGCGCTCGCACGCGCTCCGGCCGCTCCACCATCGTTTGGGCGGTGGCATAGCAACATGTCACTGACAGCACTACCAATCGAAGACGTTTGGCTAGACCTCAACCGCAAGTCAAACAAGCTCTCGTCAACAGTCCCCGTCTCAGAGCTCGCTCTTGAGCTCATCCGAGACTTCGACTATGAGACCGACGGAACGACCACGTTCGCGCCATACGAAACACCACTCTTACCCGACAACTTCAAAATCGGTGTCATCGTGGGCGCATCAGGCACCGGTAAGAGCACGCTCCTCGCAGACTTCGGCAAGCCCGTCGAACACCCTTGGGACTCTCGCGCAATCTGCGACCACTTCGACAACGCTCAAGACGCTCAAGCGAAGCTCTTTGCCGTGGGTCTCACAAGCGTGCCCACGTGGCTCAAGCCCTACAACGTGCTGAGCAACGGAGAGAAGTTCCGAGCAGACCTCGCGGTCAGCTTGCATGACGATGCCGTTATTGACGAATACACGAGTGTTGTTGACCGCAACATTGCAATCGCGGCCTCAAAGTCGCTTCGCAAATACGTCAACTCAAACAACATTCAACGCCTCGTCATCGTTACATGCCACCGAGACGTTATCCCTTGGCTCGAACCAGACTGGATTATTGACACCGACGCGGGCGCGTATGTCATCGAACCTAAGGAGTGTCTTCATCGACCAGAAATGGTGGTTGAAGTATTTGAAGCACAGTACACCGCTTGGGAGCTTTTCGGCAAACACCACTACCTCAGCGCGGACTTATCTCAAGCCGCTCGTTGCTATCTCGCAACCTTCAACGGAAGCCCAGTCGGCTTCGTCGGAGCTCTTCCACTCCCAAGTGGGACTGTTCGAGATGCTTGGCGAGAGTCTCGACTTGTGACGCTCCCCGATTATCAAGGCTTGGGTTTGGGCCCACGTTTCAGCGACTACGTTGCAAACGGGTTCACTCGAGAAGGGAAACGCTATTTCTCTAAGACTGCTCACCCTCGTCTAGGCGAGTATCGCGAGCGGTCTAAAGAGTGGCGTGGCACCAGCACCAACAAGAGCGTTTGGGGTGAAGAGCGAGTGAAGAAGGAAGCGGAACGCAACGCGAAACGCAACAAGTTCACCACTTGGACTTACAACGCCGTCCGTTTCACCTATTCACACGAATTCATCGGAACAAAGGAAGACTAATGACCAGACACGATGTTGACGGCTTGCTTGAAGCAATGGAACGTCACCCAGCCGGCAAGCAGATACCCGAAATGACTATCAACGAGTTTCTCGCTTCGGAAAACTTCGAAGACAAGGTTCTCCACGTGGCACACGAAGGCGTTGCAATGCTCTTGAGCAAGCACCGCGACTACGGACCCAAGAACATCAGCCAGTCACCGGGTGGCGCGTTGAACGGTCTTCGCGTTCGTATGCACGACAAGCTAGCCAGAATCAATCACCTAATCGACACCGGTGCAACACCCGAAAACGAGAGTCTAATTGACTCGTTCCTAGACTTGAGCAACTACGCGCTTATTGCTCAGCTCGTTCTTCGAGGAGAGTGGCCTAATGGCTAAGCTCTTCCACCGCGAGACAAGCTCAATACCCGTTTACACGAGCGAGCAGATTCACGCCATGATGGACAACATGCGACTCTTCGCAGAATCCTTGGGCGGATTGCGTCGCCAACTCATCGAAGAGCAAGGGTTCTCACACGAGGCAGCTGATTCGATTGTTGTTTTAGCGATTAGGAACGCATCGAATGGCTAAGCTCGCATCCCTTCACGCGCTAGGCGTCACCGACCTCACGTCTTACTCAATAGGTCGCAAGCAAGGCATCAAAGACGCCATTGCGTGGCTGATTGACAACGGCTATGCGCGCACCGACCTCACAGACATGAACATTATTCACATTTGCGGACTCGACCAATGGGAGCGACCCGTCAAAAAGTCAGACATAGGAAACAGCTAGTGAAACGACGCTACACATTCGGCCCAAACTACATGCTCAACACGATGAAACTAGGCATCGCAGTCATCAAAGGCGAGAAATACTACTTCATCACAGACCGCTTCTCGTATTGGCTCATCACCGACATGAACCCGCAGACAGGTTCATACGAGCTCAAGTTGTGGGACAAGCCACGCTTCAAGAAGCCCCACAGCCGCAAGAGTCACTGGCGCAACGTCATCGACCCGCACGCCATCAAGGTACGCCTGTGAGCAAGAGACTGCTAGCCGTAAAAGCCACGCGCAACGAGCTCCTCGCAACAGCTCAATGGGTGGGCAAAACAAAACTCTTGTATTGCGGGCTCGAAGCATGTGCACGCGCGCACTATCGAGCGAACTTGTGTCGAGCTCACTATCAGCAGTATTGGCTCATCAAGAAGGAGGAGAACCTTGGACGCATCGAAATCGACCGCAGTCTTGCTCTCAAGCACGTTCAACCGCCTGTTGGGAGCGCACTCAAAGCTAAACACGCACACTGTCACGTCCCAGGTTGCTCACGTCAATACATGGGTCGCGGGTTGTGTCGAACGCATTATAAGCAATGGTATAAAGCAACGAAGGGAAACTAAATGTCAAAACGTGCACGTCACCGCGCAGAGCGTGAAAAGATTGTTTGGAAGTATCAGTATCATTATCTGCAGAACCGTTGGTTTGCGTATTGGAAGCCGGCGCTGAAGCGTCTGTTCAACTAGGAGAAGAAATGGCTAGAGTTCCCGTCACCGTTTACACAACACCGAATTGTGTTCAATGCGAGTCAACGAAACGTCAGCTCACGAAGCTTGGCATCGACTTTGAGGTTGTTGACTTGAGTCAAAACCCCGAGAAGCTCGAATACTTCAAGAAGCTTGGTTACGCGTCAGCACCTATTGTCACGACGGACGTCAAAATTTGGTCTGGATTCCGCTTCAACAAGATTCGCTCATTGGCTGACTATTTGTTTGGAGACAAGAAAATTGGCTAGGTTCTTCGCTCAAACGAATGAGTGGGTGTTGAAAACTCAGCACTTGCTCAACTTCGAGAGCGTGATTGAGAAGCGCACCGAAGCACGCATTATCAAGTTGCTGGAGGCTAGATGCCTTTGGCTAGTTCATCATGACCGCCTGACAGAAGCAGATGAACTTAGGCTTCAAGTCGCTCTTATAAAAGGAGAAAAGTAAATGAGTGAACTGGAAAACACACGATTTTGCAACGAGTGTGACGCTCTTGTTGGCACTAATTTGGGCGGAGGGGAGAGCGACTTTCACAGCATTTTTCACGAAAACATTGAGGAGATGCAAGGCACTATTGACGCACTCGTGGACTTGATTAGCAAGAACGCACCTGAATGGCTAAAAGGAGAGAAGTAAATGGGGCGTATCGGATTCTGTGAGGTATGCGGGGCAACTGAACAACGCCGTGCCGCCGAAATCTATGACGGCATAGACAACGCACCTAACGCTTGCTGGCAATGTGAACGGGCATTGAAGTTTGAACAAGAACGCATTATCAAGTTGCTAGAAGAAGTCTACGGTTGGCAATGGGAGCATGGTTGGATTGAAACCGACTTGAGCAATGTCATCGCTCTCATCAAAGGAGAGAAGTAATGAGCAGGGAAGAACACCTTACTGAACTTGTCCGTCAGGGACAAGCCCTTCGCCAAGAGGACATTGACCTTGGGGCAAAGCAGGAGCGGGAACGCATCAATGGCATCATTGACCAATTCATTGAAAATAGCGACTACCCAGAGGTTGTAAGTAGCCTTGAATGGTTGCAAGATGTCATCAAAGGAGAGAAGTAAATGACTGATTTGAATGAGGCTCAACTAACTCAGTTGTATGAGAATTGGACTGCTCTGGGTGAGAAGCGTGAGAGGGAACGCATCATCAAACTGCTAGAGGCTGACAAACGGGAACTATCACCTTGGGAACCCCCATTGAGTTCAAAGGTGAGTCATAATCGAGACATCAACCGCTTCATCGCTCTTATCAAAGGAGAGTCTAAGTGAGCAAGTGGCTACTAGAAAACATCATCATTCCTTTTGTGAGTGGCGCAATCGTGGGCGTACCTATTGGGCTAATCGCGTTTCTAGTCTCAAGCACTAGGAGAAGCCGATGATTGAAGCTTATGACGTTGGCAGGACTGACGGCATCGCAGAAGAGCGAGCACGCATCACTCAAGAGCTCGAAGCGTATCTAGAATTCATGCTCAAACACGTCGAGATAACGCGACCCGCTATTTTAGGTCTCATGTTCGCAATTCAAGCAGTAAAGGAAGACAACTAATGAGCGTTTCACAGCAAGTATTGGACGACTTGAATCAAGCTTTGGCTATTGACCGTGAGCGTTCGTTCGAAGCAGGACGTTTAGCAGAGCGCGACTCGTTGAGCGAGCTCAGAGAAGCAGCTTACCGTCATGGCGTGTTGGATGAGCGTGCACGCGTGTTCGATGCGTTGAGGAAGCTTGGTTCAGGTGGCGACTTCTTCGAGGCTCGTTGGAACGAAATCAAGGAAATTTTCGACCCGGAAAAATAACAAAAATGTTATAAAGAATTACTCTTCAAAGTTGTGAATTCTAGGGAATTGTGCTTGAATAAATACATCAAGCAAACGCCTTGAAGGAAGATGAGAAGAGCAAGTGAACGAAAACGCAAGACTCGAAGCAGTAGCCGGAGCTTGGATTACCGCTAAGACAAGCAACGTCTTTGGCAGTGACTACGCACGCAAGCAAGCTTGGGATGACTTCGCAGTTCTAGCAGACAGCTTCTGCCGTCGCTTCGGTTACACCAAGGAACAATTTGGCGTAAAGCTGTTGAAGACCGCTCAGATGCTATACACCAACGAGCTCAAGAACGAAATCTTCGGTTATCAGCGCGAGCTCGTCAACGCATAAACCTTCAAGAACTAGCCCTCATCGCAAAACGGTGAGGGTTTTTTCGCGTCCCGAGTTGACTTTTGCACAGGCAAATGCCTTTTCTTTATGTGTAGGAGTCTCCACAATGACACGCCGTCAACGGTTATCGTTTGTTGTGTTGAGGGGTCGGTTGGTGGGTATAAACTTCTTACGTCTTCTCAAGTGAGATTCTTATTGTCTAACATCAAGAGTTATTGGCCGCAAGAGAAGACACCAAGGGTGCGCTAGGCGTCGCTCACGATTCAAAACCGCATGTCGGACATCGTGACACGAGAGTTCGATTCTCTCCGCATCCACTAGAGGTCTAGAGCCGTTGCGGCCGCTAACGAGCTTGCCAAGTAAGTCTGATGGACTTCGACCTCTCTCACTTACACATCTAAGTAATAACTTCAACGGTTCACTCAGCACGCACACAAGCCCTCGCGTGCACAACGAGGCATCCGCTTCAATAGCTCATCAGGTAGAGCAGCTGTCTTGTAAACAGCAGGTGACGGGTTCGAGTCCTGTTTGAAGCTCAACACGCACAATAATCCAACGCGTAAAAAGAAAAGAAAAAGATTATGGCTGACGAAACAACAACCACATCGACACCTGCAGTAACAAGCACACCAAAGACAACCACAAAGGGTTGCCCATGCGGTGAAGGTTACTGTCAGAACTGTGGTGCAATGAGTGCCTAGAGCACTACGCATCTGCAACAAACTCGGCTGCATAGAAGAGACAAGCAACACGTATTGCGACATTCACAAACAGCCAGCGTGGCAAAAGAACACCCCACGCACACACATACCAAACTGGCGTCGCATACGCTTACACATCCTGTATAGAGACAACAACACCTGTCAACTATGCGGAGCAATCGCCAACGAAGTAGACCACATAACCCCCCTCTCCCAAGGGGGTAACTCAACACCATCAAACCTCCAAGCCCTCTGTTCAACATGCAACGCCAAAAAGAACATCGAACAACGCAAGGGTGGGGCAGGTAGGTCCCAAAGATAGCTAGGCCACCGTAAAGGGGCACGCTCTCTTTTGTCCGTTGGGTTCAAAACTTTGAAATGTCTCGTGATGAGACCCGATACCACGTGAGGTGGTTAGGAGAATAAACAATGCCTTCAGGTGGAGCTCGTGCTCGTTCAGGTCCTGCACCTGACCCTAATGCGCTTCGGCGTGACCGCAAGGATGACGCGGGTTGGCTTATTCTCCCAGCTGAGGGGCGCAAGGGTAAAGCCCCAGCGTTCCCTTTGATTGAACCTTCGAAGCGTGAGCTTGAGCTTTGGTCTTCGCTTTGGAAGAAGCCTGTTGCGCTCTTGTGGGAGAAGAATCAGCAAGAGCTTGCAGTTGCTTTTCATGTTCGCACTATGGCTGAGGCTGAGCGTGCGGATGCTCAAACGAATTTGAGGACGCTTGTTCGTCAACAGGCGGGTGAGCTTCTCTTGACTATCCCGGCTATGCACGCGGCTCGTGTGCGTATCGCTGAGGATGAAGTTGCGGTGAAACGTGCTGAGACTCGCGTGGCTCCTGCTCGTCAGAGTGCTCGTGACCGTCTCAAGGCGGTGAATGGTGCGTGAGGGTAACAATGCTGTTTTGGCTGTCGCTCTCGATTGGATTACTGCTCATTGTGTTGTGCCAGACGGATTTGAACGTGGTCGTCCGCTAGAGCTTTACGATTATCAGTTTGACTACTTCTCAAACTTTTATCTTGTGCGTGGTGACGCGCATTGGAATCCTGATTCGCCAGTGTTGGGTCCTGCTTTTGTTTATCGACGTGGACTGCTTGTAGGTCCGCAGAAGCTTGGCAAGGGTCCTATGACGGCCGCTCACATTTGTCTTGAGAGTGTAGGACCTGCTTTGTTTGCGGGTTGGGCTTTGGGTGGTGAAGTTTACGATTGTCGCGACCACGGTTGTGGATGTGGCTTCGTTTACGAATACGAGCCGGGCGAACCCATGGGGATGTCTTGGCCGACTCCTCTGATTCAGATTACTGCTATTAGTGAAGAGCAGACGGACAATATATACGGGGCACTTAGACCCATGATTTCATACGGCCCGCTTGCGGACGTAATCACGAAGACGGGTGAAGAGTTTATTCGACTGCCGGGCGGTGGTCGTATCGACACCGTTACGAGCTCAGCTCAGTCTCGTCTTGGTCAGCGTGTGACGTTCGTTCCTCAAGACGAGTGCGGACTTTGGACGCCAACTAACGGCATGAGCAAGGTTGCAGATACTCAGTTCCGTGGTCTCGCTGGTATGGGTGGACGTGCTTCACTCACCACGAACGCGTGGAACCCTGCAGAGAATTCGGTTGCTCAACAACAGTTCGAGTCGAACGCGAAAGACGTGTTCCGCTACTTCAAACAACCGCCGTCGAACTTGAGTTACAAGAACAAGGTCGAGCGTCGCAAGATTCACCAATTCGTTTACGGTGAAGCGTTGAAGCAAAACGGTGGTCACGTTGACTTGGATGCGATTGAAGCCGAGGCGTTCGACTTGATTCAACGTGATGTTGCTCAAGCAGAGCGGTTCTTCGGTAATCGTATCGTCGCAAGCGCAGACTCTTGGATGGATCCTAAAGCTTGGGATGAGCGTCTCGATACTTCGAGGCCACCCAAGAAGGGCGACGCAATCGCAATCGGCTTTGACGGTTCTCTTCGCGATGACTCGACGGCGCTTGTTGCTTGTCGCATCGACGATGGTCACATTTGGGTGCTTGGCGTTTGGGAGTCACCTGACGAACCGGACGCGGAGTGGGAAGTCCCTGTTGGTGAAGTGGATGCTCGAGTTGCTTGGGCGTTCAAGGAATACAACGTGCAACGTCTTTACGCTGACCCCGCTTATTGGCAAGACATTGTTGGTCGTTGGGCTTCACAGTTCGGCGAAAAGAAGGTTTTTGAGTGGTGGACTAACCGCGAACGCGCGATGGTCGCTGCTCTTGAGCGTTTTCATACTGGTGTTGTTACCGGTCAGTTGACGCATAACGGTGACGAGACTTTGACTCGACACATTGGCAACGCTCACAAAAAGGAGACTCGTTCGGGTCTTCTTATTCGCAAGGATAGACCTCACTCACCTCGCAAGATTGACTTGGCCGTTTGCGCGGTTCTCGCTTATGAGGCACGCGGTGACGTTATTCAATCAGGCAAGGTCAAGAAGAAGGCCGTGTTTGCAGGTTTTTAGGAGAAGCAATTGGCAGAGACAGACGACACTTCGTCGCCGCTTGGCATGGTCAAGACTCTTGAGCAAGAGTTGGGCTCACGCCAGGTCATGCTGCAGCGTCTCCAGGACTATCACGATGGCAAGCACCGTCTAGCGTTCACTTCTCAGAAGTTTCGCGACGCTTTTGGTGGCATGTTCTCTTCGTTCGCTGACAACTGGATGCAGCTCGTTGTTGACGCTGTTGAAGAGCGTCTCAACGTTGAGGGCTTCCGCTACGGCACCGACCCGAAGAGCGACAAGGATGCGTGGCTCATTTGGCAGGCGAATTGCCTCGACGCTGAGTCTCAGCTAGCTCACTCCGAAGCTCTCATCAAGGGCGACGCTTACGCAATCGTGTGGGGCGATGACGAGGGCAACCCGAAGGTCTCCATCGAGTCTCCTCGCGACGTTGTTGTTGCGTTCGAGCCGGGCAACCGCAAGCGACGCATCGCAGCTCTCAAGAAGTGGCGAGACGACGACGGTTTTCACGCGACTCTCTTCACCGAGAACTTTGTTTATAAGTTCGACAAGGATGACCGCGACGTGAACGGCGATTGGAAGCCGGCACTCACAACCAGTGAGCCTTGGCCGCTTCCAAACCCTATGGGTGAAGTTCCTGTTGTTCCTCTTACGAACCGCGCTTCGTTGACTTCTCACTATGGTGTGAGCGAGTTTCTCAACGCGATTCCTATTCAGGATGCTGTCAACAAGCTTGTCGCAGACATGCTCATTGCGTCTGAATACATTTCGTTCCCTCAGCGTTACGTCACCGGTATGGAAATCCCGATTGATGAAAACACAGGTCGGCCGATTGCACCTTTCAACATTGCATCCGATAGACTATTGGTTGCTGAGGATCCGGCCGCTAAGTTCGGTTCTCTTGCAGCTGGTGACTTGCAGAACTATGTCACCGGCATTGAGACTCTCGTGCAGCACATTGCCTCGCAGACTCGCACACCTCCTCACTACTTCTACTTGAACGGCAACTTCCCTTCGGGCGACGCTATCAAGAGTGCTGAGACCGGTCTTGTCGCGAAGACTCGACGCAAAATGCGCTTCTTCGGTGAGTCTTGGGAAGAGGTCATGCGCCTCTGCTTCAAGGTGCTCAATGACCCTCGTGGCGAAGTCATCAACAGCGAGACCATTTGGGCAGACCCAGAGTATCGCTCCGAGGCCGAGCTCGCGGATGCACTCATCAAGCGAAGCGCAATCGGTGTTCCTCGCCAGCAGCTTTGGGAGGATGCGGGTTACACGCAGACTCAGATTGCTCGCTTCCAAGCTATGGAGGCGGGAGACGCTCTCAACCAAGCTCTAGGCATCGTGCCAGCAAGCTCCCAGCCGTCGACTGGCGCGCCCGCACCTAGTGTCTTGAAACCTGAAGAGCAGAGCTAATGAGAGACGCTCTCACGACGGCCTATCAGCAAGAGCTGAAACGCACTCGTGCAGCCGTCTCAAACGCAGTCAAGCAACACTGGTTGAACTTGCCTGAGTATCGCGACGCTCAAGTTGACCCGTTTCTTCGTCGAGTGACTCCACTCGTGCACGCCGGGCAACGTCGAGCAATCGCTCTCACAGATGCTTACTTGTCTCACAAGCTTGGCACGAAGCCCCTCGGACTCGATGTTGACTCTCTCGTTGGCAATGTTCGCAACGGAGTTTCATCGGATGTTGTTTACACTCGCCCATTTCAAACCGTTTGGTCGAGCGTCAAAGCAATCGGGTTCGCGGCTGCTCTAGCCAAAGCAACCTCTCGACTCACGTCAACCGTTGACATGGATTTGATGATGAGTCAAAGAGATGCAACGCGCGCATACGGTCAAGCAAACGACCGCATCGTTGCTTGGCAACGCGTAGCTGACCCCTCATGTTGCGACTTTTGTCAAACAATCGACGGGGCTAAGTGCTACTCAGAGGATGCTAGTCCACTTCACAACAACTGTGGATGCACTCTCGAGCCAATCGATTCAAGTTCAGACTCGAACTCGAACGATTTTGTTTCGTTCACCGCCGGAAGCGTCTTCGGAGATGTTGCGCTTCGCGAGCATGGCGAAATGGGTCTTCTCATCACCGATAAAGACTATGACTTTACCGGGCCGGAAGACTTCTAGATTTTGGTTGTCATCTTGACATCCTTTGATTTCCGTTGCGTGAGGCGCGGATACCAAGAAAGAAAGTGAGGCCGTGATGGCTGACGAAATTACCGCTGATGGCAGTGCATCCGAGAACGAGAGTATCGACTCCTCGTCCGCTTCGGAAAACACCGCCACCGACCACAAGCAGGAGATTCCTGCCGAGGTAAAGAACGCCTTAAAGAAGGCAAACAAGGAAGCGGAGACGCTTCGTCTAAAGCTGAAGGAGTATGAAGACCGCGACAAGACGGACCTTCAGAAGCTTCAGGAAGAGCGCGACGCACTCAAGTTCGAGCGCGACTCGCTCACACTCTCGCAGCTGCGACGTGAGGTCGCAGACGAGAAGGGTCTCACTCCCGCTCAGGCAAAGCGCCTTGTTGGCTCGACTCGTGAAGAGTTTGAAGCCGATGCAGACGAGATTCTCGCAGCCTTCCCGACAAAGACCGCGCCCAAGTTTGGCGATGTTGGTCAGGGAGCTCGCGGCGAGAAGACTGGTCAGCGTATCTACACACGTTCAGAAATCGGCAACTTCGAGTTTTACATGAAGAACAAGGATGACATTCTCCTTGCTTCTCGTGAGGGTCGAATTACCGAAGAGTAATTCACAAAGGAAAATAACTGATGGCAAACATCACACGCACCTCGGCGGCTTCGTTCGTTCCCCAGATTTGGGCGAACACCGCTCTTGAGATTCTACGCAGCAAGGTTGTTCTGGCTAAGCTTGTAACTCGCGACAGCGACATTGCAGCCTTCCAAGTTGGCGACACCCTAAACATCCCTTACCCGGGAGCGTTCGTCGCTAACGACAAGGCTGCTAACACTGCAGTTACCCTGCAGGTTCCTACCGCAACCACAACCTCTGTTCAGCTGAACAAGCACAAGGAAGCTTCGTTCATCGTTGAGGACGCCGCTCGCGCCCTGGCTAACCAGGACATCATGCAGCGTTACATGGAGGCCGCAATCATCCCGATTGCTGAGCAGATTGAGTCCGACCTGCTCGGCCTTTACAGCTCTTTCAGCAACTCGGTTGGTACTAGCGGAACCGACATCACCGCAACCACTATCCGTTCGGCTCGCAAGAAGCTCAACGACCTGAAGGCTCCAACCGACAACCGCGCCCTTGTTGTTTCGACCAAGGACGAGATTGCAATCCTCGGCGACAGCACTCTTCAGACCTTCTTCGCCTTTGCTCAGGCTCAGGCTCCTCAGGAGGGTTCGATTGGTCGTCTTTACGGCTTCGACGTTTACGTTTCGCAGCTCGTTCCTGTTGTTGCTGGTACCCCTAACAGCACCAAGAACCTCGCTTTCAACCCTGGTGCAATCATCCTGGCCATGCGTGGTCTGCCTGACGCTCCTGCCGGTTCGGGTGCTCAGACTGCTGTTGTTCAGGACCCAGTTTCGGGTCTGTCGCTTCGCGTCACAACCGCTTACAACGCAGCCAACCTCGGCGTTCAGGTCACCGTGGACGTTCTCTACGGTGTTGCCAAGCTCCGTGACGAGAAGGCCGTTGTTGTCCTCTCCTAGTCATTGACTAGACGTTGCGTGAGAGCGTCGCTAACCCCGGCGCTCTCACGCGACACTCAACCAAAGCAAGAAAAGGAACCGTGATGGCTCTTTACATTTCTAACGGCGTAGGCGTGAACTCGATTGAGGACGGCTGGCCAATCCCTGCAGGTTGGAGCGTCATCGACGCTACCGAGGCCGAGGCTAAGAACCCAGGTCTTTTCGGTGTTCCAACCGACGAATTCGGCAACGCTGTTGTCGAGAAGTCTTCTAAGACTGCAACCAAGTAAACAAAGTTTCAAGGAGCTCAGCGAATGTCACTCGCAAATTTCGCCACAACTGATGACGTGGCCGCATTACTGCAGCGCGACCTGACATCCGCTGAGCTCGCTTGGGGCAACCGTCTGCTCACTCAGGCTTCTGACATTGTTCGTCGCTACACTCGACAGACTCTAAACTTCGTGTCTAATGACACAATCGTTCTCCCCGGCACTTGGGGGAACACTCTTACTCTTCCTCAGCGACCTATTTCAGCTGTGAATTCGGTGCTCATCAATGGTGTTGCGCCAACCGGTTACACAGTGTGGAAGGTGCTTGACGATACTCTTTACATTTCCACTGGTGCTTATCAGCCAGATTATGGCGTGCTCCTTTGGGGTGGCTCTGCTTTGTATGGTCCTGCAGGTTCGAACACAGGCCCGCAAGCGACTGGTTCGACGTGGCAAGGCCCGAACGCTCACATTACAGTCAACTATGACCACGGTTATTCGACGATTCCTGGTGACATTACGAACGTGACCGCGGGTCTCGTGGCTCTAGCTATTGCTTCGCCTGTGGGTGTCGAGCAGGAGCGTGTTGGCAACTATCAAGTCAAATACACTCGTTCCGAAACTGGTTCGATGGTGCTTCAAGCTGCTGACAAAGAGGTTCTCAACTTCTATCGCAAGCGCACCGCGTCGCCTCTCGTGGCGGTTCAGCGATGAGTCTAGCCAAACTTCTCAATCAGCCGCTTGAGCTTCACAAGAACTCATCGAGCACGCTTGACGAGTATGGCAACAGCGTTCGAGCAGACGCAGGTTCCGCAATCAACATCGTTGGCTATCTTGAGCAGACTCAGAGCCTCGAGATGTTGAACGACCAGGACCGCACCATGACTTCGTGGATTGCCTATTTCCCAGCTGACACGAATGTCAACGCTTTTGACCGCATCAAGTGGGGTGCTCAGACTTTCGAAATCGATGGCGAACCGTGGAGCGTTTACAACCCTCGCGTCGGGTCGGTGTCTCACATTCAAGCTAATCTCAAGGTGGTGGTGTAATGAGCGACGAAATCATTTCGTTCACACCAAACCCAAATCTTGAGCAGGAGCTTCACACGTTCCCTGCCGTCGAAACGGTGACTTACAAGATTGCACAGGACGTGGCTGCACGTGCACGTGAAATCGCAAGCGAGCACATGCTCACGGGTGCTTACCAAAACGGCATCATCGCTCAACCTGCAAGCCCCAAGAAGGGTGTTGCTCGTGTCCTCTCGACAGACCAAAAGTCTGCATGGATGGAGTTTGGCACTTCTCGCTATCAGGGCTTTTTCATCTTGCGTCGCGCAGTTGAGTCACTCGGCTACGAATTCAAGAAAAGTGCAGGTCGCTAATGGCTTTCACTCCAATTGTTCTCCCCGATGCGGAGCTTGCAGTCATTCAGTATTTGCGTTCTCGAAGCGAGATTACTTCGCTCGTACCTAGTGAACGAATCACAAGCGCAATACCTCCCAACCCAACTTTTCCCCTCGTTCTCGTTCAACGCGTCGGTGGCACTTCACTCTCGTGGAACGCTATCGATGACGCGGCCATTCAGATTGACGTGTATGGCGCGGTTGATAAGAGATACGACTGCCAGAAGATTACTCGCACTATTGCGGGTTGTGTTCTAGCGATAGCCAACGACACGGTTACTGAGGGCGTGCTCTCCAGCGCATCTGAAGAAGTCGGCCCTCAATGGGTTCCAGACAACAGCGTCGTTCCACCCTTACCGCGGTATGTGTCGCGTTATCGGGTGCTTCTCCACAAGTAAAACAAACAAGTAAGGAATCAAATGGCTGCTCCAGACGGCTCCAAGATTAAGATTGCCGGTACCGGTGCTATTTGGTACGCACCTACCGGCACAACTCTCCCAACCGACTCGACAACGGCTCTCAACGCCGCTTTCGTGAACATCGGTTACTGCAAGGACGGTTTCACCCTTCAGCAGGACTACAAGACCAAGGAAGTTACTGGATGGCAGAACCTCGACGTTCTTCGTCTCATCCCAACTCAGGTCTCTCGTTCCGCTAAGTTCACAGCGATTGAAGCCAACAAGACTTCGCTTCAGCTCGCTTGGGGTAACGCAACCGTTACTGTTGCAACCACTCCAGCTTACTCGCTGACTTTCCCGACTTCGCAGACAACTCAGGAGTTTATGCTGGTTCTCGACTGGTCGGACGGTGCCGCTTCTCAGCGCATCGTGTTCAAGCGTGCCGTGTTCAAGAGCCTGCCTTCGGTGCAGTTCTCTCGTGGTGACGAAATCAACTACGACATGGAGATTCAGGCCATCGTGCCAACAGACGGCTCGTTCCCAATCGCCGTCTTCGGTTCGGACGCTGGAGCTGTTGCGTAATCATGGCTCTTCTCTCCTCGCTGCCTGAAGGCGCTACTGTTCTTGACCTCGAAGCAGAGCGCGCAGCTCGTGCTGAGGTTCGTGCAAGTCAGGGTGTGGGGGCACTCTACGTCAAGATTTCGGCCGGCTACATTGAGGTGAACCCTGAGGTTCCTCTTGCAGCTGCCTATCTTTTCCAAGATGAGAAGATTCACGAAGGTCTAGCACTCTTGCTGGCCGACCCGGCTGACATCGACATTTTGTGGCCTACGCTCACTGCCGATGACATGAAGGCTCTTACCTCGTTCATTTCAGGTAAGACTCCGGGGGAATCAAAGGCTTAGCCCAAGTTCTTAGCGGGAACTTTGAGGCGCTTGAAGCCGATTTCAAACGCTACTACGGCGAAGACCTACGCGCGCTCTGTTGGGGTGAAAACCCTTGGGGCGTGCGTAGGCTCTTAGCCCACATACATGGTCTACCCCCACGCGAATCCGCGTTGTCTCGTCGAGTGCTTGGTGACTCGAACGATTGGGATGTTAAGACCGAACTCTCTGCCTCAACGGTTGACATGTTGCAAGTGCTCGCTCGAGCTCTTGGTGTCGATTTTGAGATAACTCCTGTCAAACGCCCTAAGACGTTGATGGACGAAGTTGAGGCACCGCGTGAAGCCGAGAAGGCTATTCCCGCGAGCTCAATCATGTCATTCCTGGAAGGTGCTCTCTAATGTCGGAAACGCGTAGCGCGGGCACGATGTCCGTTGCCGTCAAGCCTGATACAAAGGGCTTTGGCACGGAGCTCAAGAGCAGCCTCATGGGTCACACTCGTGGCATTGGCGAAGGCATGGGTGGCCTCATCAAAGAGGGTCTCAAGTCTATGGCTGGCCCGATTGCGGCCGTCACAGCTGCGTTTAGTGTCGAGCACTTGCTTGAAGACTCGGTGGGCGCGTTCAAGGACTACATGGGGCAGGTCGCTTCGACTCAGCGTCTCATTGGTGGTTCTGTTCAAGACGTTTCAAGCTTGACTGGCGCGTTCAAGATGATGGGCATGACACTTGGAGCGTCGAGCTCCGGTGAAGACGGCCTCAACGTCACTGGCGCCTTGCAGAAGTTCTCTGTGAACTTGGGTAAGGCTGCAGGAGACTCAAAGAAGACCGCGACCATGAACGCGCTTCTTGGTACGAGCTTCAAGGACGCTCACGGCAACATCTTGCCGATGAGTGACTTGCTTCCTAAGGTTGCAGACCGCTTCGCTTCGATGCCCGATGGTGCTCAGAAGACTGCTCTCGCTGTGCAGTTGTTTGGTCGTGCCGGTGCTCAAATGATTCCGATGCTGGACAAGGGTTCAGCTGGAATGAAGGAGCTCGAAGACAAGGCTAAGAGCGCGGGTCTCGTTGTCGATAACATGTCGCTCAACATCTTCAAAGAAGCGAAGAAGAGCACACGCGAGTTTCAGGTTTCTATTCAGGGCTTGAAGGTCTCTCTTGGTCAGGACTTGCTTCCTGTTATCGAGGGTAGCGAGAACGTTATTCGTGGCGTTCTAGGTCCTGCGATGAACGAGATGGCGAAGTGGCTAGCTGCTCACCGCGACTCGTTTGTTAAGTTCGGTGCCGCTGTTGAAGAGTTTGGCAAGAAGTTCCTTTCGAGCGTCGGAACGGTGTTGAAGCCGTTTGGTGAAGCTTTGAAGGAGCTCGGGCCAACGTTTGCGTCGCTTGCCCCGCAGGTGATGACTCTTATGAGTGCGCTCTCTCCCATGCACTTGGTGTTTGAGGCGTTGAAGCCGGTTCTTCCGTCTATCATTTCGACGCTTGCGGAGCTCGCTCAAACTATTGGCGGAACTCTTGGTTCGGTGTTGAAGCAGATTCTGCCTCCAATCACCGACGTTGTGAAGACTCTTACTGTCGCTCTTTCCGGCATCATGGTTCAGCTCATGCCTGCCATTACCGAGCTCGTGAGTGTTCTTGGTGGAGCGTTGGGTGAAGTTGTCAAGATGCTTGCCCCGGTCATCGTCACTCTTGTGAAGGCTTTTGCGGCACTGTTGCCTCCAATCTTGCCTTTGATTTCGCAGATTATCAACCTTGCCATTTCGGCAATCATGCCTCTCGCGCGTGCGTTGACTCCTTTGTTGAAGGAACTGCTTCCACCGATTATCGACCTGTTTATGGCTCTCATGCCAGTCATTCAGCCTCTTGCACGCTTCCTCGAAGGCGTGTTGGTCGTCGCGATTCAGGTTCTCGTCAACGTTCTCAAGTTTCTCATCCCAGTCATTGACTCGGTGATTATTGGGCTCGTCAAGTTCGTTGCGGGTATCGTTGAGACGGCCGCTAAGGTCGAAACGTTCTTCTACGGTCTTGCAGCCAAGATTCTTGGTTGGGTGGGCAACGCCGGCAAGTGGCTTGTCAACGTGGGCAAGAACATCATTGAGGGTCTCGTCAACGGCGTGAAAAGCGCCATGGGCTTGGTTAGCGACGTTGTGTCTAACGTTGCAGACACGGTTGTTGGTGGCTTCAAGAAGCTCCTCGGCATTCACTCCCCCTCGACGGTCTTCCACGAATTCGGCAAGAACATCCTAGAGGGTCTCAACAACGGCCTCGTTGGTTCGAGCAGTGATGTTCAAGCAACCATGCAGAAGGTTTCGGACTGGCTGATTAGCGCGTTCGACTCGAAGAAGATTAGCTCTGCTCAGCGTGCAGCCGGTCTTGCAGCCGTTCAAGCATTCTCGGGCCCACTTCTCAACTACCAGACGCAGTATCAGAGCATCCTCAAGAAGCTTGATGACGCTACGAGCGACTTGACGAACAAGATTCAAGAGCGCGCCAACTATGTTTCGGGGCTTGCTTCGAAGTTTGGTGCGACGCTTGACATCGTTACAAAGACGGTGGATCCGCAAGCTGTAGCCGAGGCGCAGAACAATGTGACTCTCGCTCAAGAGAAATACAATACGGCTCTGCAGGACACGAAGCTGACCGCAGCTGAGGTTGAGAAGGCTCACCTCGCTCTGCTTGACGCTCAGAACAAGCTCAACGATGCACAGTCGACGAGCACGACTGCTAAGGATGCAATCCAGCAGTTGAAGGACAAGCTCAACAACACCATCGAGCTCAAGAAGGTCACAGACCAGCTTTTGCAGATGGGCTTGGACAAGAGTCTCTATAAGCAGGTTGTTGAAGCCGGTTCCGTTGACTTCGCGAAGAGCATTGTCGAGGGTGGCACCGAGGCTGTGAAGCAGCTCAACGTGTTGGGCAGTGAAGCAGACAAGGCGGCTTTGGACTTGGCTAACGGCGTGGGTGACACGCTCTATGGTCAAGGCATCAAGTTCGCTCAGTCGGTTGTTGATGGTCTCACGAAGCAGAAGAGCGACCTCGAGACACTCATGCAAGGTGTTGCAGACAAGTTCGCTTCCACGATTAGCGCAGTCGTTGAGAACAACACTAAGACAATCAACGGTTTGCTCGGTGGCGTTGACAATGCGATTACTCGCTTGCAGAACGCTCAGACTGCCGCTCAGAACGCTTCGACTCAGAAGACGGTCAACACCGCAACGTCGGGCTTGAAGACTACGACTGTCGGTGGCACAGCCGTCGCTGACCGAGTTGCAGCTACTTCGACAACAACCGCTTCGCAAGTAATTAACTACTACGCGGCACCAAACGATTCGATTAGTGCCGAGCAGAAACTTACAGACGCAGTACAGAGGGCGAGAGTGCTTGGATGGACCTAAATCTTAGTCTGACAGGCGCAAACGGCGACACCATCCAGTTTGATAACACAACCTATACGGTCTTGACTGGGGTCAAGGGTTTTGGAATCCCTGCAACGATTCTTCAAATCGTTGACTCAGCTCAAGACGGTGGTGTGTTCCGTCAAAGCAAGCGTGGCGTTCGTGAAATTGACTTACCTGTTCACACGTTTGGTGTTGACCGCGCGACAACCGAGACGGCGTTGCGTCGCCTCGCTAACGCTCTTCGCAACACGTCAGGTCCCGCAACTTTGACCGCGTCTTACGCCGATGGTTCGTCTTGGTCAATCCCCGTTTATTACGCGGGTGGTGGTGAGACTATCTTCGGTGACTCGGCGGGTTGGACTTATGCCGATTGGCTGATTACGTTGCAGTGTCCTCAACCGTATTGGGTGAGCAACACTGCTCAGACGTTCACCGTCACTCAGTCTGGTACCGGTCGTGGCTTGCTCCCGAAGCTTGCGAACTTGAAGCTTACTTCGACGAGCGCGATTGGTACTGTCACGGTCAACAACGCTTTGGGTGACGTGCCTTCGTATCCTATTTGGAAGGCATACGGGCCTATGGATAGCTTGACTATCAACAACGGCTCGGTTGGTTTTGTTTACAACACGCCAATCACTGCGGGTGACATTGTTACAATTGACACATACGCCGGAACCGTTACTAACGCGGCCGGTACTAACGTTTATTCGAACTTGAGCTCTGCTCCAAAGTTCTTCACTATCCCTTCGGGTGTTAGCACCGTAAACGTCTATGGCGCAAACGTGACATCAGCCACCCAGATTTCGTGCACTTATTATCCACGCCGTGAGGTTGTTCACTAATGAAAGTTTCCGACCTGCTTGTTGAGGTGCGTGACGCAAACTATAACCGAGTTGGCGTCATCACACCTGACTACTTGGTTGGGTTCACTTGCGTTTTGCGTTACAACGCTATTGGCACTTGGAGTTTGAGTCTCCCGGCTGACCATCGTCTTCAATCGACGTTGACAACACCGGGCGCGGGCATCATCGTGACGTTGCTTGGAAACACTTTGTTTTCGGGTCCTGTCACGTGGTATCAGACTATCCAAACTATTCATGACGCCGTGGGTGTCACTCAGGTGACTGGCTTGGACGACTCGGTGTTGTTGCGTGACCGTCTCGCATACCCGACACCAACAACAGCGGATGTCACTCTTCAAACGAGTGCTTACGATGCACGTTCGGGTCTAGCCGAGAGCGTGATGAAGGCTTACGTCAACGCAAACATGGGTGCTAGTGCCCCAGCTGCTCGTCAAGCGTCTCGTTTTAGCGTCCAGAGCGACTATGGTCGTGGCACTACCGTCACCTATTCTGCACGCTTTGACATTCTCTATGAGCTCTTGGGTCAACTCGCCAGTGCGTCACTGCAGGGCGGTACTGCTCTAGGGTTCGACGTGCTTCAAGTCGGTACGGGTGTGCAGTTTCAGGTTTACACGCCAACAGACCGCTCATCGACTGTGCGTCTCGACATCGCCAACAACTTGCTCACCGAGACCGTTTACTCGGTAGCTGCCCCTAAGACCACTCGCGCGATTGTGGGTGGTCAGGGCGACGCAGCTGCACGAGCGTTCATCGAGCGAAGCTCAACCACGTCACTAGCGGCTGAGACTTCGTGGGGACGCAGGATTGAGACGTTCGTTGACTCGCGTGGCTCGACCACAACGGCCGCGTTGCAGACGGATGGCGACAACTTGCTTGGCACCGACGGTAAAGCGCAGATTACAGCAAGCGTGAAGCCGACCGACAACACTGCGATGCTCTTTGGTCGTGATTGGTTCTTGGGCGACACGGTGACCGCGGTTATCGGTTCGTATCAGTTGGCCGCAGTCGTAAGCGAGCTCGCCATTGGTGTTGACGTGAACGGTGTGCGTCTATACGGCACGATTGGTGAACCCAAGCTGCAAACGTATGAGCAGCAGATTCTAAATCAGCAGGCGAACTTGTCGGGACGCTTGAACAACCTTGAACGCTACAAGTAAGGAATAAATCGTGGCAGAAACTTATTGGCCGTTTGCCAACATTGACACCACAACCACGCAGTTCTCTCAGTGGTCTCGCAACATTGGTGAGGGCGTGAAGGGTTCGTTCAACACGACTGACCTCAAGGTTACGACTGCCGGAACTGGTATGAACGTCACCGTTGCAGCCGGTCAGGCTCTCGTGCGTGGTCACTATTACTACAACACTTCGAGCGCGACGTTGAACTTGACAACTTCGAACGCCACGAACCCACGCATCGACGCGATTGTTCTTCACTTGGATCCAACGTTGAACTCGTGTGTTCTGACTGTGTTGACTGGTACTCCTGCCGCGAGCCCTGTCGCTCCGACGCTAACTCAGACTGACTCAGCCGTTTACGAGATTCTCCTTGCGACTGTGCTAGTGCCGGCTGCTTCGAGCGTTGTCTCTAGCGCAAACATCACCGATGCTCGCACGTTTTTGGGTCAGGGTTGGTTCTCGACTCCAGTTCAGTCGAAGACGGCCGCTTACACGACTGTTGCGGGTGACAAGAACTCGTTTATTGCCGTGAACTCTGCAACTAACGTGACTATCACTATTAGCAACACTCTCAACCCGGGCGACCGCATCGACTTCTTCCAACAGGGTGCAGGTCAGATTGTGTTCGCAGCTGGTTCGGGTGTGACTTTGAACGGCGTTGGTGGTGCAACTAAGTCGAGTGCCCAGTGGGCGGCTGCAACCGTGCTTTGCTACGGTTCCGGTTTGTATTTGCTCGCGGGAAGCATTGCCTAATCATGCTTATTCCAATGGGTTTCTTGGGTGGTGGAGCCTCCACTTCCTTTGACTTGCTAGCCACAACAGTTTTGGCCGCATCATCGGCGAGCGTTGTCTTCAACTTGACAGCGGCTCAGCAATCTAGCTATAAGCACCTTCAATTGCGCGTTGTAGCTCGCGGATCCAATGCTCAGCAGTACGATACTCTGGCCATTCAATTCAATGGCGATTCGGCAACGAATTATGCTTACCACTATTTGAACGGCGCTTCCTCTGCGGCTAGCTCAGGTAACGCATTGACTCAGTCTAGTTTGTATGCGTTTCGTATTGCAGGTTCGACTGCAACCACTGGCGCGTATGCCGGCGGCATAATGGACATTCTCGATGCTTTTAGCACAACAAAAGCCAAGGTTATCCGTTCTTTTAGTGGCGAGATTGACACAAGCTATAACCAGGTTATTTTGGCTTCTGGATGGTGGAACAATACTGCAGCCATTTCATCGCTCACTTTGTCAACAGGCTCCATTCTTGCTGGCTCGCGTTTTAGTTTGTATGGGGTGAAGGGCTAATGGCTAATACTTGGAACGCGATAACCAACTTGACTCTTTCAAGCGCGCAAGGTTCGGTCACCTTTGTTGTGTCTAGCACTTATCGCGACTTGCGTCTTATCATCAATGCGACCACAAGCACAGCTCTTGGAGCTGGCATCGTCATAAATGGCGACGCAACAAACGCCAGCTATTCGTGGGTGCAAGCTGCGAGCGATACTGGCACGGCTAGCTACTCAAATACTGGCACAGGTTCATCCAATGCACTGCAATTGGCGCCAAACTGGAATTTCTCCACAACTCAACCTAATCTGTTTACCGTTGAATTTCTTGATTATGCTCAAACTGACAAGCACAAGATAATTTTGTGGCGTGGCAACACGACCGCAACTGGCGTGAACGCGCTTGTAGCTCGTTGGGCAAACACCGCCGCAATCAGTGCGGTCACATTGACTGTCAACGGTGGAGGCACGTGGGCTGCTGGTAGTACATTCGCTCTTTATGGAATTGCAGGTTAGCAAGTGAAGCTCATTCAAACTCAAACACTTTCATCGACAGCGAGCTCCGTCACGTTTTCGGGCATCGCCAACACGTTCACAGACCTTGTCATTACAGTAAGCGCACGCGACACAGCAGGCAGTCAAGGCATTGCCGTTTATGCTCGCTTCAACGGAGACACGGGAAGTAACTACACGTCGCGTTATTTGTATGGTTCCGGAACCGCTGCTGGCGGTGGCAACAACGCGGCCGGTGCGTTTATGTATTCGCTTGGGTATTATGATGCTTCGACCGAAACGGCTAACACATTCGGCAACGCTCAAATTTACATCGCAAACTATGCGGGCTCCACATACAAGACTGTTTCAGTCGAAGGTGTCGAAGAGAACAACGGCTCAAACGCTTATCAAGGCATCACGGCTGGCACGTGGGCAAGCACAGCTGCAATCAACAGCGTCACCCTATACGCGAGCACTTCATTCGCAGTAGGTAGCACGTTTTCGCTTTACGGTGTCACAAACTCAGGATTGACTGCTCCAACAGTCAAAGCAACTGGTGGCACTATCTATCAGACTGCAAACAACGTCTATCACGTGTTTACAGCTTCGGGCACATTCACTCCAACTCAAGCATTGACAGCCGACATTTTGGTTGTCGCTGGTGGTGGTGGAACGTCCTTCAGCGACAATGTCGGTGGTGGCGGTGCGGGCGGTCTTGTCGGTTTCACGGCTCAAGCCCTAACAACAACCGGTTACGCGGTAACAATTGGTGCCGGTGGAGCAGGTTCAGGCAACCAATTCAACCTTGGCGGTAATGGAGCGAACTCACAATTCGGTGCTTTGACAGCTGCTATCGGTGGCGGTGCTGGAAGCGCAACTAACTCTAACGCTGCTTCTGGTGGTTCCGGTGGTGGTGGTGGTGGATACAGCGGTCATACCGGAGGAAGCGGAACTGCTGGTCAAGGTAACGCCGGTTATACCGTTCCATCCAACACTACTTTAGGCGGTGGCGGTGGTGGTGCTGGCGGTGCTGGTACTGCTAGCGGTGGTGGCGTTGGTTCGAGTGCTTATTCAACTTGGGGCTTGCTTACCGGAACAGGTCAGAACGTGTCCGGAACTGCTTACTTTGCCGGTGGCGGTGGCGGTGCGCTTTACGCGGCTGGTTACGGCGGTCCTGGTGGTTACGGCGGTGGCGGTCAAGGCTCTGGCTCCGGTGCTAACAGCTCAATTGGTAATGGATACGCTAACACTGGCGGTGGTGCTGGCGGTGGTTGGGACACGAGCAAGAGCGGTGGTTCCGGCATCGTGATTGTGAGGTATTAACATGGCTCATTTTGCTGAAATCGATGACGACAACATTGTTCTTCGCGTGCTAGTCACTGACAACAATGACCCACGTGGAGATGAGGGCTATCAATGGCTGCTCGAAAACTTGGGTGGTCGTTGGGTGAAGACCTCTTACAACGGGAACATTCGCTATAACTTCGCCGGCATTGGCTACACATACGATGAAGAGCATGACGCGTTCATTGCACCTAAACCGGGCGATAACTTTGAGCTCGACACAACTACATTCACTTGGAAAGAGATAACTAATGGCTGACGAGACTCTCACTAAGGTCATTGTCGATTGCGAGACTGGCATCACGAAGATTGTGCCGTTGACTCTCGAAGAGATTGCAGACTCGAAGGCTCAGGCTGAGGCGTTTGCAGCTGAGCAGGCTGCACGTGAAGCTGAGGCCGCTCAAAAGGAAGCCGACCGTCAGGCGGGTATCGATGCTCTCAAGAAGCTTGGTCTTACCGACGCACAGATTTCCGCGTTGATTGCATAGGCGGGCTGTGGGGGTATGGAAGAGCAGATTCTCGAGCTCACTCGACAAGTAACAATTCTCAACGAGCGTCTACCGAATCACATAGATTGGTCAATCAGGAACATTGATGACCACGAGAAGCGGATTCGTGACCTCGAGGCATACAAGTGGAAGAGTGCTGGTATTGCCACACTCATTTCAATCATCGCAACAGTCGTCGCCACGATTTCGTGGAACGTCTTCAAATAGGGAGTATCACAATGGCTACACCGCAGGATGTTCTTCGTATTGCCTCTGCTTACGCTAAGGAAGCGTATAAGGAGGGCCCGAACAACGATTCGATTTTTGGCAAGTGGTACGGCTTGAACAATCAGCCGTGGTGTGCAATGTTCGTGTCTTACGTGTTCTTCAAGGCGGGCGCGGGTTCGCTTGTTGCAGCTGGTCCCAAGGGCTTCGCTTCGTGCACGACTGGCGTGAATTGGTTTGACGCTCACAAGCGTCTCGTCGATGTTGCTCACGCTCAGCCGGGTGACATCGTGTTCTTCTCGTGGAATGGCCGCAAGGAGTATGACCACGTTGAGATTGTTGTGAGCAATGACCCAAAGAGCAAGACTCTTCACACTATTGGTGGCAACACTACAGGCCCGAGTGGGCAGGGTGCTCAGGCGAATGGTGATGGTGTGTATGCGCGCGTCCGCAATTATGTGAACGTGACCGCGGTTGCTCACCCTAATTGGGCTGCGGTTGCCCCTAAGCCAGCCGCGTAAGGAAAGGCAATAATGAACACATCGACTCTTCTTTTGGCTCTTCGTAAGAGTGCCGCTCTCGCGCTTACTCTCGCGGTTGGTTCGTTCGGTATCTTGATGAGTGCTAAGGCTCCTGAGCTTTGGACTGTGCTTGGTACTGTGTTCGCTCCGCTTGGTGTTGTTGTTGAGAAGCTTGTGCTTGCTTATTTGCAGACAGGTAAGCTCACGGACTCGCAGGTGACCGCGATTGTGGATGGCGCAGATCCGTCTTCGATTCCTTCGAAGTAAAGCGTCGCTAGAAAACCCCTCATGCTCTTCGGAGTGTGGGGGGTTTTCTTTTGTCAAACTTTGTGTTATTGTTTTTGTGTTGTCTTTCTTCTCATCTTTAGACGACACAAACCAAGAGAGCACCCTCTAAGACTTCCCCCCAAGTCTTAGAGGGTGCTTCTTTTATGGGAGTGTGACGATGACTTTGTTGAACGATTGCACTTCGATGAGCTCACGGTTTCCACCCGCCAACTTCATCGCAGTCTGCCACAATCGTGGGTTTGCTATGTTGCGAACCTCCACTTCGGATGGCTTGTGCCTTGTTGCTTTCGTTGGATCCGATGCGCGGAGACGACGACCCATGAGAGTTAGTCCTTCTTCTTGAGGTGTTGCGTCTTGGGTGTCGCGACGAGTTTCGTGACTTCCATACGCGCTCGGGGCTTCGTAGGCAAGTCGGTGAGCGTCGCGTGCTCGAAGATGTCAAGCAGGGGCTTGGCGTGCTCCTCACACAAGTCGATGGCTAGTGACTGCTTGTCACCCTCTCGCCACAGCTTGAACCGAGTTGCGAGCCTCCTGCAAGTCGAGTGGTCAAAGTCGCAGGTCAGCACGGTTTCCTTAGCCATGGTCGGCCTTCCGAAGCGGTACGACGTTCGCTTGGTCGTTTGCAAACATGGGCTTCCCGGCGTAGCTGGCTAGCACGCGTCGTTGGTCGAGGTCAATGCCTAGATAATGTTCTGTCTGCCAAGAGTTGCGATGCCCCAAGAGTGTCTGCACTTGCTTCAATGCTCCGTCATAGCCTTGAGCAACTAGAGCGTCAAAGAGTGCACGCGCACCTGAGCGTCTCAGCGTGTGTTCGCCTTGACCCTTTTCGACCACATACCCGGCGCGACGCAGTACGCGTTGCACGATTTTCGCGGGGTTGTGAACGGGGCGTTCAAGGTTCATCGTACCAGTGCCAGCAACCCAACGGAACGTTACGGGGTCATGTTTCATGTCTTTGTTACGCGCGCACAAGAGATGATGCTCGGGCTTGATTTCGTATTGCTGTGAGAGCCACGTCATCCACGTTCTTAGTTCGTGTTCAAGTTCGCTTGAGATGGGCATGACCTGCCACTTGCGTGTTTTGGGTCTCCAAACGTCAATCAAGTTGTCTTGCAGGTTGACGCACGAGAATGTGAGTGCGCGTTGCTCGCTTGCTCGCAAGAATAGATAGAGCCCCGTGGCGATGACGATGCGTTCTTGGGGGTGGATGCACGCTTCGAAAAGCTTGTTCCATTCGGCGAATGGCACGCGCATGTTTTGTTTTTCGGGTGCTGCTTTTTGACGATGCCCAAGCATGGGGTCGTTTGTCGGGTTCATGTGTCTTGCTCCGCGAGCCCAACGGAAGAAGACTCTATAAATGCCAATCTTGGTGTTCCTTGTCGTGGGTGCCCAGTCATACGCGAGGAACGTCTTGTCCATGTGTTCCGTGGTGATGCTATCAAGATACAGGTCGCCGATGCACGCAACGAGAAGTTTGAGTGCGCTTCGATGGGCTCTGATTGTTGCGTGAGTCAATCTTCTGGCTTGCAAGTGTTGTTCATAGCGTGGTTGTGCTTCGGTGATGCGGAGCTTCATTGGTGAGCCTTCCTGTGGGTTCGCAACATAGCACAGGCAGTCTCAGAGTCAGGTTGCCTTCAATCTAGACGAACTCAGGCATCGGCTCTGACCTGCGGTTTTGCGCTCATCCTTCTCTCTCTTGAGTCTCGTTGGGACACGCCGGAGTCTAACACGCCGAACGCAACATGACACTGCTGTTACTTGTTGCTAGTGTTCGTGCTCTCAACGTAATCGACGGGAGGCACGGATGCCCGCTCCTCGTGTACTGCCTTCGTCGCAAGAGCTCAAGAGGCTCGTTGCGCTAGGCATGACTCATCAGCAAATCGTTGACTATCTCCGTGAGAAGGAGGACATCGTTGTCAGCCGTTCGAGCGTTTCGGCTGCTCTCAGTAGAGCTGGGCTTACGGAGCGTGAGGGGATGAGGTACCGCGACGAGCTCCCGTGGCGCATCAAGGGCGAGCACCTCACTCAGTATCAGGCGCGCATGTTGCGGCTCTTGGGTCGCCGTCGCGCAAACATCGACCTAACGGAGGATGAGGAGAACCGTCTAGACGCCTGGTTGGAAGCTCTTGAAGAGCGTGAAATTGTGGTTGCGTATGCCCCCGAAGATGGCGGTTTCCTGTATGTGGACGCCGACGAGATTGGAGATGGTAACAATGGGATTCCTATTCGCCGACGCAGTATCGCTTCAGATGAATTCCCCAATCCTGGCGAGCACGCTGGAAACGTATAGCCGTCACATCAAGGTGGGTGATAGCGAAGCGTTTTGCGGGGCGCGTCTCATCACCGCTATTCTTCGGCCTTTTACGGTGGGCGAGGATGCCGTTGCTTTGTGGATTCGAACGCAGGATGACACTAGGCTTCTTGACATCGTGCCTTTGAAGGATGGACGCGATTACATGGTTTTCGAGCGACTGCATACGCGTCAGAGTCTCGCTGATGCGTGTCTCGAAGTTGAAGCGTTCATGCGGAGCTTCTTGATGCGGATTCCAAAGCAACATGACACACAGTCTGTGAATAACTCTGTGGACAACTAGCAATAGACTAACAATTGAGGCGAAGGGGCTTGATGCCGTGAACAAATTGGATGCGTTGTTGTCTGAGTCTGCTGACGTGGCGATTGTTGAACCATGTTTAGTGGGGGTTATTGCAAGCGACTTGGAGGAGCCGTATCTCTCGGCGTTCCTCAAAATCGTAAATACTACTTACCCCCAAGGCGGACTTTCGGACCTCCCCGCATCCAAGAAGCTCGCGCAAGCAGGTCTTCGAATTGGTGCATCGACGCTCAACCGTCATCGACGTGGCCTCTGCTATTGCGCGAAGGGATAACTTTTGGACTCTGAGAAACTCAACAATCTGTTGCAGATTGGCACATCGGGCGCGAATGTCGAAGTGGCACGCTCCCGCAAGCGACCGGATGGTTGGGAGCCCCTCGTGCTCAACGAGCAGGGTGGCTACATCACAACCGACCCGTCGGACGCTCCCCCAGCTGATTGGAATGAGTTTCTCAAGCAGCTCCTCCCTGAGGGCATGAACCCGGATGATTACGAGGTTGATGGCGCAAACGTTGAGATGCGCGCGTGGGATAGCAACATTGGAAACGGTGAGACTAAACGTTTCTATTATTTCAAGGCGCGCGTTCGTCGCAAGATTGCATCTGAGCGCAAGAACCTCGATGACATCATTGCAGCCGCACGCAAACACAAGCCGAAGGTCAACACACCCAATGTCTCGTCCGATAGAACGTACTGGGTCCACCTCACGGATTTTCAAGTTGGTCAAGCTGACGGCGACGGCCACGTTGGCATGGCTAATCGTCTCTTTGAGCTTGCTCACATTGTTCGCTTTGACATTGCAAATCTGAAGCGAGCCGGCACTCCAGCTGCCGAGATTTTCGTGCCCATCACCGGTGACTTGGTTGAGGGCATAAATGGCTGGTATGCGATGCAGACGTTTTCGGTGACTCTTGACCGACGTGACCAAGTGAAGCTTGTGCGCCGTCTCGTGACCGAGTTTCTGCTTGACATTGCGAAGCTTGGCTTGCCTGTGCGTGTCGCAGTCGTGCCAGGTAACCACGGTGAGAATCGTCAAGACGGTAAAGCGTTCACTACGTTGCATGACAACGATGATGTTGCCGTTATTGAGCAGATTGCCGAGGCGTTCGCTATTGCTCGCATCGAGAACGTTGAGTTTATGTTCCCTCAACGTGAGCGTTTGTCGATGACGGTCGAAGTGCAGGGTTGGATTGTGGGCTTGACTCATGGTCATGTTGCTCGCGCAAGCGGTTCTTCACCCGAAGCAAAAATTCTTTCGTGGTTCAAGAGCATGGCTGCGAAGCGTGACCCGATTGGTTCAAGCGACATCTTGATTACTGGTCACTATCACTCAGGCAAGTGGTCTCAGTTGATTGGTGACACCGATTGGATTCAGGGAGGCACGCTATCTGACACGAGCGAATGGTTTGGTCAGACGTTGGGTCTTGAATCTGACCCTTGCGCGATGCGTGGAACTATTACTCGCACACAAAAAATGGAGAGCGTGATGCCTTATCGGTGGCCACGCACGAAACCAGAAATTAGGGAGATAGCTTGACGTTTGAAGCAAGACCCGAGGAGCTGAAGCTTGCGCGTGACATTGCGCGTCGCATTGGTTCTCGTTGGAGTCAAGTCGAGGTCGAGGACGTTGAGTCAACGTTGACTCTTTGGGTCTTCGAGCACTCGAAGAACGTTGAGCGTTGGCGAAGCGAGGAGCGCGGTTGGGGCAAGCTCTTCGTCGCGTTGAAGCGTGAAGCGTTGAAGTATTGCACGCGTGAGACGGCCGCAAAGGTGGGTCAACCGATTACGCGTGAGAACTTCTACAACGAAGCGATGTTGACGCGGACTCTCCCGTTCTTGTTTGAGGCTTGGCCTGAAACGACTGTTCGTCAGAACGTTGTCACAGGTAAGGCGATAGAGAAGCCGTTTGAATACAATAACGCGCTCACTATCATGGCGGACATTTCGGGTGCGTTCTATGGCTTGAGCTCGGACGTGCGTGAAGTGCTTGAGTGGCGTTTCCGCGATGGTCTCACGTTTGAGGAGATTGCTTCTCTCAAGGGCGTCACCAAGGAGGGTGCGTCCAAGATGGTGGAGCGTTGCGTGAAGCGTCTCAGTGACAAGCTGGCGGGTGAACGTCTATGAATGAGACGAGAGTGCGTGAAGCGGTCGCTCTGCTTCGTGACAAGCATTTGGAGTGGAGCGATGACTTCGAGTCGATACGTGTTCCGCTCGCAAACTTGCTTGAACGTATCGCGCCCCTGCTGACACATCAATTCGATGAGCCCGTTGAAGAGCTCGTGTCGAGTCTCTTGAACGAGCCTCACGAAGTCACCGAATTGGATGCGTTAGAGCAGTGGATTGTTGACGCAGCTAATCAGCTCGGCTATTTCGAGTTGACTGCACGTCGCTCGAAGACGTTTCGTGACGCTCTTCGTCGCATGTTCACGCAGTTGTAAAGAGCGCAGCTGCTCGAACGCTAATGTCAGCCAACTCGGTGTAATGCTTCGCGCATAGACCGTGAGTGGCTCGAGGCTTGCGGCAACCCAACTTCGCACAGACGACGCTTCGAGAGTTTTGATGAGCTCGCTTCAATGCGGCTCGTTCCTTAGCGGTCACGCCACCCCAGATGCCGTCATCCGCGTATTTGAGCCCATACTCGGCGCATAGTGCAACGGCTGGGCAGTCGGCACAGATTTTCTTGGCTAGTGGGATGAGTTGGTGGTCTCCCTCGTT